>Ga0315289_10012384_pt1 | contig 12021 bp, 8 predicted proteins | sample YL17G11_40_MG_FD_203452 | JGI IMG/M metagenome (GOLD analysis project Ga0315289, IMG submission 203452) | Sediment microbial communities from Yellowstone Lake, YNP, Wyoming, USA - YL17G11_40 | ecosystem: Environmental > Aquatic > Freshwater > Lake > Sediment | place: USA: Wyoming | collected...
GAAGCCGACGGTCACCTCGCGCGAGATCCAGACCGCCGTGCGCCTCATCCTGCCCGGCGAGCTCGCCAAGCACGCCGTGTCCGAGGGCACCAAGGCGGTGACCAAGTTCACCTCCGCGTAGAGTGTGTCTGTGCCCGCCTTTTCTGCACCAAAAAACAAAACAAAAAAATCCAACTGGTGTTATATCAACACCACCACCTCTCAAAGACCTATCAGCATGGGGGCGTGGTGCAGCGGGAGGGGAGGCAAGGGGGAAGGGCGGCGGTGTCAGCTCTCTCTCTCCGGGGCGTGGAAAGAGGGGGTGAGGGCGGCGCTCTCTCTCTCTCCACGCCCGGCGCAGCTCTCTCAGCTGCTGCCCCGCCCGCCCGGTTGCTGGGAGAAAGGGTTTGGGTCGCTGCCGGGGCGGCGCGTGTGGCGTCTCGGTGCTGTCCATTATTTTTCATCGCGCGCGACCCCTCTCCCTTTCTCCCCGCCCCAATTGCACGCCGTGAGAGAGATGTGTTGACGCAGAGCACAAGCGCGCTCTATGAGGTTCAATGAGGTGGTGGTGTTGATATAACACCAGTTTTTGTTTTTTGTCTTTTTTGGGTTGTGCGGGGTGGTGGTGCACCCCCGCCGTCAGCAGCGACGACGCGCTTACGCGCCGAAGCCGTACAGCGTGCGCCCCTGGCGCTTGAGCGCGTAGACGACGTCGAACGCGGTGACCGTCTTGCGGCGAGCGTGCTCGGTGTAGGTGACCGCGTCGCGGATGACGTTCTCGAGGAACACCTTGAGGACGCCGCGCGTCTCCTCGTAGATGAGGCCGGAGATGCGCTTCACGCCGCCGCGGCGAGCGAGGCGCCGGATGGCGGGCTTGGTGATGCCCTGGATGTTGTCGCGAAGGACCTTGCGGTGGCGCTTGGCGCCGCCCTTGCCCAGGCCCTTCCCGCCTTTGCCGCGGCCAGACATGTTGGTAGTGTGGGGTGGTGGGGGGTGGTGGGGGAGGAGGTGGTGTGAGGAGGGGGGGGGGATGGGCGGCTAAAGTAGGGGGCGGGGGCGGGGCGAGGAGAGGGATGTGCAGCGCTTTGAGTGGCCCGCAAAAGCCAAAGCCACTGAGCGCGCAGTCCGCCCCTCTGCTCCCCCCGCCCCCGCCCCCCTGCCCGGCAAAGCTCCCAGGTGGGAGCCTCGCTCGGCACGCCCTGCCCCACGCCCTCGCCCCCTCTCGCCTCCCCTCTCACACCACCTCCCCCCCACACCACCCCTCCCACCCACCACCACCATGGCCCGCACCAAGCAGACTGCCCGCAAGTCGACCGGCGGCAAGGCGCCCCGCAAGCAGCTCGCGACCAAGGCCGCGCGCAAGTCGGCGCCGTCGACCGGTGAGATTTGGAGACAGGGGAGGGGTGCGCGCGCCTGCCACCCCCTCCTGCGCGACGAGGAGACCGCCGCGGCCCTCTTTGGGGGGATGGCGCGGCGTGGCACGCGCGCCGCAAGCGGTCGCCGACCCCATCCCCTCTCCCCCCCCCACTCGTAGGCGGCGTCAAGAAGCCCCACCGCTACCGCCCCGGCACGGTCGCCCTCCGCGAGATCCGCAAGTACCAGAAGTCGACCGAGCTCCTGATCCGCAAGCTGCCGTTCCAGCGCCTCGTCCGCGAGATTGCCCAGGACTTTAAGACCGACCTGCGCTTCCAGTCGTCGGCCGTCCTCGCCCTGCAGGAGGCCGCCGAGGCGTACCTCGTTGGCCTCTTCGAGGACACCAACCTGGCCGCCATCCACGCCAAGCGCGTGACGATCATGCCCAAGGACATCCAGCTCGCGCGCCGCATCCGCGGCGAGCGCGCGTAGAGCGTTTCCCTTTTCGCTCTCACGCCCTCGGCTTGACCCACCCACAACCAGAAAGACAAAAAACAAAACTGGTGTTATATCAACACCACCACTTCCGAGAGACCTGACGAGCGAGCGAGAGCGCGTGCGTCTTGAGAGAGGCAGCGCGGCGGCAGGGGCTGTGACCGCGCCTCTCCTCTCTCTCGCCTGCCGCGTTCACACCGGGGCGTCCCTGCACGCGCGCTGGCGGCGGCGTCGAAAGGGGGCGGAGCAAAGAAAAAATGGCGCGCGCGGCTGAAGAGCCGCGCGCGGCTCCCGGGCGCGGCTGCCGCTTCTCCCCCTCTCTCCCTCCCGCGCTGGCCCCAAGCCACCCCCAGGCGTCCCCCTGTGGGGCGGCGCACCGGAAGAGGCCCGGGACCATAAAAAATCGCGCAAACCCCACCCCCCGCCCAGCAAAACAGAACGTCACCCGGGGTTCCCGCGTGATTCCTCAACGTAGTACTAATCGGGCCCAACCCAGCTTAACTTCGGTGATCGGACGAGAACCGGTGCATTTTGGGTGGTATGAACGTTCCATGGCAAAGAGAAGATTTCGGTGGTATATATATGAGGCAAAGACGACCGGGGGTGCGACGGTTGCGACCGCGCGCCCGCTCGCCGCCCCGCCGCCGGCAAGGCGGCCGGCAGGGCGACCTGCGGTCGCGCTGGGCGGGCGGTGGCGGTCGAGCGCGTCCCTGGCGCCGACGCGTGCTCGCGCCACACCCACAGCCGGCGCGGCGGGCGCTGCCCGCCGCCGCCGCCGTCGGATATTGACGCTTGCCGATCGCAGGCCCACGTCCCGAGCCCCTGATCATCCTTTCAACCACCCCCTCGACCCTAACACCCCCCATCCGCCCTCCCGCGCCCCCCATGGCGCTCCCCTGGGCGCGCGCCGTGGCGCGTCTGGGAGCGCGCGCGACATCGAGCGCGGTGGCGGGTGTCGGGCGCGCGCAGGGGCGGGCGAGGTCGGGGTCGTCGGAGTCGGGGTCGGCGCTCAAGCCTCCTGCGCCGCCCGCGGCGCCGCCCACACACCCCACACCACCCACCGCCGCATCACCGCCCGCCACCGGCCTGGCCGCCCGCGCGGCGGCGGCCGACCCCGCCGTGCTGGCCAAGGCGCGCCGGCTCGCGCTCCCTGTCGGCCTCGCGGCGGGCGCCTTTGGCTCGCTCGTCGGCGTCGGCGGTGGCACGCTCATCGTCCCGTTCATCGCGGGCGCGTGTGCCACGATTCCCCAGCGCCTGGTGGCGGGGTCGTCCCTCGCGGCGGTGCTCGCGACGGCGGCCGCCGCCGCGCCCGCCTACGCGGGGGCGGGCGCCGTGGATGTGCCGTCGGCCGCCGCCGTGTGCGGCGGCGCCCTGCTGGCCGCGCGCGCCGGCGCGCGAGCGGCGGCGACCGCGCGGCCGCGCGCGCTGCGCGCCGCGCTCGGCTGGTTTTTGCTCGTCGCGGCCGTGACGGTGCCGACCAAGGCGTTGTTGTTGAAAAGGGGCCAGGAGGAGAGAGAGAATGGGGTGGTGGGTGGGGGCGGCGCGGTCGCCGCGGCGACCCCGCCCCCTCCCACCACCACCCACTCCCCCGCCCGCCTCGCCTTCCTCGCCGCCGTCGGCGCCGCCGCCGGCTTTGCGTCCGGCCTGCTCGGCGTCGGCGGCGGCGTCCTGGTCACGCCCGCGCTCGCCCTGTGGGGCGGCGTCCCGCACGCGGCCGCCGTCGGCACCTCGCTCGCCGCCATGGCGCCGCCCGCGGGGCTCGCCCTGGCCAGCCACGCGGCGGCGGGCAACGTGGATTGGAGGCTGGCGGCAGGTGGGGGAGGAGGGGGTGGGGTGGGGTGGAGCCGCGGCGGCGCGCGCGCGCCCGACCCCTCCTCTCTCTTCCTCTCCAGGCCTCGCCGCCGGCAGCTTGACCGGGTCCGCCCTCGGCTCCCGCGTCGCGGTGCAAGCGCCACCCGGCGCCCTGGAGGCCGCGTTCGGGGTGGGCATGGGCGTGCTGGGCGTGCGCTCGCTGCGCGCGGCGCGCCGCCTCGCGCGGTGACAGAGAGTAGGGGCGGCCGGGTTCGGAGCGCGGTGCTGCTACATAGCAAACAAAAATCAATGGTCAATGTACAACATGGAAGCGTGGCGGGAGCGGGCAAGGGCGGGTGGGCGAGCGCAGCGCCCACCGCCTCGCCCGACTCTCTCTCTCTCTCTCCCTCTTCGCGTCACCCCACCGCCCACAACTCCACTCGCCCCACCTCGTACTCGTCCCCCGACGCGAGGCAGGGCGACCCAAACGTCTCGCACGGGCCCGACCGGCCGCGGCCGAGGTCGGCGTCGAGCGCGAGTGCAAACGCGGGGCCGCCGCCCAGGGCGAGCATGGCGGGGCGCGCCAACTGGAAAAAGTCGTTGCGCGCGACGTCGCACCGGGCCGCGTGCCAGCGCCACAGGGCGGGGACGGGGGCGGCGGTGAAGACAAACGCTTCGCCGCCGCCGTAGTAGCCGCGCCGGCCGGGCGCCCAGGGCGCGGCGGCAAACGCGCCAAAGACGGCGCCGCGGGCGTCGCGCACGAGGAGCAGGGTCGTTGGGGGGGCGGCCGAGGCCGCGCGGAAGAGGGTCGCGAGCGACGTGCCGTCGCGTGCGGTGGAATAGGCGCACCGCCACGGGCGCCCGCCGGCGACCGCCAGCGTCGCCGGCAGGGAGGCCGCCAGGCGGGAGGCCAGGTCGGGCGTGAGCAGGGCGCCGGGCGGGCCGTCGAGCGTCGGTGGCGGGGACGCGGGTTGGGGCAGAGGGGTCCCTGGGACAAAGGGAGGCGCCGGCGGCCCCGCCGGCGCGTCGCCGTCATCACCATTGTCCTCCCAGCGCCACGGCTGGCCGCCACCGCCCAGCGGCGGCCCGCGCCGCATTGCCTGCGGCGACGGCGCGGCGCACGGGCGCCCGTCGTCGTCGCCGTCGCCGTCGTCAGGCGGTAGAGACGCATACGAGGAGGACGCGACCGAGGCGAGCGAGCGCGCCGAGCGCGGCCCGCGCGCGCCGCGCGGCGGTCCGTCGTCCGAGTCGCTGTCGCCGCCGGCGGGCGCGAATGCGGCGGCCACCGACTCGGCCGCGCCCCACAGGGCGCGGCGCAGGCCGGCGGCGGCCGCCTCCATGTCGGAAAGAGTGTGTGTATTCGCGAGAGAGACAGAGAGCGGCCACGCCGTCCCTCGACCCCGCCACCCCAACACACGCGGCCCATTGAGAGAGCGCGAGCCACGGGTTGCACGTTTTTGGGCGCGCGGCGGGCGGGAGGCGGAACCTTTCGCCCGCGCGGCGGTCGAGCGCGGGGCGCGCCAAAACGGACGCTGGGCGGCGGCGGCGCTCCCGGGACGGGCGGGGGGACCGGGCCGATGATGTAGTGTGGGGAGGAGCGGGGGGCGGGCGGCGACGGAGGATGGAGGAAGAAAAAAGTCCGGCGGGTCGGAAGAGCCCGGGGAGCCGCACAGGAGCCACCCTGGGCGGCTCAGTCGTGGCGGTGGCGCGTTGCCACGAGTCTCTCTCAATCTCACGCGTCGGCGACGGCGGGCTTGGCGTCGGCGTCACTCCCGCCCTCGCCCTCCTCCTCTTCACCGCGCAACCCGGAGAGCGCGCCGTTGAGTACGGCGTACGCGGACGCGACGTGGGGCGCCAGGGCGTCGCCCGCGGGCGCGGCGCGCAGGGCCGGCGCGGCGGCCGCGAGCGCGGTCGCGGCCGCCCCCGCGTCGCCCGCGCCGTGCGCCGCGTGCGCGACAAGCAGGCGGGCCGTGCCCGCGTGGGGGTGGGCGGGGCCGAGCGCGGTCTCGACAGCGTCGGCGTACGACGCGAGGCCGGCCAGGCCGCGCGGCGCGCCGCGCGGCGCGGCGCGGGGCGGCGCGCGCGGCGGCGGCGACGCGCGCGCCGCGTCGGCGGCGCCCGCCGTCGCCGACAGCACAGCAGTCGGCACGGTAGACGCGAGAGGGGCCGGCGGCGGAGGCGCCTGCGGCGGCGGCGGCTGCGCGCGCGGCCGGGGCGCGAGGCTGCCGCCGCCCAGGCCGCGCGCGGGCGGCGGCGGCGGCCGCGGCGGCATGCCACAGCCGCCGCGGACGCTGCGGTCGCCGTCGTCAGGCGACGGCGGCGAGGAGGCGCGCGAGGACGCGGCCCAGGCGGCACGCGGGCGGGCAGGGGGAGGGGCGCCGCCGCCGCCGCCGCCGCCCTCGTCCTCTTCGCCTTCCTCGCCCAGCTCCTCGGCCGCGTTGAGCAGGAGCATGACCCCGCCCGAGTTGGCGGGGCCGGCGGACGCGGCGGGGCTCGCGCGCACGCTCGCGCGCGCGCCGCCGGGCGCGCGCCGGCCCGAGGAAGCGACGGGGCCGCCCTCGGAGCCCGAGTCGAGCCCCGTGCCGGCCCGCGACCGCGGTCGGGACGGCTGGCGCCGGGGCGGAGGGCCCGCGGCCAGCGTCGCGGCGACGATTTCTTCGAGCTCGCCGCTCGCAGCCCACTCGCGCAACCCAAACAGGCCCTCCCGCGGTCGCACAAACACGGACGCGCCCTCTTTGCGCTTGACGTCGGTGTACAGGGCGGACGCCATGGTGGCTTCAGGGGTTTTGCCCGACGCGGTGACGAGCCGTGCGGCGAGCGCGGCGCGCGCGATGTCGCCCGTCGACATCAGGCGCCGCTGCGCGCGCAGGACGGCGACCGCAGCCGACTTGAAGACGCCGCCGCCGCCGGCGGCAGGAGCCGCGGGGGCGGGGGCGGCGCCAGGGGCCGGCGCGGCCGCGCGCTCGGCCGGCGTGCGCGGGCGCGACCCGGCAAAGCGACCGGCCTCGTCCCGCACGGAGACCGAGCCGGCGGTCAGGCCCGCAGCCGCCGCGGCCGCCCGGCGGCGCCCGGGCGCGTCGCCGCCACCGCCCCCGGACGACCGCGCAGGCGACGACGACGCGCGCGCGCCGGGCGACCGCCCGCGCCCGCGCCCGACGCCCGCCGCCGCCGGCTCTTCGTCCTCGGTCCACAGCCGGGGGCGCACGACGCGGCCGCGGGAGGAGGTGGTGACGGGAGGGGAGCCGGTGGCGGCGCCGGAGCGCGCACCGGGCGGCGGCGGCGCGGGCGTGATCGGGGTCACCGCCGAGGACGGCACGGTCGGGCGGCCGCCAGTGGGCGGCGGCGACGGGCCGCCGTCGGTCGACGGGCCGGCGTCGTCGTCGTCGGGCGCGGCGCGCTTGCGCTGGGCGGCAGCGGCCTTGACCGTGGAGATGATGTCATCCAGCATAGTGAAAAGACACCCCACGCTCGAATTCAGGCGTGGAGAGGGCGCGGTGGCGGCGCTGAGGGGGGGAGTGAGGGGGTCGGCCGGCGCGCGGGACGACGTGCGGCGCGTCCAGCGCCGGGGGGGGGGCGAGCGCTCCCAGATCGCCGTCCACGCGAATGGCATGGCATCGCGCGCCCGTACTCGGGCGTGTGCGCGGCGGGGAGGCGGCGGGACGCCTCGAGGCGACATGCCGCCCTCGGGCTGCCTCACGCCGCATCGCGGCGCGTGCGCCGCGCGCCGCGCCCGCCCGGCGCACGCGCCCTCCGGGCGGGACGCCACGAGTCCCCTGCATCGGCCGACGCGGCCGATGGGGGCGCAGGCGCGCCCGGGGCGGGGCACGCGCCCCCGCCATGTCCGCGCGGCGGCCCGGCGCCGCGCCACGCACCTGGGCCGCGCCTGCGTTGATCGACCACCCGCGCGGTCGCACAAGGCTTGCGGTCGGGTCCACGGCGCGGGGATGAGACCGTTGGGCGGCCGCGCGGCCGGTGTGCCGCGGCAGAGGCGTCGGTCGGCGGTTCGGTGGCCGGCAGGGCGCCTGGCAAAGAGGTCGGCCGGCCAAGCCGGGTGGCCGGCGCCTCCCGGCCACTCCCGCGCTGGATCGCGCCGCGCAACCGCCGGGCGGCGCGTCAAAGGGTGGGCGCTCTATCGACCCGCGCGCGCGCGAGCGCCGAAAGCAGGCCTCAGCCCCTGGCGCCCGCGCCGGCGCCGCGCCCGGCCGTCGGCCGGTCTCTTACACGCCCGCTGCGTCAGTTGACCGCTTCGGAGGAATCGCCGTGCGCCCGACTCGCCGCAGCGCCGCCTGCCGCGCACACAACCCTCCACCTCTGCGCCTTCGCCGCGGCCGCCGCCCACCGCCCGGTGGCGACCACCACCACAGGTGCGCCGCAGCCGGCGCCCGCCCCGCGACGCCGCGCCGCCCCTGCGCGCGCGCAATCTTGCGCCCGCACGGCGCTCCCGCTTCGCCCGCGCCCCACCCGCCGCCCGCGAAGCACGCCCCAATGCGACGCATGCGCTCGAGGAAGGAGTGGCCCGCCGCCGCCCCCTTTGCCCTCCCTGCCGACGCCCGCCTGGATTCCTCCTCAGCCTGCCCCATGCCGCGCTCCGGCGCCTCGGCCGCGTCCGAGGACGACCTCGATGAGACCGAGTTGTGGGGCGATGATGGGCCGGCGCCGTGCGCCGAGGCGGCGCCGCCGACGCGCACGACGCCGCGCGGTCACTCGCGCTCTCCCTCGCCCTCGCTCTCCCTGTCCGACGCCGACCGCGACGACGCCGGTCGGCCGTCGACCGACAGCCTGGCCCCGCTGCGGGGGGCGCCGATGGCCATCGTGGGCTCGGCGTCGCCGTCGCGCGCGGGGGGTGCGCTCGGCCGCCGGCGCCCCGTCGCCGCCTCGCTGCCCGCGCGCGCGTGCCCCCTGGGCACATCCTTGCCCGTCCGCATCCCCGGCGCCGCCATGGCGCGCGGGGAGGGGCGCGGCGGGGCGATCTACGCGGCAGAGGCTGCCGGGCCCCGCGTCGGTGCGGCCACGTTCGTGCCGCCTCACCTCCTACACGCCGCCATGGCGGGGTCAGGGTCTGGCGGATTGCTCCTGGCCGGCGAGTCGCCCGCCGCGTCGGTCAAACGGGACAGGCTGCTCCAACGAACCGCCGTCCTCCGCTCAACCGGCTTTCTCGAACCGACCGCCGCCCCCCTTCCACACGCCGTCGTCTCCCAATTCGACGGCCTAGCCCGCGCCGCGTCCGCCGCCGCCGCCGGCGGCCGGCTCCCCGCCGCCGCGGTCGCGGCCGCGGCGTCGCCGCGGCCCGCGCCGCCGCGCCCGGTCGCGCCGGGCGCGCTGTCGGCCGCGCTGGGCACGCCGCCGGTGGCGGATGGGGGCGGCGGTTGATGGAGCGCCGAGTTTTTGTTCCTTCCGCCGGCCGCGCCTTTTCCTCGCTTTCCTTTTTTCCTCTATGGTGCGACGCCCGCGCGTGGCGGGCGCGGCGGTGGGGCCGCCGCGCGCGGGAGCGCGTGCGGCGGCCCTTCCCCTGCCCCGCCCCGGCCGCGGTGCGCACCACCCTCCCGAAGCCCTTCCCGTCGACCGTCGCCCCCATTTTCCCGCTCTCCCTCCCCCCACTACCCCACGCGCCTGCGGCGCCCCCCTCCACCCCCCTCCTTCCGTGCTTTCGACCCCCACACTTGCCCCTCCTCCCTCCCGCGCGCGCGCCGGGCCGGCTTGGCCCGTCCGGCGCGGTCGCGGGCCGGCCTCTTGTTACTGAAACAGAGACGACGTGAGAGAAGGAAGGAAGGAGAGAGAGAGGACCGCCGACAGAGGCGCGGGCGCACCACTCTCCCTCTCGCGCCGCCTCTCGCGTCATGGCGTCCGACGTGCCCGAGGGCGCCAACGAGAGTGAGTGCATCCTCCGCCGTCGCCCGCTGCCAATGCCGACGCGGTGCGCCCGCCGCCGACGCCTCCCCATCTCCCTCCCACTCCCTCTCTCCCCTCTCAGGCTGCCCCGGCACCGGCGCGGATGACGCCGGCAAGGCGGCCGCGTGCGCGGGCTGCCCCAACCAGGCCGTCTGCGCCGTGACGCCCTCCGGCCCCGACCCGGACGCGGCCGCGATCGCGGCCCGCATGGCAAACGTCAAGCACAAGGTGTCGGGAGGAGGGGGAGGCGAATGCAGGGCGACAGGGAGCGAGCCGGCGGCGCGCCTCGACCCCGCTAGCCCCGCCCCCCCAGATCCTGGTCCTCTCCGGCAAGGGCGGCGTCGGCAAGTCCACGGTGGCCGCCCAGCTCGCGCTCGCCCTCGCCGCGCGCGGGGCGGAGGTCGGCTTGCTCGACGTGGACATCTGCGGCCCGTCGGCGCCGCGCCTGCTCGGCGTGTCCGGCGCCGACGTCCACCAGTCGGGCGCCGGCTGGTCCCCCGTCCCCGTCCCGTGCGTCGACGGCCTGACCGTCATGTCGGTCGGCTTCCTGCTGCCCGACCCGGACGCGGCGGTCGTGTGGCGCGGGCCGCGGAAGAACGCGCTCATCAAACAGTTTTTGAAAGACGTCGACTGGGGCGCGCTCGACTACCTCGTCGTCGACACGCCGCCGGGGACGAGCGACGAGCACATCTCGCTGGCGCAGCTGCTGCCGCTGGCTGCCGGCGCGGATGGCGCGATTCTGGTCACAACCCCGCAGGAAGTCGCGCTCGCCGACGTGCGCAAGGAGGCGTCGTTCTGCGCCAAGGTGGGCTTGCCCTTGCTCGGCGTCGTCGAAAACATGGCGTGCCTGGCGGCGGGCGCGGCGACGGCGGCCTTTCTGGGCGCCGACGGGCGCGACGCCACAGCCGCCGTCGCGGCCGCCGTCGACGCCGCCCTCGGGGCTGGGACGTTCGCCAGCCTTTCTTTACGTGTCCCTCTGTTTCACACCCCAGCCGGCGTCGGCGGCGGCCGCGCGCTCGCCGCCGCGGCGGGCGCGCCCTTCCTCGGAGAAATTCCGCTCGACCCCGGCCTCGGCCGCGCGTGCGAGGAGGGCGTGCCGGCGACCCCGGCCCGGGCGCCGGCGGCGGCGGGCGCGCTCGAGGCGGTGGTGGCGGCGGTGGTGGCGGGGCTGGAGCAGGAGTAGAGAGGAGGGGGGGGGCGGCGTGAAGCGCGTCGAGGCAGCACACACTGCTCCTCCTCCCGCCCGCCGCCGCTCCCGCGGCCTGCAGCGCGGAGCGCGGCGCCCGCTTCGAGCCCCGAGCCGCCGCGAGGGCCAGCCCTGTTCGGCGCTCATCTTCTTCGATGGCCACCTCGAACGCCGCGGCCGCGCGGGCGGCCGAGCTGGAAGCTGAGAATAAGCTGCTGCGCGCCCAGGTGGGTGGCGGCGCGGGCGGCGGCGGCGCGGGCGCAGGCGGTGCGGCGCGCGCGCGGCCATCCGGCGGCCGCCCGCGCCGCGCCCGCCGCAGCAGCGCCTGGGGCGGGGCCGCGATCCAGGCGCACGACCGCGGCGACAGGCGACGCGGCTCCCGACCCCCAACCCCTCCCTCCCCCAGCTCCAAGCCGCGTCGTCCCCTCCCCCGTCCAAAGCCGGCACCCTGCACAAGCACCGCCCCCGCGCCCGCCTCCTCTCCCCGGAGTGGGAGCCGCGCTACGTGGCGGTCGCGCCAGGCGCGCGCGGCGCGCGCGACGGGTGGCTGGCTTATTGGCGGTCGGCCGCCGACGCCGCAGGGGGGCCGCCCCTGGGAAGGCTGGAGCTGGCGGTGAGGGAGAAAGGGGTGGTGGGAAGTGAGGCGGGAGGCTTGATCCTGCGCGGCGCCGACCCCCCCTTTCTCTCGTTCCTCCTTAGTCGTGCCACGTCGTCCTGGAACCCCCCTCCGGCCGCCAGCACCCCTTCTCCATCCTGGGACCCGGCGGCGCCCCCCTGGCCCGCTTTGCGGCGCCCGACGCGGAGCACGCGGCCGCGTGGGCCGCCGCGCTCGCCGACGCGGGGGCAGCGCGCGGGCGCCCGCCCGCGCGCGCGCCCGCGCCCGCGCGCACCGAATACACGTCCGACTCGGCGGCCTCTGATTCCGGGGCCGGCGCCGGCGCGGGCGGCCGCCCCGTCGGCGCCGCCGGCGGCCCCGCCCCCCCCCCCCGCCGCGCGTACGACGACTCCCCCTCCGCCACCGTGCACACCGTCCCCAAAGACTCCATGCTCTCCGTCGCCCGCGTGTTGGCGGGGGGCGACTCCACGGGCCTGCGCAACCTGATGGCCATCATCGTCGTCCTCGCCAATTTCCGCCTCGCCCTCGAGAACCTCATCAAGTACGGTGTCCTCGTGTCGCCCGTCATGTGGGCGCGCATGGTGTATCCTGGGAGTGCGTGTGGGGAGGGTGGGGTGGGGCGGGTGGGAGGGGGCGGGCCGCCCCACGCCCACCCCCCCCCCCCCCCCCCCCCCCCCCCCCCCCCCCCCCCCCCCACAAAAAGGAAACCACA
>Ga0315289_10012385_pt1 | contig 12021 bp, 10 predicted proteins | sample YL17G11_40_MG_FD_203452 | JGI IMG/M metagenome (GOLD analysis project Ga0315289, IMG submission 203452) | Sediment microbial communities from Yellowstone Lake, YNP, Wyoming, USA - YL17G11_40 | ecosystem: Environmental > Aquatic > Freshwater > Lake > Sediment | place: USA: Wyoming | collected...
GGCGTATGCCTTTTGCGCTTCACCTCGAGAGCCTCCTTTCTTCACCAAAGCCGTCTCAGTCTACCTCGGAGACTCTCATAACGCCTGGATCAGTTTTCGGGGAGCACACCAGATGCAAGCTCGGCGTATTCCGAGCCTTCTATGATTCGCAGAGGGGGGAAGAGCATTGCCATAGAGATCGAGACGGGCAAGTCCGATCCTCTGGGCAATATCAAGAAGGCCCTGGAGGGGGGCTTTGAGTCCGTCCTGAGCATTGCTCTCGACAAACAGACGAAGGATGAGCTCCAGAGGCAGTTAGCGTTACTGCCGGAAGACCTCAGAGAGAGAGTACGGGTCTGGGGCAGAGGAGAGCTGATAGAGAAGGCAAAGACTGCAGAACCAGGAGCTCACAGCATCCTGTGATGTGGGCGCGGCTCCACGAGGTATGGTGACTGCACTGTTGACGGAGCGGCTGCCCTTTAGAATGTTCATCTTCGCCATGGATTTTACACCATGTCGAACACGGTCAGTTACTCCATCCCCCGGAGGGCAGTGCTGGAAGAGCCGTAACCGCCTAGGTGACACACCGGCCACGCAGACCTCTCAGTTGGCCACGGCTTTTTTGGGGGGCCAAAGTGGGCCCTGCTGCTCCTCCCCACTGTTCACACGCGCCCTTCTGCCGTAGGGCCTTGGCGCAGATCGCGCCACATTCGCTCAAGCTCTAGAACTGCGAGCAGGAATAGCAGAAGGCGCTCGAGAGGGCCGAAAACGAAGAGAATGGCCAGAACACAGGCGCACAAGAGAACAAGCACAAGCGGCAGAGGGGAGCGGTAATGACCCGGCCCAATCGGCCCAGGCGCGCCCGGAACGCGAGAAACCTTGGCAGAAGAGAGCCCCGAAACGGTTGACAATCTCTGCCGCATCTGTTTTACTGAATATGCCATAGGACGGCCTCCTAGAAGGGGTTGTCCGGGTGAAGGCCAACTGCTTGCACTTGCACATGCGCGGCGGTTGGCCTTTTCTTTCCTTCCTCTTTGTACTATTCCGTTTCTACATCCGTTGTCAAGCCGAATTTTCCCCCACCTAGTCTTGATACAAGCACATTACTATTGTTTGCGTGACCCTCAAAAGCTAATCTGCCAAAGCAGGCGTAGCGGTCCAAGGGGCTCCCCGAAGCCCCTGGTGCCCCTCTACGCTCCTTGTGGTCCTCTCGGGGCTCCGAAGGCTTCTGTGCTTCTACGCCGCTTCCCCACCCTTTCGTTGCGCCCCCAGTGGGGCTATATGCGCTCCGACAGCATCGAAAGGCTCTTGGTGGATATCGATGGCTCGTTCCTACTGTGAGCCCTATTCGCCGCCAGCTTCCCCTCGCGGCGCCGTCAAGTGTTCGGCCAAGGACGCCCATGGAGTTATCCAATATCGGCATGAATGGCACGATCTCGAAGTAACCATTTTTAAGCGGGACCGCCAATATGAAATGGCCATGATTCACCACTCAATCGTGATGACAAGTGAAGTCTTCGGAGAGGAATTCTTACCCGAACCCGTTGTCCAGCGAAACGAGCAGCTCAGAAACATTGAGCAGTGCCTTCACCCCGCGGCGTGGAGAAGAAAGCCCCTGCACGTCTGGCTCTTCGGCAGCTCAGGGTCCGGCAAAACCCTGGTCGCTCGACACGTCTTGCACCGCTGGGGCAAGGAGCACGTGGTCAACACAGCCTATGTCAGCTGCTGGGAACACAACACGCTATATAAGGTGGTTGAAGCCCTTGTCGACGCCCTGAAAATACTCATGGCGGAGCAGCAGAGGACGAGCTTCAAGCTTGACAGAATTCGAAGATACATAGCGGGAACCCCGCTCGTCCTAGTGCTGGACGAGATCGACGAAGCTTTCCCAAGGGACCGTTCTGCCATACTGCGCGGGCTGTGTGACCTTGGTAAGGTCGGGTTGCTTTGCATCTCGAGAAGCAAGGACACCTTCTATTGCCTACCACCAAACGTGAGGACACGGCTCTCGCCGCAGGTTGTCGAATTTCCCCGATATCCTGTTCATGCGCTGGCGAGGATACTACAGGATAGAGCAGACGCCGGCCTCACGGACGGGAGCTGGACCTCGGCGGTGCTTGGCAAAATCGTTGATCTCTCTGCCGGCGATGCCCGAGTGGCGATTCAGACCTTGAGAAGCGCCGCTGAACTCGCCGAGGGAGAGAAAAGCCCCAATATCAGGATCAGTCACATAGAAAAGGCATGGCATGGCGTAAACACCACGCCGAAGGAATGCGTCCTGTCTATTCTGACGGATGATCACCGCATGCTGTACCAGGTTGTGAAAGAAAATGGGGGCGTCACATCGGGGGAGCTGCACCGGCTCTACGAGGAGAAGTGCAGGGCCATCCGTAGAAAGCCGATCGCCGTGCGCACTTTCTCCAATTACGCCAACCGCCTGGCTTTATCCGGTCTCATCACCTGTGAAAGGGCAAGAATGAGAGGGAAGGTACGCCTCTTCAAAATCGCGTAGATTGACAGTGGGCTCGCAACAGCACCGTAAGCCTTATAAGCCTGGTCTGCCAATAGTACTCATGGTGAATCCGGGGTAGCAGCCGACAGGAGGTTGCATTCTCGAAGCGCAGCCCACATGCCCCAGGCATTTCCGACTCGCTTCGTGTATGCCCACAACTGAGGAAGTGTTGGGTGATGTGTGCCGATTTCGGCGCCTAGGGGCACTTCGGCTTGCGGCACTTTCAGTCAGGTGTCTGTCATTCGGCGCATTCGGGACATGTAATGTTCGGCAGGGCGTGTCACTTTCAGCACTTCCGGTGGATGTCCAAGCACTTTCGATGAGGTGTGTCCACTCGGCACGGCATGGACGCAACATTCTTAAGCATGAGAACGCTATCGGAATCTGCAGGCGTGCATATGGGCAAGATATACCTCCACAAGGAAGACAGAACGCTGAAGACGCTTCTGGCCAGAATAATGGGCAACCCACTGAGGCAGAGAGAAGACCTGGCGCCGATGTATGGTCAGCCGATTCCTGAACCTAACCGCAGCAAGCTCCTTGCCTTCTACCGAAGCATGGTAACCGAGGAGCTGAGTCTGGGAAGGATATGTGTTGTCATGGGCAATCTCTACCGGGTCTCAATCTGGCTGGATCATCGGCCTTTCGAGGAGCTAACCCGCGGTGACCTGATGGAGCTGGTGGAGAAGATAAGACGCATTAAGCTCAAGAGGCTGGCCAAGGCGCGTCTTAGCGAGGGATATGCGGAGCAAACAATCGAGAGCTATAAGATCGCACTCAAGAAATTCTGGCGCTGGTTGAAGAATCCAGACATGAGTCCGCAAGAGCTGAAGGACACGGGGTATCCGCCTGAGGTAAGCTGGATAAAGCGGAGGAAAAGCAAGAACGGACTTTTGCCAAAAGACATCTGGACGCCGGAGGAAGTGAACAAGCTTGCCAGCATGGCTGGCAGCACAAGGGACAAAGCATTTATCCTCGGTCTCTTCGGCTCAGGCTGCAGAATCGGGGAGTTTCTCCCGCTGAAACGCAGAGATGTTCTATTCGACGATTACAGCGCTCAGGTCCTAGTGGATGGCAAGACGGGTTCCCGCCGCGTTCGCCTCACGCCAGCGGCGAGTGTGGCCATGTCAACGTGGCTTGATGTACATCCGAACAAGAGCCCGGAAGCACCCGTCTGGATTGACACTCAGGTGCACCAGGAAATCCCAAAGGACCATCTGAGTTACGACTGGGCGCATGAGATGCTAAAGCGCCGGGCTAAGAGAGCCAAGATAGACAAACCCATCCGTCCACATCTCTTCAGGCATTCCCTCGCAACATACTATGCCCCCAGACTGACCGAGGCCGTCATGAACGAACACTTCGGATGGCGCCAGGGTGGAAGAACAGCGGCCATCTACACCCACCTGAGCGGCAAACAGGTTGATGACCAGCTCCTGGCAGTCTTCGGGAAGAAACAACTGGACACTGAGAACAATAAAGCGATAGACATCGTTCTCTGCGCCAGATGCGGCCTGAAGAACACACCCTCGTCGCTCCAGTGCAGCAAGTGTGGCTTTCCCCTTTCTGATGATGCAGCGAGGAAGCTCCTCGAAAGGCGCGAGCGAGCTGACCGCTTGATGGATGCACTCACAGAAGACCCCGAGGTACTTGACGCTGTTAAGAAAGCCCTCGGAAGATTATCTGCTTGCAGGCCTGACGTACTGTGACATTCTTCCAGTCTACTGTTTCCGTTGTGCAGCATCTGCGAGTTCTATGATTCGGTCCGCCCAATTGCTTCCCTTCTCTGATGAGTGATTCTCGCTTGCCATATCCACACGATGGCTAACCACCTTAAAACGTTAGCGCTTGCGTCGTGCCATCCATGCTGGGAAGCGTGACTTGCGGCTAACCAAGGCACGGGCACGTGTCAGCCAAGAACGTTCATGACACCACACTGTCGCCACTCCCGTATTAGACGTCACTTCTGTCGCATTTGGCGTGTATAGTTAATGAAGGGATCAAGACTTTTACCTGTCGCAATTGCCGGAATGTGCGACAGGCATGACGCAATCCACGCGGTTTCTGAGCGTGGGTATACTGGATTTCCCTCGTAAATGTCGCGAATTGGGACGGAAGGCGACGCACTCGGCCAGCGCCCAGCCCCCGCAGGCACTCTCCCTCAACCTCACGATGAACGTCTGCACCGACCCCCACGCTGCTGGATGTGGCGGGTGCTCTAAGCGCCCTGCGTCAATTGCCCTTGGGCTACGACACTTGCGGACGAGCAGGTCAGGCGCAAGCGGCGACATAGAGCATGTAGCGATGTGAGTAGGGTTCCGCTTGGCACTAGAAAAGAGAATCATCGGCAAGCTGTTCGATTTCGGTTTCGACTCCGAAAGCCTCGACTCTGTCACCCATTAGTACGACGTCCTCTTCGACGCATCCTGCATGTTCGAATAGACCTACACCCGCACGGATTTTCGCACTGCTTTCCGCTCCCAATCTCCCGCTTCGCAGCACTCACCCGCCAAGTGGCCTGACCTGCCCACTCTCCCTGGCTATAGCTCCCCCAAGGCCCCGGGTTGGCAGCCAGTTACGACAAGTCTACTTCATGGGCTGACCAGGCGTCGGCGCATAAACACCCGACCGTCCCATACGGAAGGCTGACACTCTCTCTTCCTTTACCAGTCCCTTATGGCCACACCGCTGAGGGGGCAGCATCCTTCGCGTAATCGGATCAGAGAATGAATCGAACAATTCAAAACCCCGCTGCTCCAGCAAGGCATTCAGCACCTTCCAGGTGCAGATATGTGAGCCTCCTATTAGGTTGTCACCACAGACAACAACGCAGGTACCGTGAGGCTGCAGGACGCGTGAGATAGTATCGAACGCCTTCCCCATGTCCGAAAGATATCGATGCACCACTAGGGCATGCCGCCTAGATGATTTGTGCAGGCACCTCAACTCAGGCAGCAATTGGCAGTGCCCTTCCATCTCCGCCTCTCGTATTCCGTGAGTTAGGTCGCCGCGCTCAGTCCCCACGAAGCGCCCCTTCAGTGCGTCTACGCTGAACGGAAGAGGCCCCTCTAGGATATAGAGTTCGAGCTTGAAATTGCGGAAATAGTCTTGGGCATTAATATACGGGGGCGACGTGACCACATGCGTATGAAGACCGATATCAGCCACCCCAACTGACTCATCCCTCACGTCCAGCATCACAACTGTCGAGCTCGCTGGCCGGCGCGGGACAGCATGCAGCCTGCACAAATCATGCAGCAGACCCTCAATGCTTGTATAGGGACAAAAGTGACGCCCCCGACGCTCTTGCGAGGCTTTCCTGGAGATGAACGGTTTGGGGCTTCTTTGGTCCGCGCGTGAGCAAAGACGAACCGAAAGTGCTAGTGCAAGGAGTACAACCCTCCCCGTAGTCGACGAGTTTAACCCCATCTCTCTCGCGGCATAGCGAAGCCTTTCGTACTTATCGATTGTGGCAGGCGAAAACCAGTATCCCTTAGCTTGCCATCGGATCGGGAGAATCTCGGAAGACATCTTGGCTTTGGCCAGTAGTGCATAGCACAGTTGCTCTGCCTTCTTGGCTGAGAATGCGCGCGTCTTTACTGAGGAAAGGAGGACAGCGTAAGGATTGATATCAACTCCTGTCACAGGAATCCCCTTCCGCTGCGCTGCTCCTATGATGGCTCCTGAACCACAAAAGGGGTCGAGCAGACTCCCGGCGCCAGAAGCGTACTGCTCAACTAGGCGCTCGGCCAAACGGGAGACCATCTTCGCTGGATATCTATCCAGACGCGTAGGCAGGCTTCGGGCTTCTACGGTTGCTTCAAAACCCATGTCGTGCCGATTCCCTTCGAGTAGAACTCGTGGTTGTGGCGCATGGGGCTTGCGTACACGATTGCCGGAGGCTCAAGGCAATCGCGAACAAAAAGATATACGCCAAGAGCCTGAGGCTTTGTCCCTAAGGGGCAGATGATCTTTCCATGAGGCGCTCTGCCCGTGCCATCACGGAAGCACTGCGCCATTGCGCCCGCGCTTGCAACAGGGTCTACCGCGTCGACTCTCAGCACATTATCCTGGCCGACTAGCTTGATAATATCCCGATTGAAGTTCTCGGTGCGACCCTCCCACTCCGGCCTATAGGGAGGGCATGCAATCATTAGAGTGGTGATCATCGGCTGAATGTATTCGTACACGGCCAGCGCGCGGTCTCCCTCATAGCCGAGGAACACGACCAGGTGTAACGGTCGGCTTATGTCAGGAGTCGCGCAGAAGCCAGGAATTTGGTGGATCGCTGCTATGCCAAACGAAAGGGGCACGTGTTCGGAGACGACATAGTCTTCTGGCTCACTATATATAACATGGAGTCTCTCCCAACATCCCCTGTCATCAAGCCATCGCAAGGTCATTAGTAAGTGTCGTTTCGTGAAAACGGACATGTCCAAGACCAGGGGGCGCGACGCGTTCTCGGCCAAAAGTTGGTCTAAGACCGCTACGTTGTCAGAAACGCTCTTCGCCGGATCCCCCTCAGTGAATTGAAGCGAAATGGGTTCGCACGCGCCAAAGGCCTTCAAGAGGCTCTTGTGGCGTTGTTCCCTCTTTGGGTTCTCGTCGTCATAGTGAAACAGTACGACGGCACTTGGCGTCCAGTTGCCCTTTCTCCTAGCAAGTCCTTCACACCTTTCCTCGTGGCTGGAACAGGCGATTAGCAGGGCACCACTGGGAAGCAGTGCACATGATAAAGGAGTTTTCACGATTCCTCACCAGCAGGAAAACATAGGGTCTGTTGGTTTGTCGGCCGGAAGGTGCGCATCTTCTTCATGAACTTCTTTTTTGCATCAGCCCGACTTTCGGGCGTCCAAAGCTCCAGCAAATCTTGGCACGAGATGTTGGTACGCCAACGCAGCCGAGCACTGATTTGAAGGACTGGCGCATAGATTCGAGAGATGTTGAACTCAGTCGGCTGCGGATCCACGCCGTGCTTAGGCCTGAAGGCCGGACGCCCTTCGCCAGTCTGGAATAGCCCCTCCCTGATTCCGAGATTGATGGCCTTTCTTAGGTCGGCGAATTGAGGTCGTTCGAGGAACTCCGGGTTGACTATTGTGAAGCGCCCACCCTCCGGCTCACTAGTGTGCCTCAGAAGCTTCTCCCTGAGGCAATCACCAATGTCCATGATGTAGTACTTGAGGCGTTCGCCATAGCTGGGCACATTTCGACTGAGCGTCGTGAGATAGTGCCTGGAAACGATGTGCACCGCCTCCGTTTGAGCTTCATAGGGAAACGCAAGCAGTTCTCTGCCAGGATCTCTTTGCCCGTACTGGAGGTGAAATGCAACACCTAGGAACTCTTGAAAATATCGGATTACTCCCGAACTAAGGAACGCCAGATCTTGGAAACCGGAGAAGCGCTTATCCCTTTGGCGGCCCTTCCTGCCGTAGAGAACCCTGTATATAGCTGCCTCTCCGTAATAGACCTTGAGGTTCCTCTGCTTCTCCTCGGGTAGTTGGCCGAACCCTTCACACGTTAGCTTGCCCAGTTTCGCCACCTGCGCCACCCACTGTTGCCCTTCCACCTCGAGATCATTGGCAGAGGGAATGAGTTTCGCCATGTCCTCGTACACCAGGCCCGCACACCGAAGCGTATTTGAGGTCATGTGTTCGAGGAGTCGACAATAGGCAGAGAGTTGTTGCCTGTCCTCAACGTCATACACCAACGGAACTCGGTTATAGTCGTGAATTTCTTGTAGAACCTCAGCCGTTGTCGTTGCCGACGTTTGTGAACTACCCAGCTTCTTTGCGATCTTCACCGAGAAGTCCGGCGGTCCAGCTTTCACGAAGCCGTTTATCACCTTCTGTTGAAATGGAAACAAGTTCTCATACTCATCACAAAGCGCCACGAACACCGTGTTTGAAAGCCTTTGTATGCAGTCTTTGACGCGTTTGACAACACGCTTGAACATCACAATGTCAAGAGTCGCAATTGGTACTGAGACATTCTCCCTATAAATGAATTTCCTCCGAGTAAACTCGGCTAGTCGAGAATGGACGGACCCAAACCACCACATAAGCTCGTCGATTGTGCCAGGTGCCCCCTCCGGGGTCCCTGTAATCACTCTGTAGACATCCTCTGCAAGCCCTTTCTGGGCATCTGCGTCGCAGCTAATGTACTTCTGCTCGATGCAGAACGCGATTTCCGCGAACAGACTTTCCAGAAGACAAGTCACCATCTCCTGCGAGAACGCGTCGGTCACTTGGACCAGGTCAATTCCTTGGAGCCATTGAAGGTCGGAATCGGGAGCCGCTGAAACACCGGCATTGCAGACTGCCCCTGGCGAGAGCTTCAAGTAGAAGCCAAAAAGCTGCGTGATATCTTTGCTCGCCGATTTCCGGGAGGCCAGGTTACGCGCGCGAAGCGAAAGGAGGAGCATGGATTTTCCGGTGCCCCTCGGTCCTTCTATCAAGCAGGGCTTCATTGCCTCCAAGGCGCCCATCTTCATTGCATCAGGTGGAGAGAATGTCTCTGCGAGAAGCCTGGGTAGCTCTTGTTCAAAGAATTCGGCCCTCACCCTCCAGAAGGGGTTGGGGGTACCCTTCTGGAGAGCCTCGGCCACGATGGACGACGCAGTCGGAGATGGCATAATGGCGTTGCAGAGTTCTTCGAAGACTTCCAGATAGTTGGAAAGGTCCGGTGCAAGCTGAGCAAACACTTTCGAGCCCAAGACTGGAGGCAAGGGTGAATCGTCGAGCTTGATTACCACGCATCTACCACCAGACTGTTCAATCTCGCTCCAAAGCGAGGAACTGATCTCGCGCTCCTGGAACTTGGCCTTACATGTATGTTTGGAGAAAAGGATTACGACGGTGTGGGCGTCCGAAACGCTTTTGTTTATCCATTGAATCAGGTCGTCACCGAGTTTCAGCTCTTGCTTATCGATCCGTGTCTCGTGCCCAGCATTACGGAGGTCTCCCGCTAATCGCTCCGCAACGTCCGAGTCCTCGCCGGCATGCGAGATGAAAATGTGCTTTAGCATAGCTATCCACCTCTGGCCTGTCTCGACACCGCCCCGCCTTCAGCTCGTATGTACAGGCGCTCTTCGCGCTCTCCCATGAAGATGGGCACGCTATAAGCCTCTACAGCCGGGCCGATACGCAGAAGGACATCACCTCGCAGCGCAAAGTGTACGCCTTCAAGCTCTGCGTGTCAACACTCGCGCGGCTGTTCGAGCGTTATCCCGGAAGATACCTTGCAGCCCCCTGGGCGGGTCTCACACCCGCCTCTACGTTGGGATGGGAGCCGTTTAGGCGCAGCGCCGGGGAGCACGCCTCGCAGTCAGTCAGCCCTCGGCACAGGGAGGGACAGTAGCTTGTAGCGGTTGCCCACATCGCGCACCGCCCCGAGGGTAAGGATGGATCTCGTCCACGTGCGTCGGCGACTCCGTGTAGTCCATCGCCCACAGCGCCACGCCTTTCCCAGTGCAAGACGTAGATCGGCATGACGCATTTCCTGACGTATATAGCCCGGTAGAGCCTCAGCAGGCAGGCCAGCTCCCGCCGAGCAGCCGCTGGGAATATCCCTTTTCAAGACGGCCAGTCCAAGACCAGGACCCATGAGGCGAATCGTGCCGATTACGTGGTGACGCTGCAGGCGATCCAGCCTGCGGGGCGGCCTTCCGGGAGGCGGAGAAGCTGGGCGATTCCCAGGCCCGCCTGGTACTCGAGGTTGTCGCGGGGGAGGGCCACTGATGGGGCGCGAAAAGATGAGGGGTGCAGTGGACCAGTGATGATGTCGAAGCGGTAAGGCGGCCGGTACGCGTAGTTCAGAGTTTCTTCCGCCGTTTCCCCCAATTCTTGCAGGTCCTGTAGACTCTGGTAGGCACCCGCTGACACACGCTGGCACAAGGGGATGTGTGGCCGAGGGGGATACGGAGTCGCAAGCTACGAGGGGGACGCAAGATAGGCAACTACTGTCACGTCCTGACGTGTCCTGGCAGGAAGGAAATGGAGCGGGCGAGCGGATTCGAACCGGCGATGTCCAGCTTGGGAAGCTACAACGGGGGGGTTCCACGGGCCGTGGGGGCACGTCTTCTAAGCCCGCTACACAAGGGCAAGGCACGCCCTCCGCGCGCAAGGCTTATTGCTCCGAATGACCAACATGCAGTCTCAGGGGCTCCCCTCTTGGCTATGAGCTACAAGTCCGATTCCGAAAGGAGAAGTGAGAATCACAATCCCGCCAGCTCTAACTATGGTGACGCGAGCTTTCCTGAAGAAGACGATGAGAAACGGTCGCCGGAGGACTGGTTCCTTGAAGGGGGCGACCTCGGAGCTCCCGACCTCTCTGTCGCTCCGTGGGGGAGCGCCCGCACGGCTCGCAACACGGAGAAGAGCAACGACAGCGAAGCAGAAGGGCTCTCGTTTGCGTTGTCCGAACGGATAGAGCTCCTGCAAGGGCGGATCGAAGCCCTCCAGAAGGACATCGCCAAACGCGGTGCGCTGCATCGGTCCATCCGGAGAGCTGTCCAGGAGGAACTCATTGAACTAGGCCATCTGCTGGGCGAAGTGAAGGTGTGGAGCCTGGGGGTGAGTCCTTCCGTGGACGGCAGGCGCACCAACCTGGAGAGGGAGGCGATCGCTCTGAGAAAGGCGGGCTGGGAAGAACGGCTTCGGCACTGGCGGGACATCGTGTGGCTCGAAAAGGAACTCAGCGAGGCCCTTGAACGATACAAGCTCGCCGGCGCCGCGCGCGGGCTCACGGGAGATGACAGCGGCAAAGGCTGAGGGTGAACAGTATGGAAGTAGATGACATCTGCAAGAAGCTGAAGCCCGTCCTGGGCGAGAAGGTTGACCGCCTGTGGTCCCTGTATCAGACGGAGGACTCCGAGGGAAAGAAGTGGGTCCATGTCACGCTGCTCAAGCTCCTGGCCGAACGCCTGGGCGAGACATACGAGGGGAGCCGGATATTGCTGTCTCCGCCGCCGGAGGAGGTCTCTTCGGGCGAGTACCCGCTGGGGCGAGTCTGGTATGGGGACCAGTTCCGCCACGTCTTCGGCCTGCGGGAGGAGGAATGGATCCAGCACGTCGGGATCTTCGGCCGGAGCGGCTCGGGCAAGACGAACTGCGCGTTCCTGATCCTGCGTTCGCTTGCGCGGAAAAGGAAGCCCTTCCTGGTGTTCGACTGGAAGCGGAACTACCGCGACCTCATCCGGCACCTGCCCGGGCTCTTAGTGTTCACGGTCGGGCGGGACGTCTCGCCGTTCCGTTTCAACCCTCTTATCCCCCCACCCGAGACGCCGCCGCGCATTTGGCTGAAGAAGCTCAACGAGATAACCGCCCACTGCTATTACCTAGGCGAAGGCGTCAAATACTTGCTCCAACAGGCCATAGACGCCGTCTACCAGGAATATGGCGTGTACGACGGCCCGGGGGGCACCTACCCGACGATGCAGGACGTTCTGGCGCACCTCGAGAACCAGCACGTGAAGGGACGGCAGGCCGAGTGGATGAGCTCGACGCTGAGGACGCTCGGCGTGCTCTGCTTCG
>Ga0315289_10012386_pt1 | contig 12021 bp, 8 predicted proteins | sample YL17G11_40_MG_FD_203452 | JGI IMG/M metagenome (GOLD analysis project Ga0315289, IMG submission 203452) | Sediment microbial communities from Yellowstone Lake, YNP, Wyoming, USA - YL17G11_40 | ecosystem: Environmental > Aquatic > Freshwater > Lake > Sediment | place: USA: Wyoming | collected...
GGCCCCCCGCCGCCCCGCCGCTGAGCCCTGGCATCCCCCTGCGGATCACCCCTGGCGTCAGCCCTTCAAGAAAAAGCGGACATTCCTACTTTGCGGGAAACCGGACATTTCTACTTTGCGTTGACAGCGTTTGCGCGGTTGCCTGCGCGGTCGCCTTTGCGCGGTTGCCCCGCCGGCCCGGGTTCCCCCCTTCTACGGACTGCTTGGCGCTGCTGCACAGACCCGCGAGGTTGACACAAGGGCCCAGCGCGTTATAATCTTCTTGTTCGCCTCAAGGGTCTGGGGCGGGCAGTGCTTCTGGGGGCGTAGCTCAGTTGGGAGAGCGCCTGGATGGCATCCAGGAGGTCATGGGTTCGAACCCCTTCGCCTCCACCAGAAATGCGAAGGAGGGAAGGCTTGGCCTTCCCTCCTTTTGCCTTCGAAGGGCATGGCCCCGGCCTGCCCGCCGGCCGGCAGGCGGGCATGGCGCGCCGCTACCTTGCCCGGTCGCCCAGGCGACCCGGCGGGCGCGGCAGGACGTACGGGCGGCCGGTCGTCTCGTCGGTCCGCACCTCGACGGGCGTATCGTACACCGGCGACAGGATCTCCGGCCGCAGGACCTGCTCCGGGTTGCCCGCCGCCGCCACGCGGCCGGCATCCAGCAGGATGAGGTCATCGCCGTAGGCGGCGGCGAGGTTCAGGTCGTGGCTGACGCAGACGACCGTCATGCCGCGCTCCCGCACCAGCCGCCGCAGCAGGCCGTAGATGGCGTGCTGATGCTTGATGTCCAGGAAGGCCGTCGGCTCGTCCAGGAGGATGAGTTCGGGCGTCTGGGCGAGTGCCCGGGCGATGACGACGCGCTGGCGTTCGCCGCCCGAGAGTTCGTCGAGGCCCCGCTCGGCAAAAGGCTCGGTGTCGGTCATCCGCAGCGCCTCGCGTGCTGCAAGCCAGTCGCCCGAGGTCTCGAAGCCCAGCGCCCCGGTATGCGGCGAGCGGCCCATGAGCACCGTCTCCAGGACGGTGAACCCGAGGGCCGAATGGGTGTCCTGCGGCACGTAGGCGATGCGGCGGGCCAGGGCCGCCCGCGGGTAATCGCCCAGCCGGAGGCCCGCCAGGCGGATCTCGCCCGCCGACGGCCGCAGCAGCCCCACCAGGACCCGCAGCAAGGTCGTCTTGCCGCTGCCGTTCGGGCCGAGGATGTTGACGAGCCGGCCGCGGCCGACCTCCATCACGAGGCCGTTCAGGACCGGCGTGCCCCGCCCGTAGGCGAAGACGATGTCCCGCGCGGCCAGGTAAGGTCCGCCCGCCGGCGGGACGCCGGCAACCGGCGCAGGACCTTGCGGGCCGCCGCCGGGCATCACTGGATTTCCGCCGTTCTGCGCCATCGCGTCCTCAGGAGGTAGATGAAGAACGGCCCGCCGCACATCGCGGTCAGGACGCCCACGGGCAGGGCGCGGTTGCCGGCGCCCTCCCACAAACACGCCGCAAGGTCCGCCAGGACCAGAAACGCTGCGCCGAAGAAGAGGGCCGCCGGCACCAGCCGCCGGTGGTCCGGCCCGAGCACCATCCGCAACAGGTGCGGGCAGATGAGGCCCACGAACCCGATGGGCCCCGCCAGGGTGACGCTGGCCCCCGTGACGAGGCTCGCCGCCGCGAACGTCACGATCCGCAGCCGCCCCACGTTGACGCCCATGGCGCCGGCGGCGTCCTCGCCGACGGCCACCAGGTTGAACCCCTTGGCCAGCACCGCAAAGAGCGCGGCCGCACCGACCGCCATCGCGCCGACAACACCGACGAGTTCCCACTGCGGGCCGAAGGCGCCGATGTTGCCCATCATCCACACGGCGATGTCGCCGCGCTTCGCCGGGCTGACCAGCGCCGTCAGAAGCATGATCGCCGCGCCGTAGAAGGCGTTGAGGATGACGCCGCTTAAGAGGAGCGTGTACGGTTCGATGCGGCCGCGGCGCTGCGCCACCGTGTACACGATGGCCACCGTGGCCAGCGCGCCCGCGAACCCCAGCAGCGGCGCCCAGAAGATGCTCAGGAAGAGATACGACAGGATGAATCCCAGCCCCGCCCCGCCTGAGACGCCCAGGATGTACGGCTCGGCCAGGGGGTTCCTGAGGAGCGCCTGGAACGCCAGGCCCGCCAGGGCCAGGGCCGCGCCCACGACGCTGGCGGTCAACACGGCCTCCAGGCGGAGGTTCAGGGCGTCGCGCATCTGGGCGGCCGACTCCCACGCCCACAGCCGCCCGCCGATGCCCACGGCCACCGCCGCCACGACGCCCCAGGCGCCGAGGCCGACCAGGAGGGACACCAGGTACCCGCGGGATGTAAACGGGCGGACTCTCACGGCTTGCGCTCCTGCGGTGCTGCAAGGGGGTCAGGAGCCTTAAGACGCAGGGCTCCTGACCCCTTTACATCCGGATGAATCGTCTCGGCCAGGAGGCGCGCGGCCTGGCCGATGCGCGGGCCGGGGATCGTCAGGTACGCCTCCGTCAGGACGTGCACGCGGCCGGCGGCCACCGCCGGGACGCTCGGAAGGCTGTCCCACGCGCGGCGGATGGCCTCGGCGCGGTCGGGCGGCGCATCCTCGCCGGTGGCGTTGATAATGACGACCTGCGGCGCCAGGGCCACGACCTGCTGCGGCCCGATGCTCGGCCAGTCGGCCGCCTCGGGATACGCGTTCTCGGCCCCGGCCACGCCCAGGAGGTCATCGACAAACGTGCCGCGCCCGGCCACCATGATGCGGGCCGAGCCGACCGTCATGGGGAACGCAAAGAGGACCTTGGCCCGCGGCAGGCCCGCGACGCGGCCGCGGACGGCCTCCAGGTCGGCCCGGAGGCGCGCCAGGAGCGCCTGGGCGGCGTCGGCCCGGCCGGTCTCAAGGCCGATGGTCCGGATGGCCTGGAGCATCTGGTCCATGCGGTCGGACTCCAGCGGCACGGTGCGGACGCCCAGGCCCTCGAGCCGCCGCGGGACCTCGGTGCGCCGCGTAATCAGGAAGGCGATCGTCGGCTGAAGACGAATGACCTCCTGGAGGTTCAGTTGCAGCGTGTCGCCGACCGCCGGGACCGACGCCGCCTCGGGCGGATAGGTGCAGTAGTTGGACCGGCCGACGACCCGGTCGCCCAGGCCCATCGCAAAGAGGATCTCGGTGACGTTCGGCGTCAGGCTGAGGATGCGCAGGGGCTTGCCTTCGGCGCCCGGGGTCGCGGACGGCGCGGCGTCGGTGCACCCTGTCGCGCCGATGGCGGCCAAGCCCGCGAGCAACACCAGATGAAAAACGGATACGCGCATCACGTGCGATTCTAAGGGAACCGGCGCGCGGGTCAAGCGTATTGGGGTGCGCCAGAAGTTTCTGGCAGGGCTTCTCTTGATGTCACCCCGAGCGAAGTCGAGGGGTCTCGCCGTGCCAGCGGGAACACGGCAACGGCCACAGCGAGATTCCTCGACTCGCTTCGCTCGCTCGGAATGACAACATTTTCCGCGTGTCAGAAACTTCTGGCGCACCCGCCTATTGAGGGTCAAGCCAATTGGCGCTTGACAGCGCCGGAATCCGTGGTAGAGTGGTGCGCGACAAGTGAATAGGGATTCGGGAACAGGGAAGGCGGTGCAAATCCGCCGCGGTCCCGCCGCTGTGAGCGAGGACGAAAGGCCCGTCCGGCGCCTGGAATCTGAGATCTGAGATCTGAGATCTGAGATTTGAGATCTGGAATCTGAGATCGAAGATTTTAGGATGTGAGATTTCAGATTCAGGACGCCGGGTTCCGCAAGGAAGCCACTGTCCGCCGGCATCATGAGGATGCCCCGGACGGGAAGGCCGGGCCGAGTAGGCCGAATCGCAAGCCAGAAGACCTCTCCCGGATTCCAGCAGGGCCAGGCATTCCTCGCGGACGGGAAGAGCCGGCACGACGGTGTCTATTGGAACCTTCGGCCTCCCGCGCGGGGCCGAAGGTTTTTTTGTCGGCCTCGCCGGCGGGCCGGCGGCCAACCGGCACCGGTCAACCATCGCACTCGGGGGAGGGCGAACACAACAGGTCCGCCGGGCGACCGCGCGCCCAGGCGGCCGGAAAGGGAGGCAGACGATGCTGCGGACATTGTCTTTGGCGGTGGCGGTCCTCGTGGGCACGGCGGGCGGCGCGTGGGCCAGTCCGTACGCCACACAAGTGGTGTCTTACACAGCGGGTTCCAACGCAACTTCGGGCTACACTGACCCCAGCGCAGCCCTTGGCGAACCCAGCCGTGTGACCGGGACCGGCATGTGGCAAGGCGACGTGACGGTGTTCAATCCGGCGTACCTTACAAACCAGATCGTCTCGATCGGTGCGGGAGGGTCGCTGGTGGTTGCGTTCGATCACGCGGTGCAAGACGATGCCCTGAACCCTTACGGACTGGACCTTCTCATCTTCGGCAATGCGTTCTTCACGCCCACGACCGGGGTGACAGGCTGTTCCGCCGAGCCGGCCAAAGTGGCCGTGAGCCAGGACGGCATAACCTGGTACGACATTCCGGGAGTGTTTGCGGACGGCCTTTTCCCCACGCAAGGATACACGGACACGTCGGGTGCGTACGGATCGGACGGAAAGACGCCATCGGACTTCACCAAACCCGTGGACCCGTCCATCGCGTGGAGTGGCAAGTCCTACGGCGATATCCTGGCGCTGTACGGCGGCTCGGGCGGCGGAACGGGCGTGGACATCTCCGTGACGGGTCTTTCGTGGATCCAGTACGTGAAGGTTTATCAGGACGCCGGGGACACCTGGTCGGCGGAGATCGATGCCTTTGCCGTGGTGCCGGAACCCGCGACGCTGGGCCTGCTCGGCCTCGCACTCGCAGGACTTTGCGCGCGGCGGCAAAGCCGCCGCTAGAACGTAGGGGAGAAGCAGCCCGCGGGGAACTCTTCCTCAAGGGAACGGTGACGTGCAAGCAGATTCGAAAGGGGCCGGAGATGATAATCACAAGATCTGTTTTGATGGCGGGGGTGCTTGGGCTGACCGTGACGGTTGCTTGTGCTGCGCCGATCTACGTTGGCTCCGGCGGCTGGAAGGGCAACGTCCTACTTAACTTCGGGGACGGCGCCGCCTACCACTTCGTGGTGGCGTTCGAGACGGAACCGACCACCGGCCTGGGGCTGATCAACACTCTTGAAAGCGCGGGCATCGGCTTCTCGACGGTAAGGCTTTTTGACGGATCCTACATCGGCACGATCTCCTACGACGGGCACTCCGGCGCCGATTCCTGGAGCGAAGACACACCTGAAGCCTACTGGCATTACTGGGTCAAGGACGGCCCGGACGCCGCGTGGACCTACTCCAATGTCAGCGCCGCCGATAGAGACGTCTACGACAAATACTGGGACGGGTGGGTTTATGGTCGGAGCACCGCACCCGTTCCAGAGCCGATGACGGTGGGTCTGATAGCCATCGGCGTAGCGGGGCTGGCGGCGTGGCGGCGCCGCCGCCGCAAGGCGTGAGAGGGCGATGGGCAGGCGTGGATTGACGCTGGTCGAGTTGGTGGTCGTCCTAGCCATCATGGGCACGCTGGCAGCACTGCTTGTCCCGGTGGTGTTCGCTGTTATGGAGTTGGCCGACCGAACCGTCTGCGCCAACAACCTGCGCCAACTGGGCCTGGCCGTCCAACTGTATCTGAAAGACCAAGACGGATGGTTTTTCCCCATACGCTCCAAAGGAGCCCCGCGGCTATGGTACTTTGGTCTTGAGACGACGGACCCGCGCGCTTCGCCCGAAGGGAATCGAGTACTCGACCGAACGCAAGGGAAACTCTATCCCTACCTGGGAGGGGCCTGCGAGAACGTCGAAATCTGCCCCGCTTTCAGTTATTCCGGTCCGTATAAGCCTAAGTACGAAGGTAAGTGGTGGACCTATGGGATCAATAAGTGCCTCAGCCCCGATCTTTACATCAGTCCGCACGAGCGCTGCCGCAACGTGACCGAGATCAAAGGCCGGTACCTTTCCCGGACGGTAGTATTTGCGGATGCCGCGCAGATTAACACTTTCCAGCCCCCCGCCTCCCGGTACAACCCCCTCGTTGAGGAATGGCATTACATCCAGCCGCAGGATTTCCAACCGGCCGATTGTGCGCATGTGCAGTTCCGCCACGGCGGAAAGGCCAACGTCCTGTTTGCCGACTGGCACGTGGAATCCGCCGGCCCGGCGAAAAACAGTTTCGACCGCCGCCTGCCCGGGGCCATGATCGGGTACTTCGACCCCGACGACGTCCTCTTGGAGCCGCGCGGGCCAACCCGGTAGGAGGGGCAGGACCCGCAATACGTTTCCGAAGACCGGGCCGCAAAATGACGAAGTCCGAAGCCCGAATGACGAATGAATGCCGAAAATGCAATGACGAAAAGGAGCGCCGGCTTGCCCACCGGCGGCGGGTTACGGCCCCCTCATCGTCATTCGGGCTTGCCGTTTGAATCGTCATTCGAGTTTCGTCATTCGTCATTGCGGCACGGCCATTCGGATAAACACATTCGCGCCCACTTAGACCGACAATGCCGGCGCCACCCTGCACTGGCCTCCGGCGGGGGCAACTGCCGATAATACCCTGGGTGGGATTCCCGTACGCCCGAGCAAGCCGCGGAGGGACAGGCCATGGCCGTTCGCCCGTTGATCCTGGGTTACCTGGTTTTCGTCGTCGCCGCCTCGGTCGCCGCGGCGACCGCGCCAGGCGCGCCGAGCGCCCCGCCGGTCCAGGTGCGCATCGAAAAGACGAACTACCCCGTTCGCCAGGTCGCCCAGGCGGCCGCCTACCTCAAGACGAATCCGAACCTTGCCGGCAAGGCGTCGTACACCACCGACGCGATCGTGCTGGAGAACCAGTACCTGAAGGCGGTCATCCTGCCGGAGTTCGGCGCGCGCCTGCCGCGCGTCACCTTCAAACGGCCGAAGCGCGACCTGTTCGGGGTCAACGACGTCCTGGAGGACGGCCCGCCGTGGTCGATGGGCGGCATCGGGTGGTCGTTCCCGTTCTACGAACATGGGCGGCACCTGGATGAAGGGGCGGGCTGGCGCATCGTTTACAGGCCGGACGGCGCCGTCACCGTGGCCCTGGACATGCGGTTCAGCCAGTACGCGGGCGAGGTGCAACGTTACGGCCGCTTTTCGGACCTGCGGCAGGCGATCCTCGTGACGCTGCGCCCGGGGTCGAGCATCCTGGAGTACACCTCGCGGATTGACAGCCGCTCGCCGCTGCGGCACGGGTTCCGCCTGTGGAGCGTGGCGCACTTCCCGCGGCAGGACGGCGCGAACGTCCTCTGGCCGGCGGGCGCGGTCACCGACCGCAGCGCCTCCGCCATGCAGCCGTGGCCCACGTGGGCCGACACGGACCATAGCCGCCTCGGGTCGTGGGGCACTTCGAGTTTCGGCGTGGACGCCCAGGGGGGCTGGGCGGGCGTTTACTATCCCGACGCCGACGCCAACCACCTCATCCTGAAGCCGCGATTCACGGCGCCCGGCACCCGCCTGTACGCCGCCGACCTGAAGGAGGGGGTCGCCCAGTCTGATGGCGACCGCTCGGACAAGATGATCGAGATCTGGAACGGGTCGAACCCGGTCTTCGAGCACCCGGGCCACTTCCTCCAGCCGTTCGGCGCGTACCTTCTGCCGCTGCGGCTGACGATGGTCACCGGCATCGGCCGCATCGACTGGGCCAACGACGTGCTGGCGGTTTCGTATGAGCCGCACGAGGCCGGCGCCCGCATCCGCATCGTCTCGTTCGAGGCGCGGCCCAATTGCAGCGCCATGGCCCGCAGCAAGGCCGAGACCGTCAAGGCCGAAGGGCCCCTGGGGCCCGACCGGCCCCTGGTCGTGGAACTGACGAAGCGCTCCGCGCCGGTCCTCCTGACGGTCGTCCAGGCCGAAGACGAGTTGGCCGAGGTCAGCCTGCCCTGGAAGCCGGAGCCGACCCCGCCGCCCAGTACGGGCCCGTACGGGGAGACCTTCCAGGCCATCCAGCGCGAGATGCGGCCGTGGGGCCCCGTGGCGATGGAACTCTCGGACTGGCCGCACGCGCGGGCCCCGAACCTGGCCGACGCCGCCCAGACGCTGGTGGCGGAGGCCGCGTCCAACAAGCCGGGCGCGATCCTTCAGGCGGCGTGCGTCGTCCTGCGGACCGAGGCACCTGGCTCGCCCCGGTGGCAGGCCGTGCGCGGCCTCCTGAGCGGCCCCGCCACTGGCGGGCCGAAGAACCGCCACGTGGCCGCATTCCTGGGGATGATGACGGTCCTGGAGGCGGGCGGCAAGCCTTCCCCCGAGGCCGCCAAGCACCTGGCCAACGCCGAGAAACTGGTCGGCGCCCAGTACCTCCTGGCGCTGGATGCCGTCGCGGGCGGCAACGCGACCCGGGCCCTGGCGCTCCTCGGAAAGGCCGCCGACGCCGTGCCGTCCATTTCCATCGGCGCGGGAGACGATGCTCTGGTCGGCAACGACCGGCTGCATCCTGCGGCCGTTGCCGGCGGCGAGTGGCCGGCCATGCTCCGCGCCGTGGTAGCAATCGGGCAGAACCGGATCGACACGGCCGCCATGATCCTCGAGCAACTTCTCCATGCCGACCCCGCCCGCCCGGAAGCCGTGGCCCTCCTGGCGGACGTTTACAGGAAGAAGATGTCGCAGCCCGGCAAGGTCGTCGAGGCCCAGACCGACGCCGAGCGCCTGTTCCAGCGCAACGAGCAGGCGCGACGGGACTACGAGGCCCTCTTGCGGGAAGCGCGCGAGGGAATCTGGTCCGGCGTTCCCCGGCCGTGAGGCGCCGGCCTGCCTCGGACCCGTACGCCACGGGGCCGCCGGGGACCGCCGCTGCCATCGCCCGTCCGCCAGACTGCCGGCCGCCGCGCGAACGAGCCACCCTCCCGCGCCATTGACCGCCGCGCGCCAAAAATGCTTTACGGGAAACCGGCGGGCTGCTATTCTGCCTTGGGTCCGCACGCCGCAGACCTGTTGACCACGCAAGGAGCCGCACGGAATGGCTGATTTGCGCGCCGCCAAAGGCAATCCAGTTCACACCGCCGCTGCAAGCAGCGGCGCCGGGGGCGCCGGCGCGGCCGCAGGGCAACACGCAGGGGCGGCCAAGGGCAAGGCACGAGCCCGACGGCCGAGAGCGGCGGCGCCGCGCCGCAGGCCGGGCCCCGCCGGCCGGCCGAAGGTCGTCATCCTGGGCGGCGGGCCTAACCGCATCGGCCAGGGCATCGAGTTCGACTACTGCTGCGTCCATGCCTCGTTCGCTCTTCGGGAAGAGGGCTACGAGAGCATCATGGTCAACTGCAACCCCGAGACGGTCTCCACGGACTACGACACGTCCGACCGGCTGTACTTCGAGCCGCTGACGCTGGAGGACGTCCTGGGGATCGTGGAGGCCGAGGATCCCATCGGGGTCATCGTGCAGTTCGGCGGGCAGACGCCGCTGAACCTGGCCATTCCGCTCCAGAAGGCGGGGGTGAAGATCCTGGGCACGTCGCCCGAGCAGATCGACCGCGCGGAGGACCGCAAGCGCTTCGCCGCGATGCTGCGGAAACTGGACCTGCGGCAGCCGCCCAACGGCACCGCCCGGAGCCCCGACGAGGCCCTGCGCATCGCCAAGCGCCTGGGGTACCCCGTGCTGGTGCGGCCGTCGTACGTCCTGGGCGGCCGCGCGATGGAAATCGTGTACGCCCCCGAGGACCTCCAGGAATACATGGCCCGGGCGGTCATGGCCTCGCCGGAGCGGCCGGTCCTGGTGGACAAGTTTCTGGAGGATGCGGCGGAGATCGACGTGGACGCCGTCAGCGACGGCCAGCGCACGATCATCGCCGGCGTCATGGAACACATCGAGGAGGCCGGCATCCACAGCGGCGATTCGTGCTGCGCCCTGCCGCCGTTCACGCTGGCCGAGAACCTCGTGGCCGAGATCGAGGAAAGCACCCGCGCCATGGCCCGCGAACTCCAGGTGCGCGGCCTCATCAACGTGCAATATGCGCTGCGCGGCGAGACGCTCTACGTCCTGGAGGTCAACCCGCGGGCGTCGCGCACGGTGCCCTTCGTTGCCAAGGCGACGGGTGTTCCGTGGGCGGGCGTTGCCACGAAGGTCATCCTGGGCAAGACGCTCCAGGAACTCGGCATAACGCGGGAGGTGCGGCCGACGCACGCCGCCGTCAAGGCCCCGGTGTTTCCGTGGTCGCGGTTCCCCGGCGTGGACCCGGTGCTGGGCCCCGAGATGAAATCGACCGGCGAGGCGATGGGCGTGGACCCGAAGTTCGGGATCGCCTTCGCCAAGAGCCAGATTGCGGCGGGCAACGCGTGGGCTTCGCGCGGCCGGGTATTCGTGAGCGTCAACAACCGCGACAAGCGCGACATCGTTAGCATCGCCAAGCGCCTGGAGGGGCTGGGGTTCTCGCTCGTGGCCACGCACGGAACCGCCGCGGTCCTCAAGACCAGCGGCCTGGAGGTGGAGGAACTGCCCAAGGTCCAGGAGGGCGCGCGGCCGAACATCGTGGACCGCATGAAGAACGGCGAGATCGCGTTCCTCATCAACACGCCCTCGGGGCGACACTGCCGGCCGTTCGAGGTCTCCATCCGCGCGACCGCTGTGCGGCTGGGCGTGCCGCTCGTCACCACCCTCTCCGGCGCGGCCGCGGTGGTCCTGGGCCTGGAGGAGACGGCCCGCGGCCGCATGGACGTCCGCAGCCTCCAGGACTACCAGCGCGACCTGGCCGCGGCGACCCGCTAGAGCAGTTCACGGTTGTTTGTAGCACGCCGCGCGGCGGGCAGTCTTGCCCGCCGCGCTTCGCCTGTGCCTGGGCGTCCCGTGGCGCGGTGGGCAAGACTGCCCACCGCGCGAGTTCCCGCTACAGCCGACCGTGAACTGCGCTAGACACCGTTCCGTACCCGCATGCCTGGCGCCGGGCCGGCCGGGCACCACCCAACCTATCACGAAAGCCATGACCGGGCCTGTCCGCGGCGCCCGTGCGGCGCGCCGAATTCCTAAATCTGCATTTTCCTTATGCCGATAAACCGGGTGCTGGGATGCGGCCAAGGGATAGCCCCTACCGTTTCCTTGAAGTCCGCGTAGTGCTGGGAGGAATTCGACATGTCAGGTTATTACCTCAGGCCGGGGGCCGGGGCGCGCCTCCACCAGTTTGTCGTCGGGGCGATCCCCATCATCGCGTTTCTGATCGGATGGCCTGCGCCGGTGTGGGTGGCCCTGATGCTCTCGCTGGCGGTGATGGTTTCCGTCCGCCTGGTCCTGGTCGGCCATATCTGGAACCTGATCCATCGGGGCACCGAGGAGCCGACGGTGCAGTGCTTCTACCATGGTGTGCACCGGTGGGACGAAGGCGTCAGAGGCGTCCTTCTGGGCGCCGGATTGGCGCTGGTCCTCTCGGGGCGGTCGCTCGGCTGGCTGCCCATCCTGGCGGCTTCGGCCATCGCGATCCTGGCGGGGACCACGGGCTTCTCGTTCGTCACGGTTTTCTACGCCCTCGCCAAAGCGGCCTGGATGCGCCTGGCGGGCAGCAGGACCTCCTGGGACGCCTCCGGCCGTGACGTGCCGGGCAATCCCAAGTGCCTCGTCTGCCGCTCGCTGCGCGCCGCCCCGTACCATCGCTGTCTGTGGTGCAACCTGCCGAGCGTGCGGTCGTGCTGCGGCCTGCAAACGTCATTGCTGCTGACGCTGTTGCTCGTCATCGCCTTCCTGCTGACCTCCGCACTGCATCCGGCGGTGACGAAGATCCTCGTCACGATGAGCATCATGGCGGTGGTGGCGCTGGCGCTGGCGATTACGCGGCAGACAGACGACCTGGTGAGTTCGCTCGAGAACCTGGCTGAAGAGCACCGCCGCGCGGAACGCCGCTGCGCGTTCCTGCGGCGCCTGTCCATAACGAGTTCGGTCCGGGAAACCGCCGAGGAGACGGTGGCCTACGCGCAGGCCGTCCTGGCGGCGCGCCGCATCAGCGTCATGGTGGCCGAGAACGACGTGCTGCGCATCGTGGCCTCCCGGGGCATCCCGGAAGAAACCGTGCGCCAGACGGCCGTGCCCATCGGCCAG
>Ga0315289_10012388_pt1 | contig 12019 bp, 8 predicted proteins | sample YL17G11_40_MG_FD_203452 | JGI IMG/M metagenome (GOLD analysis project Ga0315289, IMG submission 203452) | Sediment microbial communities from Yellowstone Lake, YNP, Wyoming, USA - YL17G11_40 | ecosystem: Environmental > Aquatic > Freshwater > Lake > Sediment | place: USA: Wyoming | collected...
GGATGAGAGTGTGAGTGCGCGCGCGCGGAAGGGGTTGAAGCAAGTGGGCGGTGCGCTGCCTGGAGGTAAAAAAAAAAAAAAGACAGGCCGCCGCCCCTCTCGCGTTTTGCCGTCGGCTCCCTCTCGTTTCTTTCTCTAACCTTGCGCATATCGCTCTCGCTGACGTCCGGCCGGGCAGCCAGCCACAACCCCAGCGCGGCCAGCCCCCGGTGGCGTGTGGCCGCGTCGGGCGAGGCCAGGGCCCGCGCGAACCGGCAGTCCCCGTCGGCCGCCTGGCCGCCAGCGGCGGCGCTGGCGGCGCTGGCCGGCGGGGTCACTCCGCCTGGGCCCAGCGCGCCCGGGATGGGTTCCAACGTGGGCTTGACCTTTTGCTTGACTTTTTGCTGGCTGCTGCCAGGGGCGTGGGCGTGGGCGGACATGCCGACGCCCGGCATTGGAAAAGGGGGAGGGGGTGCGTAAAAAAAAAAAAAAAAAAAAGCGAATGCACGTAAGAGCGCGGGGAGAACGCAGGCGGAGTCGCACGGGGGCCAGAAGTCTGCTTCGCGCGTGGATTTGGGGCTTCCTTTCAGGAGAGAGAGGGAGACTCTGTGCGCGCGTGCGGGCACAGAGAGAGGATCACGGGAGAGAGGCGCGGGGACGCAACGTGTGTGGGAGTGTGAAGAAGGGTCAAGTGGCAGGCAGGCTCCTCCCTACCAACCCACGGTCGCATTTTGGAGAAAAAAACTCTCTTCAAACACTCGAAACAAACGCCGGACAACGCTCCCCCCCTCTCTCCACCCAAACAAACAAAGCAACCAAGACAAACCTCTCTCGCACAGCTCACTAAGCAATCAAGACAATCCCCCCCCCAGGTGGGCCCCACACTCACCGCCCACCCCACTGGTGCTTGGCCTTGGCCCCGCCGTTCCCGGCCAGCACGCAGCACAGGCCACTGCCCGACCCCCGGCCGCCCCGGGACCAGGTCTTGCCCGCGTCCTCGCCGGTGGCGTTGGCGGGCTTGGCCAGGCAGGCGTCGTCCGGGATGACAAAGACCTTGAAGAAGAGCGTCTTCACGGTTTTGATGACCTCGCCCGACGGCGTCTCAATCTCTTCCGTGTGCGGGACCGGGCCGGGAATGCCCTTGGGGATGGGCCCGCCCGAGTCCTCCGACCCGGCGGCCGGGTCGAGGAGGAGGCCCGCCGCGGCCAGGGCGGACCCGCAGTCGCCGGACCCGGCCGACAGGCACGCGCCCGCCCCGGCCGCGCACAGCGCGTTGGAGGAGGTCGTGGTCGGGGGCGGGTCCGGCACCGGGGCGGGCGCGGCGGGCGTGGGCGTGGGCGCGGACGGGGCGGGGGGCTTGGTCGCCGGCGGCGGCGCGGGCGGGGCGGCGGTCGGCGGCGGCGGCACGGGCGTCGGCGCGGGCGTCTCCTCGGTCGAGGACGTCACGCCGCCGCCGTCCGGGTCGATCAGGATGGAGCACTCGACCCCGCGCCCCGCCCCGCGCCCGGCCGTCGTCATGTTGGCCGGGCACCGGGCGGACCGGGGCTGGCGGCCGCCGCCCAGGCAGTAGGAGCCCTCGGCGCAGGCAGCGCAGGCGGAGGTCGGCGTTTCGGCGTACTAAAAAGGAGAGGGGAGAGAGAAGGGAAGGGAAGGATGATCACAGTGTGTGTGTGTGTGGGGTGGGTGGGTGGGTGGGGGGGGGGGCAAGAGGGGAGGAGGAGAGCCGGGGGGGGGGGCCCGGCGCCCCCCCCCCCCCCCCCCCCCCCCCCCGCCACGCCCCCCCCCCCCCACCCCCCCGCAACCCCCTCGCGCCCCTCCCACTCAAAACTCCTCACCTCGCCCACCGCGCAGTTGGCCTCCACGGGCGGCTCCCCGGACTGGGTGGCAGGCCCGCCCTCCGGCTCGGCGGGCGGCCCGCCCTCCAGCTCGGAGCCCGCCACCAGCGGGTCCCGCCCCTTGAAGCCCGCTTTCTTGGCGACCAGCCGGGCCTTGAGGGCGGCCACCTTGGCGTCCGCGCCCTCCAGCACCGTCTCCAGCCTGCCCCGCGCGTCCGCGACAGAGGCGGCCTTGGCCGCCACGGCCGCGTCCACCTTGTCCTGGAGGGCGACCTGGGTGGCCAGCTCGTCGAGGTCCTTTTTTTGGGTGTGCGTGCGTGCGCGTGCGTGTGTGTGTGTGTGTGTGTGTGTGTGTGTGATGGAAATTGGAAATATGAGTGACGGGGTGCGTGAAAAGGTGTGTGGGTGGCGATGTGTGTGAGGGCGTTGGTCGGCGCCGACACGCCAGGGCCTCTCGCCGGTCTCTCATCGCGTGCAGTGCTCTGGGTGGGTCGGCCACCCCCTCTGCGGCGCGTATGTGCGGATGGCAGCCCCCCCCCGCGCCGCGCGCGCGTGAACAAAAAAGGCAAACGACAGCCCCCACCCAAAAAAACACTCGCAGGGGGTCAAGCTGCTCTGCTCCCCTCTCCGCCCCAAGGTTTGTTCCCCTTCTTTTCCTTTGCAGGGCGCGCGCGCCCTGCCTCTCTCTCCTTCGCCTCTCTGTCCCTCTCACACACACACTCCTAAACACGCGCACCTGGTCCAGCTTGCTAATCAGGTCCAGGGTCGCGGCCGCCGGGTGGAGGAGGGCGGCGGCCAGCTTGAGAGAAAATGGTGAAAAGAAGGGGAGTGAGTTTTTTTGTTTGTGTTTCATCGCTCTCGCCACCGCGCCTGAAGGCCCGGCCCAGCCCACCCCTGCGCCCCGCCGACTAGGAGACATATTTCGTCCAGCGTCTTTAGCGTGGCGGAAGCGGGCGTGTAGTGGCTACCGGCGGGAGGCAGGCCCAGGAAATCGACGCGCGTGTGCCGTGGGGGGGCGGCCCCCGGCGCGCGCATTTGGCAGCTTTTCTCGAGAGCACACAAACCCGCCCGCCCTCACCCGCCTCTCACCAAAATAAGCGCCACCACCCAGGATGACCTGGATAGGGGCATGAATGAGCTCAGAGGTGGGGTGAATGCGGGGAAAGAAGAACCCTCGGCCGCTAAACACGGGACGCGGGCGGTAAAAAAATGTGGTGTGGCTTGGAGCGCGCGCGTTTTCGACCTCTGCCTCCTCTCACGTGTGCGCGCGACCGCGGGCGTGCGCTAGGTGTGCGACGGCCACCCGAGACCGGAGCGAAGACAGCAGCTACACCTCACATCTACACACAGACCTCACATTCCACGCCCTCAACCTCTCACGCACCTCCCCGCCGAGGCGGCGAACCCGCGCCCCAGCGGCGTGGGCGCTGCCGCGGCCGCCGCGCTCGCCGCCACGCCGCCCCCCACCAGGCTCCGCTCCCGGGACAGGATCTGGCCCACGCTCCAGGCCTTGCGCTTAGACAGCGGGCGGCAGGCGTCAATGCGGACGGTGTCTCCGACCGCGCACGCATTCTGCTCGTCGTGGGCCTGGGGGGTGGTGTGGGTGAGACGGACGAGGGGGAAGTGAGAAGGTTTGGGCGCGCTCCACGCACAACATGCCTGATGGCCGCCGACGACACCGCACCCGACGATCAGGAGGGCCGGTCGCCCGGAGAACGCTGCCCGCTGCCCGAGTCGAGGGGCCGCGCCAGCGAAAGGGTGGCACGTGGCGGCCACAGCACCACCAAGCCGCCACCCCCCCCTGGCCTTTTGGAGGCTCCTTTTTGGTTGCCTCCTTTTTCCCCTGCCTCCTTTGTCGCTTCCCTCCTCCCCTTCTTCTCACCATGAACTTCTTGGTCCGCCGCACGCGCAGGTTGTACTTGGGGACCGTCGTCAGCCGTGTGACGGCGACCAGGACGGACTTGGCCATCCCGCTCGAGACCACCTGAAAAAAAAGGGAGGGGGGGTGGTTGAGGGGCGGCTTGAGACATAGGGGGGAGCGATTTGGGCGCGCCTTCAGGTCGGCGACGCATTTCCTTTTTCAATCATCGACCCCGCCGCCTCACCTTGCCGACGAAGCTGCGCATGGTTGCGCGTGTGGGCTGGTGTGTGCGCGAGAGAGCGGGCTGGGGCAGTGACAGAGGCTAGCCGATCGACTGGCCGCCGGCGGAAGCGAAAGAAAGCGGCGTGCGAGACGAGGGCGAGGCAGAAGGGCTCACAGCACGTCGCAGGGAGATATACAGATGAATGGATGGAGGTGCACTTCCTCTGACTGTGAGGTGTGCGTGTGCGTGCGTGCTCACACAGCGCCGAGACGAACAGAGGAGTAAGCAACTCACCCTGTTTTGTCCCGTCGGCACTTGCCTCCTCATTCTTGCCATCTTCTCGACGCTCCTCCTCGCGGCTCCGTCCACTCATCACTCTTGCCAACGCTCCACCTCCTTAGCAGACAGTAGGGACGCGTGCCGCTGCATTAAGCGATATAAAAGACCGACCTGAGAAGGCGCAGGCCTTTCATTTCGAGTCCCGAAATCGGGGGCGAGCGTTTTTTTTTGTCGTCGCTCGCGCCCCGCTTTGCTCTTCCTACCGGGCTCTCCGAAATCGTTTGCACACGCCGCAGCCGCAGTCTGGCACGCCCGCCGCCTCAGTCTGGCACGCCCGCCGCCGCCGTCCGCTGACGCCCCACCCCATGGTCGCCCCCCACGTCGCCGTCCTGGCGGCCGGCATGCTGGTCGCCGGCACCATCAACACAGTGGCGACCAAGTTCCAGGACCTGTCCCCCGTCGGCGGCTGCTACGGGCCCTACTTTTACCACCCGGCCCTCCAGTCGGCCGCCATGTTCCTGGGCGAGGCCACCTGCCTGGTGGGCGCAGCGCTGCACGCGTCGCGGGGGCGGGCGGCCGCGCGGGCGTCGGGCGCGCCGCCGCCCGCCTCCCGGGCCACCTGGGCCGCCGCCGCCGCGTTCGCCCTGCCCGCCGCCTGCGATGCGGCCGCGACGACCGCCCTCAACGTCGGCCTCGCCATGACGAGCGCGTCCTCCTTCCAGATGCTGCGCGGCACGCTCGTCGCCTGGGCGGGGCTGTTCACCCAGGTCCTCCTCCGCCGGCGCCTGCGCCCGCACCACTGGTTTGGGGTGGCGCTCATCGTGGCGGGCGCGGCCGTCGTGGGCGCGTCCGCCATCGTCTACGAGGGCGGCAGCGAGGAGGGGGCGGCACGGGGCGCTCCACCATCGGGGCGGCGCGCCTCCAAAAACGACAACCCGGCCCTGGGCGTGGCCCTCATCGTCGCCTCCCAGGCCATGACCGCCCTCCAGTTCATTGTGGAGGAGGCGCTGTTGAGCAGGCACCGGGTGCCCGCGCTGCTGGCGGTGGGGCTGGAGGGCGTGTGGGGCCTGGCCATTTGCGGGGCGGCCCTGCCGGTGCTGTCACATTCTTTCACCCGCCCCGACGGGAGCCGGACGGCTCCGATTGATGACGTCGTGGCGGGCTTGTCCCAGGTCGCGGCCTCCCCGCGCCTGGCCGCCTCCATGGCGGTCACGGTCGCCTCCATCGCGGCATTCAACGCGTGCGGCCTTTCCGTCACGAAGCGCTTGTCCGGAGCCGCCCGGGCGGCGACGGACGCCTGCAGGACGCTTGCGGTTTGGGCGGTCGCGCTGGCGGCGGGCTGGGAGGCCTATGGTCCCGGCGTCTGGTTGAAGGTCCTGGGCTTTGCCCTGCTGCTGACGGGGGCGGCCCTGTTCAATGGCCTGGTCCGGGCGTGCCTGCCGCTGGTGGGGGAGGAGGTAGGGGAGGAGGCGGAGGCGGAGGGAGGCCAACCGCTGCTGGTCGAGGAGGGCCTACCGCCACCACTGCTCCCACCCCACCCCCCTCGCCGCCACGCTGCGCCCCTAGCCGCGGCTCGCCCGCCCGCGCACAGCCATTACACGCTGGCCCGGTCCATGCGCCTCCCGCCCGCCGCCCTCAGCCCGCACTCGCTGCTGGACCCGACGCCCTCGTCGGCCGCGCTGCTCGGCCGGAGCGAGAGCGGGGCGGCGGCCATGGAGGCAGACAGCGAGGCTGAGGCGAGCGGGCACGGCCGGGGTGAGGCACGGGCGGCGTTGAGGGAAGGGGAGCAGGAGTGAGTGCGTACGCGGTTGTTGAAGCAAACATCATTCCGATTTTTCGATACACTCACACGCCCGCCCCCCAAAAAAATTGTTTTTCAATAGCAGGCTCTCCCACAGCCACAGCCGTACCACCCCCATCCCATCGTTCCAGCCCTAACCAGGCACCGTTCACCCGCCCGTACCATCCACACCCCAGGAACGTGTCGCTCCCGGTTTAAAAAGAACAAAAGGGGATACACAGGCACACGCCACGCGTCTCCTTTTTCGCTCTTGCAAAATGCAGGAGGAAAGAGAGAGGTCGGCGGTGCCCATAGGGATATATTATGTTGGATGGGGAAAAAAAGGAAATACACCACACCGCCGTGGTGTGTCGCTCTCACGCACACCCACCCACACACACACATTCAAGCGACGACAGTCACGGGCTTGTCCGGCGTGACCGGCCCGGCCGCCCCGGCGGCGCCCTTGCCCGTCTTCTTGGTCGCGCTCAGGTCCTCCGCGCCGTCGGCCTGGCGCAGCGCGCCCAGGGCGACGGGCGCCTGCGTCCCGCACACGGCGGACTTGGCGTACCCCGCCGCGTCGCCGCCCTCCTCCGCCAGCTCGCCCTTGATCCACCCGAATGTGCAGGCCAGGCCGGCCGCCAGCTTGATAGTCGGCTGCCAGCCCAGCTTCTCCAGGATGAGCGCGTTGTCCGAGTTGCGGCCGCGCACGCCCTCCGGGCCGGGGATGTGGCGGATCGGCATGTCCGCCTTGCCCGCCATGCCCAGGGCCAGGGCCATCATCTCGTTCATGGACACCATCTCGGACGACCCCAGGTTGAGGGGCTCCCGGAAGTCGGAGGCCATGAGGCGGAGGATGCCCTCCACGCAGTCGTCGATGAAGGTGAAGGAGCGGGTCTGCTTGCCGTCGCCCCACATCTCCACCTCGCCCTCCGCGCACAGGGCCTTGCGGCAGAACGCCGCGGGCGCCTTCTCGCGCCCGCCCTTCCAGGTGCCGTGCGGGCCGTAAATGTTGTGGAAGCGGGCGACGCGGCATGCCATGCCAAAGTCCTTGTCGTAGTGCATGGCCAGCTCCTCGGTCGCCAGCTTCTCCAGGCCGTACGCGTCCTGGGGCTGGGCGGGCCAGGCGTCGGACTCCTTCAGGCCGCCGCCCTCCACGGTGACGTCCAGCTGGCGGAACTCGGGGTAGATGCAGGCGGACGACGCGTAGAAGAAGCGGGACACGCCGGCCAGGCGGGCGGCTTCCAGCATGTTGAACGAGATCATCGTGTTGTTGTACATGATCACCGAGTGGTTGGACTGAATGAAGCCCATGCCGCCCATGTCGGCGGCCAGGTTGAAGACCTCGTCGACGCCGCCCAGGACGGAGGCGCAGTTGTCGAAGACGCGGAGGTCGACTAGGTGGAATTCGTGGCAAAAGTCCTCCTCCTGTAGAAAAGAATGGAGAGAAAAAAAAAAAAAAAAAGGGGGGGGGGGGGGTTGAGGAGGGGGGGGTGGGGGGTTGGGGGGGGGGGATAGGGGGGCGGAGTTGATGAGGTGGGGATGGGGGAGTCGGCGTGGGGGAGTCGGCGTCGGAGTTAGCGGGGTGCCGCGTGCGCGCGCGGCGTTGCGCGTGCGGAAGCGCACACACAAGCAGAGCGGGGACGGGCGGAGCCCCCACCGTGCACGCGCACGAGGGAAGACATCGGGCAGGTGGGTGGAAAGCAAACGAGAGAGAGATGCTGGGCCAGGGGCCAGCCAGCATCCCCCCCCCCTTTCAGCGCGCGCCGTGAGCCTCTCGCTTGGGCCGGCCTTCTTGTTTTGTTAGCCCATCCCTTCCCTTCCGCGCGGGCCGGCCGCGACCCGCCCGGGGCGGTCCGCCCCCATCCATAATGAAGTTGCATCGAGTCCACTACACGTGGCTGGGGTTGGATGCGGGGGCGGAGGACGGGGAAGGCACCACTGCGGCGTGCCCAAAAAAGAGCGCGCGGAGAAATTGGGGGGCCCCCCGCTCGGCCGGCCGAGCGGTGTCTCCCACCTCTTGACATCGCCCGCACAAAGCGGCCGCGCCCCGGACCTCCGACACCCATTCAACGCACGCCAGGCAGCATGCGGTCAATATCCTCATCGACAATGGGGTCGGCGGCGGGGTCGGCGGGTGTGGATACACGCCCGGGGCGGCCCATTGCAGGGGCCGTTTGGTGTCGGCGGCCCGCGCTCGCGCGTGGTCGCCCGTGCTTGCTGCCAATGTTTGCATTGGCCCACCACGGGCAGGTGCTGACACCCAACCACCGATCCCGCCCGCGCGATGGCATCCTGACCAGCCCAGTAACACACTGAGGTGTAAAAGCGGGAGCCGGAAGGGGTGCCGCCGGGCTAGCGGAGGCGGGCGGAAGGTGGGCCGCACGGGGCGCGGTTCCCACCCCAACCGCGGCTGGACGCCCGGTCCCCATCATGACGCCTCCACGCCCGCCTCCCCGTGCCTCCGCCCCCACCGCTCCACACCTCTCAAGCCGCCCCCTTACCTTCATGTGCTCATTCCGCTTCCAGTCGCAGCAGACGATGGTGTGCGGGGCGACGCCGGTATTGTTCTTCTGATTGAACAGGCGGCGGGCAAGGTGGGAGGCGATGAAGCCGCCCGCGCCCGTCACCACGATGCGCAGGGACTTGTCGGGCGAGTAGGGCAGGGTGGGGTAGGCGGAGAGCGCGCGCGTGGCGTCCATGGTTGTTTTCGGCGAGAGCGGGGGAAGGTGTGGAGAAGATGCAGAGTTGGTTTTCAGCGGAATATGGAAATCGAGGAGTGAGGCAGCCAGGTATGTTGTGTTTCTTCTCTCCTCTCTCTGCTCTCCCACCATCTCACCATCTCACCACCACCTTCCCGCCTGCTAGCTGCTAGCTGCCCATTTTTTCCCGCTCTCGCTTCGCCGGCCGGCTTAAGCTGTCCGCCCCCTCGCGTCCACTCACAGCCCGCCCACAGCCCACCCACAATGAGGCAACCCTCACCCATTCCATCATCACACAAAACACACACACGCTCCCCACCGGACCTAGCAACACCCCCCACTCTGCCCCCGCGCGGGCGCGGGGTCGCCCGGCCGCACCGTCCCGGGCGCCCCCGCCCCCGCCCCGCCCGCCCCGTACCCCACTTTGATGCCGTACGCCTCATTGCTGGCGTCCAGCTCGCCCGACGCGACCTTGGCGTGGATAGCCCGGGCGGTCCCAATGAAGGCGGCCTCCACATTGTGGGCCGTCTTGGCGGACGCCTCCATGAACACCAGACCGTGTTCGGCCGCGAACGCCTCGCCCTCCTCCGTCGACACCGCCCGCCGGTGCGCCAGGTCGCACTTGTTGCCGATCAGCATGACCGTCATCGCCGGGTTGGCGTGCGCGCGGGCGTCCTCCAGCCAGGAGGCCAGGTGGTCAAACGTCTCGCGCCGGGTGGTGTCGTACACGAGCAGGGCGCCCGCTGCGCCCCGGTAGTAGGACCGGGTGATGGACCGGAAGGACTCCTGGCCCGCCGTGTCCCAGACCTGGAGCTTGATGGGGGCGCCGTCTATGTGGATCATGCGGGCGCCTGGGTGGGAGATGAAAAGAGGGGGGAGGGGGGGTGGGGTGGGGTGGGGTGGGGGTGAGCAAACCTCACGAGGTTTGAGGAGGTGGTGTGGGGTTTCGGGGGGTGCCGGTCTTCGTCTCTTGCCCGCACTCCCTCGCCCCCAACACAAGCACACAGCTATGGGGCAGCGCATCGCCCTGCCTTGACAGGGGTCCACGCCCGCCGCCCAGGGCGCGGCATATTCCAGCAGCCAAGGCCGAGGGGTCGGTTTTTCATCCCTGCGCCCGATCGACCTTTTGACCTCCTCCGTCTTACCAAACTCGACGCCGATGGTCAGGTCGTGCACCGGCTGGAACCGCTTGTCCGTAAATTGGAGCAGTAGGCAGGACTTGCCGACGCCTGTGGGTGAAAGGGAGGAGGGCGGGTGTGGGGCGTGTGAGAAGGAAAAAGGAGGAACGTCGGCCCCGCGCAGCGACGCGCGCTCTGTCGGGCCGGGCGCGTGCTCTCTCCTCAACGTTCTCTCCCGCACGCCGGCCGGGTCGGCTGGACAGATGCGCCACAATCGCACCCGTGTCGCCGATGATGATGTACTTGAAGAGGTAGCTGGTGTGGGTTTTGGAGAGGAAGAGCGTGAGTTTTTTCGTGCGGGCGCGCCCCCATTGAAAACAGTCTCCTCTTCTTCGACGCGCGCCCCGCCCCACGAGAGACAACGCACGCGTACGACATGGCGGGAGGGGTCGGGTGTGAGTGTGTGAGTGTGCGCACACAGGCTCTCTGGAGGCGCAGGCAACGCGCGCACTCTCTCGAAGAGGAGAGGAAAAGAGAGTGACCAGACAGCGGGCGCGCTCCTCTCCCTTCAACCTCTCTCCCCCGACTTTTCACGCCCACACGCCTGGCGACGTGCCCCGCCCCCGCCCTCCACGCCCACGACACGCCACCGCGCCCCTGCGCCTCCGATCGAACACCGCTTTTTTTCTTGTTCTTTCTACACCTCCCCCCCAAACCCGCCGCTGCCAAACCAGTCCTTCTGCTTGCGCTGGGTCTCCCGGCTCTGGGCGTCCAGCTTGGGGCACGCCGTGATGCGGTGGCCCAGCCCGCCGCAGAAGGCGCAGCCTTTGACGCCTGCCGCCTCCGCCGCGGCCTGGAGCTCCGCGTCCGGGTCGTCAATGCCCGCCAGGAAGGGCGGCACCCGCTGCACGGCCTCCTCCAGCAGGCGCTTGAGGTCTAACAGGATGGCCTCGCCCGCGGCCCGGTTGATGAAGGTCGTCGCGATGCCCGTCTTGCCGCCCCGCCCCGTCCGCCCGATGCGGTGGGTATAGTCCTCGATGGCGGCCGGCATGTCAAAGTTGATGACGTGGCGCACGTCCGGGAAGTCCAGGCCCTTGGAGGCGACGTCCGTGGCGACCAGGACGTCCGCCTGCCCGCCCTTGAACGCGTCCACCGCGGCCGACCGTTCCTCCTGGTCCTTTCCGCCGTGCGTGGCTACCGCCTCCACGCCCTTCATCAGCAGGAACTCCAGGATGTCGTCCACGTCTCGCTGGCCTTCCGCGAACACGAGCACGGGCGGGGCCGTCTTTTGCAGGCAGTCAAGCAGGTACGGGAGGCGGGCCTCCGCTTTCACGTACTCGACTTCTTGGATCACGTCCAGCGAGGCCGCGCCCGCCCGGCCGACGTGGACGGTGACCGGGTCGATGAGGGCGGACGCCGCAAAGGCCGCGATCTTGGGGGGCATGGTCGCACTGAACATCACCGTCTGCCGGCCCGCCCGGAAAAAGGAGAGCACAGCGCGCACGTCGTCCTCAAAGCCGAGGTCGACCATACGGTCCGCCTCGTCCAGGCACAGGTAGCGGCAGGTGTCCAGGTTGAGGCGGCGCCGGGTGAGCAGGTCTTTCAGGCGCCCGGGCGTGGCGGAGATGGCGTGCACGCCCTCTGCCCGGACCGCGTCCGCCTGGGCGCGCGAGTCCACCCCGCCCGTGCACAGCATGCAGCGCAGGAGGGGCGCCCGCCCGCCCGCTCCACCCGCACCACCGCCGCCCGACATGGCGGCCGCAAACTCTTCCAGGACCTGGTGCGTCTGGCGGGCCAGTTCGCGGGAGGGGGCGATGACCAGGCCGACGGGCCCCTCCCCGCCCGCCAGCGGCAGGCGGGCCTCCTCCTGGGTGGCGCACATCAGCAGGGGCAGGCCAAAGGCGAGCGTCTTGCCGGACCCTGTCGACGCGATGCCGATGAGGTCCCGCCCCGACAGGGCGACGGGCAGGCCCTGCATCTGGATGGGGGACGGCGTGCGTATGCCCTTGGACTCCAGGGCGGCCAGGATGGCGGGCGGTAGCTTGGCGTCCGCAAAGGAGGGCACGGGCGGGGGCGCGCCCTGCCCGTCCACCATGATCCGGTTGGCCTCCCGCAGGGCGGCCGCGGAGGCGGCCGCGCGGGCGGACCCCGCGGTCAGGCGCAGGCGGGCGGGCGGCTTCCAGCCGGATGGCGGCAGGCGGGCAAACTCGACGCCCTGTGAATAGAGTGTGATGGGGGGAGG
>Ga0315289_10012389_pt1 | contig 12019 bp, 10 predicted proteins | sample YL17G11_40_MG_FD_203452 | JGI IMG/M metagenome (GOLD analysis project Ga0315289, IMG submission 203452) | Sediment microbial communities from Yellowstone Lake, YNP, Wyoming, USA - YL17G11_40 | ecosystem: Environmental > Aquatic > Freshwater > Lake > Sediment | place: USA: Wyoming | collected...
TCAACTGCGCCAAGGCCATCGCCAGATACTGATCCCAGCAGGAGAACTTCTTCAGGTAAGAGTCCCCGCGGCAACGGGCGACGCACTTCTGGAACTCCTTGTGCGGCAGGTGCGCGATCAGTTGCGCGAAGACGGTACGGCTGGTGTTCATCCAGCATTGTTCCGCCTCCCGGCCTCGCCCTCACAGGCCCGCTTTCGGCCATCCGCATTTCAAATCGTTCCCGTTCGATTTCTCCCCTATCTTCTTGATCCTAACGGCCTTATCTAAAATCGCTCACACTTTCCCCGGACAGTAGTGTCCGAAGATCAACCGCAGTCTCGTCTTCGACCTGGCCACCGGCGCTTTCATCGCCCGCCGCGAGGATGCGCTCTTCCTCGGCCCGGGCGGCACGGGCAAGAGCCATCTGGCTCAGGCCATCGGGCAGGCCGCCATTCAGCAGGGCTACCGCGTGCTCTACCGCGAGACGCACATCTTGCTGGAGGAGCTCGCCGAAGCTGTCATCGACGGAACCCGCAGACCATACATGGAATCGATCACCACGGTTCCTCTGCTGATCATCGACGACTTCGGCATGCGCAAGCTGCCGCAGACCGCGGCTGAGGATCTGCTGGAAATCATCATGCGCCGCTACGAGCGGGCCAGCACCCTGCTGACCTCCAACCGCCCGGTCGAGGACTGGGGCAAGCTGCTCGGCGATGCCGCAGCCGCGCGCCGCGGCCTCGGGCTATAATCCCCTCTTGGCGCTTCCCGCTTTCCTGCTCGCCTGCTCGTTACTCGGCCCGCCGCAGGGCGGCGCCCTCCGCGGCGTCGTCCTCGACGCCCAGAGCGGCGAGCCCCTGGCCCGCGTCCGCGTCCAGCTCACCGCCACCGCCTTCCAGACCGTCACCGACGACGACGGGCGCTTCGCCCTCCCCGCCGTCCCTCCGGGCGACTACATCCTCCAGGTCTCCACCGTCGGCTATCGCCTGGTCAAGAAGAACTTCGCCCTGGCCGCCGGCGAAACCCAGGAGTTCGAGGTCATCCTCAGTCCGGACACCTTCCGCCAGACCGACTCCATCGAGGTCCGCGCCGGCCCCTTCGAGCTCGCGCGCCAGGACAGCCCCTCGCAGCTCACCCTCGAGGGCAATGAGGCCAAGAACCTCGCCAGCGTCCTGGCCGACGACCCGCTCCGCGCGGTGCAGGGGATGCCGGGGGTGACCTCGAACGACGATTTCGACAGCCGCTTTTCGGTACGGGGTGCGGACTACCGGCGGGTGGGCCTCTACTTGGACGACGTGTTGCTACACACCCCCTTCCACACGGTGCAGGGGGAGGTCGCCACCGGCTCGATGACCATCTTCAACGGCGACATGGTGGACAGCCTGGCGCTGCACAGCGCAGCGTTTCCGGTCCGCTACGGCGACCGCACAGCGGGGGTTCTGGACGTGCACACGCGCGAGGGCAGCCGTGTTCAACGGAGTGTGCGAGTGGCGGCCAGCGCGTCGAATGCCGGGGTGATGGCGGAGGGGCCGCTGGGCAAGAGTCGGCAGGGGGCCTGGATGGCGGGGGTGCGCAAGAGCTACCTGCAATACATCATCCAGCGCACCGCCAAGTCGGAACCTACGCTGGCCTTCGGGTTCTTCGATTCGCAGGGCAAACTCAGCTATGACCTGGGCCGGAAGCACCACCTGAGCCTCAGCGCCGTGGATGGATTCTCGGACCTCGACCGAACGCGGAACCGCAGCCGGCTGGGGGTGAACTCGGTAATGACGGCCAAGTATCACTTCACGCTGGCGAACCTGGGGTGGCGCTACACCCCGCACGAGCGGTTTCTGGTTAGCAACCGGGCGGCGTTTGTGCGGGAGCGTTCCGACAGTCAGAGCCGGGACAACCTGGACCTGACGGCGGGCTACTACGGCGAATGGGGTTGGAACGGCAACGCCACCTGGATCTGGCTGGGCCAGAATCCGCTGGACTTAGGCTGGTCGGTGCGGCGCGCGCGCGACGACGGCTTTACCAACTGGTACCAGTTCAACCCCTTCGCGGTGAGGCGCGTGGACGTGTACCGGGGCCACGGCCTGCTCGCGGGGGGCTACGTGCAGCAGTCCTGGAGCGCCGCGGCAGGCCGGGTGCAGCTTGCCGCGGGCCTGCGCTGGGACCGCTTGGATGTGGATCAGGCGGCCGCGGTGTCGCCCCAGGTGTCGGTGGGCTTCCTGCCGCATCCGGCCACGCGTATTCAGCTTGGCTGGGGGCAGTACGCGCAGTTTCCTGAGATCCAGTGGCTGTTCTCCAAGCTGGGCAGCCGCCGGCTGCTGCCGGAGCGGGCCACCCACTATGTCGCCGCCCTCGAGCAGCGCCTGGGCGCGCGCACGCGCTTGCGCCTGGAGACCTACCAGCGCCTGGACCGCGACCTGCTGTTCCGCCCGTTCTATGAGCCACGCCTTCTCCACGGCCGGATCTTGATTCCGCCGCTCGACCCGCCGATTCGCAACTCCTCGCGCGGGTATGCGCGCGGCATCGAGGTTTTTTTGCAGCGCCGCACCGCCAACCGGCTGACCGGCTGGGTTTCCTACGCTCTGGGCTACGCCCGCCTGCGTGACGGCGAGGCCCGCATCAGCTTCCCCGCCGACTTCGACCAGCGCCACACGGTGAATGTCTACGCCGGCTACCGCATCCGCCCCACCGTCAACTTGAGCGTGAAATGGCTCTACGGCAGCGGCTTCCCCATGCCCGGTTTCTTCCGCCGCGACGGCACGACTTACTTCCTCTCCGAGGCGCGCAACGCGGTGCGGCTCGACCCCTATCACCGCGCCGACATGCGCCTGAACAAAGCCTACGTCTTCGACCGCTGGAAGCTGACCCTCTACGCCGAAGTGGTGAATCTTTTCAACCACACCAACTACCGCTTCGACAGCTTCGGCAGCTACAACACCCGCACCGCCCAGATCAACGTGTACCGGGATCGGATGTTTCCGATCCTGCCCTCCGCGGGGGTGGTGCTGGAGTTCTGAGGGGGAGCTCTACGCTGCTGCGCTCTCCCTCGCAAAGTACAGCGGGCCGTTCTGCTGGAAATCCTCCAAGGAGGTGAACTGCTTGTCGCAGGCGCTGGTGATCCGGAGACGGTCCTTCCGGCTGATGCCGCTCTCGAAATCCTCGTGCACGGCGACGCTCTTGAAAGGAATGCGGCGCCGCTGGAACTCCAGGCAGGAGATTGTCACCAGCCGCGCCTTGGCGTTGTCCTTGACGCCGAACAGGAACAGCGGACGCCGCCCGATGTCGAACTGGAAATCCACCTCGTATTCGTCGTGATCCGGCACAGGCAACGTGCGCGGCCGCGGACTGTACTCGGCCAGCTTCTCTTCGATGAACTGCTCCAGCAGCTCGTAGAACAGGCTTTGAATGACTTCCCGGCGGTAGTACTGCATGCTGGAGACCTTGGCGATGGTCTGAGCGAATTGAAGGACCGCCGGATACAGACGGTCCGGGTCCGCCTCCATGAACAGGCGTCCATCCTGCTCCTGCACGCGGTTCTCGGACAAGATCCGGCTGAAGATCCGCTGCCTGGTCTCGGTTTCGAGTTCCAGATTGAAGGACAGACGCATGAGAGTCAGGCCGTGATCGCTGATCCGTACCTTCCCGTTGCCGTCCGCCGCCAAGTCCAGGAAGATGTCCACCATGTCGCCGTCCTCGTGGAAGAGCGGCGCGAGCACCTGCACCACCCCGGGACGGCGCTCCCGGAAGGCCACCCGGCCGTTGAACTCGTGCCTTAGCAAGTCCAAGGCATTCATGCCCGTGGTTCCTCCTCGAACCGGAACGCCCGCTGCATCATCTTCGGAAAGTACGTCAACCCCTCTCGGATATTTGTGACCCTCAAGAAATACTGTAGCGCTTCCTCGAACGACCCGAACTCTCCGCTCGCGCTGGCGGACTTCTCCGGACGCAGCCCGGCCTCCATCATGTCCACCGTAGCTTGGTGAACGTGGAAGTCCCAGTGCTGATGCTCCGGGTCGAAGGCATCGTTGTAGCTTCCGTGCGGACCGTTGCAGCGCAGCAACACCACCTCCCCGCTCCCGTCCTTGGGCAAGAACGCCAGGCCGATCGAGAAGTTCTCGGGAAGGTCCTCGCTGCGGCGCAGGAACACCCGGAACTCCCGGTCGCCCTCAATCGACTTCACACGCATGTCGTCGCGGAAGTGACCCCGATCGAGCTTCATCTCCTGCCTGGGCGCCTCCGAGACCGTCTTCGGGCAGCCGATCAGTTCCTCCAGCTCTTCTGTCGTGCATCGGCGAGGCGCCAGGCTCATTGGCGCTCTCCAGTCTTGCCCCCGCCGAGCATGAATGCCAGGTCTCGGCCGAGGAGCTGCGGGTTCCGGCACACATGGAAGGCCGAAGGGCCGACTTGCCCCCGGTGCTTTACGCGCGCCCCCCGCTGCTCAGCGGCATCATGCTCGGCGTGTGCCTGGTTGTCCTCGTACCCTTTGACCTGCAAGAGCACCGTAGCCTCCCGTCCCGCGGCCGTGTACAGGTGACAACATAGATTCTACCCCTGACCGGATCGTCGTGGTGAGGTCTTAGGTGGAGTGCCGCGCCGGCCGGTTTCACTCCCCCCGCATCGCCCGCAGGATGAACCTGAAGATAATGACGACGAGGCCGAAGACCGGCACGATCACTATCCCGCTCCTCCGGCGGGTGTCTTCCACGCTGGCCGTCCCGCCGACGGCAGAAAAGCGGCGCCCCCTCCTGGCTCGCGCTGCGGCGCAAGCTGCCGTTCCCACGACCCGCCGAACACCGCCGCGAACTCTTCGCCCCACGTCCAAGACCTCTTCGCCGGACAACCAAGTCCATCTTGCGGTATACGTACGTCCAAGGGCCCGTCATTTGCCCAGCGCCCTGTCCACCCACGGGCATTCGGGCACCCCGGAGCAAACGGAAGGTCCAGGGAGAGAACAGCGTCCATGGCGATTCACTACGAGTATGGCGACAAGACCGTTAGGGAGCTCGTCTCCCATTTCAGGGAGGGCCGCCTCAACCTTGAGCCCGGTTTTCAACGCAAATCGGTCTGGTCAAAGAGCGACCGACAGAAGCTGATCCGGCCCCTGCTTGAAGGCTATCCCACCCCGTCAATATTCCTTTACAAGAACCGAAACGAAAGAGGCGAGGAGGTTTACGACGTTATCGACGGAAAGCAGAGGTTGGAGTCCATCCTCTTCTATCAAGGCGTCGGACGTTTTCGGTTGGGCCGCTTCTCCGTACGCAGCCAGGTCGATCCCGAGGAGAAGTCCACAGACTGGGATTGGCGAAAGATCCGGAAAAGGGGCCATGAGCACCGCCTGATGAGCTACAAGATGCAGACCGTCGAGGTTTCCGGAGAGTTTTCTGAAGTCGTCGAGCTGTTTTTGAGGATCAACTCTACCGGGAAGAAGCTAACTGGTGCCGAAAAGCGGCACGCCCGCTATTATGAAAATCGCATCTTGCGGAGCGCGGATAGACTGGCAACGCTGTGGAGGTACTACTTCGTGACAAACCGCGTGCTTTCTCCTGAGCAGATCAACCGAATGAAGGACACCGAACTCGTCTGCGAGATGCTCGCGTCCATTTATCGGGAGGGGCCCATAAACAAGAAGACCGAGCTGGACCGCATCATCGGGGGCCAGTCGATTGACGGCCGTTCCTTGCAGCGCTGTGGCCAGGAGTTCGGCCGAACGATGCGACTCGTGAAGCGGGTCTTTCCGAATCTAAAGAGCACCCGGTTTGCCAACGCCGTCGATTTCTACTCGCTGTTCCTGATGGTGTGGGACCTTTACAGGCGGCGGTCGGTTCTGACTGACGGCGCGCGAAACGCGAAAGCGCAGCAGCTCCTGGCATGGTTGTCGCACGGCGTGGACCGGGTTCGCCAGCAGCACCGGAGGATGGAGGGTGTCCAACCCGAGCAGGCTCTCTTTAGGGATTACCTCTTGACCATCAAGGGGGACACTGACAGCGAGTCAACGCGAACGCGGCGTGCCGAGATCCTCAAGCAGGTTTTCGGCGGTCTTTTCGAGCGGAAGGACGCTCAACGTGTCTTCAGCGCGGAGCAGCGCCGGCTGATCTGGAACTCAGACGAAACGCAGAGGTGCCGCCGTTGTGGCGAGGTACTTACGTGGGACGATTTCACCGTCGACCACGTGCGATCCTGGGCGCGCGGAGGGCCTACGGTTTTGTCAAATGCTGCGCTGATGTGCAGATCCTGCAATGCGAGAAAGGGAGCTGACTAGGGCCCGCAAGTTGTCCCTGGCTGGCAAGCGCGGGTTCCGAATTGCCCGACCTACGCGATCGGGTCGGCACTGCCAGGGCCGCAGTGATGCCTGAAGTACAACCCCCGTGTCTTCGACCGCTGGAAGCTGACGCTATATGGTGAAGTCGTCAATATGCTGAACCGCCACAACTACCGCTTCGACAGCTTCGGCAGCTACAACACCCGCACCGCCCAGATCAACCTGTACCTGGACCGGATGTTTCCGATTCTGCCCTCCGCGGGCGTGGTGCTGGAGTTTTAACCGGGCCTTCTCACGGGCCGCCGCTCGAAGCCCGCCGGCTCCCGCGGGAAGGGGTTCACCACCGTGACCGGTCCAAAACGGCGGCCCGGCTGGGAATCTTCGCTCAACAGCCAGGCGCAGCCCGCCCGCTGCGCCGCCGCCACGATCAGGCTGTCCCAGTAAGAAACCGGCAGGCGCGCCGGTATGCCCCGCTCATCGGTGCTCGCTTCTGCTGTAAGCGTCTGCCTCGCGCAGAAGCACGGCCGCGCTTCCCGGCGTTTCCTCCCGGCCGCATCTGTATCCCGCGCCCCCCTACTTCAGCACCGCCCGCAGCGCCAGGTTGGCCACCACCAGCAGCACGGAAAAGGCCGGCAGCAGCAGCAGCGCTTTCTTCAACCGCCTGGGGTCCTCGCCGGCGACCGCCCCGATGATGCGCGAGCTCACGGCCAGCCCGATCCAGCCCGAGGTGATCACGATCCCCATGGCCGTCGCCGTCGCCACCGTGAACACGTTGCCCACCATGGCCAGCGTGGTCGGGAACACCGGCGCCATGGCCAGTCCGGCGCAGAACACCGCCACCCAGGCCACCGCCGGCGCTCTCGTCTGCAGCGCCAGGTACGTGGTGACGGCCATCAGAATGCCCGCCGCCAGCGTCACCGTCTCCGGCTTCACGGTAGTCAGGATTTGGGATGCCGCCACGCGCCCGATCAGCATGCCCAGCGCGAAGCCCAGCGAGAGGATGTTCAGCGCGCGCTTCTCGGCGATCCCCTGCGCGATCAGGTGCCGCACCAGCCAGTTCCACACCCCCACTTCCGCGGCCACGTAGAGGAACAGCATCACCGCCAGCAGCCACAGCGCCGGATGCCCCAGCAACTGCCCCGCCTGCGCCAGTTGGAACCCGCGCTCGCCCGTAGGCGGCGGAATCGGCGCCACGCCGTGAATCCCCAGCGTCACCGCCGTCAGCACCGCCACCAGGTAGCACAGCCGCGTCGAGTTCCCGCGGAGCAGGTTGGCCAGGATGAACGGCGTCGCCAGGCCCCCCAGCCCGAAGAACAGGTTCAGGAAGTTCAGCACCGTGGCGCGGCGCTCCGCCCCGATGTCGCTCACCAGCGAGTTGGCCCCGGTCACGATAATGCCGCCGCCCAGGCCGAGCAGCAGCAGGCACACCAGGATGTGCCGGTAGCTCTTCGACTTCGGCAGCGCGAAGAGCGCCATCGCCACCAGCGCCAGCCCCAGCACCAGGCCCACCTTCTTGCCCTGGTTGTCTATCAACGGACCCACCGCCACCGACGCGATCATCAGCCCGACGGCCTGCGCCAGCGCGATGTTGCCGTTCTGCTTGGGGGTCAGACCAAAGCGTTTGGAAAGGTCCGGCAGGATCGTCCCCAACATGGCGGCGATCAGGCCGTAGACGAAGATCGCCAGGATGGCGGCTGTAATCAGCATCTCAGGTTCCTCCGCAAGAAAGCCGCAGGCCGGAGCTCCCGCCCCCGCGCTGCGGCTAATGATCTTATCAGAACCCGTTACGAGAAGCGATACCGCTCGGCCTTCTCGTCCCAATAAACCTTCTTGTTCTGGCGGTAGGACAGGGTGGCCAGGTGGCCGGGAATGGCCGCCATCTGGCCCACCGCGGCCGGCGCGATGGCCTGCGCCTTGCCCAGGATGGCTTCGATCCAGTTCCTCACGTGCGCCTGCACGGCGTTGTTGTCGTTGCCCGGAATGTTGATGTTCAGTTCCTGGCGCGCCGCCACCTGCGCGGGCGCCTTCCCGCCGAACTTCTGCGGGTAGAAGTTCAGGATCTGGCGGTTGAGCACTTCCAGCAGGCCCTCGTTGCCCAGGAACTGCTCCCCGTAGCCGAAGTGGTCGTTGCCCAGGTAGCAACTGTAGTTGACGTGGAACCTCCCGGCGTACTCGTAGAGGGCGCTCAGGGTGTCGGGCACCTCGCGGTCGTCGTCCGGATCCACCCAGCGGTAGGTGCCCCCGGAAGCCATGCAAGACAGCGGAACGGTCTTGCCGCATACGAAGTTGGTGATGTCGGTTTGGTGCACCAGCAGGTCGGTCGAGATGCCGCCCGAGTAATCCCAGTACAGCCGCCACTGGCGCCAGCGACGCCGGTCGAAGGGGCGCTGGCGGGCCGGGCCCAGGAACTTTCCCCAGTCCGCAGTCTGCTCGCTCAAATCGGGCGCGATGGGGTAGCGCCAGGCCGGATCGTTGGGCAGGGAATTGCGGTACCAGAAGGCGCGCACATAGTGCACCTCGCCGATCATGCCCTGCTCGACCATCTCCTTGGCCTTGATGTACAGCGAGTTGCTGCGGTTCTGCGTGCCCACCTGCACCACTTTGCCGGCCTTCTCGACCACCTTGAGGATCTCGGCGCCCTCTTCGAGGGTGTGGGCCAGGGGCTTCTCCACATAGACGTGTTTGCCGGCCCTCAGCGCCGCGATGGTCATCACATGGTGCAGATGCTCCGGCGTGGTCACGAAGACGGCGTCCACCTCGGGGTCCTGGAGCAGCTCCCGGTAGTCCGCGAACGTCTTGGGCGCCCGCTTCTCCGCCGTCTGCACGCGGTCCTTGCCCCGCGCCAGGGCGCCCTGGAAGGCATCGCAGACCGCAGTCACCGTCACCAGTTCCGGCACCGCCTTGTACATCATGTCCATGACGTAGTTGCCCCGGCTGCCCGTGCCGATCACCCCGATGCCGATCTTGCCGTTGGCCCCCAGCGCCGGCAGCACCGCCGGCCCTATCGCCAGCGCCGCCCCGGCCGAACGCCCCATGAAACTGCGACGCGACAGTTCATCCCTCATCCGTTGTTCTCCTGTCCCCAAACGTCTGAATCGGTGGGGCGGTTGACCCCACTCCTGCTTAAGAACATCCTAGGATAGCAGCCGCACTGCCCGCCGCGAAAGTCGTCTCGGGATGCTATAATCGGAGCAGGTATCGAGCCAGGCCGGTGGGCGAAAGCCCACTTTTTTGTTGGCTGCGAGCCACAGGCGGCATGAAAGAAGCGGTCATCACGCGGGTGACGGACATCGCCGGGCGCGTCGCACGGTCCGAAGGTATCGAGATCGTCGAGGTGGAGCTGCTCGGCGGCGGCCGCGGTCGTGTGCTCCGCATCTGGATCGACCGGCCGCAGGGTGTCACCCATGCCGATTGCGAGCTGATCACCCAGCAGGTCGGCGCCATCCTGGACGTCGAGGACGTCGTTCCGGGCGGCGGCTACACGCTCGAGGTCAGTTCTCCCGGTGTCGAACGGAAACTCAAGCGCCCCCGCGATTTCCAAGTCTCCGTGGGTAAGAAGGCGCGCCTCATCCTCCACCAGCCCGTGGAAAACCAGTCCTGCTGGGAGGGCGTCCTGGCCGGCTGCTCCGAAGGCTGGGTCACCTTGGAACCCTCCCCGGGCAAACAGGTCCGTTTCGATCTCCGGCAGGTCAAAAAGGCAAATCTGAAGTTCGAGTGGTAATCTCCTGAACAGTTGACGACGAGGGAACGACGTTGGGAACGATATACCAGTCCATCGAGATCCTGAGCAAGGAAAAGGGCATCGATCCGCGCATCGTCGTGGACGCGGTCAAGGACGCCATGCTGGTGGCGGCCCGCAAGCACTATCGTACCAACGAGAACCTGGTGGCCGACTTCGACGAGCAGACCGGCGCCATCCACGTCTTCGCCGTCAAGCAAGTGGTCGAGACCGTCGAGGACCCCCTCAACCAGTGGACCCTCGAGGAGGCCCGCCGCCACGACCCGGCCGCCGAGCTGGGCTCCGAGCTCCGTCTCGTCAGGCCCACCGAACCCCTGGGCCGCATCGCCGCCCAGACCGCCAAGCAAGTGATCCTGCAAAAGGTCCGCGAGGCCGAGCGCGAGACCGTCTACGAGGAGTACTGCGAGCGCGTCGGCGAGGTGGTCAACTGCACCATCAAGCGCTTCGAGGGCCCCGACCTGGTCGTGGATATGGGCAAGACCGAGGCCCGCCTCCCCAAGAAGGAGCAGTCCAAGCTGGAGAGCTTCGGCATCGGCGACCGCCTGCGCTGCATCATCAAGAGCGTCGAGAAAGCCGGCAAGAGCCCCGGCGTCGTCGTCTCCCGCGCCGCCCCCGAGTTGGTGGCCCGCCTCTTCGAGCAGGAAGTCCCCGAGATCTACGACAGCACCGTGATCATCAAGGCCTGCGCGCGCGAGGCCGGCGAGCGCACCAAGATCGCCGTGCAGAGCCGCGACCGCGACGTCGATAGCGTCGGCGCCTGCGTGGGCATGAAGGGCATGCGCGTGCAGTCCATCATCCGCGAGCTGCGCGGCGAGAAGATCGACATCATCCAGTACGCCGACGACCCGGTGGTCTTCGTCACCCACGCCCTCAGCCCCGCGCGCATCAGCCGCGTCACCATCATCGACCCGGTCGAAAAGCACATGGAGGTGATCGTCGAGGACTCCCAGCTCTCGCTGGCCATCGGCAAGAAGGGGCAGAACGTGCGCCTGGCCGCCAAGCTGCTCGGCTGGCGCGTGGACATCAAGAGCGAGGAAGAGAAGCGCCGCGAAGTCGAGTCCGAGCTGACCGCCCTGGAGGTCTCCGGCGCGCCCGTCTCCGTGCTCATCGACCACGGCCTCGGCCTCGAGCTGGCCGAGCGGCTCATCGAGGCCGGCGCCGACACCGTCGAAAAGGTGGGCGCCATGACCCCCGAGCAGCTCCAGGAGATCCCCGGTATCGATGCCGAAACCGTGGGGGCCATCCAGGTCGCCGTCAACAGCTACTTCGCGCAGTTCGAGGAGCCGGAGGGCCTCCTCGCCGAAGAACCCGCCTCCGAAGCTCCCGGGCCCGAGCAACCCGCGCCCGAAGCCCCCGCCAAAGAGGCCGTGGAGTCGTCCGAGAGCGGCGAATCTGATACGATAAAGGACGCGGGTCAGTCCAGTTCTGAGCAGTAACCACGGAGGTCAGCGAGTCTAACCACGGTATGAAGAAAATTCGGATCAACGAGCTGGCGCGGGAATGCGAGCAGCCCAACGGCGCTATTTTGGCCCTGCTGCCGCACTTCGGCGTCACCGAGAAGAAGACCCACTCCAGCTCGGTTGACGAGGATGTAGCCGACCAGATCCGCCGGCATTTCGGCATCACGCTCGAGCCGTCCGAGGAACTCGCTCCCGCCCCCGAAGCCGCCCCGGAGGCCGTCGCCGCTCCCACCGACGGCAAGGCGGCAGCCGAAACCAGGGTTCCGCTCGCGACCGGCATCGCGCAGCCCGGGGCCGCCCCGCCTGCCCCCGAAAGAGAGATTCCCCGGGCCGGTCCCGAGCTGGCCTCCGTCATCAGACCCGAAGAAGTCCTGGCGGCCCGTCCGTTCGCGCACCCCGTCCGGCCCCCGCTCGCCGCTTGGCAGGTTGGCGTGGCGCCGGCGGTGGCTCCGGTGACGCCCGCGGAAGCTCCGCCTCCGCCACCTCCCGCCGCGCCCCTCGTCCGCCCGGGACAGATCATCACCGTGCCGCGCCCCGCGGCGCCTGCGGCTGCGCCGGAGGGCCCCCGGTCGGCCCGCGCCGCTGCC
>Ga0315289_10012390_pt1 | contig 12017 bp, 7 predicted proteins | sample YL17G11_40_MG_FD_203452 | JGI IMG/M metagenome (GOLD analysis project Ga0315289, IMG submission 203452) | Sediment microbial communities from Yellowstone Lake, YNP, Wyoming, USA - YL17G11_40 | ecosystem: Environmental > Aquatic > Freshwater > Lake > Sediment | place: USA: Wyoming | collected...
CGGCATTGACCCCGCCCCAGGTCTGGTCGATTGAAATCTTCCGGATCAGGCCGTTGGTGCAGTCGTGCAATTGAATGTTATAGCCTTTTCCTTCCCTGATGCCGATGCCGGAAACCTCGTAATTCCGAACTTTGAATAAACCGATAGACGAAAGGAAAATCTGGTTGTCGTCGCCGCCGCTCGTGGTGCCGATGCGGATGGTGCCCTGGCCTTGTATCTTGATATCGTGCGTACCCGAGTCCGCGAAAATGAGAGGATAGTTCCAGAAATATTTGTCATCCCAGGCAATGCTCCCGCCGAAACTGCGGCCTTTCTGCACCGGATGGGGAAAGAACGCTGCGTCCGTGCTTGATTTCAGCGTCGTATTTGTGCTGATCGTAAGCGCGACGTTGCTTTTAAGCTGGACCGTGCCGGTCAGAAATGTGAATCCGCCGGGCAGCGCAACAGTCCCGCCCCCTGCGGCACTAACCGCATCGATGGCGCTTTGGATGGCCGCGCGGTCGTTGGTGGTACCGTTTCCCACCGCGCCGTAGGTTTGGACATTGACATCAAGGGCCAGGGCCGAAGACGCTGCGATAGCAACTGCGGTACAGCATCCTGCGATGCTCTGCGCGTGTTGCCGAAGGCGGGATGGTGAATGCTTTTGCATCGGGTTCTCCATCTGGATATTGCTATGATAATCTGAAATTGGCTTCCGCGATCGGGACTATTTTATAGCTTCCGACATGACGACCTGCACCCCGCAGACCCCGGCTTTCTCTTCGGTTAATATGATGCCTCCTGGATTCCGATGGCCGCGTACGCTGATTACGCGTCCGCGAATATCACATACCCGCGCGCTGCTGTTTGCCGATTGGTGCGTGCTTGAGCGCATGCCGGGATCCTGCACGGATGTGCTGCAACCATTGCCGCTCGTCAGTCGCGCCTCATCGATGCGCGCCCAGCCGCTTGTCGCGTTGCCGCGTTCGATACCTAGCCGATAAACGCCGGCCGTTGAGATGGTGAAGGTAATACACTGGTCCGCCCAGCCGGTATTGGAGAATTCGCGCGAAGCGACCGAGGTGGTTGTGTCATTGATAAAGCTCCGCGAAACGAACATGCGCGCAGCGGCCCCGCTGCTCTGGACTTTTGCCGAGAAGGTATATGTTCCATTGGTCAATTGGACGCCCTGAAAGATCTTCGCATCCCCTTTATCGAAAGATTCGACCGCGCCGTACCACGATCCCGTTTGTCCAACAGCATCGTTCTTTGCCGAGGCATTGCCGCGAAGGGACCACGCCAACTCGTGATATTCGAATCCTGTGTTGTCAAGGCTTGTCGTATTGGTCCGCGTTATGGTCGCGTCGGCGACAAATCCGTGCAGGTGGTTAAGGCTGCCCATATTGATATTGCTGTTGCCGTGCTGCTGATATGGGACGAGGATGTTGTTTCTCCAGACAACATCCTTCAAGGTATTGTAACCAGGTCCGCCCGATTGACCCCAGGGCTCGCCGTCGTGGCAAGGGTACCCGTCGGCGAATCCCGCCGGTTGCGGATAATTGACATCATTGTCGTGGATATAGATGTTGGAGAATTCGTTTTTCCAAGGCTCGGGACAGTGCTCGCCATAGGTGATAAAACCGATGCCGTGATATCCCCAATTGTCCGGAGTACCGCAATACCCGCCGGATCGCAGAACGTTATTATCGATCTCGATGTTTTTATTCGGCTGCAAATCGGACGTTGAGGCCCAGGCGCCATACGTCGGATTATTATATGAGTTCACCATGTAAAGCGCATCGTCGGACGTGGTAATGTGGTTCCCGGTGACGCGGAAATTCATGACACCTTCCAGAGAAATACCATCATTATTCTGATCGGGCTGGCCATTTTGAATGGTTATATTGCTGACAAGTCCGTTGGAGCAATGGTTGAAATAGGTGGTATATGAATGCGCGCCTTTGAGAGTAATGTTGGAAACCTCAAGGGAATCCACACGATAGGCAGCGACCAGGACAACAAAGAGCATGTTGCCTTCGGCGGCCAAAGGACAAGCCTGCACCGTGCCGGTTCCTGTGACTTTGACCTTCTTTGTTCCCTCGCCCATATAAACGAACGGCATATTATGCGCCGCAGAGCCATCCCATTGGATCGAGCTCCACATTCGTCCTAATTTTGCCGCGGGAAGCGGGGCGGGTTGTACCCATTGGGCAGTGCTATTGGTCTGTTTGAGCGTTGAGCCGGCATTGATGTTAAGGGTCACATTGCTTTTTAAAAACAGATTGCCGCTGAGAAAAGTCTTGCTGCCGTTGAGATTAGCCGTGCCTCCGCCGGCGGCATTTACCGCATCAATGGCGCTCTGGATGGCTGCCCGATCGTTGGTGGTTCCGTTGCCCGCGGCGCTATACGGCGCATCGGTTACGTTGACGTCAAGACCGAATGCCGCGGTTGCGGCGATCAGCATTGCTGAAAAGCATGCTGCCGGCAAAGCTTCAAATCGCATATCGTCCTCCATGCCGCCAAGTGCTTTGATGTATCGACCGGTTGTTCGGCACTACAATAGTATGGGGAATAATAGTTCGGATTGATTTATATTGCAGTGAATAATGAAGTATCTTATTTTAGATATTATTAATTATTATTAATTCAATCTGGGACGTCGCAATGCCAAGACCGCAGCGGGAGATACGGAAAGCCGAAGAATTTCTCAGGCGCTTGATACAAGATCAGATGGTTGCGGCGCCGGCAAGTCTTGGCGCTCTTGCGGCAAAGGCGGGTGTCTCATACGCGACAATGTGGAAAGCTGCGCGCGCATTGAAAGATCAAGGCAAACTCCGCGGCGGTTACCGCGTATCCCCGGCTGATGCCGGGCCGGCGCCGGCCGATCAGGATGTCTCCGGCGCTCCGGCAGCAAGGCTTGAAGAGAGAATGACCCGCGATCTGCTGTCGGGCGCGATCCTGCGCAACAGTCAATTGCTATCGGTAAAAGAACTGGTCGCCCGGTATGGAACATCAGCCCCAACCCTGCAGCGCATTACCGATCGCATCAGACAACAGGGCCTTCTCTTTGTGCACGGTCGCCGGTACCGCGCGTTGCCTTCGGCGCAAAGGGAGCGGCCTAAAGTCGTCCTGGTAACGTGTGCCGCAGCCCCCTCCGGCCTTTTTCTTCCGCCATTGGAAATGGAATTTCTGCGCTCCTGCGAAGCGCTATGCGTCAATGCCAATGCGCTGCTTGAAATCACCGTTGTCCGGCGATTCGGTTCAAATCTGGAATGTACGGATGTGAGAGGCAATCGCGATACCGGGTTGCCGAAAACGGCGGACGTCGCGGGATACATCTATCTGCTTGATTCGCCGGAAGGGTTCGACCCTGTCATCATGCAATCGCTTATTGCCACACGCAAACCCATCGCAATACTCGATCAGGCCTGGGTGTTTCCCTATGACCGGAAAGATTTCGATCTTCCTCGCGTGCGCATATTCACCGCCTCCGGCCGCGAAATGCCCGGCCGGGATATGGCGTGCTATCTATTGGCAAAAGGGCACCGGAACCTGGCCTACATTTCCCCGTTTCATGCCGATGCCTGGTCACAGAACCGGTGCGCCGGCGTGCGAAGGACCGTCCGGCTGGCGGGCAGCGGGTATGCGCTTGCCGAGTTTACGCATAATAAATCGGTCAAGACCGGTGACTACGAAAAAGCAGGCTGGATCAAATCTTGCGGAGGAACATTCGAAAAACAGTTCGCCCGCTGGAAAGAACAGGTGCCGTCCATCTGCCGGCGCGATCTTGAGATTATGGGCAGCATCGACCATACCTTGCTGTTCTTGACAATGGGTACCCGCATCGCGCTCTATGAACTCCTCGATAACGCCGTTGCCCACGCCGGCATCACGGCATGGGTCATGGCAAACGATTATGTGGCCCGCATGGCATGGGAATATTGTCTTGATAAAAAAATAGCCGTGCCGCACGATACCGCGATCGTGGGGTTTGACAATACCGATGCCGCGAGTACTTCACGGATTACCAGCTATAATTTCAATTTTCCGGCCGTCGCTTCGGCGGCAATACAGTTCCTTTTGAATCCGCAAGGCGGCTTCTGGTCGCGGCGGCGGGTGGTGGAGATCGGTGGAAAGATCATGGAGCGGGAAACGGGCTGATGGCGCCTGCGTAATGAACGCGCCATATCAGGCGAGCGCTCGTCGCAGCGCCTTGCCGTCTCCCGGTCTCCCTATTGATCCTCTGTCCATCAGCGATGCAACGGAGGCCACGCTTCCATCGCGGGCGGCCTGGACCGGAATATCGCCGATGAATACGTGCGCGGCCATATAGCCAAGCCGCGTGAATCCGAAGTCCACGGTGGAGATCGGAAAGAATATCGAGGAAGGCTCGTTGTCAAAAGATATTATCGATATGTCGCGGGGAACGGAAATGCCGAGGGCTTCAAAAAAGACGTGGTATTCCCATGCCATGCTGTCGCAAAGCGCACAGAGCGCGGTGATATTGCCGGCGGCAAGAAACCGCACAAACGGCCGCGCATGAGCGCGGATATTTCGCCGCGCTTTTTCGCTCAAATCCCGAAAGGCGTTTTCCTGCCGGATCTCCTTCTCCCGCAACCGGCGGATGATGTCCGATAGATGCGCCCCGCCGGGAAGGTCCAGCGTATCTTTGCTTATGGTAATGTTGAGGTCCGGGTCTTCGGATGTCGCATACCGCTGGACAAGCGACGCCCTGTTGCGCGCCCAGGCGGAAGATCCTGATTCGAAAATTCCTATTTCGCGATGTCCGAGTTGCACCAGCGCCCCGACTGCTTCGCGCACCGCGCTCATCTCATCGAAAAACATGCGATAGTAAAGTTGGGTGATTCCCGGACGTTTGCGGGAGACCAGCGGACCTCCGTCGGTATGATCGAAATAGACCACGGGTTTGCCGAGTCGACACAGTTCACCAACCTGCTTGCTCAGATAGTCCTGATCGGGGGTCAGACATTGAATCAGTGTCCCCTGATAGCGGGGCCCCAGCTTCCGAATGGCGGTGAGAATATCAGCCCAATCCATGGTGAGGTCGGTTTCCTGGTGTGCCAGGCTGCTATCGATGACCGGGCGCATTGCGTGTCCAAAGGCGCTCAGCTCGTTGCGAAAGGGAAGCATGAACGCGGCGGTATGTGATGCATTGAACAGGCCTTTCCATTCGCGCGGTTTGTAGCTGAGCAGCAGCACTGTCGGCTGGTCTTCTTCCCGGCGTGATACCGTCAACCGTTTCGCGGGGGCCGGACCTGCGACCCAATACCGTTGCTTCTTATGCACAACAGCCTGTTCCCGCAGAATCAGCAAAGCGCGCAGCACGGTGTCAGGGGAGACTTTCTCCGTAATGGTAAAGTAGCCGCTCTTGGGAAGCCGTGTTCCCACCTTGTATATGCCATCGCTGATGCGCTGCCGCACGAGAGCGGCGAACCGGTCGGAGGCACTCATCAAGGCGGTAGCGGAGCACGCCTCGCATCCAGGCCCGGCAAGGGATATGGATCTCTTTCCCGGGGCAATGGCTATTGCCCCTTTATCCGCCAGTGCATGCATGACTTTCCACGCGGTCTGATGGGAAATCCTGTACCGCGCCTCAATTTGACGAACCGAAGGAACCTCATGCAGTGTTCCTTTCGATAATTCTGCTTTCACCATGCCGGCAATAGTCAGAAATTTCCGCTTCATAATTCGATTTCGTTAATATAGAACAGGGAACGGAAGGAAGCAAAAAGTTGTGAGAGTCTCCGGCAGTCGGGCTATATTACCATCGTAGCAAATAATCGTTCAAAACCACACCACAACCCTTTATTTGGAGGAGGGAGATATGGTAAAAGGACTTTGCCGGGAAATTTTTATGGGGACGCTCCTATTCGCGGCGCTTCCGACTTTTGCCGCCCAGGCGACTCTCTACGTCTCATCCACAGGAAGCGGCACCGCCTTCAGCGAAGCCCAACCCGGAGCGCTTCCCGATGTGATCGCCAAGATCAAATCCGTTAATGCGGCCATGACCGGCGACATTATGGTGCAGATGGCCGGCGGGTGGTATGCCTTGTCAAGCACGCTGGCCTTTGATGCGGCCTGTTCGGGCACGAACGGCTACAATGTCATTTTCGCAGGTGCGCCGGGCGAGTATCCCGTCATCAGCGGCGGCAAGAGAATCACGGGTTGGACTCTGCACGACCAGGTAAAGAACATCTATGTGGCAACGGCCCCTTCGGGTATTACCAACCGCCAAATGTACGTCAACTGCGTGCGCGCGATACGGGCGCGCAAAGGCAATCAGTACGATCCTGTCAACGGACTGCCCATGCCCAGAGGCTGCGGTTTCTCGGGAAATACCTTAAACGCCAGTGCCCAGGATATTGCGGCGGCAACCGGCTCTCCGGCGACCGACCAGGAGTTGGTCTATACGGGAGGTGCGGGCGGTTTGCAGCAATGGCAGGAGCGCCGCGCTCCAGTTACCAGCATTTCCGTATCGGGCACCTCGATCAGCTTCTCGGCTAGCGGGGGAGGTTCCACGGCTTTGGATTGGGAGAACGCCTACGGGCTTATCGATCAAGCCGGAGAGTTCTACGTTGACATGTCAGCAAACAAGGTCTACTACAAACCGCGCACCGGCGAGGACATGGCAACTGCCGTGGTGGTCTCGCCATGCTTGGAAAAGCTGGCGACATTCACCGGAACTTCGAATGTCCAGTTTTTCGATGTCACGTTTGCGCATGGAACGTGGTTGAGTCCCAATAATTCCGCATACAGCTCCTCGCAGGCGGGCCAGAGTGGGACAATTCTCGGCAACGTGCAATTAACCAGCGCACAGAACCTGCGTTTCGAGCGGTGTGTATTCAAACACCTTGGTGGCAGAGGAATCTTCATGGAGCCCGGGTGCAAAAACAACACCGTCATTGGCTGTCTTTTCACCCAGATTTCCGGCTCCGCGGTCCAGATAGGAACCACAGCGGGAGGAACGGGCAGTGCGGCAAACACCAGTGGAAACAAGATTTGCAATTGCTATATCCATGACGGTGCGGCGGAGTTTCACGATCAACCGGCCGTGTTTGTCGGATACACGGAAAAAACCGCTGTCACTCACTGCTTTATCGACCGTACGTACTACTCGGGTATTTCGATCGGATGGGGGTGGGGGCGTGGTGACGCCGCAAATCAGAATAACAACGAAGTCAGCTACATTCACTGGAAAGATATCATGCCGGGTGATGCGGGACCGATATTGGGAGATGGTGGTCCCATCTATACGCTTGGTAACATGTCGGGTTCCATAATCCATCACAATTATTGCCAGAATCTCGGCTGCAATAGCCCTGGGGCGCTGTATAACGACGAAGGCAGCGGCAATATCGAGCTCTATCAGAATCTATTGGTTAATGTTTGCACGTGGCTGAGTTGGTGGACGAGCTCAATTCACGACAACAATGCCCACGACAATTTCACCACTACATCGAGCATGGACAACAGCGGAACAAATTGCACGGTCTCCAATACCACACTGATAGGCGCAGCCGAAAGTTCGTGGCCGGCCGGCGCCGTTGCGATCAAAAATGCAGCCGGGCTCGAACCCGCTTTTGCATTTGTCAAAGACATGAAATGCGCCTGCTCGGGCGGCGGGAGTTCCTTCGACCCGAACCGCCCCTATCTCATCATCAGCCCTAATGCTATTACCCTCGCAGCGGAGAAAGGAACCGCGGCCGCCAGTCAGACGATAGCGGTCACCAACGGAAGAGGAGGGACCCTCAGCGCCATCACTGCGAACATTGTCTACGGGCCGGGGGCGACGGATTGGATCACGATAGTCAAGGGCGGCAGCGGCAATACTCAGAGCATCGCACTCCAGTTTGCCACCAGCGCCTTCAACATCGGCATCTACTCTGCCACCTTGGTGGTCTCCGCCACTGGAGCGCTGCCCGTCAGCGTGGAGTGCCCGATCGAGATCAAGGTGGACGGGGATCGCGACCCCGACAATCCTCAGGGCGCGGTAGCGGGACTCAACTACAAGTATTATGAAGGAACGTGGTCCAATGTGCCGAACTTCAGCGCCTTGACTCCAGTGAAGACGGGTACCTGCACCGGTTTCGATATCGGCCTTGCCAATCGCACGGATAACTACGCGCTTTCCTTCACCGGGTACGTTCAGGCGCCCACCACCGCGAACTACACCTTCTCCACGGAGTCAGACGATGGCAGCATGCTGTATTTCGGCAATCTTCTGGTTGTCAACAACGACGGAAATCATGGCGTCATCGCGGCCTCGGGACAGATTCGCCTCAAAGCCGGGCTGCACGCAATCCGGGTGGATTTCTTTCAGGGAGGCGGAGGGCAATCACTTGTTGTGAAGCTGAATGGACAGGCGATCGCGGCAGGCAGTCTTTTCAGGACGCCTCAGACTACTGCTTTGCACCGGCCCTTTAGCGTGGTGTCCGAGCCACAGCAGGCGGTCGCCGCTTACACCATATGTGGCCAGCGCGTCAATTCCATGTCTTCCCTGCATGAACAGTCACGATGTCAAGATGGAGCTGCGGGAGTGTTCGTGACCGTACGGGAAAACCCGGGGACTTGCGTGGCTAAGAGAGCCATTGTCGTCAGATGAGAAAATATCCCGATCCTTTAATGAACGGGCCGTTGCCGCCAACACCTGATACGCCGCCCGCGGATTGAATGCCGTACATGCCTTTGCCGTGCGCGGAAATGACGTCGACATCGGATATCATGCCGCTGTTGCCGGCCTGATTAAAGCGCCGGCACGGTCTGCGTCGTCAAGACGTTTTTACCGTCCGATACGCGGACGAGATACGCGCCGCGGGGACCCGCGATGCGCATGCTGAAAGAACCGACTGCCGGTTGTGAAGCAATGGTCCTGCCGCTCATGTCGATCACGCTGACGCGGCAGCGGCTTTCGGCATCGGGAAGCCGAACGTTCAGGATTCCGTTTGCATCAATGCGTGCTGTCAATTGGCCATGGGGTGCTGCGGCGCGATACGCAATGGATTGCGTGACGCCGCCGTCACCCAGGGTCCATCCCGCGGGCTTGGTCATCTGCGCCCAGGTACCGAGCGTGTCCTCATAGGCATAGTCTTTTCCCGCGGGAGGCTGCACCCAGAAATCACCGGAGTGGGCGTTCCAGGATGCCGTGCCGTCGGGAACATGCCCGGGAGCATCAGTCGGCGCTACGGGATTGCGCGTTCCCCAGAATGCTTTCTTATCAATGAAATCCATAACGAGCTGGTTGGTCCCCATTGTCGGGCCGCTGTAATTCCAGTACACATTCTGGCATACCCATTTGTCGGAGTTGGCGGCAAAGCCCATCATCTCGCAGCCGCACTGGGTACCCATGCTCCAACCCGTCCAGGTCATGGCGTCCCAGATATTGTTCGGGCCGCTGAGCCAGGTATAGGTGGGATGGGTCACGAATTTGCTGCCGTTCCAGACCTGTATCTGGATCCGGTCGTGCGAGCCGCCGCCGTAGTTGCCGCCCCAGTTTCCGCTGGCGTCAATTTTCGCGTTGCAGCCGCCATAATCGCCGATATTCGGGCTGATCGAGCCGCCCGAAGAAGGCCAGGCGCCGGCTCCATTGAAATTGCCGCCGCTTTGTCCCGGCAACGCGTATGTCTGCATCGCGAATCTGGTCGCCGCCTGGTTCAGGCTGAACCGTCTGATATAGGCAGTAGCGGCCAGCGAACCGACCTTCACATTGGTCGACGCCGGGTTGGCGGCGTAGGCGTTTACTTTCCAGATCTCATTGCCGCAACGGCTGGTGATGTCTCCGGTACCGTTGGGCTTGACATAATACACCCATCCGTCGGCCGGCCAGTCGAGCGCGGTTGCGTAGCCGGGATATCCCGCGACGGTGACCAGGTCTTTCAGGTTCTTTCCGCTGATATCCACGATCGAAATCGTGATCTGGCCGGCCGTGCCGACCAGGGTCAGCTTATTATTGACCGATTTATACGGCCAACGGTAAAAAGCCACGCGCGATCCGTCGAGACTCATGGCGGCATACGTGCAGACGGCCGTGGAAATGCTTACGATCGTATCGGTCTTCACGACCGCATCGCCTTTCACGTCGGCGCGGATGATAGCGCCTGTTGGAAAATCGCGGTCCGCCCCCGGTATATTGGATTCCGGAACATTGGGACAGGCCCAGCAATACCGGTATGCAATGGTCACCGCATGCCCGTCAATGGCAAAAAGATTCATCGGCAGCGAAGCCAGCAACGCCAGTACTGCGACAGATTGTTTCATCGGACCCCCCTGTTTGAATAATGAATGAAGCTGCGTCCAGGCGGTTTCTTCTCTCGCGGATAATCTATACGGAGAAAACGGCCGAGGCATAGATTTGAGGTTTATTGGTGTTCTATGTATATTAGAAAATCGGGTTTATCCATCACGCCGAGAGGCGATCCAAACCAGGGGGAATTCAGATGGCCCAAAAGCTTTTCGAATCCCTTGCCGCCCGGCTTGAGCGGAAACTTGCCGATGATCCGGCCTGGTCCCCGCCGTCGATCCACGAGCTGGCCGCGCAGAACAGCGTCTCGGTCATGACCATGTGGAAGGCCGTGCATGTGCTCATAGACAAAGGGGCATTGCAGGCATTCAAAGGGAAGAAGCTGGCGCGGCCCGGCGCGTCGGTCGCCCCCGCGGGCGCGCCGCACGCCTCGGATCTGAGGATATTCGCGCTGATAAAGGAAAAAATCGTTGACGGGTCCTTTCGCACCGGCGAAGCGCTGCCGAAGCTCGATGTGTTCGTGCTGCAGGAGCATGTAACGCGGCATGCGATCGTGCGCGCGCTCAACGATTTGTCCCGCGAAAACCTGGTCCATAAGGCGGGGAAGCGCTGGATCGTGGGGCCGGCCGGCGGAATGGCGACGGCCGCGCGAGCGGCGCAGGCATCGCCGGCGGCGCTGCTGGTCATGACCGGCGATGAAGATTTCCAGCGCCTGTTCCTGAACAACTATCTGAGTCCTTTTGTCAATGCTTTTTATCATGAGATAGACAAGGCGGGAATGCGCCTCCGGATCGCGCTCCGGTTCAAGCCGTCGATCGACGCCTATCCCGCGCCCTGGGGGATAGATGGCGTGCGCGCCGAGATCGAACGGCTTGGGCCAAACTACCGAGGCGCGGTCATCATCGACGATTATCTTGAGGGAAACGAGCTTGGCCTGTGGGTCGACGGGCTCTCGTGCGGCGGCGAAAAACCGGTGATCAATTTTGACGCTTCGGGAATCGGCGCCGAGCGCACCCGCCGCGAACTCGGGGGAAACCGCCGCTATTACCGGATGTTCTTTGATGAGCCGGCGGCCGTGCGCCTTGCGCTTCGCGAACTCGCGGGCGCGGGCCATGCGCGCATCGGCTTTCCGACCTTCGGACCGGACGGCGCTTTCTGGACCGTGCGGCGGTATCAATCTGCGCTCATTGAGGCCCGGCAATTCTCGCCGGCGCCGCGGATCATCACCGAAACGCACTCCGAGCCGTTTTTTACCTTCGCGTCGCTGCAGGACTCAACCGCGATTTCGGATTTCAGCAAGTATCTCAACAGTCAATTGGAGCGTCATCAGGCGAAAAACCGGTCGCGCCAGCAGGCCTTCATGGCCATGACCCCGTCCCTGACCGCCCTGCTGAAAGACGACATCACCGCGCTGCTTTGCCTCAACGACTGGCTTGCCGACAAATACTGGCTCTGGTTCCGGATGACCGGCATCGGCATCCCCCGCCACCTGTCGATGCTGTCGTTCGACAACCATCCCCAGGCGAGAATATTCCCGGTATCAAGCATCGATTTCGGCTTCCCGCGCCTGGGATATCTGACGGCGCATATTCTGATCCGGGATGTTCCGATCAGCGCCGATGCGGACGGGAACATCGCCGGCATGTGCTCGGTGGTGGACCGGGGGTCGATCGGGAAACCGGCGGAGAAGTGGAAAATCAGGAGGATAGTGCGCGGGTAGCGGGCAATCGCAGGCATCCGCGTTCCCAGGTTGATGGGCCAATTAGCTGCTTCTGAGGTA
>Ga0315289_10012391_pt1 | contig 12017 bp, 10 predicted proteins | sample YL17G11_40_MG_FD_203452 | JGI IMG/M metagenome (GOLD analysis project Ga0315289, IMG submission 203452) | Sediment microbial communities from Yellowstone Lake, YNP, Wyoming, USA - YL17G11_40 | ecosystem: Environmental > Aquatic > Freshwater > Lake > Sediment | place: USA: Wyoming | collected...
GAGGTCGTTAAGGGGCTGATCGTTTCCATAGGCTCAAAGGAAGTCCTGGTGGATGTGGGTTTTAAGTCCGAAGGCCTTGTGCCCATTAACGAATTCTCGAAAAGCGACCTTGAAGTCGGCAAAGAATTGGAGTTTTACGTTGACTCTGTCGAGGATGAGGCAGGCGCCATAGCCCTTTCCCGGGAAAAAGCGATGCGCATGCAGGGCTGGGATAAGGTTATAAAGTTCTCTAACGAGGGCGGCCTTATAGATGGCAGGCCGGTTAAGAAAGTAAAGGGCGGATTCCTCGTCGATTGTATTGGCATCGAAGGGTTCTTGCCCTTATCTCTTTCTGCTTTTAAAGGAATGCAGGAACGGGATATCATGAACAAGAATTTTAAGTTCAAGATCGTCAAGGTGAACAACCTGCGCCGCAGCGTGATCTTAAGCCGCCGCGAGGCAATGCAGAAAGAAAAGGAAGAGGCAAAGGAAAAGATCTGGGGGGAATTAAAGATAGGCAATGTTTATCCCGGGGCCGTCAAGGCCATCACTGACTTCGGCGCGTTTGTGGATCTGGGCGGCGTGGACGGGCTCCTGCACATTACGGATATGTCCTGGTCAAAGATAAGCCATCCTTCAGAGGCAGTGGCCTTAGGCGACAAGATCGAAGTGATGGTTTTGAACATGGATAAAGAATCGGGGAAAGTCTCTTTGGGTTTGAAGCAGAGGATGCCGGATCCGTGGGCGGAAATCGAAAACAAGTTTTCCGTCGGACAGAAGTTAAAGGGAAAGGTGGTAAATATCCTTCCTTACGGCATTTTTGTCGAGCTGGATAAGGGCATTGAGGGCCTGATCCATGTTTCTGAGATTTCCTGGACCAAGAGGGTGAATAACCCAAGTGAAATGTTCGCTATCGCAGATACAGTTGAGGCCCAGGTCTTAAGCGTGGATAAGGATTCCCGCAGGATCTCCTTAAGCTTAAAGCAGCTTGAGCAGAATCCCTGGCTCGAGGCTGATGTCAAGTTTCCTGTAGGAACTCAAGTTTCGGGAAAAGTCAGAGGTTTCACGGATTATGGCGCGTTTGTGGAGCTGGATAGTAATTTGGAAGGCATGATCCACGTTTCAGACATGTCCTGGACAAAAAGAGTGGCGCATCCGCAGGATGTGTTAAAGAAAGGGCAGAAGGTGGATGTGGTAGTGCTTTCCGTGGACAGCGCAAACCGCCGCATTTCCTTAGGCCTTAAGCAATTACAGACAAATCCCTGGTCGGAAATCGGCAAGAAGTATCCGGTGGATACGATCATGGATGCGGAAGTAGTCAGCCTTACGGATTTCGGCGTCTTTGTCAAGCTCGACGACGAAGTTGAGGGGCTGGTCTACTCAAGCGAAATCGACAAGGATATAGTTGCCCAGCTTAAACCGGGTGACAAGCTGAAGGTAAAGGTAATCAAGGTGGACGTGGAACAGGCGAAGATCGGCCTTTCCGCGCGTACGCATATATAAAAAAACTATGGACATTCACAAGCAGCTCGAAATCATCAAGCGCGGCGCTGTTGAGATAATTTCGCAAGATGAGCTGAAAAAGAAGCTCGAGGAATCCATAAAACACAAAAAGCCGCTTAAGATCAAAGCCGGCTTTGACCCGACAACTGCGGATCTTCATTTAGGCCATACTGTGCTTTTGAGGAAGTTGCGCCAGTTTCAGGATCTAGGGCATGAGGTTTATTTTCTTATCGGAGATTTTACCGGACAAATAGGCGACCCCAGCGGCCGCTCTGAGACGCGTAAACAATTAACCAAGGAAGAAGTGGCTCAGAACGCCCTCACCTATAAAAAGCAGGTCTCTAAGATCCTTGACATTGATAAATTAAAGATCGTCTTTAACAGCAAGTGGTTTGAGCATATGCCGATGCTAGATTTGCTGCGCCTGACTACCCATGCCACAGTTTCTCAGATGCTTGCCCGCGATGATTTCAAGAAGCGTTATACAAAAGGCGAGAATATCTCTATTTTAGAGTTTCTCTATCCTTTGATGCAGGGGTATGATTCGGTCGTGCTTGAGGCGGATGTCGAGCTGGGAGGGACAGACCAGATATTCAACCTTCTCTTTGGCCGCGAATTGCAGAAAGATTTTAATCAGCCTCAGCAGGTTGTACTCACTATGCCTCTTCTTGAGGGTACTGATGGTATACAGAAGATGAGCAAGTCTTATGGAAATTATATCGGCATCAATGAGCCTGCGGGAGAGATGTTCGGGAAGATCATGTCCATTTCCGACGAGCTAATGATCAAATATTATGAATTGCTCACTGATTTTGACCTGCGCGAAGCAGAGAAGATGCATCCTAAAGAGGCGAAGATGAAACTTGCCGAAGAGATCGTCAGGCAATATCATTCAAAAGAAGCTGCCGAAAAAGCGCGCCTGGAATTCGAGCGCGTCTTTGCCAATAAAGAGCCCCCCCGGGATATGCCTGAATTTAAGACAGACGGTAAAAAGTCAGTCTTGAATATCCTGCAGGAGAGCGGCCTGGTAAAAAGCGGAAATGAAGCGCGTAGGCTCCTTCAGCAGGGCGCGATCATCTTTAACGACACGAAGGTTGAGAAAGAAAGCTTTGTCGTCAATAAAGGGGGGATCCTTAAGGTCGGAAGCCGCAGGTTTTTAAAGGTCACTATCTAAACCCTCCCAATGCTAGATAAGCTTAAGAAAATCGATACCTTCACGCGCAATATTATCATTGTTTTTTCAAGCGCATCTCTCGCCAATTTTTTAAATCTCCTTTTTCAGCTGCTCATCGCCCACAAACTTACATCAACGGAGTTCGCGGCTTTCAATTCTCTTCTTGCCATATTTATGCTAGTCTCCACACCCTTAGGGACGTTTCAGTTGACCATTGCCAAGTATAGCTCTGAATTCCGCGCGCGAAATGAAACAGAGAGGATAAAATTTCTATTATCCGATATTGTAAAGAAGGGTTTCCTTCTGGCAATAGCCACTTTTTTGGCCTTCTGGTTCGCCTCGCCCTATATCATGAATATGCTTAAGATTCCGTCGGTATCGCTGGGTTCTATTTTTGCCGCCTTGCTTGCCACGACCTGGCTGGTACCTGTATTTCTGGGAGGGATTCAGGGGCTGGAATTATTCTGGTGGCTTTCGGCTGTTACTGTCATAACAGGGGTATTAAAATTAGCCTTAGCATATATATTTATCCTCTTAGGTTTTAAAGTCGCCGGAGCGATGGGCGCACTTTTAATTTCGGCCATAATCAGCATAGCCGTTGCCTATTTTCCCTTAAAAGGATTTTTTTCCCGGGAGCGTAGTGCTGAAAGGATCGACTATAAAGAAATTCTGATCTATATGTTTCCGGTTGCGCTTAGTTATTTTTGTTATATCGTCGTGACTACCTTTGATATGGTTTTAGTGCGCTATTATTTCAGCCTTCAGGATTCCGGAGATTACGCCTTAGCACAGATGATCGGCAAGATATTCCTTTTTCTTCCCGGGGCGATAAGCATAGTGATGTTCCCGCGCACCTCCGGTTTAAGCGCGCAAAATCAGGAAACCATCCCTACCCTGAAAAAATCGCTTTTATATACTTTGATCCTGGCGGTGTTAGCCTGTGTCTTTTACAATTTGTTTCCGGGCCTTGTCTTAACTGTGCTCACCGGGAAGGCATATCCGGAATCAATTCTTTTGGGCAGGCTGTTCAGTGTTTCCATGAGCTTCTTTGCGCTTTTACTCATCCTGATATCGTATTTTCTTTCCGTAAGAGACCTGCGTTTTGTGAAATATTTAGCGGCCTTTACGGTGCTGCAGATTCTGGGTATTGTATTGTTTCATCATTCGCTTATCGGCGTCCTGGTTATTATTTGCGCAAGTTCCATCCTGCAATTTTTAACGCATTTAATGCTGGTTTTTAGAAAATAAAATGAAAGACTTAAAAGAAAAAGTTTCTATTATTATGCCTGCTTATAATGAAGCGGGCCGCATTGTGCACGGGATCGAGGAGACAGCTAAGACCTTTACGGAGTTCGGCTGCCCCTGGGAGCTGGTCGTCATCGACGACGGATCAACGGATGATACCTTTGAAATCGCGCAGGAGCTCGCCAGAAAATACCCGCATCATCTGTTGGTTAAGAAAAATCCGTATAATCTGGGCAAGGGGAGGGCGATCAAAAAGGCCCTGCATTATGTAACCGGCGAGTATATTGTTTTTCTGGACGCCGATATGGACCTACATCCATTGCAGGTACAGACACTTTTTGACATCATGCGCCTGGATAACGCGGATATTGTCATCGGTTCAAAGCTGCATCCGAATTCAGTAGTAAATTACCCCTGGGACCGCAGGATCATGAGTTTTGGTTATTATCTTTTAGTCCGTCTTTTGTTTAATCTGCCCTGCCACGATACCCAGACCGGGCTTAAATTATTCAAGGCCCAGGTAGTAAAGGATGTATTTCCGCGTATCCTGGTGAAGAAATTCGCTTTTGACCTTGAGGTCCTCGTCAATGCGCATCATCTTGGCTATAGAATAGCCGAAGCACCCATAGTGCTTAATCCGCAGCGGGATTACGGCCGCATAGGCACGACCTCCGTTTTTACCACTTTCTGGGATACCCTGGCTGTCTGGTACAGGATGTATATTTTAAAATACTATGACCGTATCGATTATCATCGCCGTAAAAACCTGGCAAAAGAATTTAGAAGAATGCGTCGCTAAGTGCCTGGAGCTGGATTTTAGCGATTTTGAAATAATCATTCTTCCTGATGAGCCTCTACAGGTTAGTGTTCCTGAAGGTAAGGTTCCAATTGTAGTAATTCCTACCGGATCTGTTAAACCCTCTGATAAACGCGATATCGCCTTAAAGCACGCCAAAGGCGAAATCCTGGCATTTTTGGACGATGATGCCTATCCGGTAAAAGATTGGCTCAAAATTGCGCTTGTTAACTTTAAGGATCCCGAGGTTGCGGCTGTTGGAGGTCCGGCAGTTACACCCTTAAGCGATAGCTTCGCGCAAAAGGCCAGCGGCGCGATCTATGCTTCCGTGGCAGTCAGCGGGCAGTTTATCTACAGATATGTCCCTAAAAAAAGAAAGGAGGTGGATGATTACCCGAGCTGCAATTTTCTGGTACGTAAATCCGTTATGCTGGAGCTTGGCGGGTTTAATACTAAATTCTGGCCGGGTGAAGACACCAAGCTGTGTCTGGATATCACCAAAAAGCTTAATAAAAGAATAGTTTATGATCCCGGTGCCATAGTATATCATCACCGCCGGCCGGTATTTTTAGCGCATCTTAAGCAGATCGCCAGTTATGCCCTGCACCGCGGCTATTTTGTAAAAAAATATCCTGAGACTTCCCTGAAATTCTCATATTTTGTGCCTACCTTGTTTGTGCTTGCTGTGGTCTGCGGCGGCATACTCTTCTTGATATTCCCCGCTTTCAAATTGCCCTTCCTTTTAGGCCTTTCCTCGTACTTTCTTTTGGTTTTTATCTTCAGTCTTTCTAAAGACTTAAGGTTGATTATTCGCGTATTTATTGGTATAATATTCAGTCATATTACCTACGGGATATTCTTCCTTAAAGGGCTTTTATCCTCAAGGCTTCCTGAAGGTAAATAACCACCCAAACATGAAGATCATCATCACCTATCCGCCTTTAAACAGGCTCAAGGGGTGTCCTACTTTAGGCCAAAACCGGCAGTTCCAGTATTTTAAGGAGCCTACCTACATCTATCCGGTGGTTCCTGCTCAGGCTGCCACTAGTTTAAAGCAGGCAGGCCATGAGGTGGTTTGGTTGGATTGTATTGTAGAGGATATTCCGCTTCAGAAATTTCTGCAGACCCTAAAAAACGAGCGGCCCGATGTAATTGCCATTGAAACTAAGACCCCTGTTGTCAAGCAGCACTGGGCGATAATCAATGAAATAAAACAGGCTCTGCGCTGTCATCCCAAGATAGTCCTGTTTGGAGATCATGTTACAGCCCTACCCGAGGAATCATTTCAGAATAGCGATGTGGACTTTGTGCTTACCGGCGGAGATTATGATTTTCTTTTGTTAAATTTATGTGATTACCTGGATGGAAAGGCCAAAGCGTTAGAGGCCGGCATTTACTATCCGGACAACGGCTCAATTAAAAATACCGGCGTATTCCTTCTCAATCACGATTTAGATTCGCTTCCCGCTATTGACCGGGAGCTGACCAAATGGCAGGACTACGCCTATAAGAACGGAAATTACAAGCGCACTCCGGGCGCCTACATCATGAGCGGGCGCGACTGCTGGTGGGGAAAATGCACATTTTGTTCCTGGCCTACGCTCTATCCTCAATTCCGGACCAGGAGCGTCAATAATGTCCTGGATGAGATAGGGACGCTTGTCAGCGAATTTGATGTGCGGGAGATCATGGATGATACCGGATGTTTTCCTAAAGGTGAGTGGCTTAGATCTTTTTGCCAGGGGATGATCGCCCGCGGATATAACAAAAAAATATATTTTGATTGCAACATGCGTTTTGGCGCGCTTTCGCTAGAAGACTTTCAGTTGATGAGAAAAGCGAATTTCCGCCTGCTATTATTCGGGCTTGAATCCGCGAACCAGGGCACATTAGACAGGATCAATAAGGATCTTAAAGTCGAAAGGATTATTGAGGATTGCATTGCCGCCACAAAGGCCGGGCTTTTTCCGCATATCACCATCATGTTTGGCTATCCCTGGGAGAGCTATGAAGATGCTCTGAAAACATTGAACCTTGGCCGGTGGCTTCTGAAAAAGGGTTACGCCTATACCATGCAGGCAACAGTAGTCATCCCGTATCCGGGAAGCCCGTTATTTGACGAATGCAATGAAAAGGGATGGTTGAAAACGCTGGACTGGGATGATTATGACATGAAGCAGCCGGTGATGAATTGCCCGATTCCCGATGAAAAAATCCTTGGATTCGCCCAGGAGATGTACAGGGTCTCTTTTGAGCCGGAATTCATGCTGAGAAAATTATTCTCCATGCGGGATGCGGATGACCTGAAATATTCTTTGCGGGCGGCGCAAAAAGTAGTCGGGCATATTGTAGATTTTAAGAAGGGAGCAAAATGAAAGGAATGATCTTAGCAGGCGGTAATGGCACGAGGCTTTATCCGATCACCAAGGGCATCTGCAAGCAGCTTCTTCCGGTGTATGACAAGCCCATGGTTTATTATCCGCTGTCTACGCTTATGCTTGCCGGGATAAAAGATATATTAATTATCTCTACTCCTGCCGCGCTGCCGCAGTTTAAGTGTTTATTGGGAGACGGTTCGTCTCTGGGCATACGTATCTCTTATGCCCAACAGCTTAAACCGCGCGGGATAGCCGAGAGTTTTATTATAGGAGAAAGGTTTATCGGTAAAGATAAAGTGGCTTTGATCTTAGGGGATAATATTTATTACGGAAGCGACCTCGTCCAGATCCTGAAAAAAGCCTCATCTCACAAGGCGGGTGCGACTATTTTTGGTTATTACGTGAATAATCCGCAAAGATACGGTGTGATCGGATTTGATAAAAAAGGAAAAGTAAATTCCATAACCGAAAAGCCGAAAAAACCGGCTTCGAACTGGGTGATTACGGGGCTTTATTTTTATGATAACAACGTCGTCAGTATAGCCAAGAAAGTCAAGCCTTCCGCAAGAGGCGAGATAGAGATAACGGATGTGAATAAGGAATATTTAAGGCGGGGGAAATTGAAGGTAGTCACCTTAGGCCGCGGCTTTGCCTGGCTTGATACCGGAACATACGATTCCCTGGTCGATGCTTCCTCGTTCATCAAGACAATAGAAGAGCGGCAGGGCTTAAAAATTGGCTGCGTTGAAGAAATCGCCTATAACATGGGCTATATCAACGCAAAAGAATTATTGGGTATCGCAAATTCCATACCTACCGAGTATGGCAATTACCTAAAGAATATTTTAAAGAAATGAATCACAAAATCCTTATTTTGGGAAAGGGATTTATCGGGTCAAGGCTAAAGGAGGAATTTTCTTGCGAAATCTCCGGGACTGATATCGCCTCTTTTAAAGACGCGCAGAAGCTCGTCAATAAGTTTAAGCCGGAGATCATCATTAATTGTATCGGTCATGTCGGCAAGAATGTGGATGACTGCGAGCTGGATATTGATAAGACGCTGATCTCCAACACCTTTGTCCCGCTTATGCTGGGAGAAATAGCGGTAAGGAATAATATCAGGCTTGTTCATTTAAGCAGCGGTTGCATCTACCGTTTTGATTACGCCAAAGACGCGCCGATTGACGAAGAAAAGGCGCCGGATTTCTTTGAGCTTTTCTACAGCCGGACAAAGATCTACGCTGAGCATGGCCTGAAGGCCTTGTCCAGGGATTATCCGGTCTTGATTGTCAGGCCGCGTATCCCACTGGATGGCCGGCCGCACCCGCGTAATCTCCTTACTAAGCTTATCGGTTTTAAGAGAGTCATAGATGTGCCTAATTCTGTCACGTACCTTCCGGATTTTATAAGGGCCCTGAAGCACTTGATTGAAATAAAGGCCGTAGGGATTTACAATGTCGTAAATAAAGGCGCCTTGAAATACCCTGAGCTTTTGGATATTTATAAGAAGCGCGTTACGGATTTTAATTATCAGGTTATAGGCCGCAAGGATTTAAATTTAGTGCGGACGGATCTTATTTTATCAACCAAAAAACTGGAGAGTGCCGGCTTTATTATGCCGGATATTCATGAGGTGCTCGAAGAATGCGTGCGAAATTACCTGAAATATTAGTCACGGGAGGCGCTGGTTTTATAGGAAGCACTTTTGTGAGGCTGGCGTTAAAAAACGGCTACAAGGTGGTCCTTCTTGATAAACTCACTTATGCCGCGGACTTAAAAAGGCTGGGTGAGGCGAGAAATAAGATTAAATTTCATAAGGCGGATATCGCGGATAAAGCAGCCGTAGAAAAGATCTTCAAGATTCATCATCCGCAAATTGTGGTCAATTTCGCGGCAGAAACGCACGTGGACAGAAGTATCCGCGACGCAAGCGCGTTTCTCAAAACCAATGTCATCGGCACCCAGGTTTTACTGGATATCTCTAGAGACTATCCGGTTAAGAGATTTATTCATATTTCTACGGATGAGGTTTACGGCGAAATAGAGAAGGGCGCGTTTACTGAAGATTCGCCTTTAAAGGCCAATAGCCCGTATGCTGCCTCTAAGGCCGCAGCAGACTTACTGATTAAGTCCTATGTCAGGACGTATAGTTTTCCCGCCGTTATCGTGCGGCCCTGCAATAATTACGGCGTCTGGCAATACCCTGAAAAATTGATCCCCTTATCAATACTCAAGATTTTTAGAAACGAAAAAATCCCCATCTACGCCCAGGGAAAAAATGTGCGTGAATGGCTGTATGTGGATGACTGTGCGCGGGGGATTCTGGCGATTATGCAAAAGGGAAAGATAGGAGAGGTCTATAACCTGGGCAGCAACGAGGAAAGGCAAAACTTAGAAACGATCAAGTTACTCTTAAAGACGCTTGGCGTTTCGCGTAGCATGATCCAATTTGTCAAAGACCGGCCGGGCCATGATATAAGATATAAACTTAGCAGTGTGAAAACATATAGGCAGACTGGCTGGAAGCCCAAAATTGACTTATCAGAAGGGCTTAAGAGGACGGTTGCCTGGGCAAAAGATAACCGGGGATGGCTGCTCTCCAAGTGGAAGAGTATCGCGCCATTATATAAATGATGTGGCATATTATCGGTATCTTGGCTGCGTGCCTGACAACATTCGCATTTGTCCCGCAGATCATCAAGGTCTTTAAAACCAAGTCTGTCAAGGATGTCAGTATCATCACGCTGATACAGTTTGGCGTGGGTGTGGCTTTGTGGATGGCGTACGGAGTTCATCTTGAGAACGCGATTATTATCACGGCAAACTTTGTTTCGTTGATGAGCGTTATTTTTTTGATAATCCTGAGTTACCGTTATAGGCAAAAGATATAATACACCTGGCCTTAAAGGATAGGCCAGTGTTCCGCTTTCTGCGGAAGGAGATCAGATGTCAGTTGTCATAGTCACCGGATCATGTGGCCTCATCGGCTCTGAAACAGTAAGTTTCTTCTGCGAAAAAGGATTTGATGTTGTCGGCATTGACAATAACATGCGCAAATTCTTCTTTGGCGAAGACGGCAGCATCCTCTGGAATAAAAAACGCCTTGAAAAGAAATATAAGAATTATAAACACTGCAATATCGATATCCGCGATGATAAGAAAATCAGCAGCCTATTCGCTAAATTCAAGAAAAATATCGCGCTTATTGTCCATTCTGCAGCACAGCCATCACATGACTGGGCAGCGCGGGATCCGAAAATTGATTTCACGGTAAACGCAAACGGAACGTTGATTTTACTTGAAGCTGCGAGAATTTTTGCTCCCGAGGCGGTATTCATCTTTACCTCCACAAATAAAGTCTACGGGGACAGGCCGAATCATCTTCCCTTGTTAGAGCTTGAGAAAAGATACGAATTGCCCCAATCCCATCAATATCATAAAGGTATAGATGAGGGCATGAGCATTGATAATTGCCTGCATAGCCTTTTTGGCGCCTCTAAGGCTGCCGCGGATCTCCTCGCCCAGGAATACGGAAAATATTTCGGAATGAAGACCGGGATATTCCGCGGAGGGTGCCTTACCGGCCCGGGGCATTCCGGAGCCCAGCTTCACGGTTTTCTCTCGTATCTGGTAAAATGCCTGGTGAGCCACCGGAAATACAAAATCTTCGGATATAAGGGCAAGCAAGTGCGCGATAATATCCATTCTTTTGACCTGGTAAACGCGTTTTATCACTTCTATAAAAATCCGCGCTGCGGTGAAGTTTACAATATGGGCGGAAGCAGGTTTGCCAATATCTCGATTATAGAGGCAGTTGATATGTGCGAGAAAATCAGCGGGATACGCCTTGAGTGCGAATATGTCGATCAGAACAGAAGAGGAGACCATATCTGGTGGATCAGCGATGTCTCCAAGTTCAAGGCGCATTATCCCGAATGGAATTTTACATATGATATTGAGCGTACGCTGAGAGAGATTTATGAAGCGCAGAAGGAGCATGTAAAAATATGAAATACAAAACTATATTGATTACAGGCGGCGCAGGTTTTATCGGCAGCAACCTGGCAATATCCTTTAAAAGAAAATATCCCAAAACTAGGATTATCGCTTTGGATAATCTAAAGCGCCGGGGAAGCGAGATGAATATCGCCCGCCTAAAGGAAAATGGCATTGATTTCCTGCATGGCGATATCCGCTGTCCGGAAGACTTATGCCAAGGCGAAAGAATCGATCTTTTGATCGAATGTTCTGCCGAGCCATCAGTGCTATCGGGTATCAAGGATAACCCAGCCTACATTATCAATACAAACCTCACCGGCACCGTAAACTGCCTGGAATTAGCGCGGCATCAGAAGGCAGATGTGATTTTTCTCTCTACCAGCAGGGTCTATCCATACGATGCGATCAATAAGCTCAAAACTAAAGAGTTGGATACCAGGTTTGACTGGCAGGATAGCCAGCATGTGGAAGGCTGGTCAAGAAAGGGTATTGATACGCATTTTTCTACTAGCGGCGCCAAAACTTTTTACGGCGCGACAAAGTTAGCCTCAGAATTAATCCTGCAGGAATATATAGCTAATTACGGCATAAAAGGCGTGGTCAACCGTTGCGGAGTGATCGCTGGGCCGTGGCAATTCGGAAAAGTCGATCAGGGGATATTCACCTTCTGGATGTTGGCTCACTATTTTAAAAGAGAGATAAAATACATCGGCTTCGGAGGAAAAGGCAAGCAGGTAAGAGATCTTTTGCATATCAATGATCTCTTTGCGCTTATAGATTTACAAGCCTCTCAATTAAGCAAGATTAATGGCAGGGTTTACAATGTCGGAGGCGCAAGGGAAGCGAGCCTGTCGCTTCTTGAGGCCACAAGGCTATGCGAGCAGATAAGCGGCAACCGGATCAAGGTCGGCAAAGATACTAAGGGCCGCCCAGGGGATATCAT
>Ga0315289_10012393_pt1 | contig 12014 bp, 21 predicted proteins | sample YL17G11_40_MG_FD_203452 | JGI IMG/M metagenome (GOLD analysis project Ga0315289, IMG submission 203452) | Sediment microbial communities from Yellowstone Lake, YNP, Wyoming, USA - YL17G11_40 | ecosystem: Environmental > Aquatic > Freshwater > Lake > Sediment | place: USA: Wyoming | collected...
TTTTGTGTCGCTGGTTCAACTCCATGCCTTTCTCACGGTTTTAAGTTTAGTAAATGGGGGAGCTTTTTTGAGCTCTCCCTTTTTATTTTTAAGTTTCCCAGATGTTTCATTCTATTAAAGAAAAACAGTATGAAAAAAATAATCTTAATATTATTAACTATAATAGTTACAGGGTTTAATGCTCAAACACAAGTAGATGACGAAGGTGGACTGTTAGATATATGGAAAGAAAAGCATGCAAAAAAACATCCAAGTAAAATTAAAAAACAAAAGGAAAAACAAAAATATCAAGGTTGTTCTGTATCGTGGAATTCAAATTTTCCAGCAGCAAAAATAGGGACTATTATATTAATAAATTATTCTAAAATTTCTTTTTTTGTTGATATTAAAAGTAATTGTAAACAAGGACATGGGATTGAAGGACTTTCAACTTGGCCTGGAGTAGACAAAGATGGTTGGGCATGGCAAGAGCCTAATCAGGAAGTATTATCCTCTTATCATCCATATGGAACTAGTCCAAATTCAAGTACATCAAGAATTAGAGCAACTACTATTTCTACTGCAACTAAAACACATTTAAGGATATTTGATATAGGTATTTCAAAAACAATATTAGGGAATTATTGGAATAATGTTAAATTTTATATTGGATGTGGCTCTTCTAGAACTAAAATAGAACATATAACACAAACTCTGACACAAGAGTATAGTTACACTTATTTAGCTGCTATACATGAATCTTATACATCTACTGGGTATGATAAGTGGTCATACAAAATAGAGACTGAATATATAAGAAATTTTAATATAACTGGCGGTTTATTATTTAATTTTGGTATTGTTTCTTTAGGAATTGGATTCGATACAAAACCAAAAAGCTTAAATTTATCATTTGGTTTTGTATTTGATAAAAGATTTAAGTTTGATAAAAATTATTATTAAAGTTACACTTTTTAAGTTTCCCAGAAGTTTCATTCTATTAAAGAAAAACAGTATGAAACATTTCACAGTTATAGAGTTAGGGGATAATGAATCTCCAATGATCGGCACAATTGATAATGTGACTGACAACAAGATTGGCAAAAAATTCTTTATAGAAAGACTTTTAAAAGCCCTTGGTGAACATTTCGATTCACACGTAGAGCTTCCAGAGATTCCTGATTTATTTACTGGTTCTCCTTATGAAGATTTTCTGGTTAATATTGACGGACTGGAATACGAAATAAGAATCCTTGAAACTTGGATATATTAATTTTTAAGTTCCTGTAATCTTTATTCTATCCTTACGTATAATATAAAAAACATAAACCATGAAAAGATTAACACCAGAAGAATTAGCAGAAACAATCACAGATTTTGTGAATAGTTACTCACACGACAAAAAAGCTTTTATTGAAGCTTTATTCAGACAGCATAGAACTTTACAGCAATCAACAATCAGATTGTTCTTAGAAGTAATCGAAGCTGCAGCTGAACCAGAATATCGCACTGACGGAAGAAATGAAAATACGAAGCAGATTTGCCAGGAAGTGGTTCAGGGGTTTAAAATGGTTCGTAAAGAAAAGGATGGCAAATACTATATGGAAACTGGTCCAAGCAGATATTTACCATACATTTAATTTTTAAGTTTCACTAATAAATCATTCTATACAGATATGAAAACACTATTAAGAAATAAGACACACATCAGAGACAGAAGTCATGATATGCACATCGTACAAAAATGCGATAAGAAGATTAAATTAACTTATCAAGCATATAATGCTTGTGAGCAATATGTAGGAGAAGTGTTTGACGGCACAGGATTCCAAACTCTTTTTGTAATGATTGATTTAGGCGTAGTACCAAATTCAAGCATATATATTCATTCTGAAAAAGAAAGAGAACAAAGAGTTGATACTTTATATAAACTTGCAGTTAAATTCATTGACGTTTTAATTAAATAAGTTTTTAAGTTTCACAAATAAATCATTCTATTAAGAAAAAACAACATGGGATATACAACAGACTTCAGCGGTAGTTTTGAATTAAACAAGCCACTATCAGAAAAGATGAAAGAGTTCATCAAAAATTTTTCAGCAACTCGCAGAATGGCACGCAGACAACCAGACAAGTTTGGTATTGAGGGTGAATTTTTTTGTGAAAACCTTAGAAACAGCGGTCAAGATAGCACTGCTGATATTATTGACCATAACAAACCACCAAAGACACAACCAGGATTGTGGTGTCAGTGGGTTCCAAATGAAGATGGCACAGCTATTGAATGGGATGGTGGCGAGAAATTTTATGAGTACACTGCATGGTTAGTTTATCTCATTCATAAAATACTTGCACCAAATGGTTATGTGTTAAATGGTACTGTAACTTGGCAAGGTGAAGAAACAGGTGATGTTGGCGAAATCACTGTGAAAAAGAACAAGGTGTTTATTAAACCTTGGAAAGGAAAGAAAGAAGAAGTAACTCCTGCAAATTGTGAGTGTTATGGATATCCATCAAGCAAAAGAAATTTTATGCAAACTGATGTTGTCTTTTTGATTGACAACGTAAAGCCAGGCAAAAAGAAAAAGTTTGCAGTTGAGGTGGTTCGCACAAGTTATGCTTTTAAAACTATCGAGGTTGAAGCTACAAGTCAGGAAGAAGCAAATAAGCTTGCTCTTGACCAAGCAGGAGACCACGAATATTCAGAAAAAGATGCTGATTATAAAATAGCAGATTAGTTTTTAAGTTTTGATTATTATTCTTTCTATACTAATATAAAAACAATATATTATGCCAAATCACGTAACAAATAAATTAAAATTCAAAGGGACCAAAGAAGACATTCTAGAACTGCGCAACGCCATTCGTCCTGATGTAAAGGAGGACCAAAGCGATGACGATGGAGGTGCTCTAATCGATTTCAATAAGATTATTCCAATGCCAGAAGATTTGCACATGGAATCGAGTTCTAATGTAGACAACGGAATGGCAATCCTTATTTTTAGAGAGACAGGTGCTTCAGAAGAATTGAGAAGTATGTTATCCTGGCCTTGGGTTAAAGCTGAAGGCATATCAAATATAAAAGCATTAGCTGAATACTTATTAAAAGAAAATCGTGCTAATCTTATTTTGGGGCAAAAAGCTTTGGACAACATAAAAAAGTATGGTCACAAGGATTGGTATTCATGGTCCACTGCAAAATGGGGGACAAAATGGAATGCTTATTCTCAAGTAGAAATAGATGAAAGTGAGATTGTTTTTGACACTGCCTGGTCAACTCCTTTTCCTGTTATACAAAAATTATCAAAAATGTTTCCAAAGGTTAAAATCTTATTGAGTTATGCTGATGAAGATTTTGGACAGAACTGCGGTGAGATAACTTTACAAAAAGGAATTGAAACAGATAGCAACATACCAAAAGGCGGAAGTGCTAGAGCTTTTATTCTTGCTGCAGAAATTAAGGGACGAAGATTTGAGGACCTACTTGAAGATTCTGCAAGCACAGAAGATGAAGAATACGCAGAGACAATACTAGAGGTGGTATCAAAAAAATTAACTCCAGAATTAATTGCTGATATATTAATCGATTGTGATGGCTACTACGGCACAACAACATTGCTTGAAGCCTTTAAGGGAGAGTTAATAAACAAGGAGTTATATGAGCTTGTTGGTAAAATTGACGAAAAAATAAAAGAAGTAGAAATGGAATCAGAGGAGAATTAAATCTCCTCTTTTTTTTTGGAAACTTTTTAAGTTCTCCCTATAAATCTTTCTATTCATATATAAACTTTAAAACAACATAACAATGGGACAGTATTATAAACCTTGCCAAATCGAAAACAAAAAAGCTATTGAATGGATCTATAGCCATGATGTTAAATCAAAATTCACACGTGATGACGGAAAGTCTTTCATGTTTGGTGAAGGACTGAAACTAATGGAACACTCCTATGTAAAAAACAAACTCATGCATTGTGTTGAGAAGTTATTAATCCCTGGTGGCGCATGGCATAAGAAGCCAATCGTTTGGGCAGGTGATTATGCAGCTCCTGAAGAAGGTTCTGAAGATAATTTATATTCAATGTCTGACGAGGAAAGAACAGAAGGAGAACGATTATCTTTCAAGATTCAAAGTCCAAAAGCTTTAACCTTGGCTCAGTCAAGCAAATACAAGTTTGTTGTAAATCATACAACCAAGCAATATGTAGATAAATCAAAATCTCCTGAAAGAGATGGATATCAAATTCACCCCTTGTCTTTATTGACAGCAGAAGGAAACGGTGGAGGCGGTGGTGATTTCCACGGTAGAGACCTAAAAGGTTTAATCGGCTCTTGGGCTCGCAACATCATCTCTATGGAAAAAGAAATACCTGCAGGGTATAAGGAGTTAATATTTAATTTAAAAGAATAATTTCGTATCTTTGCATAATGGCAAAAATCGATATAGGCAATAAAGAATTCTCCAAGGCAATTCAAAATCTTCCTTATACACCCAACAGGGGAATAATAAAGAAATTAGATGCTAAGCTATTCTCCCTGGATGCAAATAATGTTTACAGTTATAAACCTGAATACCTGGCTGGACAAGAATTTAAATCAGTTTGTGATTTATTCCAGCGCAGATTCGGAGATGAGGTTAAACCCTCCGACGTTCTTTTAAAAGTTATGGGCCTGTTTGAATACATCTCCAGAAAAGAGAAGCCATTCATTGCAGATCTCCAGAATATTGCAGTTGAAATAATCAGAGACCTTTATAACGTTCCTGATCATGTCGATTTAAAGGCGTTCATTGAGCCCAGGATTCATTTAGATACAGAACAGGATAATAACCCTGAACCATTTCTAGATCTCTCCCTTGGGCAAAAGAATGCTATGAGAGACGAGATTCAAAAGCGTGTTATTTTAAACGGGCTGGTCCATGGTTCCTCAATGCATATTTGGAAAGGAGTTTACTACCTGGTCAAAGAAAAACTAGACGAGATGAATCCACAGCTGGTTGAATTGTACGATGAGTTTACAGCAGGAATCAATTTCCAATTCTGGATGATGAACCCTGAAGGAATTCAAGATGCAATCGCTGGAGGGTCTCAGTTAACACAGGGGTTTAATGAAATAAAATTTGACCAGCCTGGAAAACCACAAGCAACCGTTCTTTGTAAAGCAATAAATTTTCCTGCGCTTCTGCATGAGGTTAATAAAGGAGTTATTGATTATCTGATCTGTCACAGTATACCAAAGCAATATTCTAAAGAAGAGCTGGCGTATTACTATAGCAAAGCTGATGCATACGAGAATGAGATTTGGCACTATCTATTATCTCCAACTCTATGGTCCGACTTGCTAGAAACTGCAGATGTAGATTCTCAAGAGATCCCAAGAATAATAATGAACCTGTCGAAGCTTTCTTATCAGACATTGACAGAAATATTCAGGACCATGATGACAGATAAACCAGCCGCCAGGATAAAGCTGCAGGTCTGGAAGGTAATTTAAATCTAAAACAGTTTAAATTTAAAATGAGAAAAAATAGAATAAAGCTGCTGGCAGCTCCAGTAATTTCACCAGAGCCGCTCGTATTACCGAAGCCTGAAATTATCCCGCAACAGGATCCTGATGAGGATAGTCCCTGGAATGTTCCTGGGCCAAAAGTGGATCCAACGCCGAAAGGAAAAAATAGTTTTTAAGTTTTGTAACTTTTTTAATCTATTAACGTATAACATAATCTAAAACGCAAACAAATGAAAAACGCAAAAGTAGAAGTATCAGCAATTGACCAAGATAAAGAATTGGCAAGAATTATAAAATCAGGTTCAGAATCTGAAAAACAAGCAGCATTCGCTAAGTTGTTTGCAAAGTTTAAACCAGGAGTTCTTCAAAAGATGGCTATTGGTGTTCGCTTTAATACAGAAGTAGCAAAAGATTTAATGATGGATATCTTTACAAAGATTCATCTTAATTTTGATTCTTATAATCCAAATGAGGCAGCATTGTCAACTTGGATTTATACAATCGCAAACAATCGTTTAATTGATTACAAGCGTGCTGAAAAGTATGAAGTATTAAGCATTGAAGAATTAAATGTAAAAGGCGGAGAAGATAAAGACGACGCTTCATTTAGTTTTCAAATTGCAGACAAAGCAGAAACAGGAAATGGGTTCACAACTCTTGTAAAACAAGAACGTGCTGAAATGGTTATCAACGCAATCAATTCAATCAAAAACGAAAACGTTCGTGAAGTAATTAAATTGCGTTACTTAGAGGATTTAGATTACGATAAAATTGTTGAGATGACAGGTTTACCAAAAGGCAGTATCAAAGCTTATGTGAATCGTGGACGGACAGAAATTCAAGATTTTATTGTAAGAAAAACTCCTGACTTTTCTTTCAGCTCATAAAGAATAATTGCAGAACCTAGATCAAAAGTCTAGGTTTTGTTTTTTTACATTCTATTTAGAATAAATTTCAACAACTGTTGATATGAATCTAAAAGAAGCAAAAAACATTTTTGATGAGATCTCGGAACTCTGCGGCAGGATAAATGATCCTATTCTCGATGATGCATTAGAATCTATTTATAGAGATGTAGAACACGCCCAGAACATTGATGAGGTTCTACAGTTAACCAGCGATCTAATGTTTTATGTAGATGAAGTTACCTGGGATGATGAAGAGGTGAAACAAATCAAATCAGATATACAGGACCTGTATAATGAACTTCAAGATGAAGTAGAATAATTTCTTGCATTTTTATTTTTAAATTATTATCTTTGTTTTAAATCTCATTAAACCATGGATATAAAATTTGATGCCCCTGAAAAAAAAGACTCTAATCTATCTGCAGTCTTAAAATCATTAACAGTTCTTATTCTATTATCAATTGCAACAAGCTTTTCATTAATCGGTTTTTATAAGCTGGGAAAATCTTTATTCTCTTCTTATGAATTTCAAACAATAGATGCTGTAGAACTTATTGGCGGATTATCAATGTTATTCCTTATGGCTGTCTTAGTCATTGTTGTAGAAATAAAATCAAAAGTTCAAACAATCGGTGAAGCTGTTGTGGTTCTATTAAGACCAAAATCACCAATGCCATCATCTCCTTTAGATTTCCTGAGAAATATGTCAGGCCCAGAAGGACAAGATATAAAAGGTTCAATCAATATTATAGATCTAACAAACGGCGGAACTGGAGAATCAATGTTTAAAGGGGATTTTTCTAACCTAAATGAATTACACGAATTAAGACATAAACTCCTTTCCAGTATGTTAAATTCTCAAAGAGAGTTTAAAGGAAAACAAGTAACTAAACAGGAAATGCTTGATACAATGACTCTAGAAGAGCTTGAAGCTGAGAGAGTTAAAGCTGAACAGGAAGAGGAATGGATTTGGGCTGCAGCTGTCAGGGACAAGATTAAGGAGAAGAACCAAAAATAAATGTAACTTTTTAAAACGCCAAACGTATAATTTAGTGTAAATGCTATAATCGTTTGTTTAATATTTACACAGACTTTGCCAAGTCTAAGAAAGCCCTGGGTTGCCACCTGGGGCTTTTCTTTTGTGCTGGTGTAACATTTCCTGAAATTAAACGTATAATCTTTTAAGTTCCTATGAACTTTAATTCTATTAAATAAAACACAATGGCAAAAATTAAATTATTCATATCATCTCCAGGAGATCCATCAGTTGGACTGTGGGGGACATACTCAGAAGTTAACATTGATGACAATGTCATTTGGAGCCATGATATGATTGATGAGCTGAAAGAATTTCTCGCTGGATTATATGATACCAAAAAAGAACTGGTCGTAACAGAAAGAGAAAATATCCTCACTACAATAGCAGAAGGCAAGAGAGAAATTTATTTCATAGAAGCAGAACTGCATGATGGCATGGAAGAAGAGGAGTATGGCAAAATAAAGAAAGACATCTCAAACAGAGAGAAGCAAATTAAGAAGCTAGAAAAAAAATTGCTTGACGGAGAATTAATTTAAAAACTTTTTTGTATATTTATCATATGGTTCCATAGCTCAGCTGGATAGAGCACAGGTTTTCTAAACCTGCGGCCCTTGGTTCGAATCCAAGTGGGACTACAAAGGTGCGATGCCGAAGATTCTCAACAAAAACGTTTTCGGCTGTTGAGAGCACCCTTGCCTGTATAAGCTTAAGAACAAAGCTCCTCTTATTTAGAGTGAATGGTGGTTCAAATCCACCTGCAGGCGCAAATAGATCAGCCATATTGCTGGTCGAGGGGTGAATAAGCTGCACCTAGCAACAGAAAAATAAAGTTAATCAGAAGGTACAACGATACGAGTAGTGATGAAACACTCCGCTTATTTTTGTAAAGTCCAGGCCTTCAATCGGACTTGTAGCTCAGTTGGTTAGAGCATCAGACTCATAATCTGAGGGTCCCTGGTTCGAGCCCAGGCTGGTCCACAACGGCAGGCGAGGATGTTTATCCTCTGAAATAAAAAGACTGCACAGATCACTAGAACGTGATGGCATCGCTGGTATTAGCCCAGCAAACAGGAGGAGATTATTTAGTCTCCTCTTTTTTTTGCACAAACTTTCCTTAAGCGCCAACCAATAGAAACATCCTGATCAGAACTTAAAAAATAATTATTTGTAACTTTTTCATTTCTCAATCGTATAATTATTGCAATAAAACTCCAAAAAAAACTTTTTAAGTTTCCATGAAGTTTAATTCTATACTCATATATAAACCAAATAAAAAACAAGAAAATGGCACACAACATCGAAATCAGAAAAGGAGTTGCTTCATTCGCAAGTACTCAAAAAGCATGGCACGGTTTAGGTCAAATCGTTGACGGCGCAATGACAGCTGAAGAAGCTATCAAACTCGCACACCTTGATTATGAGGTGGCAAAAGTTCCAAACTACGCCTTAATCGGCGGACGTTTTGTGGAGTCTCCAGGATCATTTTCAGTTCATAGAACTGATACAGGGGACATCTTAGGTGGTCGCTTAGGTAAGGGCTACACAATTGTTCAGAACAGAGAAGCGTTCAGTTTCTTTGATTCAATCGTAGGTGCAGACTACGCAATGTATGAAACTGCAGGTGCTTTAGGAAAAGGAGAGCGCATCTTCATCACAGCAAAAATGCCTGACATGATTCGCATCGCAGGGACAGATGACTTGACAGAAGTATATGTACTTCTTACTTCATCACACGACGGAAGCGGCTCAATTATTGCAGCTGTGACTCCTGTGAGAGTTGTATGTAATAACACTTTGAACATGGCATTGAAAGATACCATCAGCAAAGTTGCTGTACGCCACAGCTCAAGCGTTATGGAGAAGCTTGAAGAAGCTCATAATGTTCTTGGCATCGCTCACAAATACACTGAAGAATTAAATCAATGCTTCAATGTACTTGCTAAGAAAAGCGTTACTGATGCACAAGTAAAGGCTCTGGTTGAAGAATTATTCAAAAGCGAGAAAGAAGATAGTACTCGCATGAAGAACATCCATGAGGCTGTTATGCGCTCTTACGGTGCAGGTGTTGGTCAGGAGAAAATTCTTGGTACAGCATGGGGTGTTATTAATGGCATCACTCACTACTTAGATCATGAGAAGAACTATAGAAGCCAGACTTCAAAGTTCGTTAACTTGATTGAAGGTGAGAGCACAAGGATTGCAACTCAAGCCACTAGTATGTTATTGGCTCTGTAAAAATATAAAAGAGGGGGATGAAAATTCTCCCTCTTTTTTTTAAGTTCTCCCTAAAAAATGTTCTATAATAATATAAAACAAACAAACATGAAATCTAAGAAAAAACTTTTTAAAGACCTGGAAGAAATCAACCCTGTATATTTTAAAGGAGCTAATTTAGATCACCCAAAAATAGGGGATGAAACATATGGAAAAGAATCATACATCTATATATCCTGTGGAAAAGTGGAAGATCGTAGACCTCTGGAAAGAGAACTTGAGAAAAGAGGTCATAAAATAAAAGAAGATTACAGCAGAGGTTCAGCCAGGATTGAAGTACGGGTATCTTATTTCAAAGGTGATAACTGGGATGAATAAACTTTTTAAGTTCTACCTGAATATCTTTCTATAACAGTATAAAACAAACAAACATGGCGAAGTACGAAAAACTATTAAAAACCAAAGACGGGGAATACAATTACCAATTCAATTGGCTTCCTAATAAATACGGTGACACAGGCTTCAACGACGTGTGGGCCAAGAATAAGAAAGAAGCAATCAAAGAGATTGAACGTCGATTTCCTAATTCTAGGCCTAATTTAAAAACTATGTACAAGGCCACTCAAACACAGGCGGATGAGATGAACAGGCTTGGGTGGATGATGACCTGTTAAATAAAAATTTAAAAAAAACAAATATGGCAAAATCAAAAATCAAAATGAGAGATCTAACTCCTCTAGAAGAAGAGACTCTACATGCATTAGGATGTGCTGAGAACTATTTCAGAAACTTATCTTTTGAAAGACAATTAACTGATCCTGAATTGTATACTATGCATAAGTGCTTCGAGGCAATCGACAAGATCACGTTCGAACCAAAAAAACTTCCAAAAAAGAAATAAAGTTTTTAAGTTCTCCAAATTTTAATTCTATTACATTATAAAACAAACAAACATGGATAAATTAAATGACAGAGAATTCCTACGCTTAATGCGTGAGAAAGTAAACGAAGCCCTAGTATCTGTGGCAAAAGAATTAGGCCTTGAGTCAATGAAACTTGAAGGCATAACCTACACAAACCTGGAAGCAATGGGCAAGTTAAAAATCGTTTTAACATCAAGTGAGGACAACCCTGCTGTTAAAGCAAAGAATGAAATGATGGCCAAACTATTGGGACTTCCATTAGATATCGTTGGGTCCACATTTACCATGAACGGAAAAGTTTATGAGGTTATCGGTCTTAATCCAAACAAGCCAAAATACGCTGTGTTGATTAAAGATATCCAGACAGGAAAAGATTATAGCACCACTGCAGATGCAGTTAAAAGAGGAGCATAACAATGAAAAAACTCCTCTCTATAATATTGATCCTAATAAGTTTCAATGTCTTATCTCAACAGACACACACCTGCATATGCACTTACATAGGCGCTGTTGAATGGGACCTGGCAGGAAGCGATATAACATTCAAAAGCAAACCAGGTGACACACTGAGTATTGTGACGCTCATTGACCAGGACATCAGAAAAACATTCGAGAAAGAATTCTGGAATGAAGGTCTTGAAGATCAGGTCAACGGCGGAATAAATAAAACAGTTAAAAAGAATGTCGGCAAAACTTATTTAATAATTTATAAAATAATTGAAGCTGACGGAGAAGGCGGAATAACAGAATATAAACAAGTGCTTTCTTTTGTAACTTATCCATAATTTAAACGTATAATAATAAAACAAACATGGCAAAGAAAAAACAAACAATCTGGATTGGCATCATCCCTGACATCTTCGGTTATGGAATATCTGTAGCAGGAAACTCAGAGGCGGAATGCATGACAGCTCTTAGAGCATCATATAAAGAATGGAAGAAAGGTTATCCTGATCCATCCACAAACTTTAAAACCTCTTTTGAAAATTGGGGCGGAAGAGTGAGTGAGGTTGAACTTGGTAAATCTTATTTTGATAACTTTGGAGAGTAACTTCTCCCCGATTTAAACGTATAATAATAAAGATATGGAAGAGAAAAAAGATTACTTCGCAGAATACAAAAAGCAAAGAGCTGAGGCCCTGGCCAAGGCAGGTCTGACAAACTTAACTGAGGATCAGGAATATATTATCTCTGAACCAAATGATGCGCCAGAGAACTATATGTGCGACGGCGAGATAACTCAAAAACAAGCATATAGCAGATGGGTGAACAGATTAAAACAATCTGGATTAACTCCTGCGCAAGTTAAAGCAGCAATCAAATTTAATTTCAGATAATCATGGCTCAATTAATTAAATCAAACGGAGAGATCAGTAAGGTCCTCCCAGGAAACGGAAAAGTATTTACCTTGCAAGAATTACAATCCTTTGTCGGCGGATACAT
>Ga0315289_10012394_pt1 | contig 12014 bp, 10 predicted proteins | sample YL17G11_40_MG_FD_203452 | JGI IMG/M metagenome (GOLD analysis project Ga0315289, IMG submission 203452) | Sediment microbial communities from Yellowstone Lake, YNP, Wyoming, USA - YL17G11_40 | ecosystem: Environmental > Aquatic > Freshwater > Lake > Sediment | place: USA: Wyoming | collected...
CCTGCGCCGGCCAGTATCTTGAGCACTGAGTGGCTACGGACCAGAACACCAAGCTCTTTCAGACTCTTCAGGCTCTGCGCATGCACTAATTCCTCTTCCTGCTTGTCTAAGAATCTCAGTCGGGCAACAGCCATTCCCAGGCACCTCCTAGGCCATCCCAGATGTTCTACAGGCGGGGGATTGCAATCACATTCTTATCTTTTTCCATTCATTGTGCACAATAATAATCAGCAGATGATTTCGGAAAGACCTCTGGTCAGGTCTCGGCGCTCTTATGTCCGGAAATCGAAATCCGCGAGACGAGTTCAGGTTGCGTCAATTGGCGTTGGGCCGGTTCGACTTCCCGGTCATCTCCTTGACATCTATCTGGACAATCACAACTTTCGATAGAGTGGACTCCTTGATGAACCTCTTCTTGGCTGCCTCGGGGTACTTCTCCAGCTTCTCAATCATGAGGTTCAAAGCCTTCCGTTTCTCAGCTTTGTGAACGATTAGCTTTGCAGAGCCGCGGAACTGGACCGTGCGATAACCATGGTCACACTCGCCCTCCATGTACCCGAGATCGTCAAGGATCTGTCCCCAGACGCCACTGTTCGACCTGAGATAATCCACCTTCTTTCCGACGCCAGCGCAATGAAAGAAGAAACAGTTGGATCTCTCGTCGAATGCGTAGTTCACGGTCGCGAGGTATGGATTGTTGTCCTTAGCCATGGCAATTGTCATGTGTCTCTGCTTGTCTATGACTTCTAGAAGCTCGGACCTCTTGGACATCGACCTATCGTCACGCCTCAAGTGATACTTCTTCGCTGTCATCTGTCCAGCATCAGGAACAGGAGATATGAGACATTCGCCGTTCGTGCATCAAGAGCCGGTTTGATATATCTGACGGGACATCTGGATTAGGAACGCGCTGGCGGAACCACGAGCGTTCTGGGAATCCCATGAAAGTAGTGTTGTCCACCCCACCGGGCAAGACAACGGAGCTTTGGCCTCCTCTTGGACTGCTCTACATCGCATCGAGCACCAGGACGAGAAGGAACCACGACATCAGAGTGATTGACGCGTTCTGCGAGAACCTGACAAAGGAAGAGCTGGTTCGGCGCGTGGTGGCCGATAAGCCTGACGTCTTCGGAATGAACTGCTCCACCCATACTTTCCTGTCTTCCATAGAAGCCTTGGCGGACATCAAGAAGGCCTTGCCTGAAACCAGATTGGTCCTGGGTGGGTTCCATGCCACGTTTGCCGCGGAGAGGATACTCAAGGAATACCCAGTCGTGGATTTCATACTCAAGGGAGAGGCCGAGGAAGGATTTCCAGACCTTCTTGAAAAGATCCAGGAAGGCACGGATCCCTCCTCGGTGACAGGCATCAGCTACCTCCGAAAAGGCGCGCTGGTAGACAAACCAATCGCGCTGATCGAGGATCTGGACAAGCTGCCGTTCCCGGCCAGAGAGCTCGTCAAGAACGTCGAGTATGGTTACTCGCACCAGGGCATTCCTCTCACCTTCGGCAAGTTCACGACCATCAGCACATCGAGAGGATGCCCGTTCAAGTGCACCTACTGCTCCTGTGCTGCATTCTCGTTGAGGAAATGGAGGGCAAGGAGCGCAGAGAGCGTCGCGAATGAACTTGAGACGCTCTACAGCGACGGCTATGAGTGCTGCGTATTCGTCGACGACAACTTCACCCACAGCAGGATAAGGGTTGAGGCGATTTGCCAGCTCATCAAGCAAAAGAGGATCAAGATGCAGTTCTACTGCGAGGGAAGGGTGGACAACGCGTCATCTGAGATGCTCACCCAGATGAAGCGTGCAGGATTCAACGTCATCTACTTCGGTGTTGAGAGCGGCTCCCAGAAGATTCTCGACTACTACAAGAAGAATATCACGACGGAGAAAGCAAGGACTGCGGTCTCCAACGCGAAGAAGGCCGGGATGATAGTTGTGACCTCGTACATCATCGGCTCCCCTGAGGAATCTCTCGATGACATCCAGAAGACGATGGACTTCATCTCGGCCAACCGGCCTCATGGAATCCAGATAAATATCCTCGATTGCCTGATAGGCACCCCGATCTGGGATGATCTTGTCGAGAAGGGCGTGGTCGGTGCCGGGGATTGGATGAGGAACCACAGAACATACGAGTACAATCAGAACGGGTTCTCGAAGGAGAAGTTGGAGGAGCTAGTCAATCACGGCTATGCGAAGTACATAAACTCCTGGAAGAGATGGAGCGCGCTCCCAGAGATCGTCAAGCTGATCGCCTCCAACAAGACAGCGCGGAGGGTCATTACTGGCAACCTTTTCAATCCACAGGTTAGAAAGAGGATTTCCGAGGGAATGCGCAAGAACTGAGGTCTTAACTTTAAGATGTTTGGATAACATGTCCCCTGTTATGAAAATGGGCGTGATGCTGAACAAGACGAAAGCAGATGGGTAGGGTGATGGTTTGCGCGACGCGCACCAGAAAGATGAGAAGATGAACAAGCAGACCGTCAATGAGACCAGCCCGGCGATGGTTGGGAGGAAGCTGAGGTCAGATTATACGTACGGGACCGCAAAGGATCCGAGCGTCCGAGCTCTCGAGGGAATGCAACTCCTTCTGGATCAGGCGCTCAAGGAGGGTGTGAGCGTCAAGCAGCTTCTTGAGTTCGCGACCAAGCTCGTCTATTCGCAGTTCAACATCAAGGAAGTCGCAATCGGCATGAAGGATTCAGCGGATGGATTGTACAAGTACGTCGCGATGTATGGCATGAGGGTCGACGTGTGGGAGGCACACAAGAGACTGTCCTACACGAAGGAGGACTTCTTCGACCTAAAGAAATACCGTTGGTTGGCCATCAGCAAGCAGACGAAACTCTTCCTCGCCGAGGATAACCCGTACCAAGAGAACGAGCAAAATACGTACAGCCGTCACTTGATGATGAAGTCGAAGCGCAAGTCCGCTGATGACAGCATCGAGGGAGACTATCTGGACATCGTTATCCAAGGACCGAACGAACTTCTTCTCGGATGGCTGGAGATCTCAGGCACCTGGGACAACAAGATGCCGGACGCAAGGACGGTCCGATGCCTCGAGATCGTGGCGTCCACGCTGGGAATCGCTCTCACGCTGAGGAGAGCGGACGAGCTTTCGAAGGAGTGAGGCTCAGAGGAATGCCTCTTTTTCGGGGATTTCGAATAACGGGCTAAGGACACTGGAAATGCACGTCTGGAACCGAGTTCGGCCTTTCTTTCGAAAATCATAATAGTGTTATAGTGAAAAGAGGATACACCCCTTCCATGCGGTGGTGAGTGGTCTGTTTACACTGGTAAGGATTCAGGTTCCATCAACCGTCCGTGGCCCAGAAAGAAGGACTGTGGTACACGTCAGTCCAGACCACGTCTGGGACTACGTCGCCAGCCTTGTTTCACCCGAGGAGTGGGAGGAATCCGTAGGCCCATACTTCTTCTCGCCCAGCGGGAAACACGTGAAGGACATCGACGCGGACGATGACAATCTGATGACCGGCTGCTAGCGAGGTTGCTGGGATTTGCGGCAGATGGATTTCATTTGAACAGGTTTGAGCAGGATGACCGACCAGGACGAAAAGAAGGCTGAGCGCCGGAAAGGGATCGCAGTCTACCTTTGCACATGCAGGAACGAGATCGGCAGGCACATCGACCTCGATGCAATCGCAGAGGAGATCAAGAAGGACCCTAGAGTTGTCGCTGTAGGCGTCCACGAGGCACTCTGCTCCCGAGAGGGCCAGGAGTTCCTGAAAAAGGAGTTCAAGGCCACGGGGTTTGAGAGAGTGGCTGTCGGCGCTTGCTCGCCGAACATCCAAGGCCTGATTGTTAACAGGTCGCTCGAGGAGGAAGGGTTGAACAAGTACCTGTTCGAGCAGGTCAACATACGAGAGCACTGCGCGTGGGTCCATTCGAACATGGCTGCCGCCACAAAAAAGGCCAAGAGCCTCGTCAAAGGCGCCGTCGCGAGGGCGGAGAAGCTGGAACCGCTCGAGGACATAGAGATCCCGATCATGGGTTCGGCATTGGTCATCGGGGGCGGCGTCACGGGGATGCAGGCAGCGCTCGACATTGCGGGCGCGGGGTTCAAGGCCTACCTGGTCGAGAGGTCGGGAGAGCTCGGAGGAAGGACCTACAAGCTGAGCATGACTTTTCCGACGCACAACTGCGGGATATGTTGTATCCAGTACTGCAAGGAATGCGTCTTTACACCCAAGATCGAGGATGTGCTTCAGAACAAGAACATAGAGGTCCTGCTCAACTCAGAGGTCGAAGACATGGCCGGCGGCTTCGGAAGCAGACATGTCAAGGTCAAGACGTCCTCAGGCACTAGAGAGATCGATGTGGGGACCATAATCGTGGCGACAGGGTCCAAGACCTTCGACCCGAAGCGAATCCCCGAGCTGCGGTACGGGAACCCAAATGTGATGACGACGACCGAGCTAGAGCAGGTCTTGGTCGCACAACGAGAGAAGGGCGGAGGCCTCAGGAGGCCATCCGACGGGAAGATTCCCAAGACTGTCAACTTCATTCAATGCGTTGGCTCGAGGGACAAGACCAAGGGCAATCTCCATTGCTCGCTGGTCTGCTGCACCTACGCGATCGGCCAGGCAAGAGAGATCAAGAGGATAAACCCCGAGGCGGATGTCTACATCCATTACATTGACCTTCGAGGGCCGTACAGGGGTTTCGAGGAATTCTACCAATCGGCCAGAGAGGAGGGCATCAACTTCGTCCGAGGCCGGGTCTCCGAAGTCGTCGAGGACAAGGGCAAGATCTTCGTAAGAGCATCAGACACTGATTCCGATACGCTGCTGAACATTGATTCTGACCTAGTCGTGCTCGCCGTCGGCCAGGAGCCCGCGGACGGCAGCGACAGGATCGCGAAGATGTTGCATGTACAGACTGACATTGACAAGTTCATGAAGGACATCAACCCGATGTTCCCATCAGAATTCAGGAGAGGCATCTACGTCGCAGGGACTGCGCAGGGCCCCAAGGGAATAAGGTATTCGATCGAGGACGCCAAGGCAGCCGCTGCGAGTGCTATCGAGCTGATGAAGATGGGCAAGACCAAGTTCCCGAGGATCGTGGCTTTCGTAGACGAGCAGAGGTGCAGAGGTTGCGGAAGGTGTGAGAAGACCTGCGAGTACGAAGCCATAACCGTGATGCCGAACCCCAAGACGGGCGTCCTCGAGTCCAAAATCGACGAGATCAGATGCGAAGGCTGTGGCGCGTGCGCTGTCGCGTGCTGTAACAACGCGATCACGGTCAACAACTTCAGGCTCGAACAGGTAGAGGCGATGGTCCGCGCGCTCGCGGAGGAGGTGGACGCGGGTGAATAAGGCATTCGAGCCGAAAATCGTAGCGTTCGCCTGCACATGGTGCGGATATCCTTCTGCTAGCATGGCTGGAGTAAGCAAGATGGAGTATCCCCCGAACGTCATGGTCGTGCGTGTGATGTGCAGCGGGAGCGTTGAGCCGAGCGTGATCATGGATGCGATTGAGCACGGCGCGGACGGAGTCATGGTATTCGGCTGCCAGATGGACAACTGCCACTATGTCTCCGGGAACAAGAAGACTCAGGAGCGGATAGACGCCCTCAAGGTGCTCTTCGACCTCATGGGTCTTGATTCAAGGAGGCTTCGGACCGAGTGGCTCAATGCATCCGAGAGATCCAAGTTCGTCAAGGCTGTCAAGGAGTTCGCAGAAGAGGTCAGAGCACTGGGGCCTCTGCCTCTCCCGAAGGAGAGGAAGGCCAAGAACGCAAGGACGAAGGAGCAGACTGTCACGGCAGTGAAGCAGCTGATTGCAGATACTGGCGCATTTGATTGCGTCGAGTGCGGAAAATGCACCACCGTCTGTCCGATAGCCAAATTCGACTCCAGCTTCGCGCCGAGGACTATCGTCCTGAAGGCGATGGAGGGCATAGTGGACAACATTGCGAATGACCGCGACATCTGGACTTGCACCACGTGCGAGCAATGCAATGCGATGTGCCCGTACAAGGTCGATTATTCTGGATTCATAAGGGGGATGAGAGAGGAAGCAGCTGAGTTCGGGGCTGCGCCTCTATGCTCCCAGGGCGGGCTCATCCACGCGACCCAGCGGATGATGGCAAGAGGAAATCTGAAACAGAACCGGCTGGGCTGGGTCACCGAGGACATGAAGATCGCTGACAGTGGCGATGTCTTCTATTTCGTGGGCTGTCTCCCTCACTACGACGCGATCTTCTACGACAGGCAAGGGCACAAGCTTCAAGATATCTGCAAGAGTGCAGTAAAGATCATGAACAAGGCGGGGATAGTCCCCGTGGTCAGCAACGAAGAGAGATGCTGCGGGCACGACCTCAATTGGACGGGGGACGAGGAAGACTTCGAGAAGCTCATGGAGCATAACATCGACCTCGTCAAGCGGTCTGGTGCAAAAAAGGTCGTGTTCACATGTCCTGAATGCTACAGGACATTCAAAATGGATTACCAGGATTTGGCGGGCGAACTGGGCCTCGAGCTCGTACACATGGCAGATTTTGTGAAGCAGCTCGCGGACTCGGGCGCTCTGAAGCTCGACGCTGCGAAGAAGTCCTCCTTCACGTTCAGCTACCACGACTCATGCCGGCTCGGAAGGCACTCCGGCATCTACGACTCCCCGAGGGAGCTCGCCAAGGCGTTCTCAGGGGCTAAGTTCGTGGAAATGGAGAACACCAGAGACAAAGCGATATGCTGCGGCGTGAGCGCTTGGTCCAACTGCAACGCCAACGCGAAGAAGATCCAGGTCGACCGAGTGGTCGAGGCGAAGAAAGTCGGGGCAGATAGGCTGCTAATGTTCTGCCCGAAATGCCAGATACATATGAGATGCGCAATCCAGGACAAGGTGCCCGTCGATCCGTCGATGGTCGACGTGAAACTGGAGGACTACACGGTCGCCCTCGCTAGACTGCTGGGCCTGATCTCCGAGGATATCTAGATCCCAGCCGAACTCATCCTTCTTGGGATCCATTCAGAGACCAGCGTTGTCAAACCATAAGCTGGTCTATGGCCGACCTACACAAGAGAAGTGAGCACTATACCTGCGACCACCGCGAAAAGAAGCAGCCATTCCATCCGCGAAAGCCTCTCCCTCAGGGCCACATGCGCAGCTGCGATGGTCACGACTGGGTATGATGAAATCAGAGGGAACACGATGGAGGCCGCCCCTCGAGACAACGCTGCGGTCTCTGCGAAGTAGCCAATCTGCCAAAGCATGGCAGCCATGACAGCAATCATGACGGGGACGGTCCACTTCACAGAGAAAACGCTCCGTGTCGCACCCTTGTGTCGCAGGTATAGGAACGCAATGGGCGGGAGAATGAAAGGGTAGATCGCCAGGTAAACTACCTGAGGCAGACCCGACAATGCCAGCTTGATGAAGATCCCGCCGACTCCCCAGAGGAAGAAGGTCGCCAGACTCAGAAGGAATGCGGATCTCGATAGCCCAGATTTCTCAGACGACCGGCCACGGAAAAACGAGAGGGCGACCATGCTTGCTACTATGATCGATATCCCAACAGCGTTTATCGGCTTGATCTTCTCATCCAGGAGTGTGACCGCGAGCACCGCGGTGATGGCTGGATAGGCTGCCGTGATGCTCCCGACCATCGTGACCGCCCCTTTTTCGAGCGCTTCGAGGTAGATGTAATACCCACCCCTCGCGGTCGACGCGCCAATGAGCCCATAGACGATATATTCGAAGCGGATATCCAATCTGCCGACCGCTAGCAGTGTGCTGACGAGAAAGACGATGAATATCGGAAGAGAGACCACGAAGTTGATCGCTACCATCGAGGTCGCGTTCAGCGATCCTATTGCATGCTTGGACACGACCTGAGTCAGGCCATAGATGATCAGCGCACAAAGAGCGAATAGGATTGAAGCGTCAAGCATGATCGTCTCGCCAGTTGGACCCGCCATTCGCTTGGACTATTAGATAGTTGCTCAGCATCGCGATCCGGAATCATGGGGGGTCGCAAAGTGACATCGACATGGACCAGCCAGTCCAGCCTCGGCTGCCCCAGAATCAGGAGAATTGTCGCAGTCTCTAAGCTCTCGATTTCTTGGGAGCAACCTGGGGTTGCTTGCGCCCCGATAGAAGGAGCTTTCTCAGTTCTCTTTGGAGTTTAACGCGCTCCTCAAACTGGGCGTCGTCCTGACAGATGTTCATTGACAATTCCATCATTGCCTGCTTGACGAAGAAATCGACTTCCTCTAGATCGTTGATCTTCTCAGCTATCTCCGAGTCGGCGCACGCTTTCTCAAGACGCTTCATTGCGGTCGCCACTTTTGAGACAGTCTCAGGGTCTGCGTTGACGCCAACCCCGAGCTTCGCAAGTTCCTGCATCGCAAGGCGGAGCTGTTCAGCTTCGGACTCAAGGCCCTTGCCCCCGCCATGGGAGAGGTGGAATACCTCTGCCGCAGCCCGATAGTAGGTCTCGATGAAATGGTCAATCCGTTCTTCCCTAGCGACGTCTATCATTCCGGCTTTCTTGAGTTTCCGTATGTGATGGTATATGGCCTGGGCCGTAAGGTCCATGTCATGGGCTATCTGACTGACCGTCATCTCCTTGGCTCTGAGCAAGTAGATTATCCGCCGCCTTGTCTCGTCTCCTAGTAGCTGGAATGCCTCTGGATCTCTGATCTCCTTCATCGCCTTCAACGGATGTCACCTTGAAAACCTATTGTTGTATTATAATATAACAGTTTTGGTCATTAAAACGATAGTTTTAATAAGGCAAATGTACATTAGGGTGTTAGGCGAAGGAATATGTCAAGCGCAGGATGCGAGGACAAGATCTCACAAAGATGCGAGGGGGCTGCCTGAATGATGCCGCCAGCATATGTTATACCCTGTTCCACCATGGGCAACTCGAGATGCACGCGAGAAATCTCACGATACGTCAGATCCGAGTACGGACAACGCGATTCAGCATGGTTGATGACCAAATCAACTGCAAGAGAGGGCGGGATAATCACCAAATCGAATGAGCCAGTAAAGGTCGTCGAAATGAACAAGCAGTCGCTCAAGGAAGAGCTGGTTCTTTCGTGCCCAGTCTGCGGAGCTGAGGTTGGGGTTAGCGCGTGGGCACTGGCCCGAAACTCCATCTGCGTGGAGACAGTTCTGCCGAAGAGCTAGATTGATCCGGGCGAATAGACTCGAAACGGTCAATCGTTAGTCTCGATGATCTCCCTATCGACTTCTGCGCGTTGGTCGACCACCGGAGAGGCGTTCCATTCAGTAAGGCTGTGAAAGCGTGGTAGAATGCCGCAGACCTGGCGTTCGCGGGCAAAGATGAGGTGCTAGGCGGCCTCCCAGAGCAAGCGTTCAAGGAAAAGCACAAAACGGATGTTGACTATTCGGGAGGCAACAGGGCACGGCGACATCGTGGACCGACTTCATCAAAGTGAGATATTCGGATTCCATCACTAGGGGACAGGTGGCGATTGACTGACTTGGGTTCCTGACTGCTACAAGAAGCCACCTCCAACCTCACTGCAGGTGGGGGGCGAGGTAGTGGGGATTGTAGGCCTCCCCGAGATCATGGACAAAGCCCTCGAGCAGCGATCCGACTCTGAGGAGGAAACCAAGCGCATTCTGGTGATCGAGCTGAAGGCCAGGAATTATGTGCCCAGTTCACAAGAGAACGAGTACCTGAAAGCCCTTTGAAAAGAATTCAAGAAGGTCAGCGTCTGGAAAATAGAGAGTGTAGAAGAGGTCTACCAGGGGATCCCACGTGAAGAGATACAGTGGCACCCCAGGGTCGACGAGGCTCGATGCGAAGGATGCAGTTCATGCGTGGAGTTCTGTTCCCAGGGCGTCTTCGCGTTCCCCGCTGGCAAATCGCACGTGGTGAAACCCCTCAACTGCATAGTCGGCAAGTCGAGCTGCCGGGAGTTCTGCCCTGACAGGGCCATATCTTTCCCGACTAAGGCCCAGCTGAAGGACAACCTCTCACATCTGAAATCCAGGCACGGAATCTCATAGAAGACGGGAAGAAAGACGCCCGAGCGATGCCATGCTCATCTAGCACTTGGCTCAGATGAGCAACATCTCCTCGTTTATCTCCACATCCTTCTTCCTCAGCCTCGATAGGAAGCTCTCGGCCGATAGCTGCTCGGGGACTACGAATCCCTTGTGCTTGACCTCGCCGTCAATCAGCATCTCAGTTGCCACCGCACCTCCAGTGCCCACATAGTACGCGCCCGCATTGGTCTTGTACCGCTCGTAGGCTTTCTCGTGGGACATCGTGGTCCACATCTTCACTTTCGCCCGCTGACCGTTCTTCTCGCCGATCACTTCCACGACGAAGCCTGTGTCTCCCTTGGTCCTGTCAACGAACTCAACAGGGCTGGGCATCAATGAGGCCACTACATCGATAGGCCGGACCTTCACACCTTTCACATCGATTGCCTCCTTGCTCAGCATGCCCATCTTTCGGAGGGCTATCGCTGAATTCGCGAACCAGTCGTCGATGCAGATGTTGAACGAGACGTTCTTCAGCGTCTTGATGCCCATTGGCATGAAGTATGTCTCGTCGTGGTTCGTCTTGTAGACTGGAAGACGGCCAAGAGGAGCGGGGAAATCGTAAATCTGCCTGACACTCATGGGAGGGATGAACTCGATCTTGCCATTTCTGAAGACTGCTGCCGGAACGCTTGTCTCGTCGAGAAGATCCACGGGCGACCAAATCGAGAAGAATCCAAGCCCCTCGACACTTGCAGTGTCACCATCGTACGTGTGTGCCTCATCGGCTCTGTCCAGCCTGCTCGCCGCATGCATAGCGAACACATCAGACATGCCGGGCTCTTCACCCATCCCGATCAAGGCTGAGATTCCCGCGTCCCTGGTAAGCTTGTGGTACTTGTCGAACTCCGGTCCCGTGCTGTCAAAGGGCATTCCGAAGTCTACATAGTGAGTCCCGAGACTAGATGCGACTTCCAACGGAAGCCTGTTGAGCCGCCAGGGCATAGTGGCAACCACGATATCGCAGCCCTTCAGGAGGGATTTCAGTTGAGCACGGTCCGTGCCATTGACCTTCTTCACAGACACCTTTTCCATTCCAAGGCGATCCGCCAATGCATCAGCAGCGTTGGTTTTGGCATCAGCGAGAACCAGTTCATCGACCTTCGAGTTCTTCGCGATATGTTCGGCGCATACTAGGCCACAGACTCCACAACCAAGCTGAACGACTTTCATGTGCTCACCTCTCCTTCCAAGACATCAGCTTGCTAGCAAGCACGAAGAACACCAGTCCGATAACCACTAGGACTCCCAAATTGGCCAGTGTGCTCATCGAGTTCCCATAGACCATCGTGTCTCTTAGTCCATTATTGAAGTAGGTGAGGGGCATCGCTGCTGCCACGATCTGGAGGAACGAGGGGAACGACGATACTGGGAAGAAGGCGCCTGAGAGGAACATCATCGGGAAACCAATGGCGTTAGCGATGGCCACACTCGACTCAGGGTCTTTCACAGCCACTCCAAGCAACATCCCCATCGAGACGAAGACGAATGCCCCAACTGGGATCAGAACCAAAGCTAGGGGTGTTATGGTCGACTCGATACTGAACGCCAATTTAGCTACCGCGAAGGTTGTTATGAGAGAGGCCAGGAGTATCATTGAATAGAAGACGAACTTGGAGAGCAGCCATTCGTACTTCCTCAGCTTCGTCGTTGCGAGGAGCTTGAAGTAACCTCTCTGTCTGTACTCGCCGCACAGAGACGACATCGAGAACAGGGAATTGGTCATGACTGTTATCCCAACGACGCCTGGGAGGAAGAAGTCCATATACTTCAGGCCCTCAGCAGCCGGCTGAGTAGGGTTCATACCAATCACCGGTCTTGCGTTCGAGAGATAGTAGTTCAAACCCACTATTGCGGTCTCGACCGCGGCCTGCGCTGTGCCGAAGGTGGAGGACTGAGATGGATCGCCATAGAGCGTCACGTTCGCGGTCCCCGAGCCGTCGGAGGCGA
>Ga0315289_10012395_pt1 | contig 12013 bp, 7 predicted proteins | sample YL17G11_40_MG_FD_203452 | JGI IMG/M metagenome (GOLD analysis project Ga0315289, IMG submission 203452) | Sediment microbial communities from Yellowstone Lake, YNP, Wyoming, USA - YL17G11_40 | ecosystem: Environmental > Aquatic > Freshwater > Lake > Sediment | place: USA: Wyoming | collected...
ATCACCTCCCATACTCATCATGTTGAAACCTTGGAGGGTGCCTCCTTCGTCGTATCCGCGATCGAGGTACCACCGCGTGAGCGTTTATGGTGTATGGATTATGAGATTCCGCTGAGGCATGGAGTCCGCCAACCTTATGCCGAGAACGGTGGACCGGGCGGTCTATTCCATGCTGCACGCAATATCGGACCGGTTTTGAAGATCGCCCACGACATGGAACAGGCTTGTCCTGAGGCATGGTTCATCAACTATACCAATCCTATGGTGCGGATTTGCGATGCAATCCATCGCTACAGTAAGATCAAGGTGATCGGCCTATGCCACCAGATATTCGTCGGCTATGGGATGGTCGGTTATCTGCTGGCTGACCGATTAGGTATTAATGTACCCCCAGTACCCATCAGCACCCATGCTGATCCGAAGTTTTGGATACCCCTTGGGAAGATCATCGATCAGACAGTACCTAAGATCGATATCCTGGCTGCCGGTCTGAACCACTTTTCCTGGATGTTGGCTGTTCACGACCGGCGCACCGGTGAAGACCTGTATCCATTAGTTGCCGAACGATGGGAGAACGCCGATCCATCCTTCGAGCCACTTACCCAACGCGTCTATCAGGCTTTTGGTCTCATGCCTATTCCAGGGGACGGGCATTTGTGTGAATACCTGCCCTGGTTGAGTGATCCTGTCACAAAACCCTGGGAAAAATATCATATCAGCCTTTATGATTGGGATGGCGCTGAAAAGGGTCGCGATGAAGGCCATAAGGATATCGCCTTAATGGGTGAGGGGAAGAAGGATATTTCAGACCTGCGTGATGCAGATAGTGAGGGAGCGCTTGAGGTGATTGAAAATATCGCTGGAGCGGGAAATCACTATCACCTTGCAGTGAACTTGCCTAACCAGGGATGCATCACGAATTTACCACCCCAGGCTATTGTAGAAGTGCCGGGAGTGTTCAGCGGAGCAGGGGCTCATGGTGTCGCTGTTGGATCTTTGCCCGATCCGGTCGCTGAATTATTACGGCGGGAGCTGGCTGTGGTGCGCCTGAGTGTGGATGCTGCAGTTCACGGAGACCGGCAGGCAGCATTGCAGTGTTTACTTCTGGATCCTGTTATCACCGACCTGGATGTAGCCAGGGGAGTCCTTGACGATTATTTGGAGACCTATCGCCAGTACCTACCGGTATTTTGGCAATAGATCGTGATAAAAGCAAATATTTGAGCAGAATATAACGAGGTTATTATTACTCTCAACCGCATATATAGGTTAGTTCATTCGGTTATAATATCTCCCGGGAGTATTATCATTGGAAGAACGTGTGCAAAAAATAATGGCGCGAGCTGGTTTGGGCTCGCGCCGGGCGTGTGAGGAGCTTATAGCCACCGGGCGGGTCAATGTTAACGGTAAGGTGGCAACCTTGGGTACCAAGGCAGATCCCCAAGTTGATCTTATCCAGTTAGATGATCGACCAGTAGCCAGTAACGAACCTCTAGTTTATATCGCATTGTATAAACCACGTGGTGTGTTATCCACAGTTTCACAACCGGATACACGCACTAAGGTCAGGGATCTCGTACCAGTGTCGGGACGCTTGTATCCGGTCGGTCGGTTGGATGTGGACAGCGAAGGTCTCGTGCTGCTGACGAACGACGGTGAATTGGCAAACCGATTAACCCATCCACGCTATGAACACGAAAAAGAATACCGGGTGTTGGTTTCTCGCCACCCAGACGAGGATCAACTGAATGTCTGGCGACATGGGGTGGTGTTAGAGGATGGATTCCGGACCTCACCCGCTCAGGTTAAGGTAGATACGTTGGTTGGCAAGGGAGCCTGGCTCACTGTGATCCTGCATGAGGGACATAAACGCCAGATAAGGGAAATGGGTCGGCAGACCGGCTTGCCGGTCGTTCGGATTGTACGCATTCGCATTGGTAGCCTCCTTTTAGGTAGCCTTAAGCCCGGCGAATGGCGCCATCTAACCCGCAGGGAAATTGACGGTCTAAAAAATAGCCAAACACAAATCAGAGGGGGCAACAGGACGTGATATGAAGTCGCTCGTTAAATATGGTGTTTAACTTGCACCTTTTATATAGTTTTTGTAACGTAGCTCTATCTCAATCTTTAAGGAATATCTATGCAAACGACCACTGAACAACGCCCTAATTGGTTAAACCGTCCTTTATCTAACCTGATCAGTTTAAATTGGGAAACCGCCATATTTATATTAATCCTCATCTTGGCAGTATTTACCCGGTTTTACAACCTGGAAGCGCGTGTAATGAGCCACGATGAAACTTCACATACTTACTTCTCGTGGCTGCTTTTTAAACAGGGTAACTATGCACATGATCCTGTCACGCATGGCCCGCTACAATTTCACCTGGTCGCCTTATCATATTTCTTGTTTGGGGATAGCGATACGACCGCGCGGATCCCAGCGGTATTATTTAGCATCACGACAGTGGCTTTCATGTGGAATTACCGTCGTTACCTGGGGCGTATAGGTTGGCTGGTCACTGCGCTCTTATTTGTGATCTCTCCATTTATGCTTTATTACGCTCGCTATGTGCGCAACGAGTCCTTTGTCGCTCTCTTCGGTGTGATGACTATCTGGGCTACCCTGCGTTATTTTGAAACCGGGCATACGCGTTATATATTCTGGCTCACGGCAGCGATTGTGCTGCACTATACCTCAAAAGAGACATCCTATATTTACACAGCCCAACTGCTGTTATTTTTAGGCATTTACTTCGTATACCGGGTCACGCAGCGTCCTTGGCCAAATACTGGGGCGCGCAACCGGTTCCTCTGGTCGTTGATCCTGGCGATCGGCCTGGCAGGGTTAGGCGTTGTGTTAAGCCTTGCTAATAAAAGACTACAGACCCCAACTGGGGTTGAAGCCACTGTCCCGGCAGTACCGGGTCAGAATCTGGCTGCATCTTATCCAGGCATACCCTCCTTTATCCATATTGGGCTTTTATTATTGGGTGGGGTAGCCTTGATTACGGCTATCTACTTCCTGATCAGTGGGAATCTAAAACCTGCACAATCCGAATCCAGGCAGATGCTGCGGTTCATGATCGGTTTCATAGCCATTCCTGTTTTAATCGGACTTATCATAGTTTATGGTCGCTATCTAGCTCAAAATAAACCACTGATGGATCTTTTAGCCCAGGGGCCAGCAGTTCAACCTGTAGCGGGCACTCAGCCCCCAAGCAACGCCCAGGTGTCTATATACTCCATTGCCATTCTCATACCAGTCATCTTGGCAGGGTTTGGGCTACTCTTCGCCGGGCGCATGGCGATGCAATTGCCTAAGGAAATATGGTCGGTTGGCAATGGAGAACGTTCCTTCGACCTGCTCATCGTCATAGGCTCCTTAATACTGCCCACCTTATCCGCATTTCTTATTAAATTATTTAGTAATCCATTAGATTACAGCATGCCCGGCATGATCAAGACTGCAACTGTATTGATCCCAATGTTCATGTTGAGTATCGGCATCGGCCTGGGGTGGAATCCCCGCCTCTGGCTGGGTAATGCAGCTCTTTTCTATGGAATTTTCGTTGTGTTTTATACGACAGTGTTTACGAATGGGGCAGGCTTCTTCACGGGCACGGTCGGGTCTTTGGGCTACTGGATTGCCCAACAGGCGGTAAATCGCGGCACCCAGCCCTGGTATTACTACATATTGGTCGAGATTCCAGTTTACGAGTACTTGCCAGCCCTGGGTAGTTTAATGGCGCTCGGATTTATGCTCTTCCGACGAAAAAGTCATTCTGGCGATCTCGTTGCGGAAGTAAAAAATGATGAGGGGCAGGATTCGTCGGTACCCGAAGAGATCCAACAACCTCAATTGGCTATCGAACAGGCTCCTGTTCTGCCATTGATCGGCTTTTGGGCTGTTACCAGCATCGTGGCCTATTCCTACGCTGGGGAGAAAATGCCCTGGATAACTGTGCATATTGCTTTGCCGTTAATTTTATTAGCCGGTTGGGCGATAGGCCTCATGATCGAATCAACAGATTGGGCAGCTTTACGCCGTAAACGAGGGCTTCTGGTTGTAGTCCTGATTATCGTTTTCATTATGAGTCTGGCGGGTACACTAGGCTCCCTCCTGGGTACAAAGCCACCCTTCCAGGGTAAAGACCTGGCACAGCTGCAGGCGACCGTTACTTTCATCACGGCATTGCTGACCGCAATCGCCACTGGATGGTGGTTGTGGTATTTGTTGAAGAATTGGACTTTTGCTCAAATCAGCCGAACTGCTGTTCTGGTGGTTTTTACCATATTGGGCGTGCTTACGGCGCGGACCGCGTTCATGGCCTCTTATATTAACTACGACCTGGCCAAAGAATATCTTGTTTATGCCCATTGTGGCCCGGGGATAAAAGAAGTCCTGAACCAGATCACGGACATCTCACGCCGGACGACAGATGGGTTGGCGTTGCAGGTGGCGTATGACGACCAATCGACTTACCCTTATTGGTGGTATCTGCGGAATTTCACTAACCAGCGTTATTATGGGAATAACCCCTCCCGTGATTTGCGGGATGTGCCCGTTATTCTAGTAGGCGATACCAATTACAGTAAAATTGAGCCAATCGTCGGGCAGGCGTTTTACCAATTTGAATACATCCGTATCTGGTGGCCGGATGAGAGTTATAAAAACCTGACCTGGAAGAGAATATCATATGCCTTGACCAACCGTGAAATGCGGGAAGCGCTTTGGCAGATCTGGCTTAATCGTGATTACTCCAAGTATGCGACCCTGGCTGGTAGAGACTTGAGCCTGCCAAACTGGCAGCCTTCGCAAAAATTTCGCATGTATGTCCGGAAAGATATCGCCGCTAAGTTATGGAATTACGGCATTGCTCCGTCGGCTGAAACGGTCCTTGCCGATCCCTATGAGGGTAAAGGTATTAAATTGGCTGCCGACCGTGTCATTGGTACATTGGGTAGTGAACCCGGCCAATTCACGACGCCTCGTAACATAGCAGTAGCCCCGGATGGCAGCCTGTATGTTGCTGATACCGGCAACCACCGCATTCAACATTTATCAGTAGATGGAACCGTGTTAAAAGTTTGGGGTTCTTTTGCCGACATCAGCAAGGGAGCTGCTCCAGGTGGCACCTTCTACGAGCCATGGGGAATTGCTGTTGGCCCGGATGGCTCAGTCTATGTCGCAGATACCTGGAACAATCGTATCCAAAAGTTTACCAAAGATGGTGAATTCGTCACCATGTGGGGTTATGGGATCAGCCAGACCGAGGATCCATTAGGTTTTTATGGACCGCGCGCCCTCGTTGTGGATGCTCAAGGGAATGTTTACGTCATGGACACTGGTAATAAACGGGTGGTGATCTTCGACCCTCAGGGAAAGCCGCTCGGGCAGTTTGGTAAGGCGGGTATGGAACCAGGCCAGTTTGATGAGCCGGTAGGGATTGCCCTGGATTCTGATGGCAAGATATATATCGATGATACCTGGAACCAGCGCGTACAGGTCATGTCTCCGGATAAAAGTGGCAATTATCTACCTTTAACCAGTTGGGAGATAGCAGGCTGGTATGGTAATTCTGTTGATAACAAACCATATATTGCCGTAGATCAAATGGGGCATGTCTTTGTTACAGATCCACTTGGCTATCGTGTTCTGGAATTCACAACACAAGGCCAGTTTATCCGTTTTTGGGGAGATTCGGGTACCGGCCCAGATGGGTTTGGCCAATTTATAAATGGTATCGCGGTCGATTCCAAGGGTGGAGTATGGGTCTGTGATGCCTTTAACAACCGCATCATGCACTTTACGCTACCCCCCGAATAATCGGGTGGTATAATCCCATCGCGTTGCACCCTGGGCGTTATACCTGTTTAACCGCGGAGACAATCTTCATGAAACTTCACGAATATCAATCGAAGCAAATTTTCGCCAGATATGGCGTTCCTATTCCAAGGGGAAGGGTAGCGGTTACCGCCAGCGAGGCAAGGACAATAGCTGAGGAATTGGGTAGCCGCGTAGTGATTAAATCTCAAGTCCTTGTCGGTGGACGGGGTAAGGCAGGTGGTATTCGTTTGGCTAAGGATCCACATGAAGCTGAAGAGCTTGCCACCCAGATCCTGGCAATGGAAATCAAGGGTTTACCAGTACGCAAAGTTCTGGTCGATGAGGCTGCAAATATCGACAAAGAGATTTACCTGGGTATTACCAATGACCGTGCTGCCCGTAAACCAGTGATGATGGCCTCTGCCGCTGGCGGTATCGAGATCGAGGAAGTGGCCCGTCAGACCCCTGAGAAGATCATCAAGGTGCATATCGACCCGTTGCTGGGATTACGCGAGTACCAGGCGCGGGATATTGCTGCCGGGATCGATCTGCCTCGTGACCACTGGCGCTCCTTTATGCAGATCGCGACCGGGCTATGGAAGGCTTACACAGAGTGTGATGCTACTCTGGCTGAGATCAACCCACTGGTGATTACAGCCGATAACCGCCTGCTGGCTGTAGACGGTAAAATGCTGATCGATGACAATGCCCTTTTCAAGCATCCTGACCTCGCTGAAATGCGCGACCTGGACGTCGAGGCAGCATCAGAGATCGAAGCTCGTAAATATGGTCTGTCATACATCAAATTGGATGGCAGTATCGGCTGCATGGTCAATGGTGCCGGCCTGGCGATGACGACAATGGATATCATCAAACTGTTCGGGGGTGAGCCAGCCAATTTCTTGGACATCGGCGGGGGAGCAGGGGCAGAGAAGGTTTCAGCTGCTCTCCGTATTATCTTGTCCGATCCTAACGTCAAAGCTGTCCTGTTGAATGTTTTTGGTGGTATCACCCGCTGCGACGAAGTCGCGCGTGGTCTCCTGACAGCCCTGGAAGAAGTCAAGCCCAAGGTCCCGATCATCGTACGCTTAGCAGGTACGAATGCTGAAGAAGGTCGTCAAATGCTTGCTAATGCCAATCTGATCACTGCTGAGACCCTGGTCGATGCAGCCAAGAAAGCCATCGCTGTTGCAGCCACTGAAGTGGTAGGAGGCTAGTATCCATGAGCATCCTGATAAATAAAAACACTCGGTTGGTAGTGCAGGGTATCACGGGCCATGATGGTTTATTCCATACTCAGCTGATGGTGGCTTATGGCACCAACGTTGTGGCTGGCGTTACACCTATGAAAGGGGGCGAATGGGTCCTGGATGGAAAAATTCCCGTCTTCGATTCGATGAGAATCGCAGTCGAAGCAACGGGCGCCAATACCTCTGTTATCTTTGTGCCTGCTCGCGGTGCAACCGATGCGATATTTGAGGCTGCGGATTCGGGTATTAAGCTGATTGTCTGTATCACCGAAGGGATCGCTGTCCAGGATATGATGCGCGTGCGCAATTATATCGATCAAAAAGGGGTACGGATGGTTGGTCCGAACTGTCCTGGTTTGATCACACCCGGCGAAGCCAAGGTTGGTATAATCGCTGGAGATATTTCCATCCCTGGAAATATCGGTGTCGTCTCTCGCTCTGGCACCTTGACTTACGAGGTCCTTTATGCTCTTAAGCAGGTTGGCAAAGGAGTAAGCACCTGCGTGGGTATTGGTGGCGATCCGATCAACGGCACCAACTTTGTCGACTGTCTGAGCATGTTTGAGGCTGATCCTTACACTGATAAGATCATCATGATCGGAGAGATCGGTGGTTCTGATGAAGAAAAAGGCGCCGAATATATCGCTGATTACCTGACGAAACCCGTGGTCAGCTTCATAGCTGGTCAAACTGCCCCACCCGGTAAGCGCATGGGTCATGCAGGAGCGATCGTAGAGGGTGGTTCAGGCTTGGCATCTGATAAAATAAAAGCGCTCCAGGCTGCTGGTGTCCGTGTGGCGTCTTATCCTGAAGAAATTCCGACCTTATTAAACTGATCCGGTCATATTTCTGTGGGTTTGCAAGAATAAAAAAGTCTGCCAAAGGCAGACTTTTTTATTCCTGGGTAAGATGGCTATGATTTATGCTCTTCGAGATATTTCACGGCTTCGCCGACCGTGGTGATCTTCTGAGCATCCTCATCTGAGATTTCCCCGCCGAACTTATCCTCAAAGGCCATGATTAACTCGACCAAGTCCAATGAGTCCGCTTCCAGGTCTTCACGGAACTTTGCTTCTGGGGTGACTTTGGCCTCATCTACTCCCAGTAAATCGACGATAATAGCTTTAACTTGTTCAAATGTAGTATCAGTCATGGGTGATCCTCCTTCGTGGATTTATATAACCCGATTTGCCAATTGTAACCTCACCGTCTATTCTGTCAAGACCTTTGCGGTTGACAGCCTGGAATCAGGCTGGTAATATAACGCCAATTATTCAGTTGGCAGTTTTTGGTAGCTTCAATTCACAGGAACACCATTAAATGGGAAAAGTTACGCCAATTAGCTCCCGTAAAGCCGATCACATAAGGATTAATTTAGAGGAAGATGTTCGGTCCGGTTTGACTTCAGGCCTGGAACGATATCGTTTTGTTCACCAGGCAGTACCAGAGCTAAACCTGGACGAAGTCAACCTTAGCCTGGAGCTGTTTGGTAAGCGCTTACAAGCCCCGATATTAATATCTTCAATGACCGGAGGTACCCCAGAGGCTTCTGCCCTCAACCTTACACTTGCAGCGGCCGCTCAAGAAACAGGCCTTGCCATGGGGGTAGGTTCACAAAGAGCCGCGATCGAGAACCCTGAGCTGGCGCCTACTTATCAGGTTCGGCAGGCTGCACCGGATGTACTTTTATTCGCCAACCTGGGTGCTGTCCAGCTTAATTATGGTTACAGTGTGGAACAGTATCAACGGGCTGTGGATATGATCGTAGCAGATGGGTTGATACTACATTTCAATGCTTTACAGGAGGCTGTGCAGCCGGAAGGTAATACGCACTTCGAGGGATTGTTGCGTAAAATTGAGGTGATTTGCCGTGCTCTTTCAGTTCCGGTAATTGCTAAGGAGGTAGGGTGGGGTTTTTCCGAAAAGGCAGCCCGACAGCTGGCAGATGTAGGGGTTACAGTAATCGACGTCGCCGGAGCAGGAGGCACCTCCTGGACACAGGTGGAGATGCATCGCGCTCAGGATGAAAGCCAGGCCCGGCTGGCAGCAGCCTTTGTTGAGTGGGGTATCCCGACAGCAGAAGCCATATTGAACGTCCGTCGGGCTGCTCCTGAGTTGATCGTTTTTGCCTCTGGAGGGATCCGCAATGGGGTGGAAATTGCAAAGTGCATTGCCTTAGGTGCGACACTGGGTGGTATGGCGGGTCCGTTCCTTAAAGCAGCATCACAGTCGTTTGAGAGTGTGATCCAAACCATCGGGGAAGTAAAGCGTGAGCTACAGGTAAGTATGTTCGCGGCTGGAGCAGGAAGCCTGGAGGCATTGCGCCAGACCCCGTTGGTTGCTGAATAGCGCATCCATGACACTGGAATCCTACATTCAAATGTTGCTCCCCGCCATCGAAGATGAATTACGGCGGGTGGTAAATCAGACTGATAAGCCTGAGATGGAAGGACTTTATCATATTCTTGCCTATCATCTGGGTTGGGAAGGGGATGGGGTTGGGGGTGAGGCGCAAGGTAAGCGCCTCCGCCCGATGATGGTGCTGCTAACGACGGCTGCTGCAGGTGGCCAATGGGAAAGAGCCTTACCAGCAGCGGCTGCGGTGGAGCTAGTACATAACTTCTCATTGATCCATGATGATATCGAAGATAACAGCCCTTTACGCCGAGGCCGTTCAACCATATGGAAAAAATGGGGTGTTGCCCAGGCGATCAACGCCGGCGATGCAATGTTCACTCTGGCTCACCTGAGCCTACTACGTTTAGAGGAAACAATGACTGCGAAGCTCTCTCTGCAAGCGGCTCATATCCTCCAGGAAACATGTCTGAAACTGACCCAGGGTCAATATATGGATATTGCCTACGAATCACAAATGGATCTCCCTATAGAAGCTTATTGGCCGATGGTGAGTGGGAAGACAGCTGCCCTGCTGTCCGCTTGTACTGAGCTAGGTGCCTTGGTGGCCGAGGTTAATAAAGCTAGGCGCGAATCATATCGACAATTTGGTTATTTACTTGGATTAGCATTTCAGGCGCAAGATGATCTATTAGGAATATGGGGAGATGCCTCGCTGACGGGTAAATCGGCGGATAGCGACCTGCTGACAGGGAAAAAAACGTTACCGGTTTTGTTCGGTTTAAACCAGAAAGGGTTGTTCGCGGAACGTTGGGCGAAAGGATCTGTTACCGGTTCTGAAGTCCTCCCTTTAGCAACACTGCTTGAAACAGAAGGAGCACGCACCTACACACAAGAAACAACGGAGCGCCTGACACAGCAAGCTTTGCAGACTCTTGAAGAGGCCGAACCTGCTGGTGAGGCAGGACAAGCGCTTTTCGATTTGGCTAAACGACTTTTAAGTAGAAAAACATAGTAAAGCTTTCTTTATAGAAATTGTCGAAAAAAGGGTGTGTGGGAGCGTACGATCCCACACACCCTTTTTTCGGTTTTCGACAGTATATTGCAATGAATTATTGCGAAGGAAGGTTGTAATAGTTATAAATCGCCCGGGAGAGGTCTGCAACCAGCTTATTAGAGGGATCGAACACCAACTGGGTAGGATGATATAAGAAGACAGCCAGAACATAATCACCACCGGGAGTGTAAATAATAGCAGTATCGCTCATATCGTGGATGACTCCATATATATCGGTGACCCAACCGTGTTTGTGAGCGACTTTTGTCCCATCTGGCACCCCAGCCTGTATCAGCAAGGCAATCCGATCTTTAATCAGGTAATTGATCATGGTCTGGCATTTGGACTGTGTGATTTCTCCAGGTAATAAGGCGATTAATGTACCACCACCTTGGGAGCATTGGTAAATATCTCCAAGGAGCATCCCTATTTCAGAAGGGGTTGTTTGGCTGTAGGGATCAGGCTCAGTGGTGATATCGGTTCGCTGGTTGGAGGGGGTTTTGTAAACCTTCAATATAGGCGCATCCTGGAAAAAGTAACCGGCCAGGAAAGTATTCAAGAGGCCTAACGATTGCATATCATCACTGACAATTAAGGGCCCTTTTGCATAATCAATTACATTTTTCATCAGCCAATCCGCTGCAGGATTGATCGATTTACCGATCATATCGTCGAGATTCTTGAGAGTCTCGGCCTTCGGTTTATCCCCGAGACGACGGAAAACCGAGATCATGATTGGGATTTTGATCGTACTGCTGGCGGTGAAGGCTAAATCTGGGGGTGTTTTTATCTCTTCCCCCTGGCGTGATATAAAGCTGATCTCCTGTCCTGATTGCATATCGGCCATGTAGAGGCCAATCACGCCATCAAAATTTGAAAGGGATATAGTCTGTTTCAGCAATACCTCTAAATTCTGAAAGGCTGGGCGAGAGGGCGAGGTGCGTTGTAATGTCAGATTTACTACACGTTGAGAGGGTGACCGCAAGGCATTGTTGATTAGCTGGATGGAGCGTTCCACATCCAGAGCTATCCCTTGAGTTCCTGGTTTAAAACTGATTGTGCCCGCGATGGGTGTGGCGGGTAAGGGAGGCTGGTCATACCGGGCAGCAACTTCCTGGACCAGGAAAGTGCGTATTCGTTCGTCTGCGCTGGTTACCCGCAAGGGGATGTTGACCGGGGGAGGTGTACGCCCCCATAGGAAATTCCAAAAAGCCCCCCAAAAAGGTTGCCGGATACGCTCCTGGTCTGCAGCTGCCAGCATCGTTTCCATATCTAGCTCATAACCGAATACACTAGGACTGACCTGGATTACAGCCTCGTTGTAATGAAGTTCAATCGGTAGTGAATAGGCCTCTAGTAAGCGTTGGGCAGCTTGCTGTCGGTTTAACCCACCAACTGGGATGCCTGCAATAGTTAAACCCTGAGGAAAGTTGGCCCACAACCTGCTAAATCGCACTAATTGTGTGGTGACCAATATTACAGCGCTCAATACAAAAAAAAGGGATACCCAACTTAGGACAG
>Ga0315289_10012396_pt1 | contig 12012 bp, 7 predicted proteins | sample YL17G11_40_MG_FD_203452 | JGI IMG/M metagenome (GOLD analysis project Ga0315289, IMG submission 203452) | Sediment microbial communities from Yellowstone Lake, YNP, Wyoming, USA - YL17G11_40 | ecosystem: Environmental > Aquatic > Freshwater > Lake > Sediment | place: USA: Wyoming | collected...
AACCTGGGGCCTGATCGCCGCCTGCGATCTGCTGGTCGCGCTGCACCGCTCGGAGGGCTTTGGCCTGATCCTGGCCGAAGCCATGGCCCTGGGCAGAGCCGTGGTGGCCACCGGCTACTCGGGAAATATGGATTTCATGAATGCGGCGAATTCCTTTCTGGTCGGTTACGAGCTGACGACCCTCGATCACGAAGTGGGGCCCTATCCCGCCGGGGCACGCTGGGCCGAGCCCGACATCCACCATGCCGCCCAGTTGATTCGCAGCGTGCTGGAAAACCCGGAACACGCCCGGCGGGTCGGGCGTCGCGCGGCGGCCGACGTGGCCAGGAACCTTTCGGTCGAAGCCATCTCGCGGCAAATCTCCCAACGACTCAGCCGGCTGGGCTTCACCTTTGCCGCGCCGCATGCTCCCGGCGCACAAAACGTGGTAGCGTGCCTGTCGGCGGGTGCTGACAGCCAGGTTGAACTTGCGGCCAAAGAGGCCGCCTGACGATTCACGATCGTGTCGACAAAGCATGGCCGCGAGGCCGTCGCCAAGACCGAGTTTTTCCCGGGTGCTCGTGCGAGTTGATGGGGAGGAAGACCATGAGTTTTTCTGACGACGAGATCCGCAGGAAGATCAGTTCCGTCCCGGTGTGGTATCACAAGATCCCGATTCGGTCGGGGATCGTGACGCCGGGCATCACCGATCCTACGGTAACGCTGGGACTGCTGGATCTCCCGGCCGACTGTCAAGGCAAGCGCGTCCTCGACCTCGGCACCCGCGATGGTTTTTTTGCCTTTGAACTCGAGCGCCGTGGTGCCGAGGTGGTCGCCACCGACTACATGCCCATGGAGAAAACCGGCTTTCAAGTCGTGGCGGAGTTGCTCGGTTCGAAAGTCCGTTATCTGCAGGCGAACATTTACCACCTTAGCCCCGAGCGCTTGGGCACTTTCGACATCGTGCTGTTCTTGGGCTTGCTGTACCACTTGCCCGACCCGATGCAAGCATTGGAGATTGTGCGATCGCTTTGCCGGGAGGAAATGTACCTGGAGACCCATGCGATCGACAACGCCGTGCTGCTCGGCGACGGCCGCTCGGTGCCGCTGCGGGAGCTGTCGCCGGTGCTCGCCGAAGTCCCGCTGATGCAGTTCTACCCCGGGCGCAGCCTGAACAACGACCCGACGAACTATTGGGGCCCCAACCTCCGCTGCCTTGTCGAGATGCTCCGCGAGCGCCGCTTCGCGGTAGTTTCTCACAAGTTCAACGGCAACCGGGCGATCGTCCGCAGCCGCACGATCGAGGACCCCGAGTTGGAATACTTCAATCAGATCGCTCATGGCGTCCTCGCCAGAGCCTAGGGATCGACCGAACAATAAGTTGGGGACTGTCCCAATTTTCGTCCGAGCGAAAATGGGACTGTCCCCTGCGGAAATGCGGAAGTTATTGTTCGGCCGATCCTAAGGCGGCGGCCGGCCGCAAGCTCATGGCGGAAGGCGGAAGGCGGGCACCGGCCGAAGGTTGGTCGGCGGAAGGCGGAGTATCCTGCGGCACGGCACCTGGCTGCCGCCGCTCTTGAGGCAAGAGTGCTATGGTGTTCAGTTCCATCACCTTCCTCTTCTTTTTTCTGCCGCTCGCGCTGGGGCTTTACTACCTGTCGCGCCTGCCGGGGCGGCTGGGGGTTTTGCCCACCGTCTCTCGCAGGCTCAGCAACCTCGTCCTGCTGCTGGCGAGTTTGTTGTTCTATTCTTGGGGCGAGACGTTCCTGATCTGGGTCATGCTGACCACGGCCACCGTCGACTACTGCTGCGGTCTGGTAGTCTCGGGCGGCTTGGATCGAAAGGAAGTCCGGCAACTAATGCCCGGCAGGCCGCGCTCCGCCCTGCAAAAATGTGCCCTGGGATGCTCGATTGCCGCCAACCTGGCCTTGCTGGGCTACTTTAAGTACTTCAACTTCGGCACCGACGCCTGCAACGGCGTTTTGGCGTCAATCGGCCTAAGCTGCTGGCAGTGGCGCGACGTGGCCCGGGTGACGCTTCCGCTGGGCATCAGCTTTTACACCTTCCAGTCGATGAGTTACACGATCGACGTCTACCGAGGGCACGTCAAGGCCACGCGCAACCCGCTGGATTTCTTCTGCTATGTCACGCTGTTCCCCCAGTTGGTTGCCGGCCCCATCGTCCGCTACCGCCATCTCGCGGAGCAAATGACCGGTCGCGTGTGCACGCTGGAGCGGCTGGCCTCGGGTATCAGCCGGTTCACGTTTGGCCTGGCGAAGAAGGTGCTGATCGCCAATACGGTCGCGGCCACCGCCGACCGCATTTTCGCCCTGCCGCCGCAGGAGTTGACCGCCGCATCGGCATGGCTGGGGGTGATTGCTTACACGCTGCAGATCTATTTTGATTTTTCCGGCTATTCCGACATGGCCATCGGCCTGGGGCGGATGCTGGGTTTCGATATTCCCGAGAACTTCAATTACCCCTATATCGCCCGGTCGCTGCAGGATTTTTGGCGCCGCTGGCATATCTCGCTGTCGACGTGGTTCCGCGACTACTTGTATTTTCCCTTGGGCGGCAGCCGCTGCTCGACGCTGCGAACCTACGTGAACTTAATGATCGTGTTCTTCCTTTGCGGACTCTGGCACGGCGCAAGCTGGAACTTCGTGCTTTGGGGACTGTATCACGGGCTGTTCCTGGTGCTGGAGCGATTGGGCGTAGTCTCGTTCCTTACCCGGCGTCGAGTGGTCCTTTGTCATCTGTATGCGTTGCTCGTCATCATGACGGGTTGGGTGCTGTTCCGCGCGGAAACGCTTTCGCAGGCCGGGAGCATGCTCGCGGCGATGATGGGGCTCGCCAGAGGCTCGGGAAGCGTGCCTAGCGTCGCCGCATTCCTGGCCAACGACACGCGATTGGCGCTGCTGGCCGGAGTGCTATTCTCCCTGCCCGTTTACCCCTGGGTGCTGCGCCCATGGCGAAGTCTGGCTGCCCCAGCGGGCGAACCGAGCGCATGGCGGACGCTGACCTACCAGGCCGTTCGCGCGGCTGCTACCGGCGCTGCTTTGGCGGTCTGCGCGATGGCCTTGGCCACGGGCACGTACAATCCCTTTATTTACTTTCGGTTTTGAGAGAGAGCCTTGTAGGAAGCCATGATCAGCAGCCAGTCGCGAGCCATGCGGATCGGCAATGCCATGTACGTGGGCCTGTTCCTGGCCGCGCTGGCAGCCCCGCTGGGCATCATGCTTCGTCAACCGCCGCAGACGGTGAACCGGGAGGAAAACCGGGTCTTGGCCGAGTTCCCCAAGTGGCAGGATGAACGCATCCAGGGCTGGCCGCGGAAGGTCGATGCTTATCTGAACGACCATTTCGGCGGCAGGCAATACCTGGTCCGGCTCTTGAATCTGTTCAAGGTGCGGGGCCTGGGCGTCTCGACGTCTCCCGATGTGCTGCTGGGCAAAGACGGCTGGTTGTTCTACGCCGCCGCAGGACAGATGGAAGACTACCAAGGCCGGCAACTTCTTAAATCCGAGCAACTTCAGCAGTGGCAGAACGTGCTGGAAGGGCGGAAAGCCTGGCTTGCCAGGCGCGGCATCCAGTACCTGTTTGTCGTTGCGCCCAACACCACGAGCATCTATCCGGAGTACCTGCCCGACCACGTTCGCGCCAGCCGCGGGACCACGCGGCTGGAGCAGTTGCTGCGCTATCTGCGAGAGCATTCGCAACTGGAAATCGTCGACCTCCGCGATGCCTTGTGGCAGGCCAAGGCGTCTGCCGAGTTGTACGCGCGCAACGACACGCATTGGAACGACCACGGCGCGCTGGTGGCCTATCAAGTCGTTTGCCGGCGGCTGGCGGAATCCTATCCGCAGATGCAGCCCCTCGGCCTCAGCGATTTCATCGCCCTGAGCCATCCGAGCGGGGGCGACTTGGGCATCATGCTCGGCCTGAAGCACGACTTGCTCAGCGACTATGGGATGCTGAAGCCGCGGGTCGCCTTTCGCGCGAAACCTGCTCCGCTGGCACTCGACCCCTCGCTGCCTTGGCCGATTTGGTCCAAGGGTCATCCTCCCGTGGCGCTGGAGAACGGCGCCGGGCAGCGCCGGCTGCTGGTGTTTCAAGATTCGTTCTTCGCGAATTTGCCGCAGGCGTGCCTGGCCGAGCACTTTCGGCGCAGCGTGTTCGTCTATGCGCGCGGCGATTATCCGCTGTTGCAATGGCTGGTGGAGCACGAACGGCCGGATGTGATTGTCGAGGAATGGGTGGAGCGCGTGTTGTGCCAGATCCCCCAAGACCATCCCGAATTCCTGGCTGCGCGCCAGTCGCAAAACCGAATCGCGCGTGCCACTGCTTGCAGAGACTCCAAGAACGGTTTCAAGCCAAGCGAGGCACTGCTTGCCGGAAACCGTCTACGGCGGGACAACCTGCAAGCAGTGCTGCCTGCCCACCCGCTCAACCCGTTCTCGCGGCAAGCAGTGGCACACCTCGGTTTTCCTTTCAGAATCACGCAACCTTGTTTAGTTGCAGAAAACCATCCCAGGTCTTTGACGGTGCCCTGATGAAATCGCCCCTTCCTCCCCACAACGAGTTGCTCGAATATCTGTGCAGTTTCGACTTCTTCTCGCGGCAGGGCCTGGAGCAAGCCGGCCGCGACTACGCCAGCTATCATTTGCAGCGCTTCGTTCGCAGCCTGGAACTGCTGCCGGCGCTGGCCGGCAATGCCGAGGTGCTGGAGCTGGGAGCCTGCCCCTATTTCATGACGGTCATGGTCGAAAAGTACTTGGGTTACAAGATCACGGCGGCAAATTTTCATGCGGATTACGGCGACGCAATCCTCAGCCCCGAGGCCGAGATCACCCTCTCCAGCAGCCGCTACCGCGAGTCCTACACGTATCGCTACAAGATGTTCAACGTCGAGCGCGATCCGTTTCCGTATCCCAGCGGCAGTTTCGACATGGTGCTGTGCTGCGAGATCCTGGAACACTTGCCGATGGACCCCAGCCGCATGCTCTGCGAGTCGCACCGCGTGCTGAAGCCGGGCGGCTCGTTGTTCATCACCACGCCCAACGTGCTGCGGCTGTCGAGCATCTACAACCTGATCTACGGCCGTAATATTCACTTTCCTTATTCGACCGACGGCGTGTACGGCCGCCACAACCGGGAATACACCCCCGGCGAACTGAGCGACTTGCTCAAACTCCACAACTTCGAGCCCGAGATCATCGTCGACGACGCGTATCCGCACGACCCGTATCCTCGTGATGCGTTGTACCAGTGTCTGAGCGCGCTGGGGGCCCTGGCCGATCGCGCCGACAACTTGTTCGCGATTGCCAAAAAGTGCGGTGATCCGGTGCGGCAATATCCCGACTGGTTATACGCCGGCTACAAGAAACGCCCCGAGCCCGCTTGCGCTACGGCTTTGCAGGGCGCACGGCCGGCATCCGCCATGTCGTAAGTGCCGGTACGCCCGCCAGTTAGAGCAAACCGCCTGAGCGTCCCTGCCCGCAGGCTGCCACCGGGCGGCCCTTCCTTTTGGCGGCGGACCCTTACCCCCACAAAACGACCGCACGGATGGTTCACTGTGGATGGGCTGTGACGACGCCAGTATCTGTGGCTTGTTTGGGTGGTATCTGACCCCGCTGGCAGCACGTGCTGCGTGCAGCAACGGCTGGTTTCGCGCCGCCCGAACCGATAGTATACTATCGCTGAGGGAGTAGAATTGTAACTGCAAGGAGGAGTTGTCTCTGCGTCACGCCAGGCACGTCGTACTGCTCTGTATTCTGCGGAAAGGAGGCATCGCATGTCTGCTCGAAAAAACCTCGTGGGCGTGGTGGCTGCGCTGTGCCTGATGGTTGCGGCGCATCAGGCCGCCCTGGCGCAAGTATCAGGCACGGCCCAGGTCCAGTTCAACGCGACGCCGCCGAACGTTCAGGTATTGACGTCCCATGCCGCCCCAAACACTACCGCCGTCGAACCTTTCAAATATGTCGCCGATACTCCCGCCGGGCACGTGGAAGTCGGCCAATCCTTCTCGGTGACCGGCGCGAATAATTGGACGGTCGACAGAATCACGGTCCGCACGCGCGGCTTTGGCACCTCCGTTGCGAACAGCCAGTTTAGAGTGGATCTGTGGTCCGTCACCGATGCGAACGCCACGTTTGGCAGCGGGCCAATCGCCACTTGGGGTGACACCTTCCCACCGGCAACGAACATGCCAACCACCACTCCTCCTTACTGGACGTTTATCCTCACGCCGCCGGCGACGTTGAACGCGGGGCAATCCTATGGATTCACGGTGGGCTTCCTCCAGGTAGATACCCAAGGGCAACGATTCGTCAATCTGGTGAAGGCTGGGATCGACGTGGCCCCGTTCGCTAACGGTCGCATGCTGCTCCGCAAGGGCACGCCGCCGGTCTTTACCCCTGCGACGGATCCCATAACGCAGAATTTGGATTTCTCCGTTCAAGGCACAACAGTCCCGCCGCCTTGTGGGCCAGAGTGCATACCGCCTTGTGGGCCATTCTGTCCTCCCTGTTCGCAGCCAAACTGTATTCCGGTCTGTGCGCAGTGTAATGTGTGTACGCAGACAGGCACCTGTATTCCGAACCAATTCAGCCGTGCCGTGGGCGGCATTTCGATCAATCCCAACGGCAGTTTGCAGAACGCCACCCAGGAGGAGCTGAGAGCGCTGAGGGACCTGCGGGTGCAGGTGCTGGAGAAAATCCCCGCCGGCCTGGGTGACCTGGTCGAATTGCGGAAGGTGTCGCTGCGGGGCCTGGAGGCGGCCATCGCTGAAAGCAAGCAGGCCGGTAAGCAACTTCCCGACGTCGTCCGCTGCCTCGCCGGCCTGCAACGCATCCGCTACGTCTTCGTCTACCCGGAGCAACAAGATATTGTGCTGGTTGGGCCGGGGGAAGGTTGGAAAGTGGACGGCCGGGGGAACGTCGTGGGCGCAACCACCGGCCGACCGGTCATGCTGCTGGACGATTTGCTGGTGGCCCTGCGGACCGCCCGCCAGGCGGCCGAGGGCGGCATCAGTTGCTCGATCGACCCGACCCCCGACGGCATCGAGCAGTTGCGCGGCCACGTCAGCACGCTGAAGACCATCGGCGATCCGCAGGGGACGGCGGCGGGGATCGAACTGGTGCTGGGGCCCCAGCGGATCACGATCCACGGCGTGCCGGCCAGCAGCCATTTCGCCCGCGTCCTGGTGGCGGCCGATTACCGCATGAAGCGGATTGCGATGGGCTTCGAGCCCTCGCCGGTCCGCGGCCTGCCCAGCTTCCTGCAAATGATCCCGGCCACGGGGCGAGGCATGAGCAACATGCTGCCGCGTTGGTGGCTGGAGCCGAACTATGCACCGATCGTGCACGACGGCGAGCGGCTGGCCTGGGAACTCCCCAAGGCGGGCGTGAAGGCGATGACCGAGGAAGATTTCCTCACGGCCACGGGAAACAAGGTGCACACCGGCAAGGCCAGTCCCGCGGCGCAAAAGTGGGCCGATCTGATGACCCAGAAATATGATGCGCTGGCCCGGGCCGAGCCCGTCTTCGGCGAGCTGCAAAACTGCATGGACCTGGCCATTGTGGCAGCGTTGATTGTCAAGGAGCGGCTGTGTGAAAAGGCGGGCTACAGCATGCCCGTGCTGCTGGATCCGATCGCCCGGCCGACGCCCGAGTTTTTCGCTCCCAAGACCGTCGACAGCAAGGCCAGCGTGTTGCAGAAAGGACGCAACTGGATCATTAGCGCCTCCGGCGGAGTGCTCGTCAACTCCTGGCAGATTGCCGAGAAGACGCAACAGAGCGACGCCCCCGCCCAAACCCGCACCAAATCCGCCCCCGCAAAGAAAACCACCTGGTGGTGGAACTAAGCCATCCTGCTCACTTTAGTTGGAGCCGATGATACTTGCTGCGGCGGTGGGCGAGGCGGTCGGGGTTTTCGGCCGCCACCGTCGCTTCGTAGGCGGCAAAGTTGCCCTCGAACCAGCGGGTTTTGCCGCCGCCCTCCATGATGAGCAAGTGCGTGCAGACGCGGTCCAGGAAGAAGCGGTCGTGGCTGATCAGCAGCGCGCAGCCGGGAAAGTCCATCAGACCCTGCTCCAGCACGCGCATCGTGTTGACATCCAGATCGTTGGTCGGCTCGTCCAACAGCAGCAGGTTGCCCCCGCGGCGGAGCATCTTTGCCAGGTGGATGCGGTTGCGCTCGCCGCCGGAACATTCGCCCACCTTTTTCTGCTGTTGCGGGCCGCGGAAGTTGAACCGGGCGAGATAGACCCGAGAGTTGACGGACACTTTGCCCAAATCGATCGTGTCCTCCCCGTCGGTGATCTCTTCGAAGACACTGCGGCGGTCGTCCAGGGCGTCGCGGTGCTGGTCCACGTAGGAGAGGACCACACTGGAGCCCAGTTCGATCGTGCCGGCGTCGGGCTTTTCCTGCCCGATGATCATCCGCAGCAGCGTGGTCTTGCCCGTGCCGTTGGGGCCGAGCACGCCCACGATCGCCCCGCGGGGCAGGTCGAAGGAGCACTTCTCCAGCAGTTTCAACTCATCGCCATCGACGCGAAAGCCCTTGCTGACGTCCTTGAAGCCGAGCACCTTGTCGCCCAGCCGGGGGCCGGGAGCGATCTGGATGATTGCCTCGCTCTTCGAGTCGGTGAGCCGCTGACCGGCGAGTTGCTCGTAGGCACGGATGCGTGCCTGGTTCTTCTGCAGGCGCCCCTGGTGTGAAGTGCGGATCCACTCCAGTTCGCGCTGGAGCGTTTTCTGCCGCTGCGTCTCCTTCTTTTCGATGATCCGCAGCAACTCGGCCTTCTGGGCGAGCCAGGACGAGTAGTTGCCCTCGAAGGGCAGGCCGCGACCGTTTTCGAGTTCCAAGATCCACTTGGTGACATTGTCCAGAAAGTAGCGATCGTGCGTGACGATGATCACCGTGCCGGGATAATCCCGCAGGGTCTGCTCCAGCCACTGGACTGTTTCGGCGTCGAGGTGGTTGGTGGGCTCGTCCAACAGCAGCAGGTCGGGCTTCTCCAGCAGGGCCACGGCCAGCGCCACGCGGCGCCGTTCGCCGCCCGAGAGCTGTCCCACCGGCGTATCGTCGGGTGGGAGCACCAGGGCGTCGGAGGCGATATCGATCAGGCGGTCCAGCTCCCAGCCGTCACAGGCATCGATCTGCTCCTGCAGCCGGCCCAGCTCTTCCATGAGTTTATCCATGTTGTCGCCTTGCCGGGGCTCGGCCATGCGGGCCGAAATCTCCTCGAAGCGATCCAGCAGATCCTGCACGGGCTTGACGGCCGTTTTGAGGTTCTCGCGGACCGTCTTCTCCAGGGCCAATTGCGGCTCCTGGGCGACGTAGCGCACGCGCATGCCTTTGGCCAAGGTGGCCGTGCCGTCGATCTCGCGGTCGAGGCCGGCCATGATCCGCAGCAGCGTGGATTTTCCCGCCCCATTCTCGCCGACCACGCCGATCTTCGCGCCGTAAAAGAACGACAAGCTGATGTCGCGCAGCACGGCCTTCTCGCCGAAGCTCTTGCTTACGCCGCGCATCTCAAAGACAAACTGAGGGGGCATGGGAGTCCAAACATTCCGAGCTCGTCCCGGGCTTCTTCGGTCATGCGGTCGGGGAACCCGGTCCCTGGATATCTTAACGCAAAATCGGGGGAAATTCAGTATCCATGCAGGCGTTTCGGCAAATCCATCTGCCGCGCAGGGGCGCTCATTGCCGCCTCCTGCACCCCAAGCTAAATAAGGTTGCGTGATTCTGGGAGGAAAACCAAGGTGTGCCACTGCTTGCCGCGGAGAACGGTTTGAGGGGGTTGGCGGGTAGCACTGCTTGCAGCTTGTCCTATCGGAGACGGGTTCCGGCAAGCAGTGCCTCGCTTTGCTTGGAACCGTTCTTGGAGTATATGCAAGCAGTGGCACACGTTCTTATATTCTCCCGGAATCACGCAAGGCTATTTAGCTTTTCTCTGTCCCGGTTTCGAGGAAATCGGAAACAGAGGCTTTGACGGCGGCGGTTAACCTACCGTGCCGCCAATGGGCTTTGACGGTCGAGATACGGGCCGCGCTGGATCACGCTGGCCGGGAGTTGGCGCGAAAACTCGCGCAGGTGCTGGGCCAACCGGTCCTTTTGCCGCGGATCGACGGCGTAGAACGCCACCGTGCTCTCCTGACAGGCCACATTCTTCGAGATCTCCCACTGGCCGACCTTCTGCCATTCGGCCGGGAGCCCGCCGATGCTGTCGTAGACGTGGTCGAAGACGACGGCGATCTGGACGCCCCGCTGGGCCGCCATCGCGCGGATCATCTCGGTGTTGAAGCAGCCTTTCTTTCTGGCCTTGGCCACTTCCACGCTTCCCAGCCCGAGCAGGTCCAAAAGATCGATGTCTGCATAGAAGTTGATGGCCCCGATGTCGCCGGCCGCCACCGCCTGGCCCGCGTAGTACCGGCCGAGGAACGCCCCCATTTGGCACTGCTGCTGGTAGACGTTGGTCGACGCCCGGGGCGTCTGGACCAGCGAAACCGCGGCCCGATGCACAAACGGCAGGGCGAGCAAGCAGGCCGCGACGCCGATCGCGCAGCGGGCGAGCGGCTTGGACGAGCGAAGGAACTCGGGCGGTTCGTTTCCCGCCGCCAGCACGCTGGCCACCAGTCCCAGCACCACCAGGTAGGCTTCATAGCGGTAGAAGTAGCCGGTGGCGGCCAACTGCAAGTGCAGCAGCATGGTCCCGGCAAAGATCATCAGCATGATCTTGCACGGCGTCCACGGCCGGCGGCCGCGCCGCGTGGCGAAGCCCCAGGCCGTCGCGGCGATGATCATCAGGGCGAACAGGTGCGGCGTGTAAACCAGGCCCTTGACGGCCTTAAAGCCCAGGCTATCGACTGCCTGCCGGTAATAGACGATGAGCCGGCTGTCTGCCGCGATGGATGCAAAGGGCTGCTCGAACGCGTCGGGCGCATTGCCCTTCAGCAGCACGGAGTTCGGCAGAAACTGCGAACCGTGAAAGACGCTGATAAGGCCGTAAATAATCACCGGGGCGGCGCCCAGCAGCGCCAACGCGACCGCATACCGAAACCGTCTGCGGACGACCGCGATCAGGCACACCACGGCCACCATGAATGCCCCTTCGAATCGCGTCATCGTCACCAGGGGCGCCAGCGCGAGACACGCGACTTGAAGCCGCGTTGACACCTTCTTCTCGTCGGCCGCCGGCTCCGCCAGAATCCTTCCTGAAAAATAGACCAGCAGCAGTGCCACCAGGATCTGGAGCGGGTGTTCCAGGCCGGTGAACACCACGGCCGGCAGCGGAGCGCACAGAGCGACCGCCAACAGGCAGGCGCAGTTGATCGCCGGCGAAATCCCGTGCCTGGCCAGGAGAAAATAAACGGCCGCCAGCAGCACGCTGCTGACGACCACGTTCAGCAACAACGGCGCCCACGCGCCGACGCCGCAGACGGCGTAGTCCAGGGCGATCAACAGCGGCCAGATGATCGACGAGGAAGCGGAAGAGAAGCCGTAGGGCGTAACTCCCCACACGCCGTGGGCGACGAAGTTCTTCGCGGCGGCCATGTGGATGTAAGGGTCGTCGAGCGCGTAGGCGAAATGGCCCCCGGTGTAAACCAGGGCAGCCACCAGGCAGCCCGTCAGGGCCGTGTACAACACCACCAAGGCAGCGCCCAGCGGCCAGTGCTTGCTCACGAGCGGCCGGTATCTCTTGACGAAGTTCATAGCCTTTTGGCCTCCCGCAGAGGAAGACCGAGCAGCAGCGATTCCGAAGTTGCAGCAGCCTGGCACGTTGTCTGCACAGCCGGCCGGGCGAGCGCGGCGACCGTGCCGGCCAGCGCGAAGAGCATGAGATGCGTGAAGTTGTCCTGGGTCAGGTCGTGGAACATGGCGTTGACGAGATAGCTCGCCATCGCGCCCAAGAAGACCAGCCCGACCTGCCGGGCCCAGAGCGGCTTTTCTGTCGACCGCCATAACTGCCAGGCGTCGCGCACCCAGTAGCCCAGCAAGAGGACGTACAATCCCATCCCCACCAGTCCG
>Ga0315289_10012397_pt1 | contig 12011 bp, 11 predicted proteins | sample YL17G11_40_MG_FD_203452 | JGI IMG/M metagenome (GOLD analysis project Ga0315289, IMG submission 203452) | Sediment microbial communities from Yellowstone Lake, YNP, Wyoming, USA - YL17G11_40 | ecosystem: Environmental > Aquatic > Freshwater > Lake > Sediment | place: USA: Wyoming | collected...
CGACTTCGCGCTGCTCGACTACAGCCGGATCGAGAGCTTCGGGGGAGACCCGAACGATTTCTACGACGGCGTGCACGTGAAGGCCGAGAACGCGCGCCGTATCGTCGATGCCGCCGTCCGCGACGCGCCCGACGCGTTCCGCTGAAGCGGCGGAGGTTTCGGAATCCCCCGGACGTGATACCCCTCGGGTATACACCTACGGCAGTGAGGAGGGACGATGGAGGAGCCCGCCTTCCCCTACTACAGCGACGGCGACGAGTCGACGTCCGAGCACTGCTTCGACTGCGGCAGGGTCCTGCCGGAGGAGGGCGACCCGGCGGTGATCTACGTGCGCGTGACGCGCCGCGACGGGATCGTCGAGGTAATGCCTGCGTGTCGCAGGCACTGGAAAGAGGCGCAAGCGAGCGTCGTGGACCGGATCTCAGGGTCCCCTCCCCGGCAGACGTCGTCGCCTTGACTGGCGTGCCCCGATGGCCTACTCTCGCACGACCTCTTGCCGCCCCGGCAGGGGCAAGACGTTTGGCCACAGCTCTCACCACGGAGGTGTGACATGGTTGGCCCGTGGCGCAGAACATACGCGTCGTACCGGAGCTAGCCGAGGCCAGACGCCTCGCGCTGGCCCACAACGTCCTGCCCGTCTCCCACTCGTTCGTCTCCGATCTAGACACCCCGGTCTCCGCGTTTCTGAAGCTGGGCGCGCCGCGGCGTTCGTTCCTCCTTGAGAGCGCCGAGCAAGGTCAGCACCTCGGACGCTACTCGTTCCTCGGGGTCGGAGCCAGGGCCCTCGTGACCTACGGGGACGGCCGCCTCTCGGTGCACGAGAACGGCGGTCGGCTCGAGGTCGAGCACGACGATCCTTTCACTGCTGTCGCGGAACTGCTCCGGAGCTACCGGCCGCCGGAGATGGGCGGCCTGCCGCCCCTGGCCGGCGGCCTCGTCGGCTACTTCGGCTACGACCTCGTGCGCCGGCTCGAGGAGTTGCCCGACGCCCCGCCCGACGACCTCGGCCTGCCCGAGATGGCGTTCCTCCTCGCCGACACCGTGCTGGTGTTCGACCACCTCAAGCACACGATCACGGTGGTCGCCAACGCCTTCGTTGAAGGCCGCGACGTGGACCGCGCCCACGACGACGCCGTGCGGCGCATCGCCGAGGTGCGCGAGAAGCTCGCCGGCCCCGTCCCGCGCGGTGGCGCTGATGTCGTCGCCCCTCGCCTGGCAGCGCCGGACCGCCGTCTCGAGTCCACGATGACTCGCACGGAATACGAAGCCGGCGTCGAGCGGATCCGCGACTACATCTACGCCGGCGACGCCTTCCAGGTCGTGCTGTCGCAGCGCTTCAGCATGCCGGTCACGGCCTCGCCCTTCTCGATCTATCGCGGCTTGCGCGCCGTCAACCCCAGCCCGTACATGTACTTCCTCGCCTTCGATGACTTCGCCCTGGCTGGCTCCAGCCCCGAGCCGCTGGTGACCATCCAGGACCGTCACGTGACGGCGAAGCCCATCGCGGGCACGCGGCCTCGGGGCCGCGACGGCGTCGAGGACCAGGAACTCGAGGCCGACCTGCGCGCCGACGCGAAGGAGCGCGCGGAACACGTCATGCTGGTCGATCTCGGTCGCAACGACCTGGGACGCGTGTGCGTCCCCGGGTCGGTCGCGGTGGACGAGCTGATGGGCATGGAGCTGTACTCGCACGTAATCCACATGGTCTCGACCGTGAGCGGAACGCTCGCCGCCGACGCGACGCCGATAGACGCGCTCAAGGCGGCCTTTCCGGCGGGGACGGTCAGCGGCGCTCCCAAGGTGCGCGCGATGCAGATCATCGACGAGCTCGAGAGCGTGCGCCGGGGACCCTACGCAGGCGCCATCGGCTATCTGTCGTACAGCGGCGATCTCGACACCTGCATCTGCATCCGTACGACGGTGATCAAGGACGGCGTCGCCTACATGCAGGCGGGCGCCGGTATCGTCGCCGACTCAGACCCTTCACGGGAGTTCGAGGAGACGCAGCAGAAGGCGGCGGCGCTCGTGCGCGCGGTCGATCTCGCCCACGAGCAGTTCACCGGAGGTGACTGAGCGATGCCGCACGTGTTCGTGATCGACAACTACGACTCGTTCACCTACAACCTGGTCCAGCTGCTCGGGTCTCTCGACGCCGACACGATCGTGGCGCGCAACGACCGGGTCACGTTATCCGACATCGCCGCGCAGAGACCGACCCACTTGCTCGTGTCGCCCGGCCCGTGCACGCCCGACGAAGCGGGGATCTCGAAGGCGGCCATCCTGCGCTTCGCGCCCGTGATCCCCGTTCTCGGCGTTTGCCTGGGGCACCAGTGCATCGGCGCGGCGTTCGGCGGCACGGTGCGCCGCGCCGCCGGCCCGGTGCACGGCAAAACCGACGCCATCCGTCACGACGGCCGCGGTATCTTCAGTGGCGTGCCCGATCCGTTCACGGCCACCCGCTACCACTCCCTCGTCGTCGACGAGAGTCTCCCGCCCGACCTTGAGCTTTCGGCCTGGAACGTCGAGGGAGTCGTCATGGGCATACGCCATCGCAAGCTCCCGATCGAGGGCGTGCAGTTCCATCCCGAGAGCGTGCTCACCGAGGTCGGCGTCGAGCTGATGCGCAACTTCCTCGCGGCCGACCGCTCACAGAACTGGACCACAAAGGAGCCCGACGATGCCCAATGAGACGCTGACCGCCGCCCTGACGTCACTCTCGGCGGGCGAGGACCTCGGTCAGTCCGAGGCGCGCGCCGTGATCCTCGAGATTATGAACGGGCGCGCGGGAGATGCGCAAACGGCCGCGTTTCTGAGCCTCCTGCGCGCGAAAGGCGAGACGGCCGAGGAGATCGTCGGGATCGCACGGGCAATGACGGAGCTCGCCGAGAAGGTGGAGGTCGAGGCCGACGTGATCCTGGACACGTGCGGCACGGGAGGCGATCACGCCCTCACCTTCAACATCAGCACGGCCGCGGCGCTCGTCGCCGCGGGCGCCGGTGCGACCGTCGCCAAGCATGGCAACCGCTCGGCAACCAGCATGTGCGGCAGCGCCGACGTGCTCGAAGCGCTCGGCGTGGCGATCGACCTCGCGCCGGCGAGCGTGAGTCGCTGCATCGCCGAGGCGGGGATCGGCTTCATGTTCGCGCCCCGGCATCACCTCGCAATGAAGCATGTGGCCAGCGTCCGCAGGGACCTGGGCATGGCGACCACGTTCAACCTCGTAGGGCCGCTCACCAACCCGGCCGGCGCGAGACACCAGCTCATCGGCGTCGCCGACGAGCGGTACGTCGACCGGATCGCCGAGGCCGTTCGGATGATGGGCTCGGCTCGCAACCTCGTCGTCCACAGCGAGGACGGCCTGGACGAGATCTCGACGACCGGCACGACAACGGTCGTGGAGGTCTTCGCCGGTCAAGGCCTCGACCGGCACTACGAGATCAGGCCGGAGCAGTTCGCGATGCCGCGAGCGACGATCGGCGACCTCCGCGGCGGGGACGCGAGAGAGAACGCCGCCATCCTGCGTCGCGTCCTCGACGGCGAGACGGGTCCCCGGCTCGACATCGTCCTGCTCAACGCCGGCGCCGCCCTCTACATCGCCGAGCGGGCCTCGAGCATCGCGGAGGGCGTCGAGGCAGCGCGGGCGGCCGTCGCCGGAGGCGCCGCCCGCGCCAAGCTCGACGCCCTCATCGCCGTGTCGCAGCGGCTGCGCGTCGAAGAGGCGGCGTGAACGACGTCGGGGACCTTGCCGGTGCGAACGGCCCAGCCGCCGAGGAACGCGACTTCCTCGCCACGATGGTCGCCGCAGCGCGCGACCGGGTGGCCACGGCGCGCGGGGTGCGGCCGCTGTCGCGGCCGGCGCGGGTCGTGCAGCATCACCGTCTGCGCGCCGCCCTCGAAGCCGCCTCGGCGCGCGGAGCCCTTGGGCTCATCGCCGAGGTGAAACGCTCGTCGCCCTCGAAGGGGCCGATCGCTCCCGATCTGGACGCCGCGACCCAGGCGCGCGCCTACGCCGCCGCCGGCGCGGATGCGGTCTCGGTGCTCACCGAGCCCGCGCGGTTCGGCGGCGCTCTCGCCGACCTCGAGGCGGTCACGGCCGCGGTGGATCTGCCGGCGCTGCGCAAGGACTTCATCGTCGACCCGTACCAGGTGTGGGAGTCGGCCGCGGTCGGAGCCGCCGCCGTCCTTCTCATCGCGGCGGCGCTCACCGACGATCAGCTGAGACTGCTTCGCGACGAATGCGACGCGTGCGGCCTCGACGCCCTGGCCGAGGCACACGACGAGACCGACCTGCGCCGCGCCCTTGCCGCCGGGGCGACGCTCGTCGGCGTGAACAATCGCGACCTGCGCACGCTAACGGTCGACCTCGCCACGACCGAGCGGCTCGCTTGGCTCGTACCGGACGGCGTCCTCGTCGTCAGCGAGAGCGGCATCTCCTGCGCGCGCGACGCCCATAGGGTCGCCGACGCGGGTGCACGCGCGGTGCTCGTCGGGGAGTCACTCGTGCGGTGCCCGCCCGACGGGCTGACGCGCCTGGTCGCCGCGCTTCACGGGGTCCCCACGGAGGTCGTGAGGCCATGACCTTGGTGAAGGTGTGCGGCCTCACGCGCCAGGTGGACGTGCGACGAGCGGTCGAGCTCGGAGCCTGGGCGGTCGGCTTCGTCATGACCGCGAGCCCGCGCCACGTCGAACTCGGCGATGCCGCGTCGCTGGTGCAGGCCGCTCGCGCGGCGTCGACGACGCGCCGGCCGCTCGCGGTACTCGTGTTCACCACAGAGGGGGCCGAGACCATCGCCGGCGCGGTCGCTCACACCGGTTCGGACGCGATGCAGCTCTCCGCCGGCAAAGCCGGCCCCCCGGTGGCCGCGGTGCGCGCCGCGCTCGCCGCGCTGCGCGTGGCGCAGGCCTTGGTGATCGCCGCGGCGGACACGCCGGACGCCACCGACGCTGACCTCGTCCTGCACGACGCGCGGATGCCCGGCGCATGGGGCGGCACCGGGGCGCGCCTCGACTGGCCACGACTCGCTTCCGACGCCGGCCTTCACCGGGAGCGGCTCGTCCTCGCCGGCGGCCTCACGCCCGCCAACGTGGCCGAGGCGATGCGGACCGTCAGACCGCTGGCGGTCGACGTGTCGAGCGGCATCGAGCACGAGCCCGGCCTCAAAGACGAGCTCGCGATGAGCGCCTTCTTCGACGCCGTCGCCGGCGCCGACGCGCGTCTCGCGGATGCCGGCGCACCCCCTGGCGTCGCAGGCACGCATGGCTGGTGAGGAGGAACGCCGATGACCGTCGAGTCCCGCTTCGGCCCCTACGGTGGCCGCTATGTGCCGGAGACGCTGATCCCGGCGCTGGACGAGCTCACCACGGCGTACGAGGAAGCGCGCGACGACGCGGCCTTCCAGGCCGAGCTCGCGCGCCTCCTCGCCGATTTCGCCGGCCGACCGACCCCGCTGTATCACGCCAAGCGTCTCAGCGAGCAGGTCGGCGCTACCGTCCTGCTCAAGCGCGAGGACCTGTGCCACACCGGCGCTCACAAGATCAACAACGCCCTCGGCCAGGCACTCCTGGCGCGACGCATGGGCAAGCGGCGAGTGATCGCCGAGACGGGAGCCGGCCAGCACGGCGTGGCCACGGCCACCGTCTGCGCCCTGATGGGCCTCGAGTGCGTCGTCTACATGGGGACCGAGGACGTCGTGCGCCAAGAACTCAATGTGGTCCGCATGCGCCTTCTCGGCGCCGAGGTGCGGCCCGTCGACAGCGGGTCACGCACGCTCAAGGACGCCATGAACGAGGCGCTGCGCGACTGGGTGACCAACGTGCGCGGCACGCACTACCTGATCGGATCGACGGCCGGCCCGGCCCCCTTTCCCGCCTTGGTGCGCGACTTCCAGGCGGTCATCGGCCGAGAGGCTCGCGCCCAGGTCCTGAAGCGCTTCGACCGGCTGCCGACGGAGATCGTCGCCTGCGTCGGCGGAGGTTCGAACGCCATGGGCATCTTCCACGACTTCCGCGACGACCCCGTACGCCTCGTCGGCGTGGAGGCGGCGGGCGAGGGACTCGACAGTGGCCATCACGGGGCGCCGCTCAACCGGGGCACGACGGGCGTGCTGCACGGGTCGTTCTCGTACCTCCTCCAGGACGCCTGGGGCCAGGTCGCCGAAGCGCACTCGGTGTCGGCCGGTCTCGACTACCCAGGCGTGGGCCCCGAGCACGCGCTGCTCAAGGACATCGGCCGCGCCACGTACACGAGCGCCACCGACGGAGAGGCCTTGGCCGCCTTCCGCAGACTGACCGAGCTCGAGGGCATCATCCCGGCCCTCGAGAGCGCCCACGCCGTCGCCTACGTCCTCAGGCGCGGAGACGGGCTCGCCGCTCGCACGCAGGCGTCACTCGCCGTTCCGCCGACGCCGAGCCCCGAGATCCCCTTCGCCGCCGACGAGCTCGTCCTCGTCAATCTCTCGGGACGCGGCGACAAGGACGTGCACGTGGCCGCCTCGCTCCTCGAGGGGACCGGAGCATGAGTCCGACCGGGCCGGCGGACGGGATGGGCGCCCGACTCACCGCCACCTTCGCGAAGGCGCGTTCGCGCGGCGAGACCGTGCTCATGCCCTACATCACCGGAGGCTTTCCGTCGCCCGCCGACTGCTCGCGCCTCGTGCGCTGCTTCCTGGCCGCCGGCGCCGACATCGTCGAACTGGGCGTGCCCTACTCTGACCCGGTCGCCGACGGCCCCGTCGTCCAGGCGTCCGCCCAGCGAGCGCTCGCCGCCGGCGTCACGACCGACGACGTCTTCGCCATCGCCGCCGCGCAGAGCTCGAGCGCGCCGTTCGTCCTACTCGCCTACGTGAACACCGTCCTCGCTCTTGGGCTCGACGGCTTCTTCGGCCGCTGCGCGAGGAGCGGCGTGGACGGCGTGGTCGTCCCGGACCTGCCCGCGGACGAGGCCAATGACGTGATCGTGGCCGCGGCGGAGCACGGTGTCGCCGCTATCATGCTCGCCGCCCCCACGAGCAGCGACACGCGCCTCGATCTGATCGTCGAGAAGGCGCGGGGGTTTGTGTACTGCGTGGCCGTGACGGGTGTGACCGGCGTGAGGGCGCAGGGCGGCGACGAGCTCCCCGAGCTCGTCGCCCGGCTGCGCGCCCGCACCCGCCTTCCGCTGGTGGCGGGCTTCGGCATCGGCACGCCGGAGCAGGCCAGACGAGCGGGGAGCATCTGCGACGGAGTCATCATCGGCAGCGCGCTGATCGACCTGGTGGCGCGCAGCGACGGCGTCGAGGCCGCCTGCGCGTCGACGGGCTCTCTGCTGCGCGCCGCCCGCGCGGCCCTCTCCGCTAGCTAGGAGCGCTCAGACGCCGCGCAGCCGCTTGACCTCACGGTCGACGTCGGCCGCGGTGATCTCGCGTCGCCCGTAGACGTCCCACGCGTTGAGCGCGAGCCCGATCCCCCATCCGAGCGTCGGGAAGACCGGCCACGGAAAGGTCCAGCCGCTGGTCCACCACAGGACCGCCCACAGCGCCCACAGGAACGCGTTGACGACGATGAAGACGACGAGGTGGGCGCGTGTCCCTCAGGAACGGATGGTGGGCGACGTTGGAATTGAACCAACGACCTCCAGCTTGTCGAGCTGGCGCTCTCCCAACTGAGCTAGTCGCCCACGCAGGACCGGAAGTATACCAAACGGCTGGAGCCCATCCAGCCGCCCGCCGAGGCCGCGCCGGGCGCGGGCGTCAGCCCGCGGAACGGCGCGGCGCCTTGCGGCGAATACCCCTCATCGCCGAGCGCCGGGCGCCGCCGTTGAAGACCAGCTTGCCCGGCTTGCGCGGCACGAGGTGCGACTCTGGGATGTCACGCTTGTCGTAGTCGAACCTGGGCAGATCGTGACGCTCCAGCGTCTTGCCGATGAGGCGCTCGATCGCCTTGAGCTCGTGCACGTCGTCCTCGGTGAGGAGGCTGACGGCGATGCCGCTGGCGCCGGCGCGCGCCGTCCGCCCGATGCGATGCACGTAGTCCTCGGGGTTGCCCGGGATGTCGTAGTTGATGACGTGCGAGATGCCCTCGACGTCGATCCCGCGGGCGACGATGTCGGTCGCCACGAGCACCTTGACGCGCCCGTCCTTGAAGCCGTCGAGGGCCTCCTGACGCTGCCCCTGGGTGCGGTCGCCGTGGATGGCCGCGCAGGTGACGCCCTTGTGGTTCAACGTCCGCGCCAGACGCTCGGCGCGATGGCGGGTGCGGGCGAAGATGAGGGTGCGGTCGGGCTCGTGGTGGCGGAAGTACTCGACCAGCAGGTCGAGCTTCTGGTCCTGGGCCACGGGGAAGACGCCCTGGTCGATGGCCTCGATCGGGACCGCGCGCCCGCCGAGCTCGATGAACACCGGCGAGTTCAGCGTGTCCTCGATGACCGAGAGCACCTGCTTGCCCATGGTCGCCGAGAAGAACATGTTCTGGCGATGAGGCGGGAGCTTGTGCAGGATGCGGCGCACGTCGGGCCAGAAGCCCATGTCGAGCATACGGTCGGCCTCGTCGAGCACCAGCATCGAGACGCTGGAGAGGGCGATGTCGCCGCGCTGGATCATGTCGAGCAGGCGGCCCGGCGTGGCGACGAGCAGGTCGACGCCACGGCGGACGGTCTTGACCTGCGGCTCGTAGCCGACGCCGCCGTACACGGCCACGACTCGACGGTCGGTCTGCACGGCGAGCGCCTGGCCGACCTCTTCGATCTGGCCGGCGAGCTCGCGCGTCGGCGTGACCACGAGGGCGTGCGGCGAGACACGACGGCCGTCGCCCGCGGCGGGCGCGGCGCCGCCGGCGGGCTTGCCCTCCATCAGCTGGAGGATCGGCAGCACGAAGGCGGCCGTCTTGCCGGTGCCCGTCTGGGCGCAGCCGACGACGTCGCGACCGGCGAGGACGCGCGGGATCGCCTGCTCCTGGATCGGCGTTGGGCGCTCGTACCCGACGGCCGCCACACCGGCGAGGAGCTCGGGCGTGAGCCCGAGCGCCGCGAAGGCGGACACGTCGACCGAGGGTGGCGGAGTGGGTCGGGGCGACTCGTGGTGACGCGGCTCGCTGCGGCGCGCCTCGGGGCGACGGGTCTCGTCGCGGCGCGGCTCGCTGCGGCGCGTTTGGTCGCGTTCGACGACCTCATCCTGACGCTCGGCCTGAGGCTGAGCGGCTGCGGGCTGGGGTGGAGCGGCTGCGGGCTGACTCATGCCGGGCTGGTCCGTGCCGGACTGGCTGGTTCCGAGCTGCGCCGGGGAGGCGCCGCCCGGGCGGCGGCCACGGCCGCCGCGACGGCGGCGCCGGCCCGGCGCCTGCGTGCGTTCCATCGTGGGATCGGAGACTTGGTCCATGCGGTGACTCTCTTCCTCGGCGAGCGGGGCATCGTCACGCGGCACGTCGCGCTGCGGCCGTTGGGGGCCGTGCTGCGACGCGCGGGCGTCGAGTGCGGGTTCGCCTGGTAGGAAGCCGTCCTCGGGACGGCCAAAGGGGGTACGGACTGCGTTCCTTTCGTTCAGAACGCTGCCCGGTGTCTTACAGGGTCCTGGAGGTCTGCTTCGGGGAGATCTCCGGCCGCGATGCGGCCGGTAACTGAACCGGCTCCACTGATTACGATAGGGACAGTAGCAGGTTCCCTTCCCGAAGGCAAGTCAAACGGGCTGCCTGCGGCGCGGAGCCAGCTCGCGCGACCGTCGCCACCCGCCGCGCGACGGTGCCGCCGGCGGTCCGCGACTGCGCTCAGCCGGCGCCGCTCCCCCAGTCGTACTCCTCGCCGACGTTACGCAGCTTCGCCTTCGTGGCTGCGTCGCACAGCGCCCCGTGCACGGCGTCGAAGTACATGGCCCGCGGCGTGTGCCCGAGGCGCTCCGCGACCTCGCAGTTCTCCGTCAGGTCGGTGTCCATGAGCACGGGGTCGTCGGACGAGATCGAGCACCTCACGCCGGCGGCGAGCATCGCCGGCAGCGGGTGCTCCTCCAGCGACGCGACCGCGCCGGTGCGCAGGTTGCTCACCGGGGTGACATCGCAGACGATCCCCCGCTCGGCGAGCTCCGCGAGCAGCGCCGGGTCGTCGACGGCGCGGATGCCGTGCCTGATGCGGTCGGCGTGCAGAACGTCGAGGGTGCCGCGTATCGAGGCGGCGCCGGCCCTGCCGCCGGTGAGCTCCCCGGCGTGCGGCGCCGACCCCAGGCCGCCCTCGCGGGCGATGGCGAACGCCTTGCGGAACTTCTGCGGCGCGTGCTTGCGCTCGGACCCGCCGAGGCTCAGCGCGACGACGCCGCGGTCTCGGTACTTGACCGCCCAGCGCGCCAGCCGGTTACCGAGCGCGGCCGGGAAGTCGCGCGTGATGTCCGGCGTCAGGCGCACCTCGACCCCGTGCCTCTCGCGCGCCTCGACCGCGCCGTCGCAGTAGCCCTCGAAGACCTCCTGCCACGAGGAGCCGCGCAGCACGGGCTCGGTCGGCGAGCAGATCGCCTCGATGTAGACGCAGCCCTGCTCGCGCGCACGGGCCGCGTAGTCGACGACCACTTCGCGGAAGTCGTCGGGCCGGCACAGCGCCCGGCTGGTGGCGATCCAGCGCGAGATGAACTGCTCGAAGCTGTCCACGTGGTAGAAGCGGCGTAGCCCCTCGACCGAGGTCGCCGGCAGCTCCACGCTGTTGCGGCGCCCGATCTCGAACAGCAGCTCCGGCCGCACCGTCGCCTCGAGGTGGACGTGCAGCTCGATCTTCAGATACGGCTCCGTCGCTCCGGCGCCCTCAGGCATCGGCACCTTTCGCAGGGGGCGGGCCAAGCGCGTCCGCCGGTGTCCGCGCAAAGTCCTCGGCGAGCAGCTCCATGAGCAGCCCGTCACGCCACTCGCCGTCGACGGCGCGCTCGTAGCGTCGCATCACGCCGACGCGGCGGAAGCCGAGCTTCTCGTAGACGTGGATCGCGCGCTCGTTCTCGACCGCCGGGTCGATGATGACGCGGTGGTGTCCCAGGTCGCCCAGCAGGTACGCGATCAGCGTGCGCAAGGCGTCCGCGCCGATCCCCCGCCCCTGACGGCCCGTCGAGATGAAGAGGTCGACGCCGGCGTGCCGGTAGTCGGGGTCCGTCTCCTCGGCGTACTCGATGCAGCCGACGACGGCACCGTCGGCGAGGATCGAGAAGACGACGCTGCCCTCCTCGTCGACCCGGTCCCAGGTGTCGCGCATCCACCAGCGCGCCACCTCGGGTTCGCGAAGGATCGCCTCGAGGGCGGGGATGTCGGTGTCGACGACGGGCCGCAGCACGACCTGCGCGCCGCGGAGGATCGGCGTGGTGGCGCGCTCGCCCCGCTCCGGGTCCCCGCTCTGCTCGTCGCGCGACGCGTTGACACCCTCTGCCTCGGGGCCGGCCACGCCAAGCCCTACTTCTTGACGGGCTTGGCCCCGCCGGCCCGCCACACCAGGTAGGCGTGCACGAAACCGTCGAGGTCGCCGTCGAGGACGCCCTGGGCGTTGCCGACCTCATGGTCGGTGCGCAGGTCCTTCACCATCTGATAGGGGTGCAGCACGTAGCTGCGGATCTGCGAGCCGAAGTTGACCGCCATCTGCTCGCCGCGCTCCTTGGCGAGAGCCTCCGCTCGCTTCTGCTCTTCCAGCTCGAGGATCCGCGACTTGAGCATCTTCATGGCGACCGTCTTGTTCTGCAGCTGCGAGCGCTCGTTCTGGCAGCTCACGACGATGCCGGTCGGAAAGTGCGTGATGCGCACCGCGGAACTCGTCTTGTTGACGTGCTGGCCGCCGGCGCCGCTCGAGCGGTACGTATCGATGCGCAGGTCGTCGTCGTCGATCTCGACCTCGACGTCGTCGCTGACCACGGGCGAGATCTCGACCGAGACGAAGCTCGTGTGACGGCGGTTGGCCGAGTCGAAGGGGCTCAGGCGGACGAGGCGGTGGACGCCCTTCTCGGACTGCAGCAGCCCGTAGGCGTTCTCACCCTCGACCGTCAACGTAGCGCTCTTGAGGCCGGCCTCGTCACCCTCCTGCGCCT
>Ga0315289_10012399_pt1 | contig 12010 bp, 10 predicted proteins | sample YL17G11_40_MG_FD_203452 | JGI IMG/M metagenome (GOLD analysis project Ga0315289, IMG submission 203452) | Sediment microbial communities from Yellowstone Lake, YNP, Wyoming, USA - YL17G11_40 | ecosystem: Environmental > Aquatic > Freshwater > Lake > Sediment | place: USA: Wyoming | collected...
GGGCTCTGCTTTGAAGAATCTGGTGACTTGTGTTAGATGGACCCCGCGGCGTCGCTATCAACCAGCCAGGTGACCTTATCAAGGATAGGCCAAAGGACATGGATAGGATAACGAACATCGTCCGGGTCGCTGGTCAGAACCTCTTTCAAAATACGGGCTTTTTCCTTGCCGGAAACCAGCACAACCAAGTGGCCGGCAGCACAAAGAACCGGACGGGTCAGGGTTACCCTATTAAGTTTCTCATCCAGAAAGTAAACCACAGATGCCAGGTTCTCCGTGTCGAAGGGCACATAAGAATCAGGAAACAGCGAACCGGTATGTCCTTCAACACCCATACCCAGCACAATCAAATCAAACTCCGGGAGCTGGGTTTCTTTTAGGCCGAAAACCTCTCGAATTGTATCTTCGTAACAGCGGGCCGCTTCTCTAATATCCTCGTACTCGGTCGGAATGCGATGGATATTCTGCTCAGGGATAGCAACCTTACCCAAGAACGTGTCGGCAGCCAGCCTATAATTGCTCCCCGTCGAATCGAGCGGTACGTACCGCTCATCAACCCAGAACAACTGTATTTTGTGCCAGGGCAGGTACTTGGCTTTCGGCACTTCGGCCAGCAGCTCAAAGAAACGCCTCGGGGTATGGCCGCCGGATACGGCGACATAAAAGGTATCTTTTGCCGTTATTGCCTTCTGTGCGTCGGCAACAAAAAGCTCAACAGTCCTGTACGCAAGGTCCTCAGCGTCGGCGGCAACCTTGAGATTCGGCTTGTAATTAGCAGTAGTTGCCATCATTTATCCGGGCTTGTGTTTGGAATTTCGATTCCTGCTCTGGAGGGCTATTATCCACTCTGCAGGACTCGTTAGCAAGAAAAAAACCTTGAAAAATGCCGTACACAGGATAGTGGACCCGTTGAGTCTGTGCTTAAATGACCTCATCGATTTCCCATAAAAACGCCTTTATGCCTACCGAAGCCAGATTCTCCCTGATCTTACGGACATTTTGCATAAGTTTTTTAGCGTTGTCCTCGTCGGTGACGACAAATGTGCCGTAGTTTACGCCGGGCCAGACCTCGGTATTTAGATGCGGCTCACTAAGCCGGCCTCTACCCAAGATGTCGGGGAATTTCGTGTAGCAATCGATCCCAGCCGACTGCATCGCCTCGTTCACCTCTGCGTCTATCGCCACATTGTGTACAATCAGGACAGCTTTCATAATTATGCTCTCGCAGCACCAGGCTTAAAACCTTCAAACAAGCTATAAAGAGTGGGCATTAAAATCAGCGTCACAAGTGTGCTCAGCGTCATTCCACCGATACTGGTTATGGCAAACGGCCCCCAAATTTCTGAGCCTTCGCCGTGCAAAAATAGAAGCGGCGCCAAACCCAATATCGTGGTAAGAGTAGTGCTCAGTATCGGCCTTAACCTGCTTCGCCCGCCCTCAACGATCGCTGTGTAGACATCGCATCCCCGCCGGCGAAGAATCCTTATGTAGCTGATAAGCACGATGCCGTTGTTGACCGCAAGCCCTACCAGCAAAATCAGCGCAATAAAGGTTATGATACTCATTGCTATACCGGTAACCGCCAAAGCGATGACCACGCCCACAATGCCAAACGGAACCGACAGGAATATGATAAACGGGTCCCTAAATGACTCAAATTGAGACGCCATCACCATGTATACCAATACCATTCCCAGACCTGCGGCGATAATCAGCAGCCTGAATGCTTCTTTTCTTTCTTTCTCAGCGCCGCCAATTTTGTAACTAAAGCCCAGCGGCGCCGCAATCTTATCAATCGCCTTTCGAACATCTTTTACCACTGAGCCGAGGTCTCTGCCGCTGATGCTGCCGGAAACCGTGATGTAGCGGGCCTGGTCCTTTCGCTCGACCTTTGTCGGGCCGACGCCCTGCTCAATTCGCGCGATATTGGCCAGGCTAACCTGGCCCCCGCCCGGTATGCCAATGAATACGTCCCGCAAATCCTCGATTTTCTCCCGGTCCTCTGCTCGCAGCCGAACTCTCACATCATATTCATTCCCTCGCTCGCGATACCTCGTTGCGGTACTGCCGGCAAAAAATGTCTCTATGGTTTTACCGATGGTTCTTATATCAAGCCCCAATTTAGAGGCCTTCTCGCGGTCAACGACAACTTTGACCTCCGGCTTTTCTTCCTTTCTGCTGACTTGAATATCTTGCACGCCCTTAACGCCGGCTATGGCTGACTGAACCGCCTCCGCATATCGCCTGGCACTATCCATGTTGTGGCCGTAAAGTTCGACAGCCAATTCTCCGCCGGCGCCGAAGACCATTGCCGACATCGGGTCCTCGGCGCTATAGCGAATAACTGTCCCGGGAATTCGGTCTGTAATCTTGCGAAGCCTCGCTATTATCTCATTCGGCGAAACGTCCCGCTGCTCTTTGGGCTTCAGGCTGAGAAACAAAATGCCCTTGTAGGTTTCTTCCTCTGTAGCAAAATGCGAGCTTGCCCCGCCATAAACTCCCCAACGTACGAAACTATCCCGTCTCTCAGGAACATCATTCTCAACTATTGATTGCAGCTGCTGGGCTACGGCGCCGGTACGCTCAAAGCGTGTGCCGATCGGCAGCTCATAGTCAGCCGATACTCGGTTTTGGTCCTCCTCAGGGAAAAATTCGGTGCCGACAAAACTAACAAGCCCAATGCTCCAGACAAATAACACCGCACAGCCAATGAGGACTGTCTTACGATTATTCAACGACCAGGCCAGGAGCCTAACGTAGAGCTCCTCCATCGCCGTTAAGACTTTTTCGCCCCAACGGTAAAAGAGGCCCAGTCTTGACTTTGACGGCTTCGGATTGCCAACTACAAGAAATCTGGAACACAGCATTGGCACAAGCATAATAGCCGTAAAGAGCGACGCCACCAAAGCCATCACGACAATCATGGCAAATTGCCCGAAAATAATCTTGGTAATACCGCCCATAAAAACGATCGGTGCAAATATCGCTATGGTCGTTAGGGTCGAAGCCATCACAGCCACTCCCACCTCACTTGAGCCGTGAATCGCACTTTCTTTGAGCCTCTCACCCTTTTGGCGGTGACGATGAATGTTATCGACGATGACAATGGCGTTATCGACAACTTCTCCTATCGCGACGGCCAGGCTGGCAAGACTTGTCGTATTGATTGTATAGCCGGCCAGGTACATTAGAAAGAAGGTTATTATCAATGAGATGGGAATAGCCGTAGCAACAATGATGCTTGCCCGGACGCTGCGCAGGAAAAATAGCACTACCAAAATAACGAAAATTATTGCCCAGAATACGTTGTCGCGCAGATTACGCACCGATGCCAGGATAAACTCGGAATTATCCATTACCATTTTTACCTCGACATCGGGCGGCAAATTTTTCTTTATGGTCTCCAGCTGTTCCCTGACCGCCCGGGCGACTTCCACCGTATTTTCGCCGCTCTGCTTTTGGATAAATACAGCCAGTGCCTTTTTGCGATTCATCCGCACGTCGTATGTACGTTCCTTGAAAAAGTCCCTCACATCGGCAACGTCTTTCAGCTTTATCGCTATGCCGTTACGGCGGGCAATAACAACCTCGCCGACCTCCTGCGGATTTGAGAACTCCTCAGGCGTGCGCAACAAATAGTCCTTGTAGCCGGTTTTTATATTGCCGCCCGGAATACTGAGGTTCTGTGCTGCAAGAGCCGCGTTTAGCTGTGTAACCGACAAGTCCAAGGCTGCAAGCTTTTCATGGTCTACATCAATCCGAATCTGTCGCTCCAGGCCGCCGCCCGCCGTAGCCGAGGCAACGCCTTTGACGCGTTTGAGAGGGTCGACTATTTCATCATCAACTATATCCTCCAGATTGGGATAGCTGTCTTCAGCGGTAATGGCGATAATTACGATCGGCATCATCGAAAGGTCAAACTTGAAAATAATCGGATTCTCCGCCTCCTCCGGCAGCCGGTCCCTGATCAGATCGATTTTCTCGCGGACATCGTTGACGCTCTCATCTATTTTCTCGCCCCAGTTGAATTTCAACGTTACCGACGACAATCCCTCCTTTGAAACCGAGATCACCTCATCGACGCCGGAGATGGTGCTGAGAGTATCCTCCATCGGCTCGGTAATCAGCGTCTCTATCTCTTCGGGTCCCGCCCCCTCGTAGGCTGTAATAACCGAGACAGCCGGTATCTCTAATTCGGGCATCAAATCCAATCCCAGCTTGGGCAAAGACGTCACCCCCAAAACTATAACTGCCACAAATATCATCAGGGTCGTGACGGGCCTGTTTACCGATAGCTCAGCAAGCTTCATTTTATGTCCTCTATCCGCACAACTTCGACGCTAATCCCATCGGCCAAAAAGTTCATCCCGTTGACCACGAGCGTCTCGCCCGGCTTTAACCCATCGGTTATCTCGCATTTGGCGGCTTCGGTTATGCCGAGGGTCACAAAACGCTTGTGGGCAATCCCACCTTCCGCCACATACACGTAGTAGCGGTCAACTTTGCCGCCGAGAATGACGTCGCGCGGGATGACCACGACATTATCTTTACGCTCGGTTATTAAAGCTACTCGTGCGAACATGCCGGGTTTAAACAGCAGCTCTTGGTTCTTAAGACGTATCTCAACCTGTATGGTGTGGGTTTGCTCATCAAGAGCAGGATGGACTGAATACACCTGCGCATCGAATACCTTGTCGGGCACCGCATCAACCCTGATTTCGCAAGGCGTCCCAACAGCAACTTCTCCGGCGTGCTTTTCCGCCACAGCGACAATTATTTTTACGGTTTTCATATCGGCCACTCTAACGATAGGGTCGCCCGGCCTGACAAGATTGCCCCGGTCGATGTATTTCTTAGTAACCGTGCCGTCGATCGGCGAGGTAATTGTCGACTCCCGCAAATCTACTTGAGCAAGCTCCAGAGCAGCTTTAGCTGAATCCAATCTCGCTGCTGCCAGCTCCGCGGCAGTTGCCGCCTTATCCTTACTCTGCTCGGTAACTGAGCCGGCTTCGTACAAGGCGACTATTCGCTTCTTTTCGCGCTCGGCATCCGCCAGCTCGATTCCAGCAGCCTTCACAGCGGCGCTGGCCGAGGCCACCTGCGCCAAGTATATGTCGTGGTCGATAACCGCCAGTTGCCGGCCCTTGCTGACGGTCAAGCCTTCTTCAACCGGAACCGAATTGCCGCCGGCCCCCTCCGACCCGGTCGGGCGGACCGCTTGCAGTGATTCGATCCTGCCGGAAACCTTCGACTTTATGTCTACAACTTCGTTTGCTTCCATCCAACTGGTCAGCTCGATTGTATTTCTTATTGAGCCGGTGCTTACTTTTTGCACCTCGACCGGAACCACCCTTGGCTCAGCTTTAACCTCGGCTGGCTTGTGGTTATATCCGAACCAGAAGGTTACAAATACCACTGCAAACGCGGTTATCCAGAATATAACCCTTCTACCCGTCTTCATTTTTCTTCTCCTGGGTTTTCTGGACCCCGCAATAAATTGCGGGGCTAACCACTATCACTTAACCATCGTCAAAGTGCCCATCGCTTTTTGAAGGTCCAATTTCGCGATCACGTGCGAATAAATCGCCTGGTAGTAATTCGCCTGGGCGGTCGTCAGAGCAGCCTGGGCATCAATCATTTCAACCTGCGTGTTAGTCCCCTCTCTGTAGCCAACTTCTGCAAGCCGCAGACCCTCCCTTGCCCTGGTAAGATTCAGCCGCTGCGATTCAACAAACTCGGTGGCATTCTCGATGCTTAGCTGCGACTTGGTCAGCTCGAATAAGGCGGTCTCTTCAGCGTCCACCAAACCTATTTGGGCCTGCTTAAGCCGCGCCTTCTGCGAAACTATTTGGCCCTCACGCGAAAAACCGTCAAAAATGGGTAAGGTCGCTGTAAGGCCGGCTTGCCAGGCGTGACCCCATTCAATCAGCATCATGGTGTGCGGATCAGGTTTCGCCCAAGTGTTGCTGTAATAGCCGCTGATAACCGGCAAATATCGGCTGCGAGCGATGTTAAGCTGCTCCCTTTGCACTCTTATATCAAACTCCTTGCCGAGCAGATCGGGCCGATTCCGATACGCCGCTTCAACAGCCTGCTCCATCGCCACCTTGGAAGGAACATAAGTCAGCTCGTCCGAGAGAACAAAGTCGCTATCCTGTGACACGCCCATCGTCTTAATCAGCATGGCTTTTGAAATGTTGATCGCATTCTTGTTCTGTATCAGTTCAGCCTGGAAATTGGATAGTTCCACCTCCGCCCGCAGGACGTCGAAATCCGAAGCGATTCCGCCCTGACGTTTCTGCTTGACACTGTCAAGATGCGCCTTCGCTGAGCGAACCGCGTCTGTGCTTATTTCCACCAGGTGCTGACTGAGCAAAACATCATAATAGGCGTGCTCGGCTGCATAAACCACGTCCTGAACCGCCGCTCGAACCGTCTCGTCAGTGAGTAGCGAAAACAACTTCGCGGAATTGAGCCGGGCAGATATCGAACCACCGGCAAAAATCGGCTGCGTAACCATAAGACCGGTCGAGTAATTATCTACGTCGCCAAACTGTATCTTCTCCTTGCCGGCTGGTGTATCGATCTCAAAAGATGTCACTTCATCAAGCCGTCTATACTCACCGGTAAGACCGACATTCGGCAGAATGGCCGAATAGGATTTCAGGCGTTCTCCGCGGGCGATTTCTCTCTCCTGCGTGATGCGCTGCAGCGATTTATTGTTGGCCAGCGCCAACTTCAAGCAGTCTTGGACAGCCAGCTTGCCGCTAATGACCGGGTGGGCCTGCTCCTGGCGTTCTTTGCGACTCATCCATTGCCGATACGCAGTCTCTCTCGATAAACCAGCCTGCTCATAGAACTGTTCGCTGCCGACACATCCGGCCAGCATCGAAGTCATCAACGCAGCTAAGGCAAACCGAACTGTTTTCCGTCTCGTCCTATTCATATTCTTCAGCCCTCTGTCTTCTGTCCTTTGTCCTCTTTTTGCTCTGCACAAGCACGAATACCGGCGGCGGAGAACTTGACGATGTGTCTGATCACCTCAGCTAACTCGAACTTTGGCATTTCCGGATAATTGCTCTGTTCGAGCATGGCCTCGCCACAAATTGTATGCACTAATTGCCCTACGACAGACAGTATCGCCAGGTGCGCATTTGCCTGGCTCAGTGCAGGACAAATCTTCACCAGAGCCTGCTGCAGAGCCGTCATAACGGGAATAATCTCCTCCTCCAGAAAAATGTTTTGGGGCAGGTGACGGTCGACCATTTCCCGTGCCATCAGTTTGATGAACCGGCCTCCTGTGTGCTTATCCACAAGCGGCTCTACAAACGCATCGGCATAGGAGGCAAGCAGCTCTTCCAGGCGGGGCTCGCCGCCTTGCTTAGACATTACCTTGTCGATGCTGGCAATACGCGCCTGGCGCATAAGATTGAAATGCCGACGCCAGACCTCCAGGTACAGTTTCTCTTTGCCCCCGAAATAATAGTTTACAGATGCAATGTTGCAGCCGGCAGCGGCGGCGATGTCGCGAACGCTTGTGCCCTCGAAGCCGTGCTCGCAGAAAAGCCCTTCTGCCGCGTCAAGTAACCGCTCCTGTACGGGTTTATCAGAACTACTTACTATCGCGTTGTCATTTGATGTACTCATATCAAAATCCCTAAACGTGCGTTTCATACGAAAGTTTAAAACGATTGTTTGAAGAAATCAAGTAACTTTCAAATTTTTTTGCAGATTCCCACGTATCAATACTGAAAAATGTGAATTTTATATGTAGACCCAATCTGATGGTGTGCCACTCTGTTCCCACTAAACAGCCCAAAAGCAGCGCGAATGGATCGCCGCCGGGCAAATACCACAGAAAGCAACTTGCACTGCCGCTATTTCGAGAGACCGGCGCACACAAGTCTGGAGCCAACATTGGCACAAAGTTGAGCAGGACCTTGACCAGCAGAGGCAGGAAGCTATAATAAACTAAGGTCGCTGGGGGTGGCTTGCCTGAATTCGACAAGCTCGGTCGAGCCGAGGCAGGCCTGAGAAAAAACCCTTTGAACCTGATCAGGACAATCGCCCCCCTGCTTTCTTGGGAAAGCAGGAAGGGGGCTAAATATGCCTGCGTAGGAAAGCGATTGATACTGCTGAAATCCAACAGCGAGCCTAAAAGCAAATCGCTTCCTACACGGAAGTACGTGTTTAGCCAGAGGGAAAACCATCCCCAGTCCGCCCCGCTCTTGTCTTGGACAAGAAGACGCGGGGGCGGATTGAGGCTGCCACCCGATAGGACTGAGAACATACGTGTGGCATCCCCAGGCCCTGCACCTGCTCGTGCACTCGTCTCGGCGAAGCGCCAAGCCGTAGCCGGAGGGGCAGGGCTTGAGGATGGCAGTATCCAAAGTTGGCTAAACACGTGCACACGAAAGCGATTTTTGTTATGAATAGGGAGTCATGCAAGATGGCATCGCAGTTACAGGCCGCGCGAGCTGGAACGCTCACCAAACAGATCAAGTCTGTCGCTACAAGTGAAAACCTCGAAGCCTCGCTCGTCCGGGATGAAGTTGCGGCGGGTCGGCTTGTGATACCCGCAAACAAGCTGCATCTGAAAAGTAACCTTACGCCTATTGGGATAGGACGGGTGCTCAGGACAAAGGTAAATGCAAATATCGGCACGAGCACTGTGCGGTCTTCGGTGGAAGCAGAGATCAAAAAAATGCAGGTCGCACTTGCCGCCGGCGCCGATACTATTATGGATTTGAGCACGGGCGGCAATCTCGACCAGACACGCCGGCGGTTATTGGCACAATGCCCCGTACCCTTTGGAACAGTGCCGATCTACCAGGTGATAGAAGACAGAAATGTTGAACAGATTGACGGCAAAATAGTCCTCGAGATTATTGAAAGACAGGCTAAACAGGGCGTAGACTTTTTCACTATTCACGCCGGCGTCTTGAAAGAGCACCTGCCGCTGCTCGAACATCGGGTCGCAGGCATCGTCAGCCGGGGCGGAGCGCTGCTTGCCAAGTGGATGCTTTATCACAACCGGCAAAATCCGCTGTACGAAATGTTTGACGACCTGTGTGATATCCTGCGCGAATACGATGTCTGTTTTTCTCTCGGCGACGGGCTTCGTCCGGGTGCAATCGCCGACGCCACCGACCAGGCACAGATTGCGGAGCTAAGAACGCTCGGCGAACTCACGCTGCGGGCGCAGGAAAAGGGCTGCCAGGTTATGGTAGAAGGTCCTGGCCACGTGCCGTTCGACCAGATACAGGCCAATATGGAAATCCAGCAGGAAATTTGTCACGGTGCTCCGTTTTATGTTCTTGGCCCGCTGGTAACGGACATCGCGCCGGGTTACGACCACATAACCTCGGCAATCGGCGGAACTGCCGCCGCCTTCTACGGGGCGTCCTTTTTGTGCTATGTCACGCCGAGAGAGCACCTGGGTCTGCCGGACGCCGATGACGTGCGGGCTGGTGTAATCGCGGCAAAAATCGCCGCTCACGCGGCAGATGTTGCCCGCGGCTTAAAAGGTGCCGCCGACCGCGACAAAAGACTCAGCATCGCTCGAACCAGTCTGGACTGGAAGACACATCTTGCGGAGTCACTCGATCCGCAGACAGCCGAGCGAATGCACCGCGAGGCTTGTGAAAAAGCAAATGGTGGGCTAAAGCCCACCCTACAATCTGATTACTGCTCGATGTGCGGCCAAAAATGGTGCAGTGTCAGACTAAACCGCGAGATCCAAAAGGCGATAAAAACTGAGGAAGAATAACAATTATGGGCATCACATATATCCGGGGACAGGTTAAGGGAGCAAAGGGCAAGCGAGCGAATGTAAAATTTCTCATTGATAGCAGAGCGACTTATTCTGTGATTCCTAAAAGAATCTGGCAGGCTATTGGGCTAAAGCCAAAACGGCAGATGACTTTCACGCTGGCTGACGGTACAACAATCGAAAGGCAAGTTTCAGAAGCTCATATTAAGCTGCTGCAGGGAGAGGCTCACACGCCGGTGATTCTGGGCGAAGAAAACGACCAGGCACTATTAGGCGTTGTGACTTTGGAGATTCTCGGCCTTGTGTTTAACCCCTTCGAGCGAACACTTCAGCCGATGCGCATGCTGTTATGTTTTCATAGAATCTAATTCGATAAAAGCTACGGGCACAAAGATAAAGATCGGCAGCCACGCCCATAATTGCACCATCACCTTGCCGAAGAATACAGGCTCAGTGGCGAGCATTTTACAGACAAACGTTGTAATAAAACATGCCGTGGTCAGACCGAAACTAATCATCACCGCCGATTTCATCGACTTGGGGTCGCGACAAACCAAGACCGGCAGACTTATCATAAGCATCACCAGATTTATGATCGGGTCGGTAATACGAAAGTGCTTCTGGCTGTAAAGCTCAGGCAAGTCTCTTATCTTGGTTCTCTGAGCGGCAAGAGCAGCTAACTGTCTTAAACCTAACAGACTTATGTACCGGGCCTCCTGCCTGATAGGGATGTCTTTTGCAGTGACATCGCTTTTATATGAAGCGATCGGCTGCGGCTCTTCGCCGGAGCCTCTTTTGATCAATAGCCCCTTAGTCAAAATCCAGTTGCCCGTGTTGTGAACATCAACGGCCTTTTCCGCTGATATTCGTCCGACCACCTGCCAGATGCCGGGCTTTACCTCCAGGCGGCGGATGATGGTCGGCTCCTGCAACGTTGCGGTCTTCACATCAAATCTCGGGGCGCAAAACAGTGAACCGTTAGCGTCGGGAATAAACCATACGTCATACGATTCCTGGCCGGGAATATCACCCTGGCCGCGAGCAAGCTTGTTAGCAAGCGACGGTATCAGAATCTCCTGGTCGATAACCAGCAGGCCGGTCAGCAGCAGCGCAAGAACTAGGATCGGCCCGATGACTCGCTTCAGACTTACCCCGGAGGCCATTATGGCCACCAACTCATTCAGGCGAACCATCTTGCCCAACGAAAAAGCCGCTGCCAGCACCGTCATCATTCCCGCAAAATCTCGAAAGTAAAGGGTGGTGTTCAGGGCGTAAAAGATGAATATGTTCTTAATCACATCCAAGGCACCAAGATCTGTGTGCTCGGTAAATTCATCCAGATTCACGAACAGGTCAATAATTATTCGCAGGCCTATGAGAACGCAAGAGGCAATCCCATAACCAACCAAAAAGTTCTTCGCGACATGCTTGTCCAATATTTTCATATTTGTACGCCCGGTCTCCGGCTTAACATTTCGCGCCCGATGATGAGCACTTTTTGGCTTAGTTTTTCAGCAGCTTGTGATACATCACTATCGCTAACACAGTCAAAACGACCAGTCCCGTCCACGTCAGCAGCATACCTGAAATACCCTGCGAACCAAGATTTTCAGTGATGTTCTTGCCACTGATTACGCACACGATCAGCACGGCTGCCGGCACACAACTGGCGGCAAAAGCGCTGAGCATGTGTCCGCCTTTCTTGACGACACCCAGGCCGATGCCAATCAATATCATCGGCACGCAGCCCATCCCAAACGCCAGGCGGGAGTTTATCTCGGCCTTTATTTCAATAAGTGTTTCCCGCGCTTGTTTTTGAAGCCCATCGTGTAGTCCGCGAAGTATCGCGCTCGGCCCTTTTTCCAGCGCCGATTCCAGAACCAGTGGACGAATATTCTCCAAAATGTTACCGGTTTTGAACGTATCGGTAACAGCCGCCGGCAGAATCAAGCCGCTGATTACGTGCCGCATTCTCAACTGCCGCGAGCCCTCTTCCAGGGCTTTGTCGATATCCATCGTCAAAGTCAGTGCCGGCTCATCACCTTCGATATATAGTGACGCCCTTGCAGACCGCAGCGTCCATAAGAGCCGCCCGCTGCCGGCGTCGTACTCACCGACCACCACGCCGCCGGACAATTCCACTTTTCTCTCATCCTGCACGGTACACTGAGCAGCCATAAACTTGACCGAGTTCGGCTTACCGAGCAGCTCGTAAAAGCCCCCATTAGCCCCCGCACC
>Ga0315289_10012402_pt1 | contig 12009 bp, 9 predicted proteins | sample YL17G11_40_MG_FD_203452 | JGI IMG/M metagenome (GOLD analysis project Ga0315289, IMG submission 203452) | Sediment microbial communities from Yellowstone Lake, YNP, Wyoming, USA - YL17G11_40 | ecosystem: Environmental > Aquatic > Freshwater > Lake > Sediment | place: USA: Wyoming | collected...
CCGTCGCGACGGAACCGCGGCGCGGCAGAGCGGCGATCTTGCGCGTGTCCCCCGTGTCAACGTCGGTCGAGAAGACAACGCCCTCACGGATGTAGTAGACGCGCTGGCTCTTGCGACCGGCCTCGATGAGGCGCACGCGGCCCTCGACCACCTGCCGGGCCTGATGCGTGGTCAGATCGAGAACCGAGATCCCCTCCGCGGTCGAGTAGACCAGCCTCCTGCCGTCGGCCGTGTAGCCGTTCTGATTGAAGTAGAGGCTGGCGCTGCCGGCCTCGCGCGTGAGGCGGACGACGCGGTGACCCGTGTCCGGGTCAATCCAGGAAGTGGGCGGCTCCGCGGTTGGCGGCGAGGCTGGCGCCGGGGGTTGCGCGAACAAGGCCGGCAACGCGGCAAACAGCAGGCAAGCGACGAGTCGATAGGGCATGAACACCATTCTATGGCCTCGCGGTTTTCGGATGGCGGGAGCAAGCTCGCCCGTAATCCGCACGTAACAACTTGTCCGGCCAGGGGGCCGGACGCGGACGGGGGCGTCCGCCCTACAACCGTACGGATTACGGCTCGCCGCCACGCACGATCAGTGCTAGGATACGAGGTGGAACTGGAGGGTCGCCCTCGAGATGAAGCAGCAGATATTGAACGCAATTGAGGATCTCCCAGACGACGCTGATATTGAAGATGCCCTCGATCGCCTGTACCTGCTCTACAAGGTCGAACGAGGCCTTCGCCAGGCCGATCAGGGCGAACTGATCAGTCAAGAAGAGGTCCGCCAACGTATGGCCAAATGGCTGAAGTAAGGTGGACGCCCCAGGCTGCGGATGATCTCGAGGCCATCTGCCTGTTCATTGCCCGCGACGCCCCTCAAATAGCCGCGGCGTTCGCCGACCGGGTGTTCCGCGCCACCAAGCAACTGGCCCACTTTGCGCGATTGGGAAGAATCGTTCCGGAGTTGGGAATCGAGGACATCCGGGAGATCATTGTGGGCAGCTATCGCGTCATCTACCGGGTTCGTGACGAGGACGTCCAGGTCCTGACGGTGCACCATGGGGCTCGGCTTCTCGACACCGGAAAGGTACACCCCGGCGTTTAACGAAGGCCCGCACCCGACCGACGAGAAACACGGTGGCGGGGCCGTGCCCCGCCGGTCGCGGCTCCTTATCAGAAGTTCAGCTTCAAGGCGAACTGGACCGAGCGCGCAGAATCCTGCCGCCCGGTGATGCGGCCGAAGTTGGCGTTGAACTTGGTCTCAGGGTTTTGGGTTTTCCTATTGCCTTTCAATATGAGATGTGGCACGCTGATATTGGGACCCAATAGGAGAGTCATGACTGAGAAGGCGGACGTCTGGCAGGGCACCCTCGCCCTGATGGTGCTGAAAACGCTGGAGACCATGGGGCCGCTCCACGGATACGGCATTGCCCGCCGCATCGAACAGACCAGCGGGCGGGTGCTCTCGGTGAACTACGGAACCTTGTACCCGGCCCTGCTCAAGCTGGAACAAGAGGGCTGCATCTCGGCCAGATGGGGCGTGTCGGACAACAAGCGCCGAGCAAAGTACTATTCCCTCACCCCCGCCGGGCGGAGACAGCTCCGGAGGGAAGCGCAGGCGTGGGAGCGGACCACGGCGACGATCGCGCGATTCTTTTTGCCGTCCGCGGAGGTCTCATGAGAGCCGTGCGCGTCTTCCTGTCCCGGCTGCGCGGTCTGGCGGGCAAGGCGCGCAAGGACCGCGAACTGGCGGAGGAGCTGGCGAGCCACCTCCAGATGCAGATCGAAGACAACCTCCGCCGTGGCATGACGCCCGAGCAGGCCCGCCGGGAGGCGCTTTTGAAATCCGGCGGCCTGGAGTGGGCCAAGGAAGAATGCCGTGACCGGCGCGGGCTGCCGCTGCTGGAGACGGTGCTGCGGGACCTCCGCCACGCTGCACGGATCCTCCGCCGCAGCCCCGCGTTCACCGCGGTCGCCGTGCTGTTGCTGGCGCTCGGCATCGGCGCGAACACGGCCATCTTCACGCTGCTCGATCAGGTGATGCTCCGGGTCCTCCCGGTCAAGAATCCTCAGCAGCTCGTAATGATCTGGACCACCGGGCCGCACCTGGGAGGCAATCAGGGCTCGAGGGCCTCATCCTACCCGATGTACCAGGATTTCCAGCAGCGGGCCCAGGCCTTCTCGTACGTCTTCTGCCGCTACTACACAGCGCTCTCGATCAGCTTGGGGAACGAATCGGAGCGGGTCACGGGCGAACTGGTCTCCGGGAACTACTTCCAGGCCCTGGGGGTCGGGCCAGCCGTGGGACGTGTGTTCTGGCCGGAGGAGGACGACCGGGTGTACAAAGGGCACCCGGCGGTCGTTCTGAGCCACCAATACTGGGTGAGCCGCTTTGGGGCGGACCCCGGCGTGGTCGGAAGAAAGATCTTCGTCAACAGCCACCCCATGGTCATTGTGGGCGTGTCGGCGGCGGGATTCTCCGGGCTCGACCCGGCGCGTTCTCCGCAGGTGCGCGTTCCCATCCAGATGAAGCCGCTCATGACGCCTGGATCCGACCAATTGGGCAACCGGCGCAACCAGTGGATCCAGATCTTCGCGCGCTTGAGACCCGGCTACACGATGGGGCCGGCGCAAGCGTCGCTCCAGCCCCTGTTGAGTGAGATTCTGCGCGCCGAGGTGGAGGAGTCGTCTGTTCGCTACGTACCGAAACCGATGCGCGACCGATTCCTGGCTCGGAAGGTGCGCATGGAGCCGGCAGCCAACGGCTATTCAGATCTGCGGCAGAGCTACTCGACGCCGCTGGCCGTCTTGATGGCGATGGTCGGCCTGGTGCTTCTGATCGCCTGCTTCAACGTGGCGAGCCTGCTGATCGCGCGAGCGGCGGCCCGGCAGAAGGAAGTGGCCGTGCGACTGGCGATGGGCGCCTCACGCGGCCAGCTTGTACGGCAGTTGCTGGTCGAGAGCACCGTTGTTGCGGTGGCAGGCGGAGCAATGGGGCTGTTGCTTTCCGTGGTGATGATCCGCGGATTGCTGGGCTTCCTGCCAACCAAGGGAATGCTGCTGACTTTGCGGGCCGAGCCGGACTGGCGCATTCTCGCGTTCAACCTGGCGTTGGCGTTCCTCACGGCCCTGTTGTTCGGCCTGGCGCCGGCCTGGCAGACCACGCGAGTGGATCTGTGGAGCACGCTGAAGGACGCCGCCGGCGCTGTTGCCGGCAACCGCAGCTCGGTGAGAATGCGCAAGAGCCTGGTGACGGCGCAGGTGGCGTTCTCGTTTCTGCTGCTGGCCGGCGCTGGACTGTTTGTGAAGACGCTGGCCAACCTGAAGCAGACGAATCGGGGGTTCCGCGACATCCACAACCTGATTACCTTCCAGGTTGACCCTGCTCGCAACGGTTATTCGCTCGAGCGCCTCAAGGCTTTCTATCAGCAAGTTCAAGAGAAGATCCGGTCCCTGCCAGGGGTGACCTCGGCCGGGTATGCCTGGATCCCGGTGCTGAGCGGCCGTGAAGCGGATTGGGACGTGGTGGTGGAGGGGCGCTTGTTCAAGGACGGCGAAAACAGGCAGGCCTTTGTGAACAGCCTGTCGCCAGGCTATTGGCAGACCATGGGTCTGGCGTTGCTCGACGGTCGCGACTTTGATGGCCGGGATGAGGGCAGCCGCTACCGCGTGGCGATCGTGAACCGCGCATTTGCCGAGCGTTTCTTCCCAGACCAGAGTCCGATCGGACGGCACATCGGCTTTGACCTGGGCCCCGGGGCACTGCCTGACATCGAGGTTGTCGGCATCGTGGAGAACTCGCTCAACGAGGGCCCGCGTGAGGGGGTGCGCCGCCAGGTATTTCTGCCCTTCGGCCAGTCGAATTTCCCGTACGCTACCTCGTTCTACGTGCGCACGGCAGGCGGCTCAGGCGCGATGCACAGCGCGCTGCGGAAGAAGGTGCAGGAGCTGGACCCGGCGATGCCGGTCTACGAGATGAAGACGCTGGAGAAACAGCTCGACGAAACGCTCGGCACGGAACGTTTGACCGCGACGCTCTCAGCGGCGTTTGGGACGCTGGCGACCCTTCTCGCGGCGGTGGGTCTCTATGGAGTGATGGCCCTGGTGGTCGTGCGCCGGACCAGAGAGATCGGATTGCGCATGGCGCTGGGCGCGCGGCAGGGCGCGGTCCTCTGGATGGTGATGAAGGAAGCGCTCGGCCTGCTGGGAGCCGGGCTCGCACTAGGAATCCCCTGCGCTTACTGGCTGAGCCGGTACGTGTCTTCACAGCTCTTCGGCGTCACGCCGACCGATGTCCCGACGGCTGTGACTGCCTCGGTAATCCTGGCGGCGGTGGCCGCCGTTGCGGGCCTTCTGCCGGCCCGGCGCGCCAGCACCATCGACCCGATGCAGGCCCTGCGGCATGAGTAGAGGAGGTTCCATGAGCGCCATCCGCGCCATCTTGTCCCGATTGAGCGGTTTCCTTCACAGAGAACGCAGGGATCGCGAGCTTGACGAGGAGCTGGCGAGCCATCTCCAGATGCAGATCGAAGACAACCTGCGCTGCGGGACCTCCGCCACGCTGCACGGATCCTCCGCCGTGGTCCGGGGTACACTTTGGTCGCCGTGCTCTCGCTGGCCTTGGGCATCGGCGCCACCACGGTGATCTTCAGTGTGCAGAAGGCCCTCCTCCTCACGCCCCTTCCTTATCCCGAGCCCGAGCGCCTGATGGTGGTGTGGCAGAGACCGCCCGAGGAACGCGGGCGCCAGCCGCTGTCGAGCCCGGACTACATCGACTACCGCGAACGCAGCCGGTCGTTCGAGGAGCTCGGCGTACAGACGCTGCGCCCGGTCAACCTGGCGGGCGGGGGCACGCCGGAGCGCGTCTGGGGATCGATCTGCACGGCCAGCTTTCTGCGAGCGGTGGGCGTGGAACCAGCCGTGGGCCGGCTCTTCACGGATGAGGAGGAAGCGCAGGGGGAGCGGGTGGTCGTGTTGGGCCAGGGGCTCTGGAAACGCCGCTTCGGCGCCGATCCGGACATTGTTGGCCGCAGGATCAGCGTCAACCGGGAGACCTACACTGTCGTGGGGATTATGCCTGCCGGCTACCAGAGCCCCCGCATCTGGGTGACGGACTCCAGCGCCGAACTCTGGTCCCCGGTGAGGCTCTCGAGGGCCGACAGTGAACGCGACAGCCACTGGCTGGCCGCGCTGGGCCGGCTCAAGCGCGGCGTCTCTCAGCAGGCGGCCGAGGAGGACCTCAGAGCGATCGCCGCCGCACTGGCGAGGCAGTACCCGATTTCGAGTGCGCGCGTTTCAGTGTGGATGCTGCCGCTCAAGGAGCTGATGACCGCGGACGTGCGGAGACCGGTGTGGTTCCTGCTGGCGGCGGTCGGGGTGCTGCTGCTGATCTCGTGCGCCAACGTGGGTGGCGGCGGGTCTCCTCTCAGGACTTGCGCCCGCGCTGTCGGCGGGCCGCCTGTTCACACCGGGCAGCGCGACCGAGGCCCGATCCGAGATCGTGGTGAACCGGGCCTTCGCCAGGCGGTATTCGACGGCGCCGCCGCGCGGCGACGTTTCAACACCGTCCTGATCCAGTGCTTTACTCTGCTGGCGCTGGTCATGGTGATTGCGGGGATCTACGGCGTCATCTCCTGCTACGTCACCCAGCGCGCCCGCGAAATCGGGATTCGGACGGCGCTGGGAGCCGACCGCCGGCGCGTCTTGAAGACGATAGTCGGGCGCGGGGCGGGAATCTCGGCGCTGGGAATTCTCATCGGTGTCGGCGGCTTTCTTGCCCTCTCGGGCGTGGTGAAGAGCATGCTGTACGGTGTCAGCCCGACCCACCCCGCTTCAATCGTTGGCGGGGTTTTCCTGTTGTTGCTGATCGCCCTTTTGGGATCGGCGCTGCCGGCTCTGCGGGCGGCGAGTATCGACCCCGTCCGGACCCTCAGGGCCAGGTAGTGCCCGGCGGTGCGGCCGAAGTTGCGGATTGTGGGCGCACCCGGGCATCCCCGGCGCTTGCGGAATCTGGTACACTATGGTCTTCACCCAATCCCGCTCTCAGTGGGAGGCGGAGGCCTGGCACGGCCGAGGCCGTTGGAACCAATGAGGGAATATGGCACGCAAAGCAGGCAAGCAATATCTGACTGCCGTTCAGCAAGTCAAGGCGCGGTCGTACTCTTTGCAGGAGGCGGTCGAGCTGGTTCGGAAGGTCAAGTTCGCCAAGTTCGACGAAACCGTGGAAGTCCACCTCCGCCTGGGCGTGGATCCCAAGCACGCTGACCAGATGGTGCGCGGCACGGTGGTGCTGCCCAACGGCCTGGGCAAGTCCAAGCGCGTGCTGGTGATCGCCTCAGGCGAGCGCCAGAGGGAAGCCCAGGAAGCCGGGGCGGACTACGTGGGCGGCGAGGACATGGTGCAGAAGATACAGGGCGGGTGGTTGGACTTTGACGCCGTGGTGGCCACCCCGGACATGATGCGCTCGGTGGGCCGGCTGGGCAAAGTGCTGGGTCCCCGCGGGCTGATGCCCAATCCCAAGACCGGAACGGTGACCATGGAAGTGGGCCGCGCGGTGCGGGAAGTCAAGGCCGGCAAAATCGAGTTCCGGGTAGACAAGACCGGCATCATCCACGCGCCGGTGGGCAAGGTGAGCTTCCCGTCCGACAAGCTGGCGGAGAATGCCGACAGCCTCATCCAGGCGGTGGTGAAGGCCAAGCCGGCGGTCGCCAAGGGCAAGTACGTCAAGAGCGCCACCATCTGCTCGACGATGGGGCCGGGCGTGCGACTGGACGTGACGCCCTATAACGCGCGGGTGCAGTAAAGCGGGGGCGGAGGCAGAGAGTGAAGAAACGGTCCGACAAGCAGCGCGAGGTGGCGTCCTTGCGCCGGGAGCTGGAGCAGACCCCGCACCTGTTCGTGGCGGGATTCGAGCGGTTGACGGTGGCCCAGGACTTCGAGTTGCGCAAGACGGTGCGGGACGCCGGCGGCCGCTACAAGGTGATCAAGAACAAGCTGGCGGAGAAGGCGGCGGAGGGCACGCGGGCCGAGAGGCTGTTCAAAGGGCTTGCCGGGATGACCTCGCTGGCCTACACCAGCTCCGACGCGGTGGCGCTGGCCAAAGCCCTGACGGCCTATGCCAAAGCCAACCCCAGCTTCACCTTCAAGGCGGGGATGGTGGAGGGTCGGGTCATTAAAGTGGGTTCGATTCAGCAACTGGCCGGGCTGCCCTCGCGCGAGCAGATGCAGGGCAAGGTGCTGTTCCTGATCCAGGCGCCGGCGCACCGGCTGGTGTCGGCGCTGGGCGGGGTGGGGCGGAAGCTGGCGGTGGTGATTGACCAAGCCGTCAAGGACAACAAGTTTTCAGGGTGAGCAAGGAGTCAAGACAGAAATGGCGGACATAAACGCGATTGCGGAGCAGATCCAAGGGCTGACGCTGCTGGAAGCGGCCGAGCTGGTCCAGGTGCTGGAGCAGCGCTTAGGGGTGTCAGCGGCGGCCGCGACCGTGGCGGCGGCGCCCTCCGCGGCCGGGGCTATCCCGGCGGCTGCGGCCGAAGAGAAGACGGAGTTCACGGTAGTCCTGGTGGCCATCGGCCCCAATAAGATCAATGTTATCAAGGCCGTACGCGAGGTCACCAGCCTGGGACTCAAGGAGGCCAAGGATTTGGTGGACGGGGCGCCCAAGCCCATCAAAGAGGGCGTGAGCAAGGACGAGGCGGAAGCTGTCCGCAAAAAGTTCACCGAAGTCGGCGCCACCGTCGAGGTGAATTAGAGACCGGGGCTGGCCGCGGGGGACAGGCAGTGTGCCCCCTGGGGGTGGCTTGTACGGGGTTGACGGGAAGCCCGAGGTCTGATAGACTGAAGCTGATAGCCGAGCGAACATTCCACCACGAGTGTTAGTGAACCTCGCACGCTTCAACTGTGCCTTCAGTCCGCCTGAAGTCAGGGGTTTGTGTCTCCGCACGCGGTCCAGCACCCCGACCGGCCCATGCTCGCGGGCTAGGGGTCCCAGCACGCCGGGAGGACTGCTTCGTGCGTAGCTAGCGGTCGCATCAGCCGGTGGTTTCGAGGAGTTGACGCATGCAGAATTCGACCAGCGGGACTGCCAAAGAGCGCATCGACTTTTCCCGCATTCGCACTTCGATTCCCATTCCGAACCTGATTGAGGTGCAGAAGAAGTCCTACGAGCGCTTCTTGCAGATGGACCTTCTGCCCGGCGAACGGGACGACATCGGGTTGCAGAGCGTCTTCAGCTCGGTGTTCCCGATCTCGGATTTTCGCGGGCTGAGCCAGTTGGAGTTCGTGGATTACTCGATCGGGAACTGGGAGTGCAAGTGCGGCAACCTGAAGGGGCTGCACCACTTGCGGTCCACCTGCCGCAATTCGGGCTGCGGGGCCACCATTCCCACCGATCCCTATCACGCCGGCGATGTGCTGTGCCCGCGTTGCGGGACCTTCAACCGGAACGTGGTCACCTTCTGCAACCGCTGCGGCGACCCGGTGGCGCTCCAGTTGAAGTACGACGTGGCCGAGTGCGAGGAGCGGGGCATGACCTACGCGGCCCCGCTGAAGGTGACCATCCGCCTGACGGTCTACGACAAGGACAGTGAGGCGGGCACGCGCACCGTGCGGGACATCAAGGAGCAGGAGGTGTTTTTCGGCGAGATCCCGCTGATGACGGAGAACGGGACCTTCATCATCAACGGGACCGAGCGGGTGATCGTCTCGCAGTTGCACCGCTCCCCGGGGGTGTTCTTCGAGAAGATAGCGGCGCAGGGCTACTACCTGGGCAAGATCATTCCCTACCGGGGAAGCTGGGTCGAGTTCGAGTACGACACCAAGAACCTGCTGCACGTGCGCATCGACCGCAAACGGAAGTTTTACGGGACGGTGTTCCTGCGGGCCCTGGGTTTGAAGACCGACGAGCAGATCGTGCGGACCTTCTACCGCGTGGACAAGATTTCGATCAAGAACGGGGGGCTGTTCTGGCACGTGCCGCCGGGGGGAAAGGACCGGGAGGCGCCGCCCAGCAGCCTGCTGGGCATGCGGTTGTCGCACGCGGTCACCGGGCGGGGCGGCGAGACTATCGTGGCCCCGGGCAAGCGGGTGACGGGGGCGCTGCTGCGGGAGATCCATAAGGCGCGCGTCGAGCAGCTCGAGATGGTGGTGGGGGACCTGGAGGGGGCGTTCATCGCCGCCGACGTAGTGGACCTGACCACCGGCGAGGTGCTGCTGGACGCCAACCAGGAGCTGACCGCGGCGGGGGTCTCCAAGCTGATCGAAGCCGGAATCGGCGGCTTCGAGGTGTTCTTTCCGGAGCGCGACGACGCCGGGACGGTCATCTCGGCCACGCTGAAGAAGGACCCGGTGAAGAGCCAGAGCGACGCCCTGCTGGAGATCTACCGCAAGCTGCGTCCCGGCGATCCGCCCACCCTGGACACGGCCAGGCAATTGTTCCAGGGCATGTTTCTCGACCACCGCAAGTACGACTTCTCGCGGGTCGGGCGGATGAAGTTCAACATCAAGCTTTACGACCGCCCGGACGCCACGCCGCTGGACAAACGGACCCTGGAGCCGGAGGACTTTTTCGCGGTGATCCGCTACCTGCTGAAGCTGCGCCGGGTCGCCAGCCTGGCGGTGGACGACATCGACCACTTGGGCAACCGGCGGGTGCGGGCGGTGGGCGAGCTGCTGGAGAACCAGTTCCGCATCGGGCTGGTACGGATGGAGCGGGCCATCAAGGAGAAGATGTCGGTCTATCAGGAGATGTCCACGGCCATGCCGCACGACCTGGTGAACGCCAAGCCGGTGATGGCCGCCATCCGGGAGTTCTTCGGGTCGAGCCAGCTCTCGCAGTTCATGGATCAGACCAATCCGCTCAGCGAGATCACGCACAAGCGGCGGCTTTCGGCGCTGGGCCCGGGCGGGTTGTCGCGGGAGCGGGCCGGCTTCGAGGTGCGTGACGTGCACGCCACCCATTACGGCCGCATCTGCCCCATCGAGACGCCGGAAGGACCCAACATCGGGCTGATCTCCTCGCTGGCCTGCTTTGCCCGCATCAACGACTACGGTTTCATCGAGAGCCCGTACCGGAGGGTGGTCAAGGGCCAGGTGGTTGACGAGGCGCGGATTCTGAACCCGGGCGACACGCACTTCCGGGTGGGGCAGGTGGTCGAGCGGCACGAAGCCGAGAAGGTCAACCGGGAGCTGAGCGCCCGCAAACAGCCGGCCGAGTATGAAGCCCACCCGCACTACTTGTCGGCCTGGGAGGAGGATAAGTACGTCATCGCCCAGGCTAACGTCGAGCTGGACGAGAAGGGGCGGATCGTGCCGGACCTGGTGAACGCGCGGCAGGCCGGCAACACCTTCCTGAAGCAGCGCGACCAGATCGAGTACATGGACGTGAGCCCCAAGCAGTTGGTCTCGGTGGCGACCAGCCTGATTCCGTTCCTGGAGAACGACGACGCCAACCGCGCGCTGATGGGCTCGAACATGCAGCGGCAGGCGGTGCCGCTGCTGCGGGCCGAGGCGCCTTACGTGGGCACCGGGATGGAGCAGGTGACGGCGCGGGACTCCGGCGCCGTGGTGATCTGCCGGCGCCCCGGCGTGGTGGACTCGGTGGACTCCGAGCGCATCATCGTGCGGGTGGAAGGCGGGGTGCACGAGGGGCAGCTCTCGCGCGAGGTGGGCGCCGACATTTACACGCTGATCAAGTTCAAGCGTTCCAACCAGAACACCTGCATCAGCCAGAAGCCGATCGTGCAGCAGGGCCAGCGGGTGCGCAAAGGGGACGTGCTGGCGGACGGGCCCTGCACCGACGCGGGCGAGCTGGCCCTGGGCCGCAACGTGCTGGTGGCGTTCATGCCCTGGCGCGGGTACAACTTCGAGGATGCGGTGGTGGTCAGCGAGCGCCTGGTGAAGGAGGACTATTACACCTCGATCCACATCGAGGAGTTCGAGCTCGAGGCCCGGGACACCAAGCTGGGTCCGGAGGAGATCACCCGCGACATCCCCAACATCGCCGAGAGCTTCCTGCGCAACCTGGACGAGAGCGGCATTATCCGCATCGGGGCTACGGTCAGGCCGGGCGACATCCTGGTGGGCAAAGTGACCCCGAAAGGCGAGACGCAGCTTACGCCGGAGGAGAAGCTGCTGCGCGCGATCTTCGGGGAGAAGGCCGGCGACGTCAAGGACGCCTCGCTGTACTGCCCGCCGGGTATCGAAGGCACGGTGCTGGACTGCAAGGTCTTCTCGCGCAAGGGAGCCGAGCTGGACGAGCGCTCCAAGCAGATCCAGCAGGAGCAGATCGAGCGGCTCCAGCGGAACCTGGCGGACGAGAAGCGGATCTTGGGCGACGAGCGCGCCAAGCGGCTGGCGGCGCTGCTGGAGGGCCGGCAACTGATGGCCGACCTGCACGACGAGAAGACCAACAAGCGGCTGCTGACCAAGGGCGCCGAGCTGACCCGCGAGGTGATCGAGCGGCTCAAGGCCCGCGACCTGAAGCGCATGAAGCTCAAGGACAAGGACCCCCGGCTGAACGAGCAGATCGACGAGATCGAGGAGATGACCTCGCGGCAGATTGCCGTGCTGGAGAAGATCACCGAGGATAAAATCGCCAAGCTCAAGAAGGGCGACGAGCTCCCTCCCGGGGTGATCAAGATGGTCAAGGTCTACATCGCCATGAAGCGCAAGCTGTCGGTCGGGGACAAGATGGCGGGCCGGCACGGAAACAAGGGCGTGATCGCCAAGATCGTGCCGGAGGAGGACATGCCGTACCTGCCCGACGGCACGCCGGTGGAGATCATCCTGAACCCGCTCGGGGTGCCCTCGCGGATGAACGTGGGGCAGATACTGGAGACGCACCTGGGCTGGGTTTCGCACCAGCTCGGGCGCTACTACTCGACGCCGGTATTCGACGGGGCCACCGAGCGGGAGATCAAGAACCAGCTCCGGGAGGCGGGCCTGCCCACCTCCGGGAAGGCGCGGCTGTGCGACGGGCTGACGGGCCAGGCCTTCGAGCAGCCGGTGACGGTGGGCTACATCTACATG
>Ga0315289_10012405_pt1 | contig 12008 bp, 8 predicted proteins | sample YL17G11_40_MG_FD_203452 | JGI IMG/M metagenome (GOLD analysis project Ga0315289, IMG submission 203452) | Sediment microbial communities from Yellowstone Lake, YNP, Wyoming, USA - YL17G11_40 | ecosystem: Environmental > Aquatic > Freshwater > Lake > Sediment | place: USA: Wyoming | collected...
ATCTTTCAGATGGGGTGCACAAAGTTCAGCGATGCTTTCATGCCTCCATGCCGTAATAGCTATCAGTATGATCTCAGCGCCTCTTAATGCCTCCTCTATATTTGTTGTAACTTTACTTAATTTTGTGAAGCCTTGTCTTACCGCCCCTTTTATTTCAATACCTCCACGCTTCAGAATTGGGTCTATGCTTTCCTTAAACCTAGGTTCTTCATACAGGCTTATCTCAAAACCAGCTAATGTCAAATCAGCCGCTATCGCATGACCAGTTCCACCTGCACCTAACACAGCAATTCTTTTCATTTTATCATCCTTTAGGCATATGTATTTATCAATAAATCCATCGATAATCAGCAGGCTACCTGTAGTAGCGTCTATTACTGCTGGCATTATATCACTTGTGCTTCTTCATCGTCTTTTCTCCTGCTTAGGAAGTTGCTTTACATAACAATATAGTAAAAATGAAAAGTGAATTGTAGTAGATGGAAGGCATTGCAAGATGTCTTATAAAGCAGATATTACTATCATCGGGGCTGGTGTAACTGGATTGGCTATGTAGTTCAAATAAAAATAGGGACAAACGGCTAGATAAATGCTCCCGCAACTGTATCAGTTGGAGATACCCCTTTGTTACAAATAGGACCGAACTATAGGGTAGTCGATATTGTTGGCATCTCTATATTGAGGAGCAGCCAATTTCGCAAAAAGCTCTTTACTTCCACTTGTCTATTGATGCTGTGGCGCAGTAGTTCAAGTTCATCGCCAGACCAAACTCGTCCTCACCTCCAGCTACAATAATATGGATGGTGTCAAGCCTCGCAGGCAAATGTATTATGGCGTGGTCAGGTATATCACGCCAGTGAGGGTAGCCAGTTTGCCTTGCTATATCAATTGGAAAGTCTCGTGGCCCTTTTGTACCCCATTGACGAATCTTGCGCTCTCCCCATAACTCAGTTGTATTATCCCATATCCATTTCTTGACATCATTCTTAGTCTTGAAACCACGCTCATATAGGTCTTTAGCTAGGGTCGGGATAAGGATAAGCCCAAAAGAGCGTGGCAAGTCAAAGCTTCTAAGTACATCAGGTATCAGAGGTAGAAGCAAACGGTAGTACCTATATATGTGGGTGGCGAGAAACATCTCATTATATGAATTCATGGTATAAAATATGCTAATAGTATTCTCCTTAGGCTTAAAGCCAAAGTCTTCACCGAGGGGTGCCCATGGGCTATCCCATATATTCTCGGCGAAGCAACAGCTATAATTCGCTGGATGCCCATGGGTTGCTGTCATATTGGGTGGTATGAAGTTTCCCAGATTAATAAACATCAACCTCATGGCACGGCCGAGGGTGGCGTTTGCCGGGTTGCCTGGATTAAGGAAGTTTTCTCCCCAGTTCATGCCTATCTCTTTGGCTATAGCCCCGCTCACTACTGACATGTATGCAAATCCCATGGTTGTAGTCAGTGTTCCAGACCCCTTCTCATCTGACATAGCTTCTGCCATAGCCAGTAGCACCGGCATATACTCTGGCTTACACCCTGCCATTACCCCGTTGACAGCCACCTTCTCTACAGTAAATTCCCACATTGATGGCATCATTGGCTTAGGAAACACCTCATCAGGGGCATGGCTTGTCCCTTTTAGCATCTCAGCGACCTTCTCCTTAGTGGGTGGTATTATAGGCAGCCCGTCAGTCCATCTTGAGTAAGGTGCGAATATTTCAGAGCGTTCGAGCTTTCCGATAAAGAAATCTTGTATTTCGTCGTAGGTGCCAGTCATGGCAATCCGTGGCGGTATCTCAGGGATTACGGTTTTGGTAATCCTCTCATCCTCAGTTAGTGGTCTTGTCAGTGCGTCCACAATACCGGGGACAAGGTCTCTGGCTCTTTTTTTGCGGTCGCCACGCCGAGGGCAAACAAGCATGCGGAGGTTAGGCATTCCTAGTCTTGCTGCCTCTTCCTTGGTGTATGGAACCATGTTTGGGCTTACAATGCTAACAGTGGGGATACCCCTCTTTTCGAATTCGGCTGACCAGCCGACAACAGCCTCAGAGGCATGCCCTCACCAGGAAACGCCATTCACAATGGCATCGGCATCTTTTAGTTCAGCCTCTTCCTCTGGCATTGGTCTGGCTTGTATATTCTCTGACCTTTCGAATAGGTAGCTCCGCGAAAAGGCAGTCTTTGGGAGAGCCGCCTTTATACCGGGGATAGCCTCATTCAAAGCTTCTACTATTGAATGGTTAAGTGCAACTACTTCAATGACGCTCTGGTCGTATAGGCATGGAATGACATACACTTTTTTGTCCCTCAGGTCTGAGAGACGTGGCGCAAGAGATGTTCGTGTCAATGGCTTTGGGATGCCGCGTGGGTTTAGCACTGTTAACTTTTCCTTTGCCCCCATTTGAAACCTCCTTTAGAATATTTTGCCATGCTGGTCGATTGCTCTCTAATTAGAGCGTTGAAGGGGAATTTTAGAAAATTTGAACTTCCCATCCTTGAACATAACAGACAAAAAGGCGAACCAATTTTCGTCGTCTTGTTCAGGAAAGTCCATCCGAACGAATTCAAAGGGGACTTTCCTAGTTTCTTTTCTCTCTATCGAGGCTCTCATTACTAACTCTGCATTGTCCATAATAGACCTTACCTCTAGGCAACGCATAAGTTCATGGGTATTTTCTGCTTTCAGGAATACGTTATCCCTGACATCTTTTATACGCTCTATACCTCGCTTCAGTGTTTGCTCTGTTTTCACGCCATTACAGTAAAAGTTCATCATGTCCTGCACCGCTCGCTCGACTTCTTTCCAGTGGACTCCGGTCTTGCTATCTAGAATCTTAGAACATAATTCGATTAAAGATTCCAGTGTCTCGGTATCTACTGGCGGGAAGGTAGTTTGTTTCCTCGCATATTTAGCGGCTAAATCACCGGTGAGCCAACCTGTGCCAAGCGCACCCTGTGAAGAAGCCCAGGGGAACCCGCCGATTTCGTCTCCAGCAATAAATAGTCCCTTAACTTCGGTTTCGCAATTCTTATTTACCATTACCCCGTTCGAGCCAAAGTCTCCGAGCTGGGCGTTATTAAGAGTAAACTCTACCTTATCCTTTCTCAAATCGATTCCCTCTTCTTTTAAATGCCTCAGAAACAGCCAACCTTTGCCTTCACTACTCATAGACCATTCTATATATTTTATCTCTTCCTCGGTACCACCAGTAAGGTCTAAATAAAAGGGACCTTCCCCCCGCTGCCACCTTTCCATTACTGAGGGCCATGCCTTTAGTGCGTTTAGCCACCTCGCTCGTCTTTTAGCAAAATCTATTTTTTGTGCTCCTTCACTCAGATACTTTTCCCAGTCGGTAAAATATGTCCTGCGTATAATTGTTTTTCCATCAGCGTTAATCAGAGCACCAGCTGGCCACGTTGTACTTCTTGGTGCTCCCATACTCTGCTGGTAAGGCCCAATATTAAGCTCTCTAGGGGAAGTGAACTCCATACTGATTAGGCGACATCCAGCTTTAAGTGCCATTACCCTGCCATCTCCAGTCTGACCGGCTGGTCGCTGCAGATTAAAGTCAGTGCCTGTTGCGCTCCGGTATAGTCTGCTTGACCTGCCGGTGCACAAAATGACAGCTTTTGCCTTGAAAAAGTAAATATCGCCAGTGCGTGTACCTATTCCCAATGCTCCTGATACATGACCATCGGTAACTAGCAAATCAGTCATCATAATTCGGTTGATGACATTAACTCCCCTTCTTGCGACCTCACTAGCAAGCTTCGGCTTGATATTGCGTCCGTCATAGTTGAAGCTACTGGGCACGCTATGGAACTGGGGCACTATTCTAAATTTGCCGGGTAATGGACTATCATCATACCTGATTTTAAGCCCAAATCTCTCTAAATCTAGCACCCGATTGTAGCTTTCCTTGGCTACCACATAAAGTAATTCTTTGTTAATAAAACCGTATGCTTGCCCCTGAGTATGGTCTTCCACAAGGTCTTCAAGAGTATAACCCATCTTTCCGTGAACAGGGGGGACATAGGCCCAGGTATGGTCTATCCCGCTAGCAGCCTGTCCACTCCTCACTATGTTGCCCTTTTCCGTAATGGTGACGTCAACCGTTGTTTCACTAGCTTTGATTCCAGCCATGCAACCAGCTAATCCACCACCAATTATTAAAACATCTGTCTCAATAGGGATGACATTAAGTTTCGAATTCATGGTTGCCCCTCTCACTTCTTACCTGAGGCAGCATGTTATGGTCTATTACCCCTCAATGGAGCTAATCTCATCGGTGCGGGAATTCTCATGGTGATAGCTGAACAAGGGCAATCCATAACACAAGACCCACAAAAATAACATTCATCCGGGTAGGTCACTTGCACTCCATCGTCAGTTATCGCCAAAACATCCTCCGGACAAACTTCGACGCAAGTTTTGCACTGAAAACAGTGCCCACAGTGAAAGCACCGCTCTGACTCTTCTATCGCCTCTGCTTTGGCATACCCCTTCCTGAGCTCCTTAAATCCCTGTATGGATTCCGGGAAAGAGATACATTTCATTTCCACCCGCGGTTTTTTCTCAAAGTAATCCACATTCGCCAAATCTTCATAGTTAACTAAGCGTTGGGGAATAGCGCCTTCACTTTTGAATCGGTATGTTTCTATCATGAGGTTTCCATCTGGGTCAAGACATATGCTGCCAACTTGCTCCTCAGTGTTCTTATTGGTTAGGTAACGGTGAATAGAGATAGCAGCGCGGCGGCCACCACCAATTGCCTCAACGATAGATTTTGAACCAGTTACCACATCACCGGTAGCAAAAACCCCATTTCTACCTGTAGCCAGCGTAATTGGGTTGACCTCCAGCGTTTGCCGCTTGGTAACCTTAATGCCAGTAACCCCTTTAATAAATTTAGGGTCAGGCGCTTGACCTACGGCAAAGATGATTGTATCTGCCGGCAAAACATGCTCAGAGTCGGCAACAGAATCAATATGAAGCGTACCATATTTGTCAAACTCAAAAGACCGGATATCCAGGCACTCAATGCCGGTGATATGCCCATCATCACTCAGAATCTTGGTGAAGGCCTGTGAGTTATGGATGATAATACCGTCGGCTTTACCTTGCTCAATTTCTTCGGGGATTGCCAGCATCTTATCACAAGCTTCCAAAGCAGCTATATGTACTTCTTTAACACCCAGCCGAAGGGCAGTAGAGGCGCAATCAAGGGCAGTGCCACCACTGCCAATCACCACTACCCTTTCTCCAATATAGGGGGTCTCGCCAGAATTTACCTGGCTCAGAAAATAGAGCCCTGAAGTAGCCAAATCTGCCCCAGGGATGTCTAACACCTTACTTTGCCAGGCACCGGTAGCAATAAGACAGGCATCATGTTCCGCTATAATATTTTCAAGGGAAATATCTTTCCCTACCATGGTATTTGTCCTAACCTGTATGCCTAACGCAACAATCTCTCTTATCTCTCTATCCACTACAGCTTGTGGCAGACGGTGCTTTGGAATTATCGTGGGGATTCCACCTAGAACTGATGAGGCCTCAAATATGGTAATTTCATGCCCCAGCAATGCTAAGAAATAGGCACATGTCATTCCGCCTGGTCCTGACCCAATTATCGCTACCTTTTTACCCGACTTCGGCATCTTTCTCGGTTTTCTCACCTTGTCTTTTTTTGCGTGGTCAGATATTGCTCTTTCTAGAGCCCTAAAGGCTATTCTCTGGTCATACTGTCCCCGGTTACATGCCGTCTCACATGGATAGAAACAGACCCGCCCGGTAATGCCAGGAAAGGGATTAGTAGCCTTTATATTCTCTAGCGCTTCCTCAAAGCGGTTGTTTTCGATTAAAGAAATGGTTCTCTGAATTGCATTACCAGCGGGACAATTAGCTTCACAAGGAGATGTCCTCACCTGATACCAGGGATAACCATCGATGAAAATTATTGGTGCCTTACGCTCTCGGCTTATCACCGGGGGCATCGCATATCCTCCTTTTCATATCCATGCCGTTCGTTAGATTAATATTTACATCTCTCTAAATATGGTGCACAATAATTAAAAATTATAACACGTTACGTATAGCGCCACAAGGAGGGACCACTATCGGCAAACGGCCTCAAACCATCCTAGGGCAGGTGGTTGACCTTGACACCTAATTTTTGGTGCTATACCATCAACGCAACAAAGCTATTCAGTAAATTGAGTTAATAAGGAGGGAATAACCATGGCTAAAGCTAGCGGAGAAACTGAGATTAAGAGGACAATGTGTCTCTGGTGCAAAGGTCTATGTGGTGTAAAGGTGCATGTCAAAGATGGGCGGCTAATCAAAGTGGAAGAGGACGCTGAACTCCAGAGAAAGGTGTGGCCCCCCATCAAAGGCTGTATCAGGCTTAAGGCGGCAGCAGAGTATTTCTATCATCCAGACCGGCTCAATTTTCCTCTTAAAAGGACTGGTGAGAAAGGGGAAGGTAAGTGGCAGCGGATTTCCTGGAGTCAAGCCTTGGATGAGATAGCTGATAAGCTCAAGGAGATAATAAACAAATACGGTTCTGAAGCCATCTCTTATAGTGAGGGCACTGGCCCTCGCTCGGAACATAGCCTATGTGACCGATTCTTCTGCATAGTAGGGACTGCCAACTCGTGCCGCCAAGGGCAAATCTGCTTTATTCCTCGCCTCAGAGTGGCTCATGCCATTGTGGGATATCACCCTGAATTCCCGGTAAAGCCTCAGACTAGATGCATAGTGCTTCTGGGGAAGGAGCCGCTAATTTCTGAGCCCTATACAGCTAACGATATCCTAGCCGCCAAAAAGAATGGTGCTAAGATAATAGTCCTTGACCCCAGGCGTACCCGCTCTGCCTCTACGGCTGATGTCTGGCTGCAGCTCAGACCCGGCACTGATTGTGCTGTGCTGATGGGAATGATAAATGTCATCATAAAAGAGGAGCTTTACGATAAAGAATTTGTTGAGAAGTGGTGCTACGGGTTTGACAAACTCAGGGGAAGGGCTGAGCAATATCCACCAGAAGAGGCCGAGCGGGTTAGTCAGGTTCCCGCTGAGAAAATAAGGGAGGCAGCAAGGGTTTATGCCCAGAACCGCCCTGGTTGCTTTGTCGAGGGGATGGGGACGGAGCAACTACAGAACAATGCAGAAGCTTTCCATGCCCGGTGGGTGCTGGCTGGTCTGACTGGTAACATTGATGTTGAAGGGGGTGAACAATTATCAGGATGGCACCCCGATGTCCTCACTCAGGGAGAAGTCTTACCCAGAGTGCCTTACCTCCGTGAAAAGCTTGAGAAACAAATAGGCTCTGATAGGTTTAAGCTTTTGAGCTGGCCTGGAACATCAATTATTACTAATCTTACGCCAAAAGTGTGGGGCACGAAACTTGGTTGGCTGGATTGTGCTCATGCTCCGTTGGTCTACCGGGCGATGCTCAGCGGAAAGCCCTATCCGGTGCGGGCGATGATAACTGTAGCCAGTAATCCCATGGTTACCCAGGCTAATACCAAGCTCGTATATAAGGCGTTAAAGAGCCTCGACCTTTATGTTGTTTTGGACTTCTTTATGACTCCCAGTGCCGAGCTGGCTGACTATGTGCTCCCATCAGCCTGCTGGCTGGAGGTTCCCTATTTATATGATATAGCCGGGTATAATGCTAGCGTATTTCTTGGCGAGGCAGCGCTACCCAGCGTGGTTCCGGGTGAGTATGAACACAAGGATGATTATGAGGTTTGGAGGGAACTGGTGATAAGGCTCGGCAAAGGTGAACTAATGCCCTGGAAATCTCGGGAGGAATATTACGATAAAGTCGTAGAGCCTACAGGGTATACACATAAAGAAGCTGTGCATAAGCTTCGTTACGCGCCGAAGAATCTTGGCTTCAAGAAATATGAGAAGACGGGATTTGCTACACCCACTGGAAAAGTTGAGTTTTACTCTACTGTCTTGGAGAAGTTAGGTTATGACCCTCTGCCAAAGTTTGAGGAGCCTGCTGAAACTCCTGTCAGTGCACCTGAGCTAGCCAAGGAGTATCCGCTGAGGCTCATAACCGGCGGCAGAATACGCGAATACTATCACTCAGAATGGCGCCAGGTAGATTCAGTACGCAGGAAGCGTCCTTATCCCTTAATGCAGATACATCCGGAGACTGCGGCAAGCCTGGGCATTAAAGAGGGTGATTGGGTATGGATAGAGACTCCAAGGGGCAGAGTGAGGCAGAAAGCAGAGTTTCTGGAAGGCATAGACCCTGGCGTAGTTCATGCTGAGCATGGCTGGTGGTTCCCCGAGCTTCCTGGAGAGGAGCCCTGGCTGCACGGCGTCTGGGAGAGCAACATTAATGTAGTTATGAATGATGACCCTGATGTTTGTAACCAGATTACGGGGAGCTGGCCTTTGAGAACTGCCCTTTGTAAAGTCTATAAGGTGAAGAGTTATTAGGTTCTGGCTGGAGGATGGCTTGCGCTGTCTTTAGATAATCTGAGCCTTGATAAGCGCCGAAAAGCAAAGGTTGCAGCATAGAGAATAGTGAGACCGATTAAAGAGTATAAAATCATCTGAGCCGGCTTCAATACTACATTGGCACCAGTTACCGTTCCTAGCACAATATAGATGGTATCCCAAACCAGGCTGGACAGTAAAACCCCCATGGAAAGTGTTTTTAGTTGTCTTTTGATACCTAGGGTTAGAGTTAGCGGAACCCGAAGCCCCAATAGTCGGCCTGAGGCTATGGAAAATGGCGATAGATAGTTTATTCTGCGAAGCAACTTTAATGGCATAACGTTGTTTTCGGATAACTTCCCGGATAAGCTCGTTGCAAAATATTTCTGATAAACTTTCATTAATGGCATACTGCCAAATCGGCTAAGATGGTAGAGCATTATTGCTCCTGTTTGTCTTCCCAGCTGGGCTACAAGCCATAAAAGCACCATGTGAAACGGAGAAAGTATGGCAGCACCTAGGTGATATCCAGATAGTAGCCATACAGTCTCAAGTAGATATGGAACAGAGGCGCCAAACTCGCCGATTGAACAGATGAGAAACAGAAAAATTACTAGCTTATAGTTAAAAGTACCGGCGAAACTGAGGACTTGTTGCAGAATACTTTCTAGGTTCATACAGATGCCTAATTATTATATGCCGGTACATTAAGAAGCTCAGGAACCGTTACGAACCTGTAGCCTTTGGCTTGCAATTGCTCTATAATGAGCGGTAATGCTTTCACAGTGAGACTCTTATCAGATTTGCTGGAATTATGGAGTGTTCCGTAGCCATCGTGTAAAAGTATGATTTCTCCGGGGTCAGCTTTGCTGACAATTTCCTGTGCCACTGCCACCGGTGAGTGAGCATTTAATTCGCTGGCGGAAACGCTCCACGTTACCTCAATTAAACCCTCCTTTCTAACTTGTTGAAGCTCCCATGGCGTCTTTTTACCGTGTGGCGGACGATAAAGGTGTGGTTTGACACCAGTAGTGTTGAATACAACTGATTGCGCCAAGGTTAAGTCTTTGGAGCTATTTTGAGTAAGGGCATGATTGGCATTATGACTGTAAGAGTGGTTGCCCAGAACGTGTCCTTCCGCCACGATTCGTTTGGCTGTTTCCGGATAAAGCACTACATTCTTCCCGATGACAAAAAAGGTTGCTTTAACGTTTTGACTGGCAAGAATATCAAGAATTTCTGAGGTATATGGCTCATTCGGGCCGTCATCAAAGGTTAGGGCAATGACCTTTTCTGCAGGGTTTGCTTTATAATAAACCTTTCCAAAGACTGGTGATGTTGGTATAAAGTATCCATATACAATCAAAACGATTATGAGCACTACCGCCGGGGATAGCCTGACAGCAATTCGCCTTGAGCGTGTTTTCTTAGTGAATTCCTGCGCAGTACTCAAATAGTACTTACTGAAATATATAGCCCAATGAGTAAGATGAGCCAAAACATCCATTATGACAAAAATGGCGGGCTTTTGTACGCTTCGCGAGGAAGTTAAGACACACAAATCGCTGTTATATGAAACTTTCCCCAATTTACTTAATCGCCCCGAAATACCATACTGGTCAGGAGAATAGGATATACCTCTATAGCCATTTATGGCTAAGAATGCCCTTCGGCGAAAAGCGAAAGTTGCCCCGGAGACAAGTAGCGGTCTGCCAAAGAGTACAGCAGTTGCCCTGTTTATAGTATGTCGCAAGAAGTACTCGGTTTTTGCCAAGGGCGTTGGCTCTCTATAGATAAACCTGCCGGCTATGGCAACAGCCTCTGGATGTGAAGCGAAGTGGTGAGCTATCTTTATTAGCCAATCCCCGGGATAAATGGTATCAGCATCGGCTTGAGCAATTATGTCGCCGCTGGCGGCATCAGCACCGACTTGTCTGGCATAAAAAACACTCTGATTTCGGAGGCAGGGTATAACTTGTGCCCCGAACTTATGCGCAATACTCGCAGTGTCGTCAGTGCTGCCATTATCGACTACAATAATTTCGTACTCACCTTTGTAGTCTTGATTCCTTAAGGACTTGAGACAATCAGGCAAGTATTTCTCTTCATTTAACGCTGGAATAACTATGCTTATCATGATATAAATATTATAAGCACTATAATATACTTATTGCAACGTAGCCCTTTGCATCTGCACTGCATAAGCTCCGCATTTGTTTAGTTAAGCCTAATTGTCCACAGGCTCCTTTAAGACTTTGACCAAACCGGTATCGTTCGGTAACTGCAATCCCCTCGCTTTCCAAAAGCGCTTTAAATTTTTTCATTCTCATGGCAGGAGAAGGCTTAAAAATACCTGTGGGGTTGTATCTAACCAGATTGACAAAGCTAAGCTGGTTGGGCAAGTTTTTGATTAAAGCAGCTAATTCTTTGGCATGTGAATCAGAATCGTTTAAGCCGTCAATCATTATATATTCAAACATGACTCTTCGGTTTCTCTTCAAAATATATTGGTGAACTGCTTCCATAATAGCTTGGATGGGATATTTTTTATTTGCGGGAATGAGCTTTGAGCGCAGACTGTCATTTGGTGCATGGAGAGAAATAGCCATATTTACCTGAAGTGGCTCTTTGGTTAATTTTTCAATTCCTTCAACAATGCCAACCGTCGAAATGGAGATATGCCTTGAGCCAATATTAAGTCCCTCCTTTTTGTTGACAATCCTAATTGCCTCCATGACATTCTCATAATTTAAAAAAGGCTCGCCCATTCCCATAAAAACAATGTTAGTTACCTTTTCTTCATGCTTTTTTAGGTATCTGGCAAATAGTAATACCTGTTCCACGATTTCTAGGGGCTTGAGATTTCTTTTAAAACCCATTTCCCCAGTGGCGCAAAACACACAGCCTATAGGGCAACCAATTTGACAAGACACGCACACAGTGTTTCTGCCACCTGAATGACGCATTAAAACTGATTCAATTTTCATGCTGTCCTTCAGGGTAAATAAGGCTTTTAATACGTCCTTTTTGCTGGAAGATAAAATCTCAGCATTAATTGAAAGGGGACATTTCTGATTTAATCTTTCCCTCAAGTGCAATGGTAGATTGGTGGCTTGGGACCAGTCATCAATCAAATTTTTAAAAACCATCTCCTCTGCCTGTCTTAGCCGGAGGGGTGGTTCTCCTTGAAGAACAGTCTCTAAGTTAGCTAAATCCATATTAATTCAGAGTAGTTCTAGTAGCCTTTGGCTATTAGTGGTAGTTTAGTTTTGCTGTTTTATTATAGCTTCCTACCACTCTCCTAGCAAAGTGTAAAGCTTGAGCAGATGTACTAAGTGCTGGCATGCTCTTGACAAAATAACTTTTTGTTGTTATACGATAAACACAACAAATGCTAGCGAGCTGAGAAGTACTAGTTTTATATGAAGGAGAGGATTGATGGACATTTTAACTAACGAGGTTGTTACTTGGCTCAAGGTCAACGGAGCAAGCATAGTTGGTATTTCCAATGTGGAAAGATTTAATGGTGCTCCAAGAGGACACCACCCAT
>Ga0315289_10012406_pt1 | contig 12007 bp, 7 predicted proteins | sample YL17G11_40_MG_FD_203452 | JGI IMG/M metagenome (GOLD analysis project Ga0315289, IMG submission 203452) | Sediment microbial communities from Yellowstone Lake, YNP, Wyoming, USA - YL17G11_40 | ecosystem: Environmental > Aquatic > Freshwater > Lake > Sediment | place: USA: Wyoming | collected...
CCGTTTTCCCCTTCAATTCTTATTACCCCACCCACTTCCCCACCCCCCCCCCCCCGCCTCCCCCCCCCCCCCGCCTCTCTCCCCCGCTCCTCTACTCCTCGTCCTCGTCGTCGTCCGCCCCGACCCCGGGACAGCTGCAGAACACCGCGTCCACGTCCGTGAGCTCCAGCAGCTTCTGGTACAGCCTCTCGTTCGCCTCGAGGTCCCCCCCACCGGCCGGCAGCTCCACGGGCGTCTTCGGGATCCACTCGAGGCCCGAGGCGTCGGCGGCGACGGGGAAGCCGGCGGCGGCCAGGGCGTCGCGGACGGCGCCGAACTGGTCCACCGCGGAGAGGACGCGCCAGCGGCCGCTGCCGGAGGGGGCCGCGTCGTCGGCTCCGGCCTCGGCGGCTGCTTCGAGGACCTGGGAAGAAGCGTGTGTTTGGAGAGAGAGAGGTGTGGTCTTTTGAGCAAAAGAGGGTGGGGGCGCTGCTTCTTCTCCATGCTCCCTCTTCTTTCCTCCTCCTGCTCATTCCTCCTCCTCCTGCTCATTCCTCCTCCTCCTTCCTCTCTCGCTCTCCAGCGCACCGTGTCCTCGTCCAGCGCCTTCGACGAGCCCCCCTCGCCCCCCGCGTCCAGGACCACCACCCCGGCCCGCTCGAACCCGAACCGCACCGACCCGCCGTCGGCGACCTTGCCGCCGCCGGCCTTGACCGCGGCCTTCACCTCCGCCGCGGTCCGGTTGACGTTGTCCGTCAGCGCCTCGACGATGAAGCCCGTGCTGCCCCCGGGGCCATAGGCCTCGTACAGCACCTCCGAAAAGTCCGCGCCGCCGGCCCCGGCCTTCTCGCCGGCCTTCCTGAGGTTGCGGTCGACGATCTCCCTCGGCAGCGCGGCGGCCTTGGCCGCCGCAAGGGCCGCGCCGAGCTTCGGGTTCGCGGCCGGGTCGGCGCCCCCCTGCCTCGCGCTCGCGAGGATGAGCTTCCCCAGCTTGCCGTACAGCTTGGCCTTTTTCATGTCCTGCGCCCCCTTTCGAGTGGCGATCTTTGCGCTTCGGCGGCCGCAGACGATGGCCGAGGAGTGGAAGAAGGAGAGGGCGGTCAACGAAGAGGCCGACGGCGTCGCCAGAGAGGTCGGCGGCGGCAGCGAGAAGAGCTCGGCGATTCCTCCCGCATTCCTCCTCAACAACTTTGCGGCGGCGCTTCGAATTGACGACGCCGAGGTGTGCAAACAAGCTTGAAATCGAAACGACGTTGCCGCCCTGCGAGGGGCAGCCAGCGGCGACGACCGGAAGAGGACGAGCATCGGGAAGGAAGGGGCTCTACTAGGAGCCGTCGATGTGTGTGTGTGTGTGTGTGTTTTCCCGTCGAGTGGGCTTCGATTGACGTCTCACTTTTTTCTTCTTTTCGTTCTCTTTTCAGCTTTCTCTCTCTCCCCCCAACCTACCACAATGGCTCGTATGGGCCGGGTCGGGGGCAAGGGCAAGGGCAAGGGCAAGTACGTGGTCGTGCACAACACACACCACAGCGACTCTGACGAGGAGGAAAGGGAGGAGAGGGAAAGGGAGGAGCAGGAGCACGACGAGCAACCCGCCGGCGGCGACCGCTACCCGAGCGAGGAGAAGGAGGAGGCTGGCGCCGCTGGTGCTGCCGATCCGGCTGCCGCAGCAGCGGACACGGGCGAAGGCGACGCCGCTGAGGCCGGCACGAGCCCTCGCCGCGCGGACGCGGCTCCGGGCGAGGTAAGTGGCAACAGAAGGGACAAAGAGCATTGGCCGATCTCTCTCTCTTTTTCGCCGTCGCTGCCGCCGAAGACAGATGCAACTCCCGCTTGTTTTACTCTTCTGTCTCTTCGCGGCCGCGTCTGACGCCATCAGTTGCGCATAGAGCAAGCCCGTTTGGTGCCTGCTCGATGCAGAGAATCCCAAAGTGAGAGCGTTTTCGGTGCTCTCCGGCGGCGAAAAGGCGTCAGCGCGTCATCGCCAAAAAGCCAGCGCCTCTTTTTCTCCTTTCTTCCTTCTCTCACTCCTCTTTCTTCTCTCTCTCCCCCTCCACACACACACCAAAACCAAAACCGAACCTCCAGGAGAGGGCCGCCGCCGTCTTCGATGACGACGACGATGACGACGACTCCGACGCGGTAAGCAGTGAGGTGAGCAGCGACTCCGACTCCGACGACGACGAAGAAGAAGAAGAAGAAGAAGATGAAGGCAACTCTGGAGACAACGCCGCCGCCGCCGCTTCCAAAAAGGGCAAAGGCAAAGGAGCTGCTGCCGCTTCGTCCAAGCGCAAAAAGCCCTCTGCCGCCAGAAACCGCGGAGACAAGCCCCAGAAGCGCTCTCGCTTTATCGACGACATCGCCGCCGTGAACGAGGACGAGGACGACGAGAGCGAGGACGAGGAGGGGGGCGTCAGGGGGCTGATCGCGGACGACGACGAGGCGGCCGAGGCCGAGGCCGACGCGGGGGCCGCCGCGGCCAGAGCGCAGGCACGCGCGCTGAAGCAGCGCGACGAAGAGCTGACCGCGGAGCAGCTGGAGGCCATGGTGCGGGAGCGGTACGGAGGCGGCAGCAGGCGAGGAGAGGGCGGCGCCGGCGCCTCTGACGAGGACGGCGGCAGAGAGCTCGGCCACCACCTCCGCCGCGCCGCCGCGGGCGTCGCCGGCGCCGCGGCCCAGCAGGCCCGCCTCCCGACCCACGAGGACCCGAAGCTCTGGCTGCTCGAGACCCGCGGCGGGCAGGAGCGCGAGGCCGTCGTCAACCTGATGCAGAAGGCGGCCGACCACGAGGCGCGTGGCCTGCCGCCGCTGGGCGTCTCGGCGGCGTTCGCGCAGGACCACCTGAGGGGCTACTTCTACGTCGAGGCGCACAAGGAGGCGCACGTGCTGGAGGCCGTGCGGGGGATGCGGGCCGTGCTGTTCTCGAAGAAGCCGAAGCTGGTGCCGCTGCGGGAGATGACCGACGCGCTCGCGGCGGCCAGGCCCGCGGCGAGCCCCCTGCGGGAAGGGGGGTGGGCGCGGGTGCGTGCGGGGGCGTACAAGGGCGACCTGTGCCGCGTCGTCGAGCTGGAGCTGAGCTCCGGCCGCGTCAAAGTCAAGCTGGTGCCGCGCCTGGACTACGCTGTGCTTTCCGCGCGCCACAACGGCACGGCCGCGCCCGCGAGCCGCGGGGCGACGGCAGGCAAGATGCGCCCGCCGCCGCGCGCTTTCTCTGCGGCCGAGGCCAAGGACCACCGCCTGATCGTCGACAAGCGCCGCAACCCGCGCGCGGGGGCCTCGGGCGCCGAGTTTTTCCTCGACGGGCTGGGGCCGTTCGTCGACGGCTACCTGCTGAAGGATGTGTCGATTCGAGGCTTGCTTCCCGTGGACGGGGTGCCGCCGCTGGACGAGGTCCAGAAGTTTGCCGCGGTGGGGCAGGCCGCGGCCGACGCCGCCGCGGCCGAGGAGGACGAGGAGGACTACGGCCACGACGACGACGCTGCTGCTGCCGGCGGCGACGGAGGCGCCGTCGGCGCCGTCGAAGGCAGGCACGCGAGGCAGCGGCGCTTCGCTGCCTCCGCCGCGGCGGAGCTCGCGGCGCTGCTCAAGCCCGGAGGCGAGAACGGGAGAGACGGGAACGGCGGCGGCGGCGCCGCGTCCGCGACCGCCGCCGCCGCGGCCAGCAACTTTGTGAAGGGAGACAAGGTCGAGGTCACCGAGGGCGACCTCCAGGGCCTCTTCGGCCGCGTGCTCGGCACGGCCCCCGACGGCCTTCGCGTCCTCGTCAAGCCCACGGGCGAGTTCGAGGACATCGAGCCCCAGCCCGTCGAGGCCTCGGCGCTGCGCAAGAGGTTCGAGGCGGGCGACCATGTCAAGGTGCTCCGCGGCGCGGCCGCGGGGACGACGGGCCTCGTCGTCCGCGTCGACGGCCCCGTTCTCGCGCTGCTCTCGGACGCCGGCCGCGAGGAGGTGAGGGTGTTCTCCGCTGACGTCGCCGAGTCCGCCGAGGTCGCCTCGGGCCTCGACGCCTGCGGCGAGTGGGAGCTGCACGACTTTGTGGCGCTCGACGGCGCGACCGTCGGCGTCATCGTCGGCCTCGACGCGAGCGCGGTGCGGGTCCTGACCAGCGCCCCCGGCAGCGCCGCGGGCGAGCCCGACGTGCGGTCTTGCAGGTCCGCGGACCTCAAGCGCAAGCTCAACGCGCGGCAGGGGGCGTCGACGAGCGACCGGAGGGGCGCGGCGGTCTCGGCGGGAGACCTCGTCGCCCTCGACTTTGACGGCGACCGCGCCGCCTCGGCCGCCGCGCGCTACTCGGGCAAGTCGGCGACGGTCAAGCTGGTGCACCGTCAGCACCTCTTCGTGCACTGCCGCGAGGTGGCCGAGAACGGCGGGTTCTTGTGCGTGCGCGGGAGGCAGGTGGTGCTGAAGAGCGGGGCCGGGATCGGAGGCGGTGGCGGCGGCGGCGGCGGTGGTCATGGGGCCGGGGCAGCAGCTCCGGCACCGTATGGCCGGGGCGGGATGCCGCTGCCGCTCAAGTCGCCGGCGCCGCACCGGTTTGGCGGCGGCGGCGGAGGAGGAGGAGCCTTTGGCGGCGGCGTCTTGGCCTCCCCCGCTCCCCACCACTTCGGAGGAGGGGCCTCGTCTGCCGCTACTGGCCCCGGCTTCGCGCCTCGCTCCGCGGCGGCCCCGACGATGGGGGGCGCCGGCGGCTTCGCAAACTCCGCCGGCGGCTTCGGTGGCGGCGCAGCGGGCGGCCGCGGCGGCGGCCACTCCTCGCTGGTCGGCCGGCGGATCACCGTCGCCAAGGGCCACCTCCGCGGCTACGTCGGCCGCGTGCTCAGCGTGACCGAGACGCACGCGCGGCTCGAGATGGAGGCGACGACGAGAACCGTGACGGTCGCGCTGACGGCGCTGAGGTCGGAGGACGTCGGCACGCTGACTGCGGCGGCGCCGTCGATGCCCTCTTCTTCGGGCCACGCGTCTGCCGCGGGCGGCTTCCCCGCCGGGCTCGAGCCGGGACGCACGCCCCTGCACCACCCCTCCGCGGGAGGGGCCACGCCGCTGTGGTCCGCGGGCGGCGGGGGCGCGATGGGCATGATGGGGGGCGCGACGCCGATGCACTCTTCGAGCTACGGCGGCGGCGGCGCGACCCCGGGCGGCGCCTGGGGCAACGCCGCCGCCGCCGGCTCTCGCTCCCCCGCGTGGGGAGGGCCCGCCGCTGCGGCACAGGAGCCCACCCCCGTCTTTCCTCCTCCGCAGGGCCCGACGCCGACGCCTTTGGGCGGGGGCTGGGGCGCGACGCCCTACGGCGCGGGAGGCGCGGATCCTGCCGCTGCGGCAGCGGCCGCGTCGACGGCGGCGACGCCGGTCGGCGGCGCCTGGGGCCAAGGGGGAGCGACAGCTGCTGCTGCTGCTGCCGCTGCTGCTGCTGCTGCTCCTTCCGCCCCTCCTCCTTCCTCAGCCGCAATCAACTACGACTCTTGGGTCGGGGGCGTCGTCGTGCTCCCCGGGGGGGGGCTCGGCGTCGTCACGCAGGCCGGTGGCGCCGGGGGGGCCTCGCTCGCCGTCGTCGACGCCGCGCGCTCCCCGGCCGACGGCGGCGCCGACCCCGGCGCCGGGCGAGTCTTGCTGGCCCCCGGCGCCTCCGCGGCCTCGTCCGCCCGCTGGGTCGCGGCCGAGGACGTCGCCCTCGCGCGCCCCGTCAAGGGGGACACCGTCACCATCCTCCGGGGGCCCCACGCCGGCGCGGCGGCGACGCTGATCGGGCTGCACGCCAACGACGGCATCGTCAGGCTCGACGGCGGGGCGGGCGGCGGCGGCGAGGGCAGGGGCGACGTGACGGTCGTCGACGTCTCGTGCCTGGCCGTCCGCGTGGCGTTTTGAAGAGAGGGAGGGAGGGAGGGAGAGAGGGAGGACGCTGTCTCTCTTTCCCCCTTGTGCGTTTGTTTTTTGCTTCGCCTTGGCCTGGGGAGGGGGGGAGAGGGAGAAAGAGAGAGAGAACGAAGGGAGAGAGAGACATAAAGAGAGAGAGGAACTTGAAACAAAACAAAACCTTGGTTGAAAAAACCTTGGTAGAGACTTTTTGCAAATGATTTCCCTTTTTTCCCAACGAAAACAACGATTTCTGCTCTCTGATCCCCTCCCTTTCTATCAATCGTGGTCCGCGTGCACGTAGTCGACGAAGACGAACATCTGAACGGCCCTTCGCAGCAGCACGAAGGCGACGGCCGCGGCGGCGGCGACGGCGAGCGCGGGCGCGGCAGCGGGGGCGACGGAAAGCGCTCTCGACCTGAGCGAAGAAGAAGCAGAGGGAGCCGCTGCTGTTGCAGCAGCAGCAGCAACAGCAGCAGCAGCGGATCCGATCGCCCACGCCAGGGAGGCGCCGCAGAGCGCGGCTGCCCCGTTGCGCAGGAGGGAGAAGGCCCTGAAAGCCCGCATGCAGTCCGGGCAGCGCCTCGTGTGGCTCTCAAATCGCTCCAGCGCCTCGTACCTCGTCGGCGGCGGCGGCGGCGCCCCGCTGTCGCTCCCGGGCGCCCATGGGATTCCCCCGCCCCTGGCCTCGGCCCCGAACCCGTGGCGAGCGAACCAGCCCCTGACGCGCGCGACCGCCGCGTCCATCGACGTCGGCATGAAGTAGACGTCCTTGAAGTTTTTCCCGCGCCTCTCGAGGGCGCGGAGCGTCGCGCCCTGCGCCGCAAGGAAGACGTTGTCGCCGTCGAGCACGTTGTTGTTGCCGTGGTGGGCCAAGAAACGGAGCGGCGGCGAAGAGAGGATGTTGAGCACAAACCGCATCAGAGCGGGCGTCGCGGCGCCGCTGCGATAGACCGCGAAAAAGAGCCGCGTCTTCCCGGGCGCCATCGGCGTCCCGTGCACAATCATGTGCGCGCCGTGCGAGAAGTCGTAGCGCGCCTGTGTGGGCGGCTTCCAGAGGATAGTGCCGTGTTTTTTGTCGAAGCGGTCCCGTTTGGAAGCGGGGACGTCGGCCTCGGCGGGGGGCTGCTCGGGGCCGCCGGCGGGCCGGTCCTGGGAGTGCAGGAGCTGCTGGACGGCGAACCCGCCGGCCGCCTCGGCCTCGGCGACGGGGTCGACCGAGGGGTCGGGCTTCATCCCGCGAGGCAGGGGAGGCGGAGGGATCATCTGCTGCAGCGGAGGCGCGTACCTCGAGCCGAGGCTCCCGTGGTGGGAGAAGAAGACGTGCGACGGGTCGACGACGTTCTCTGCCAAGACGTCGACGTCGAAGGGGACGTCCCTCACGAACCAGGGGGACAGGAACACGACCTCCTTGCTTCTCCCGCTGCTCCTGCCTCCGCTGCCGGCAGAAGCAGCGGCAGCAAAGGCCCTGTCCAGCAGGGAGTGCTGCCCCGTCGGCGTCGCGCCGGCGCGCGCAAAGTCCCCCGCGACGGGCCAGGCCCACAGGAGGCCGTCGCCGCCGTGCCGGAGCGGGTGGACCGCCGCGCAGGCCCGCGGGGAGGCCTTGGCTCTCTGTTCCGCCTGGTGCGAGATCGCCTGGGGCACGGCGGTGCAGGCGCCGTCGAAGGCGAACTGGAAGCCGTGGTAGCTGTTTTTTTTTTGCGCGTTATTTTTCCCTTCGATCGGAGCAGGATAAGTGACGGAAGGAAAAGAGGGAGAGGTCGGGGAGGAAAGAGAGAAACGGCAAAAGGCCGAAACCAAAACCAAAACCACAGCAACTCACGCGCACTGCAGCTCCTTGGGCAGATTCTTCGCCGCCATCCTCCTCTCCCCGGGCCCGCCGGCTGCGGCGGCGGCCGCGGCCGCCGTCTCCACGCGCCCCTCGCTCAGCGGCACGGCGCGGTGTGGGCACCTGTCCTCGAAGCAGCGCCAGGCGCCGCCGTCGTGCCAGAGGACGAGGTCCCTTCCGAGCAGCTTGACCGCCGTGGGCCTGTCCTTGGGCGTCGCGGACTCGAGCGCGACGGGGTACCAGTGCGCGAGCCAGTCGAAGGGGGCGCCGTGGGACTGTTTTTTTTTTTTTTTTCCCGGAGGGGGGTTGAGAGAGGTTTTGAATCTTTTGAGCGACGACGCACCTAGCCAAGCGATCAAAAAAATGACGGAAACAACGCCTTTTCTTACCGCCTTGGCCACGGCCTCTGCGGCCTCTTCGGCCTCTTCGGCCTCCGTGCTCCCTTCCTCTCCATGCTGCTGCTGCTGCTGCTGCTGCTGCTGCTGTTCCTTAGAAAAAGGCGCGGAGGCGTGGGACGGAGGGGTGAGCAAGCGGCGCTGATGATGATCGACGTGTCGACGAATGGTGTGGCGACGACGAAGCGGAGAGAGCGACGAGGGCGCCCCCCTGGCGAGAGGGACCGTCGAATGCGTCCTCGAGAGGGGTCCCTGCATCGTGGAGAACGCGACCGCACGCATGGCACAGGGTACTCCTGCGATGCGAAAAGGCAGTATCTGCAGACGGAGAGAGAGAGACCGAACTCTTTGAAACGTGTGTTTCGAAGAGAAGAAGAAAAAAAAACGTTTTGCTCGCGACGTTGTCGTCATCGCTTTCCCAGAGTTCTTCGCCCTCTTCAAACAACATGAGCGGAGGATTCGTGCGTGCCTCCACCGTGGCGGCCATCGCCGACGCCCTCGGCGCGCCCCCGCTCTCGGCCGACGCCGCGGCCTCGCTCGCCCCGCACGCGGACGTGCGCCTCCGGGAGGTCGTCCAAGACGCGCTCAAGGCGGCGCGGGCGTGCAAGCGGGCGACGCTCACCCGGCAAGACATCGACGCCGCGCTCGCCGCGAGGGGCGAGCAGCCGCTGCTGGGGTGGGCTGCTGCTCGCGATACGGCGCGGTTCGCCAGGGCCGCTGGGCACGCTGACCTGTTTTATGTGGACGATCCTGAGGTCGGCTTTGACGAGGTGAAGACTGTTTTTTCCCTTTTCGATCGACGGCGATCGTTCGGACGGCAGCGGCGGCGGCGACCAAAATCCTTGGCTGACCAAAAAAAAAACTCTCCCCCCTCCCACCACACCAACACTCAGATCATCGACAAGCCCCTGCCCGCCCCTCCCCTGGAGGTCTCGATCGTCGCGCACTGGCTCGCAGTCAACGGGGTCCAGCCTGCGACGCCGGAGAACGCGCCGCTACCGCGGCCCCGCGGCCGCGCCGCGAGGGGCGTGCCGGCGCCCTCGGCCGCCGGCGCCGACGACGCCGGAGCGGAAGAGGAGGACGCCTTTGACGACGAGCAGCTGGTCGGACCCTCCGCCGCGCGCGACAGGGAGCAGCTCAGGGACAAGAGCACGAGGGATGAGGCCGCGGCGGCCAAGGGGAAGGCGGCAGCGGCAGCGGCCGCCGCGGGCGGCAAGGGCGCTGCGGACGCGGGCAGGGGCGCCCCGCGGGCGGCCGACGGCGGCGCCGGCGGGGGAGGCGAGGGCGGCGAGGGCGGCGAGGGCGGCGCGACGGCCGCGACCGCGGCCGCGGCCGACGCAGCCGCCCTCGCGGACGCGGCGACCGCCGCGGGAGACCTCCCCCTCGCCCCGCCGCCGGCGCGCGGGGACGGCGGCGCCGGGGGCGTCTTCGTCAGGGCGCCCTTGCGGCACGCGCTCTCGGAGGAGCTCGCCGCGTACCTCGAGCGGGTAGCCTCCGCGCTGCTCCCGGGGTCCGCCGGCGCGTTGCCGCTCCCGGCGACGGCGTTCGCCACGCCGGGCCCGCCGGCGGTCGCCGCGGCCGCCGCCGCCGCCGCCGCGGGGGGCCCGGCCGGCGTCGGCGGCCGCGGCGCCGCGGGGCAGGTCGAGGCCGCCGCGAGCGCCAACGACTTCTCCGCCGCCGCCTCCTCGCGCGCCCGCGCCCGCGCCTCCGCGGCCGTGCTCTCCGCGGTCCTCGCCTCCCTCGGCGCGGACCCCGGGCTCCACCCGCTTGCGCCCTACCTCGTCAAGCTCTTCGCCGACGGCGTCCGCTCGTCCCTCGACGACGCCGCCGCGCTCTGCCGCCTGTGCCGCGCCGCGGGCGCGGTCGCGTGCAATCCCGGGATCAGGCTCGGGCCGTACCTGCACAGGCTCCTGCCCCCCTTGGTGTCGTGCCTGGTGGCGCGTAAGCTGGGCAGGAGGCGCGGCGGGGCGGCGACGGGGGGACCTGGCGGCGGCGGGGGGGCGAGGACGAGGGGACAGAAGCAGCGGCTGACGCGCGCAGCGTCGCAGGCGGGCGCCCTCGCCGCCGCCGTCGCCGCCGCCGGCGCTTCTTCTCCGGCTGCTGCTGCTGCTGCTGCCGCGGACCCCTCCTCCCTCCTCTCCTCCTCCGCCGACGCCGCGACGACAGACTCCGGCTTCGTGGCCCCGGACGACCACTGGGCCGCGCGAGACGCCGCGGCGGACGCCCTCTCGCGCGTCGTCGCCGTCTACGGCCGCGCCGCCGAGAACGTCCCCGCCCGCGTCGCGAAGGCGCTGCTGGCCACGCTCGGCGACGGCGGGATGCCGCTGGCGAGCCACTACGGCGCCGTTGCCGGCCTCGCGGCGCTGGGGACGCGAGGGGTCCGCGGGGTGCTGCTCCCCGCCCTGGGGGCCTACGCGGCCGTCTTCGAGGCCGCCGCGGAGAGGGCGGCGGGCGGCGCGCGCGCGCGGGCCGCCGCCGCCGCTCCCGTCGCCCTCGACGACCCGGAGAGGCCGGCCTCCCGCGGGGCCCCCGCCGCCGCCGCCGCCGCGGCCGTCCCTTCCGTGGCCGACGTCGAGAGGGTGCGCGGAGCGATCTTTCGCGTGGCGAGGGGCGCGCTCTACGGGGGGAGGGGCGTTCCCGCCGCTGCCGCCGCCGCTGCCCCGCGCGCCCTCGCCGTGCTCGTCGGGGCGAGGGTCGAGGGCGTCGACTCCGGAGCGGCGGCGGCAGTGGCGGCAGCGGCGGCAGCGGCGGCAGCGGCTTCGACGAAGCAGAAGGGAGGAAGCAAGGCCGCGACGACGCCGCGGGCCTCCGCGGGCGCCAATTCCGCGGCGACGACGCCCGCTTCCTCCGGCGGGAAGGGGAGGAAAGCGGCCGCGACGAAGGGCGGGAAGCCCGCTGCCGCCGCCACCGCCGCAACAAAGGCCGGCGGCGGCCAAAAGCGCGCCCGCGGCGGCGCCGCCGCCGCCAAAGCGCTCCAGACCCGCAAGTCTGCCCGAACGACCCGCGGCTCCTCTCCCGCCAAGAGCGGCGGTCGCAGGAGCCGCGGCGCGACTCTCGAAGAGGAATCGGAGGAGGAGGAGGAGGAGGAGGGCGACGAGGAGGAAGGAGAAGAGGACTCGGAGGAGGAAGGAGACGAGGAGGGAGGAACGAGCGAGGACGACAGCGACGCCGAGGCGGCGGCCGCCGCCGCGGCCCTCCGCCGCGAGCGCAGGCAGGCCGCTTCGACCGTGCTCTCTGAAGCGTGGCGAGAGAGCGCCGCCGACGAGCAGATCGCCAGGGCCCTGCACGAGCTCTTCGGCGAGGCCTCGGCGCCCGCCACGGCGGTCGCGGCGGGGATGGTGCTCGCGCCGCTGTAAAAAAAATGAAAAAGTAAAAAGTTGTTTTTTGTCTTTCTAAGGTCAAGTTTTACAGCTCAGTTGGTTTCTCTCTCTCTCCATTCATCTCTTTGGCGCAATGAATCACTGTATTTATCTCCCCTTTCCTCGCGGAGAAGAGAGTGCGCAGCTAGCTCAGTCCATTCATTTCTCCGTTCGTTTTTTTTTATGTCATTTTTTGCGTTCTGTGCGTTTTTTTCCTGCGGCTTCTGTTTCCTGCGTTTCTTCCTCTCTCGTTTTCTCCTGCTCTGCCCCCCTCCTTCACCCTTCCTCTCCTTCGCCGAGCTTCACGTCGCACGACACTAGCGGAAACCTCCCGAAGCGCCCCCGGTCGTCCCTGCCGTCCCAGTCGCTCAGGAGCTGGATGTCGAAGGGATTCATCCCGCGGCCCTCGGCGCTGTCCCCGGTGATCTCGCGGCGGAACAGCGGGCCGCGCGCGGCGGGCGAGAGGGAGAAGATGAGCTTGTTCGGGTTCTTTGTTTTTGATCGAGGCGAAGACAGACACATAGACACAGAGAGAGAGGGAGAGAGGGAGAGAGAGAGAGAGAGAGAGAGGGAGAGGGAGAGGGAGAGAGGGAGAGAGA
>Ga0315289_10012409_pt1 | contig 12005 bp, 8 predicted proteins | sample YL17G11_40_MG_FD_203452 | JGI IMG/M metagenome (GOLD analysis project Ga0315289, IMG submission 203452) | Sediment microbial communities from Yellowstone Lake, YNP, Wyoming, USA - YL17G11_40 | ecosystem: Environmental > Aquatic > Freshwater > Lake > Sediment | place: USA: Wyoming | collected...
GGCGCCTGGGTGCGCGCCGTTCGGGCGGGTGACGGGTGAGGTGAAGCTGCTCTTCGTCGGCGATGTCTTCGGCCAGCCCGGGCGCGCCGCGCTGCTCGAGTGGTTGCCCCGCTTCCGCGAAGCGGCGGGGATCGACTTCGTGATCGCCAACGGGGAGAACGCCGCCAACGGCGCCGGCATCACGTCGAAGATCGCCCGCAAGCTGCTCGACGGAGGTGTCGACGTCCTCACTACGGGCAACCATGTCTGGCGGCAGCGCGAGGTCTTCGCCTTCCTCGAGGCCGACGAGCGCATCGTCCGGCCGGCGAACTACCCGTCCGAGGCCCCGGGTCGCGGGCTCACGGTGCGACCGGCCGCCGACGGCACGCCGGTCGCGGTCGTGGACCTCGCCGGCAACCTGTTCATGGACACGGGCCTGTCGCCGTTCCGCCTCGTCGACGCTCTGGTCGAGGAGGCCCACGAGGAGGCGGCGACCGTGGTCGTCGACCTGCACGCCGAGGCGACCAGCGAGAAGGTCGCCATGGGGCACTACCTCGACGGCCGCGTCACCGCCGTGGTCGGCACGCACACGCACGTGCAGACCAGCGACGCGCGCGTGCTGCCCGGCGGCACCGCCTACATCACCGACGTCGGGATGACCGGGCCGCTCGAGTCGGTGATCGGGGTGCGTACCGAGATCATCCTGCAGCGCTTCGTCACCGAGATGCCGCAGCGCTTCGAGGTGGGCGAGGGCCCTGTGCGGCTCGACGCCGTCGTGGTCACCGCCGAGGGCGGGGTGGCGACGGCGATCGAGATGCTCGACCTCGTGGTCTGACCGCCCGTCGCGCTCCCCTGGCGGGCGACCGCTGTCCGTTCTGTAAACACATCTCTGGCCTCGACGGCCGCATCCTCGCCATCCTCCCCCATAATGAACGGGTAGGTGGAACATGCAGCCGGACCTTTGGCTGCGTGCAATAGCGGGCAACGTTGCCGGCCCCCGTCCGCGCAGCACGAATGCTGCGCGCCGAAGGCCGGCGATGCTTTTAGAGGGGCGGGACGTGGCGAACGGCATCGTCGAGGAGAAGAGGGTCGCTCCGGCGACGAGCGTGTTCGAGTCGGCGGAGCCGCGGGTGCGGCGGACCGACCCGGGCGGGGCGCGGCTCGCGGCCATCGTGGCGGCCGACGTCGTCGCCTTCGCCCTCGCGGCGCTGCTGGCCACCGCCGCGGCGCTGTGGCACCCCGACCTGCCCATGGTCTCGCGCGTCGGACATGTCTTCCCCATCGGCGAGGGCATCGGACTGGCTGGTCTCGTCGCGCTCAGCGCCTGGACGATGTTCGTCTTCTACGCCGTCGGCCTGTACCGCAAGCCACGACGCAGCATCAGCTGGTCGACGCTCGAGGAGGCGGTCCGGGGACTCACCGCGCTCACGTCGGCCTGCTGGGCGGCGCTGCTGATCGGCGTCGCGGCGACCGGTTCGACGGGCGCTGCCGGTGAGCTCGTGGTCTTCTGGGCGGCGGCGGCCGTGAGCGTGCCGATCGCGCGCTCGTTCTCGCGCCGCTGGCTGTGGCCGGGCGCGGCGCTGACCGAGCGCGTCCTCGTCGTCGGCGCCGGAGACGTCGGCCACCTCGTGGCGGCCAAGATCCGCCGGCGCACCGACCTCCACATGACGGTCGTCGGGTTCCTCGACGACGGCGAGCCGCGGCCGAACGGGGACGGGCCCTACCCACCGGTGCTCGGATCGCTCAAGGAGCTTGCCGCGGTCATCCGCGACCAGGGGGTGACACGCGTCGTCGTGGCCTTCTCCCAGGCGCGACACCAACGCTTCCTCGACGTCGTGCGCACCTGTGCCGACGCCGACGTGCGCGTCAGCATCGTGCCACGGCTGTTCGAGGTCATCAGCTCACGTGCCGGCATCGACGAGATCGAGGGTATTCCGCTGCTCGACGTCGCCAACGTCGAGCTGAGCCGCTTCAACCTCGGCGTGAAGCGCGTCTTCGACCTGGCCGCCGGCGGCCTGCTCCTGATCGTGCTCCTGCCGGTGATCGGGGCGCTCGCCTTGGCGGTGAAGCTCGACTCCCCCGGGCCGGTCTTCTTCCGCCAGGAGCGCATGGGGCGGGGCGGCTCTGTCTTCCGCATCTTCAAGATGCGCTCGATGCGCGAGGGCGCCGAGACGCAGCGTGACGACCTGAGCGCGCACAACGAGTACTCCGGGCCTATGTTCAAGATCAAGGAGGACCCGCGACTGACGCGGACGGGCCGCTGGATGAGACGCTGGAGCCTCGACGAGCTGCCGCAGATCCTCAACGTCGTCCTCGGCGACATGAGCCTGGTCGGACCGCGCCCGCTCTGGGTCGAGGAGGCCAAGCAGTGCAAGGGCTGGACCAGGAAGCGTCTCGACATCACCCCGGGCATCACCGGCCTCTGGCAGGTGACCGGCCGCAACGACATCCCGTTCGACGAGATGGTGAAGCTGGACTACATGTACGTCACCGGCTGGAGTCTCAGCTGGGACATCAAGCTCCTGTTGCGGACGATCCCCGCCGTGCTGGACAAGCGCGGGGCGTACTGACCGCCGTCAGCCTGTCGTCAGACTGACGCCAGCTGCATGACGATCACCTCTTGGGGATAGCTGCCAGGTCCGCGTGGGTTGTCCGATGAGTCTGCTTGGGACGTACACTTCAGGGTGAGCGTGGAGAGTCGTCGTCCACTTCCCGGGGGCTGCGCCCATGACCGAGCACACGAAAGGGACCACGAGCGCCGAACCTCACGTCGGTGAGCTGAGACCTGGCGTCGTCTCGATCATCATGGCGACGTACGATCGCGCGGCCACATTGCCTCGTGCCATCGACAGCGTTCTTGCCCAGGACTACCCGGGTTGGGAGCTGATCATCGTCGAGGACGGCTCCACCGACGAGACGCGCGCCGTGCTCGATGAATACCGCGACCCGCGCATCCTCCGTGTTCGGTACGAGCGCAATCGCGGGGTGGCCGCGGCCAAGAACAGGTCCCCTCACGGCCGGAGCCTCTCCTGGGCCGCCCTTCACCGATCCACGACGCTGTGACGCAGGACAGCTAGCGCAGGGAGAAGCGATAGAGGGTGAAGTACGAGAACCGGACACTGCCCTCGAAGCGGTAATCCGCCGACATCGCCTCCGGGATCGTCTCGGATCGGTCCCAGAAGGCCCATTCCCGGTTGCTGAGCAACAGGACACGCGGCGCCTCGTCGGTCAATGACCGGACCGTTTCGGCGAGTCGGCCGGTCGGCACGCCGGTCCCGTCGATGGTCTCCCGATCGCCGTAGTAGCGCAGCAGCACCGGATACCCGAACAGCAGCACGGACCGCTGGTCGGGATCGTCGTCGGCGAGGACGTAGCGTGCGACCCCGCGATAGTCGTCACGGTCGTAGGCGTCGTCCCAGTAGTAGTGGCCGAGCGAGTACACGTTGGCGAGGGCGAGGACGATCAGCGCGGTCCATCCAAGCCCTTGACACAGCCTGCGTCTCTTGTCGTGGCCGCAGCGAACGGTGAGGGGCAGGAGCAGGAACAGCGGCAGCGCGAGGAAGTACGAGTGTCGTGGCTGCCAGTTCAGGTGCGTGGCGGCGGCGAAGACGTACATCAGCACGTACGACGCGAGAAGCGCGAAGAGGAGGGTACGGGAGACGCCACGCTCATCGTCGCTCAGGTCGCCGCAGCCGATGTTGCGGATCACCGCCGCCAGCCCCACCGCGGTCGCCGCCGCCAGCAGCAAGAGCGATGGCCAGTAGTCCAGCACAAGGCCGGCGGCGTTCGACCCGTGAAGCTGCTCGATCGGCGGCCCGAACGTGGTGCCGGCGACGATGCCGTAGATGGCGAACGCCGCGTTGCGCAGCAGCGGGCCACTTGACTGGGTCACCCCGGCGCTGCGCGGGTCCATCGCGGTGCTGGACAGCAGGTAGAAGCCGAGGGCGGGAAGGGCGGCGACCGCACAGGGGAGCCAGGTGCGCATCCAGCGGCGCGGGTGGCGGGCGACGATCGCATCCCCGAGCGCCAGACCGCCGGCCATGATGCAGATGGTCACGCTCGCGAACGCGCCGACTCCGAACCACACCCAGAACGCCCACGCGGCCGCAGGGTAGGGACGGTCGAGCCTGGCCTCGCGGACCCGGATGAACAGGAGAAGGAGCAAGGCGCCGACGAACATGAGGAGGGCGTAGGGTCTTGCCTCCTGGGCGTGCAGGACGAAGAAGGCGCTGAGGGCGACCAGCATCGCCGTGATCAGCGCGTGACGGCGTCCGTAGACTCGTGCGGCCGTGATCGTGACCACGGCGAGCGCGGCGAGCGAGAACAGCACCGACAGGACGCGCAGCGCCAGGACGCTGCTTCCGGCGACCGTTCGCCAGAGATGCAGCAGCAGGAAGTAGAGCGGCTGGTAGTGATCGCCCTCGGTCGTGCGTGCCAGGTAGACCAGGGTCGCCCAGATGTTGTCGCCGGCAGACTGCTGAAGACTGCCGCCTTCGTCAAGCCAGAGGCTGTCCGCGGTGAGGTGGGAAAGACGCAGACCCACCGCGGCCGCCGTCACCAGGACGAAGGCCAGTGCGCCCAGGCGGCGAGCGGTGAATGCGGAAGTGGACGGCGGACTTCCCTGTGCTGAAGGCGGTGCCATGCCGGCCGCATCGTAGCACGGTGCGTCCTGCCCTCGAGGGCCGTTGTCGCCTTCGCGGGTCACCGGGTCGGTGGTGCTCGGCCACTTTACGCGAAGCCTCGAGTGGGCCTAATTGCTTCCTGACTTCGCATCGATGAACTCATTCGATACAAGGTAGTCAGCCAGCGTCTGCGCCACAAGGCGGTTCCCGTGGGCGTTCCAGTGACCGCCGTCCGCCGCCTCGAATCGCCGGTGGTTGTGGGCCCAATCACGCGAGAACACCGGCGTGAGATCGACGAAGGAACTTTGAGGCTGCGAGCGACACGCAGTGGCGATGGCCTCGATGCCCGGGCTCATCTGGACGTGATCCAACTCCTCCAGCGGAACGTAGCGAGGTCCGTTCGCCAGGAACACGACCGGGACGCCCGGATGCTCCTGGCAGAGCCGCTTCACCAGATACCGGGCCGGTGCGAGGAGCTCTCGAGCCGCAAGCGAGGGGGTGCCGACTGCGCCAGCATCCGACTGCTCCGCGGCGGAGGCACTCTGGTCTTGAGGCGCTTCCACGGACCTGCCGTGCATCCCCGGAATCGATACGTTGGCGTTGTAGCGCAAGTAGTTGAGCAGTTGAGAGCGACTGGCCAGCGTACCCTTCCACGTGCTGGCGTAGAGCTCGCTAGGAGGGACCGTCGCGTAGCTCTTGCCTGAGCGGGTGATCTGGAACCATGTGGGAGACAGGACCCCGTGGTCCCGGACGCTGTCCCTGACATCCTCATCGTTGACCACGAACACGAGGACGTCCGGCTGGTACATGTCCGTCACGAACTGAGCCACAGCGACGTATTGCTCGAGATACCATCCGGAACTGCCGAAGGAGTAGCAGTCAACGCTGCCATCCATGATCTCCATAAGCGCGGCGTCTACATGTTCGGCGGGGATCGTCAACAGGCCTTCCACGTAGGAATCGCCGAAGAGGGCGACAAGCTGGCGCTGCAGTCCATCCCCCGCTGAGTAGTCCTTGGCGCTCAGCCAGCCCGCGTTGTTGATGCGCCACTCCACAGGATCGCGACACAGACGACCAAAGCTTGACAGGCCGCTTCTCTTCGAGGCTGGGTCGAAGCGTTCGATGAGGTCGCTCCCATCCTGGTAGCGTCTCGGCACCTCACACGCCGGCATCACCGTCCGCAGCCACACCTCGGCGACGCCGCCAAAGAGCAGCGTGAAGACGGCGACGCGCACGAGGAGGGCCAGCGCCCCTCTGCCCCTAGAACTGGACATAGATCCCCTGCCTCGTGCCCAGGTAGCCGAAGATCAGCAGCGCCATGCAGAGCCCGACGTAGGTCGCCCAGCGCGCCGGGAGAGGGATGGCGGCAATCGAGAGACCGTGCTCCCAGCCGCGCGTCAGCCATTCGTAAGCGAGCAGGGCCGCCGACAGCAGCAGCGTCGGGACGAAGCGTGCGAAGTCGCCGGCCCCGAAGGGCCTTGAGACCGCCTGGACGAGGTAGTCGATGGCGGCGCCCAGCGAGGGCGCCCGGAAGAAGACCCAGGCGAAGGTGACGAGGGCGAAGGTGAGCCCGCCGGCCAGCAGCGCACTCGCCGGGCGCCCGCGCTCACCCTGACTGCCCGAGGGGCGCCCGCGCAGGCGGCTCTCGAGCACCAGGTAGGTGCCGTGCAGGCCGCCCCAGACGAGGAACGTGAAGGCGGCCCCGTGCCAGAGCCCGACGGCAAGGAAGGTGACCAGGAGGTTGAAGGCGTGGCGCGCGCGGCCCACGCGGCTGCCGCCGAGGGGGATGTAGAGGTAGTCGCGCATCCAGCTCGCCAGGGTGATGTGCCACCTCCGCCAGAACATCCGCACCGAGGTCGAGAAGTAGGGGTAGTCGAAGTTCCGGCTGAGGCGCAGGTTGAAGAGCTTGGCCGTGCCGATGGCGATGTCCGCGTAGCCGGAGAAGTCGCAGTAGATCTGCACCGAGTAGAGGACGGCGGCGCTGAGGAGGCTGACGCCGTCGAGGCGCCCGATGTTGGCCCAGACGTAGTCGACCTGGAGGCCGATGTTGTCGGCGATGAGCATCTTCTTGGTCAGCCCCCAGAGGACCTGGCGCAGGCCGTCGCGGGCGCGGGCGTCGTCGAAGATCCGACGCGAGAAGAGCTGCGGCAGGAGGTCGCGGGGGCGCGTGATCGGACCGGCGAGGAGCTGGGGGAAGAAGCTCAGCGCGGTCGCGTACTCGAGGGCGCCGCGGGTCGCGCTCATCTCGCGCCGGTAGACGTCGATCACGTAGGAGAGGTTCTGGAAGACGTAGTAGCTGAGGCCGACCGGGAGGACGAGCGAGAGGGTCACCGAGTCAGCGTGCAGGCCGAAGGCCCCTAGGAGGGCGGCGAACGAGTCGGCGAAGAAGCCGAAGTACTTGAAGGCGCCGAGCGCGCCGAGGTCGACGACCAGTACGGCGAGGAGCACGAGCCCGCGCCGCACCTGCAGCTTGCCGAGCAGAAGGGCGCCGACGTAGCCGCTGGCGGTGACCCCGGCGAGGAGCACGCACCAGCGCCAGTCCCAGAGGGCGTAGAACAGGTAGCTGAGGAGGAGCAGGGCGAGGTTCTGAGTCAGGCGACCGCGACTGGTTCGGGTGGCCAGGTGGTAGACGATGAACGCGGCTACAACGAAGACCCCGTACGCGTAGCTGGTGAAGAGCATCAGGAACCTATCGTACAATGCCCATTTGGCTTGCAGGGCCGACTGATGAGGATCAGGTACGACACCGGCGCTTGGCCGAAGCCAAGCGCCGGTGTCGCGAAACGGCCGGATCTGTTGCCTGGCAACCCTGCTCCCGGGCACGGGCCGCAATCGTCTGCGCCGCAGGGCGTCGTCAGTCTCAGAAGTGGGTGAAGGTGTTGCTCATGGTCATGTTCGTGTTGCCGCCGCCGTTGTAGAAGGTAGCGTTGGTACCGGAGTTGCGCGAGAACGTGTTCCCAGTCGCGACGACGTTGTCGCAGTGTGCGTAGGTCAGCGCGTATGAAGAGCCAGATGTCATGTAGTCGTAGAACTCGTTCCCGGTGACCGTGCTATGACGCAGATAGTCACCCATCTGGAGCATCCTGCGGCGGCCGTATCCATTGGTCGTGTTGTCGGCGAAGGTCACACCTCCACCACTGAGTATGACGATGGCTCCGTACTGGTCGGTACTATCAGCGACTCCGTTCGCGGTCTTGGTGTCGATCACGTTGTCATGAATGTTGGCATAGACGTAGCCGGTTTCGTCGTAGCCATGGGTACTTACGGCAAGGCAGTCAGAGGTGCTGCGCCCGATGAAGGAGTGGTCGAGTTCGATGTGCTGCGGTCCCTCGACGACGAACGTGTTGAGTTCACTGCCTTTCAGCGTACATCCCGTGATATGTACTGGACCGCTGATAGCCCCAGCGCGGTAGTCGGCGAGGTCGATGTTGGCCAAGTCGCAGACCTCGAGGACGCAGTCCTTGATGACGATGTTGCTGAAGACCTGGCTGCCGCTGGTCTGTCTCGTCCAGCACACGATGTCTGCGAAGGGACTGCCGGTGTTGCGAGCCACATCCGAGCGCCCGTTGGAGACGCCGATGTGGCAGCCGTCGAAGGTGATGCTGTCGACGTTGGCGGGGCGCGCCGAAATGCAGACGTTGCAGTACTGCTTGTCGGTCTGCGAAGCCGCCTTCACGGCGTCGCTGATCATGTTGCGCTCGACTTCGCAGGCGGTGAAGGTGATGTGATCGCAGGAACCGGCGCCGCCGCCCAGCGTGATCACATTCTGGTCGGGGTCGCTGCCTCCGCCGCCACGGAAGCGGACGCGCTCGAACAGCGTGTTCGACGCCCCTGACCTGTTATGGGTCGAGTAGCCGGCGGTGCCCAGCTTGATGTCGCGGACGACCACATTGGAGCCGAAAGTGACGCCGCCCCCGATGTAGCTTGAATCCATCCCCTGGCCCACGACGGTGACTCCGTTGGGGATCGAGATGTTGCCGTTGAACGTGCCGGAACCGACCACGATCGTCTGGCCCGCCTGAGCCGAGTTGATGGCGGCGACGGGGTTGGCGGCCGGGGTCGGAGTCGGCGTGACCGTGGGTGTTGGAGTCGGAGTCGCCGTCGGCGTTGGCGCGGGGGTCGGCGCGGGCGTCGGCGCGGGAGTCGGCTCGGGCGTCGGCTCGGGCGTCGGCGCTATGGGGGCCTCGTCGTACACGGTGATCTCGTTGGCTGAGGCCCAGCCCCCGGAAGGGGTCACGCCCAGGACCTGGACCCGCACGTAGCGGGCGACGACCGTGACGGCGTCGGTCGTCATGCCCTTCACCTTGTTCCTGCTGCGGTCCTTGACGGTCGTGAAGGTGACGCCGTCGAGGCTCGTTTCGATGCGGTAGCGATAGGCGCGCTTGGCGCCGTTGTACCACGTGGTCTCGACGCCGCTCAGGGTCCTGGGAGCACCGAGATCGACCATCCACCACTGCGGGTAGTCGCGTGAGCTCGCGGACCAGCGCGTCGCGGTCTGGCCGTCATTGCCGGCGTCGGGCTCGTTCCCCGTCTCCGCGGTGCTCGCCGCCGCGGACAGGCCGACCGACAGGGGCGCCCCGAGGACGACCCAGGTGCGGTCGGCGCTCGCCGCGCTGACTCTCCGCAGGACGACGAACCGGGCGCGGCGCGTGACCACCCGGAACCGCTTCACGCCGTGGACCTTCACGTATCGCTGGTGGTGCCGGACTACGAGGGTGAGGTGATGGCCCCGGACCACGTCGTAGGTGCGCGCATGCCCGATCACCCGGAAGCGCAGCGTTCTGGGATGGGAGGCGGCAGACGCGGCGGATGCCGAACAGAGGCTGAACGTGAGTATCAGCAGCACGAGCAGGGTGCTTGCGATGGAGAGCTTCCTTGACACCGTGATCCCCTCCGAGGGCGGGGAACGCCGGGGCCGAATCGGTGTGTCCACGGCGACGCCGTGTGAGCGCTTGTGTCGCACCGACGCGACTCGCTGGGGTTCCTTTGGCCGTACGCTTAGCAGTGGTCACTTCTCGCAGGGTGAAATCGGCGAAGCGGCGCGTTTCTTGAGCGCCTAGACGCCTATCTATCGTCAGGCGAGACAACGTGACGGGGTGAGGCGTTCGCGGCGAGAGCGACCGTATCCGTCGGCCCACGAGCCCGCGCCGCGGCAGCGTATAATCGCCGCACCGCGCGAGCGACGCGGGCGACGCACGACGAGACAAGGGGTCAGGCTTGGCGGACACGTACTTGGTCACCGGCGGCGGCGGGTTCATCGGCTCGCACGTCGTGGACGAGCTGCTCACACGGGGGCACGCCGTCAAAGTGCTCGACAACTTCTCCACGGGGCGCCGCCAGAACGTCGCCCACTTCCACGACGACATCGAGCTCGTCGAAGGCGACGTGCGCAGCTACGAGCGCGCCAACACCGCCGTCAAGGGTGTGGACGTGGTGATCCACCTCGCCGCGCTGCCCTCGGTGCCGCGCTCCGTCCAGGATCCGCTGACGACCACCGAGGTGAACGTGACGGGGACGCTCAACGTGCTGCTCGCGGCGCGCGATTGGGACGTGCGACGGGTGGTGTTGGCGTCCTCATCTTCGGTCTACGGCGCCAACGACTTCCTCCCCAAGCACGAGGAGCTCATCCCGCACCCCATCTCGCCCTACGGGGTGTCGAAGCTGGCGGCGGAACAGTACGCGATGGCCTTCAACGCTGTGTACGGACTCGAGACGGTGGCGCTGCGCTACTTCAACGTGTTCGGTCCGCGCCAGGACCCCGACTCGCAGTACAGCGGCGTCGTCGCGCTGTTCCTGCGCCTGGCGTCCGAAGGTACCCGGCCGACCGTGTGCGGCGACGGTACCCAGACCCGCGACTTCACCTACGTCGCCAACGTCGTCGACGCGACACTGCAGGCCGCCCAGGCGCCGAAGGCGAGCGGCTCCGTGCTCAACATCGGGTGCGGCGCTTCCTACTCGGTGCTCGACCTGATCGCCGCCATCGAGGAGGCCACCGGCCGGGGGATGGAGCCGCTGTTCGGTCCGGCCCGGCCGGGCGACGTCAAGCACTCCTTCGCCAACATCGATCGTGCTCGCGCGCGGCTGGGCTACGAGCCGCAGGTGCCGTTCGACCAGGGGGTCAAGAAGACCTACGAGGTGACGGCCTAGCGCTCTTGCCGGCAAGCCAGGAGTCGAGAGAGCCCACGTCAACGTGGCCGTGCCCGAGGTGAGGCAGGTCGCTGTCCCCGTCGAGAAGCCGGTCGACCTGCTGTTCCACCGGGACGCCCGGATCCCTCAGCATGAACCGCGGCTGGAACGGGGCCAACATGTCGAAGATCCACGTCGCGCCTCTCCGCTCGACGATGACGGGCACTCTGAGCCAGCACATCAGGTCCGCCCAGCCGCTATTGGGCGCCATCATCACCTCGCAGGTGCGCAGATAGCCCAACTCCCGTGACAGCAGCCGGCCCTCGCCGATGGATGCGGTCGTCTGAGCCCCGTCCGGGAGGTGACAGCCCGCCCGATCGCCGTAGATCAGGAGCGGGAGCGAGAGGTGCGCCGCGACTCGCTGCGCCTCTTCCAGGACTGCCGCGACATCGCTGTTGCGGTCGTCCGGATTCCAGCCAAGGGCCCGGAACTGGACGCCGACGTGAGCCGGATAGACGTTCTCCGGACCGTCGGAGACGAACGCCGGGGGGAGATAGCCTGGCGGCTGGGCGTCGCCTATCAGCCACATCTGGTGGATCGCGAACGCGGACGAGACGGTCATCAGGTCCGTGTCCCAGCGGGTCCAGGGTCGCCCCGGGGTCGCCGCCAGGTAAGGACGCAGCAAGCGACGCCATTCTTCCTGCAGCTGCTGGGACTTGGCGCGCGCGACGAGCGCGCGCCAAGTCCGGAGGCGTCCCTCGCCGGGCCGTATGATGCACGGTCCGGACGCGAGGCGCACGGCATCGTACTTCGCGAACAGCGCGTCCTCCGCCTGGGTGAGGGCCGCGTCGAGGATGGCGGATCCTTCTGGGTAGAGCTCCGGTCGGCGCGACAGGATCTTCCAGCCGCCCCGAAGCCAGGGCTCCACGCGAGCGAGGAAGAAACGGATCTCCACGCCCATCTCGCCTGGGTATGGGGGAAGGATCCGCCCTTCGCACACCGGGGCGATGAGTTCGTGGGCATCAGGCGAGGGCGGCATCACCTGGGCGGCGCGCAGGGCCGCGTCCCGCAGTCTCCTCCTTGCGCGGTGCTTGATGGCCGTCACCACCTTCGTCGGATGTGGTCTGAGCGCTGCCTGACGGCGATACGCGCCTAGGAGCCGTTCCGCCCTTGGCCGCCCGCCGGTGCGTCGAGCAGGTCCGGCGAGATGCCGGCGTCTCTCGACACACTCACGGCCCACGCGGTGACGAGGCCCCTCGGCTTCTGGTCGTTGATGAG
>Ga0315289_10012411_pt1 | contig 12004 bp, 6 predicted proteins | sample YL17G11_40_MG_FD_203452 | JGI IMG/M metagenome (GOLD analysis project Ga0315289, IMG submission 203452) | Sediment microbial communities from Yellowstone Lake, YNP, Wyoming, USA - YL17G11_40 | ecosystem: Environmental > Aquatic > Freshwater > Lake > Sediment | place: USA: Wyoming | collected...
CGGGCGCCACCGGTGGTGCCGGTTCCGCCAGTCGTCCCGGTGGTGCCGGTTCCACCGGTGGCGCCCGTTCCGCCAGTCGTGCCGGTGGTACCGGTTCCACCGGTGGCGCCGGTTCCGCCAGTCGTCCCGGTGGTGCCAGTTCCACCGGTGGCGCCAGTTCCGCCAGTCGTCCCGGTGGTACCGGTTCCACCAGTCGTCCCGGTGGTACCGGTTCCACCGGTGGTGCCGGTTCCACCGGTGGTGCCGGTTCCGCCAGTCGTCCCGGTGGTGCCGGTTCCACCGGTGGCGCCCGTTCCGCCAGTCGTGCCGGTGGTACCGGTTCCACCGGTGGCGCCAGTTCCGCCAGTCGTGCCGGTGGTACCGGTTCCACCGGTGGCGCCAGTTCCGCCAGTCGTGCCTGTGGTGCCGGGTCCACCGGTGGCGCCGGTTCCGCCAGTCGTGCCGGTGGTACCCATCGTGCCGGTGGAGCCGGTGATACCCGTCGGGCCGGTGGTGCCCGTTCCGCCATTCGTGCTTGTCGTCCTGGTTCCACCGGTCTTGATCGCCATGGTCGGGATGGGCGGTAAGTTGCCGCCACTCCCACCACCATCTGAAGAACCGTCCATGTAAAGGGCCACCGCCGAGGACACGGACGCGCCACCCGCCCCGAGGGACGCGGTTGCGAATGGCGCAGTAGTAATTGTGCCTCCAGGCCCTGGCGCGTCAATGAGGAGAGCGCCCAGTAGACCGCCTAGCAGACCGCCACCGCGGCGACGGCCCCCACCACCTGCATTCCCTGTAGCCCCTCCTCCTTCGCCTCCGTCCCCTTCCGAGGTGCCAACCGCTTGGGCCGCTAGCGTCGTCGGCCCCACGGCCGCGTCCATGGAGCTGTCCATCCCACCCGCGGACGCATCGATGGCGCCGGCTACGCCGGAGCCGTCCCCGAACGTAAAGGTGGTCTCGGCCTCGGGCGCGCTGGACGACGCGAGGCGGCGGCGCAGCAGTGCTATCGTGTGGGTGTGCCCACCCCCCACGCCGCCGACCAGGGCATCCCCGGCGTGCGCCAGGACCAGGAACAAGGCCAGGATGGACAGGAGGGCGTGCATTTGTGTGCGTGCGCGCGCGTGCGTGTGTTTGACGGGACAGGAGAGCCGCGCGCGAGGCGCTAAAACCATTTTCATAAGTGAAGGTCGACCTTAGCCGCCCACTTTTATTTCACTCACGACCTACTGCACACAAACACACGTAAAACGCAGCCCACCTACCCACCCATTCCTTCCACAATATATACCTGTCGCCTGGGTCGGCGGCGGGAGGAGCGGGCACTTGCTGCCCGCCGCCGCCCTGACCCAAAAATCCTCGCCTTGAAGACAGCATACTAAGAGTGCCATCTATGTATTCTTCTCCACCAATACTTATCCCAGTCCGTCTCATCTACGTAATCTATCTTTGCGCTTGGGGCGATTACACGACAAATGACGTCTAACTGATGTGTGTACTTGCTGTTTGAAAACTATCAAGATTTCCCCCCGTGCGTTTCGGCGCGCGGAAATTTCTGCAGTCGAGCTCTGCTCGGCACCCCACAGACAACATTAAGACACTCTCCGCTCGGCGCCCCGCCCTTACCCACGCACAACAGGCCGCCTGAGGGCTTGTGCGACGCACCGCCTTGCAAACTCGGCGCGGGACGGGCGGCGTGCCATTCAAAATAAGTCCGCTCCAACCGCCGCGGCCTCGTCCCCACCTTCCACCCTCCCCACCCCATCATCTTCCGCACCGCCCTCTCGTGCCTTCGAAGACGCCCACTCACACCTACCCTCCGCACCGCCATGTATGCTGGTCACCAAATAGGTGGTGGGCGCCAAAAATGAAGCCATTCCATTGTGGCCTCACCCCCAAAACATGTCGCCCAATGTGCTCATACCTTTGAACCTACTCTATTGCTTTATCCATCTTAAACATAAAACCCACCCCGTCCGCAGCTATTCGGCACTTACCTGTGGTGTGACCGGCTTGCGCTCATGCAGGCAAGCCTGTCCGGGCGGGTCGGCCTGCATCGCACTTCCCGCATGCCGGCCCGCCTGTCTCCCAGTCAAGTGCTGGAGAGCCACCATCAATTTTTCAAGGGACAGTGTCGCGTCCGCGCGCCTGTCCGCCCCCCCTCTTCTTTTAACTTTTAAAAACACACGCAACACAGCCAACGCGAAGGGGATGTAGATCAGAAGCTTTTCTGTATGGGCGGGCGGGCTGCAGGGGAAAGGGGTGCTGGATGATGGAATGTGCGGGGCGGCGGTCGGCGCTTGTTGCAACGCCTTGCATTTGTTTTTATTTCCCCCCCCCCCCGTGTCTCTCGCTTCTCACACGCCCGCTCACCGCTCATCCCCGACTGACCCGCCACCATCTGCCAGTAAGATAAGAGGTCTCTGGATAATACAAGGCACGTATTAATGCGTGGATTGCGGCATGGCCGAAGCCTACAAAAGAACACGCCGCGTTTTACATTTGACTGAGGAGCGATCTCTTCGCCTGACCGCCATTCCGTGTGTTTTCTCGATTTAATGAGGTTGCTGGCTTGGAGGCCAGCTATAAAAATTGGGAATACGGCTTTAGATGACGCACAGCGCTGGAAATTCGTAGTAAAAGGCGACGAATTTGTCCTTGCAACTGTGCGTCGCCGTGTGGGCGTGGGTGCGGGCATGCGAAGGTGGTCTAGAGCCCTGAGTGGGAGTGGACAAACAGACACCATGTTTATGGCGCGCTTGGGCTTAGTTTGGCGGCCAGCTTGAGCTGAGCTCGGGTCGCGACCATGCTCATCCACTTGAACCGTGCTTGCCAGTTAAATCACCAAGGCCTGGTGCGCAGACGCGTAGGCATTGAATGGGCTGGCGGTGGCTGATGGGCGGGGAGGAGTTGCATTGTTGGTGCCGCTTTGCTTGCTCAGAGACCTCTCTCCCCCTTTCCCGACTAAAGCGGCGTGCAACGCGGTTTCTTCCTCGCTCAATCACCACGCAGCACGTGCTGTAGTGGCCGGGCTATGCAGCCGTGCATGTTGCGAGGCGACTTTAATGCATGCAGAGGAGAGGTCGACGGGTCGACAAGGAAAAGGAGTGAGAGGAGAGCAGAGCTGAGGGAGGGGCGGGCCGCGGGTTGGCGGGAGACCTCACCCACGCCTGAGCCCTTGCCTCCTCCTCTCCTTGCGTCCACCACACGGTAAGCGTGCAGCACCTGCTCTCCCCTGTTCATGCTCGACGTGCGGGGCTGGCTCGCTCTGTGTGCGCACGGGGCTGATAAAAGGAGGAGGAGAAGCAGAGAGGGAGGGGGCGCGGGTTGAGACCCCACACCTTCGCCTCGGCGCACTCCAACTTATGTATAGCGCCCACACCTCCCGCACGCCCGGGAGGCGGGCGTGCCTGCGAGCGTGTCGGATGACTGATTTTCTGCTGCCGAGTGTGTTTTGCATTGAAAAGATGGTGGAGGGTCGGGTGCGCGCCGGGGGCGGGGGGTGCCATGCCCTCAGCACGCGTGCGACCGCAGGGCCCAGCAAGCTGGGCCCAAAGCGCGGCCGCCCCGCAGAGAAATTGGAATGATCGTAACTCGGGCGTTAAACGCCCGAGGTAATGAGATCAGTCATTACAGAACAGTGTACTACAACTTGATCTTAGCCAAAAGGCCGAGAAAGGTTACTAAAGGGTTGTGCGGGCGCCCACAATAACAAGAGAGATGAGGAATGGACGGTCAGACCTCACAGTCATGCTCGCCCCAACCTGCCTTGCGCACGCCACGGGGGGCCGGCTGAAGCTTGTACGTGCGTTTTCCCCACATTGCGTAGGTGTATTGCAATTTTCAGCACCTGCTGAAGGCGCTTAGAGAGGGGGGTCTGGGCGTGCGCGCGGCCTGGGGGCGGCCCCCTGGAGGGAGGGAAGACGGCACAGGAAAAAGAGAGGAGTGGGGTTGCACCCTGCTCCCTTCTGCTCACACCCCTCATCCCGCGCTGTGTGTGCACGAGGGGGCCTTGCCACGTGCGTCCCAGGACCTCGATCCCACGCCATGGTCACCCTTCCCTGCACGGCGTCCCGCGGCGGCGCCGCCCCCGCATTAGCTCTTCCCTGCTGCAACTGCCGCCGCTCACCCGCGCCGGCCAGGCCGGCGCCGGCCTGCCGGACCCCGCTACACACCCCGGCTCGCGCGCTCAGCCGCCTCCGCGCCACGGTCGTGCCCCCACCGGGCGGCCCCCCACCCGCGCTCCGCCCGGAAACGGACGTCCCAGGCCTGCCCGCCTTCCTGGACGGCCTGAAATTCGGGAAGGCCGATGGCTTGCTCGTCGCGATTGCGCAGGTAAAAGAAAAAAATGGGGGGGCAAGCGTGCGAGGTGTGGACCTGCCCCGCTGTATGCCGGAGCGTTCAGAGGATAAGTCAGCGCCTAGCCTGGGCGGGTTGGATGGGGGCGGGCGGCCTTGGAAGGCCCGCCGCAGTGGGGCTTGCACGCGCGCTTCTCACCATCATCCAATTCATTCACAACCCACCCCCTCTCTCTTCACAGCACGTCGACACGGGCGAGATCCTCATGCAAGCCTTCGCCGACCGCGCATCCGTCGCAGAGACCCTCCAGACCGGCCTGGCCACCTTTTACTCCCGGTCCCGGGCGGAGCGGTGGTGCAAGGGCGAGACGTCGGGCGCGTACCTGCGCGTCCTCTCGGCGCACGCGGACTGTGACGGGGACTCCCTCATCCTCCTGTGCGACCCCATCGGGCCGGCCTGCCACACGGGAGCCCCGTCCTGCTGGTTCTCCTCCGTCAGCGTGGCGGAGCCGGGGGGCGGGGTGAGCACCGCCGCCGGGCCCGCGGGGGCGGCCCTGCCGACGCTCCTCTCCCTGGAGCGCACGGTCGCGGGCCGGGTGGCCGCGCCGCCGCCTGAGGCCGGGTCCAAGCCGTCCTGGACGGCGCGGCTGCTGGCGGACCAGCCTCTGCTCCTGTCCAAGGTGCGGGAGGAGGCGGACGAGCTCGCCCGGGCGGTCGAGGACGGGGAGGGGCCCGGCCGGGTCGCGGCCGAGGCGGCCGACCTGGCCTACCACGCGGTCGTTGCGCTCCGGGCGGCGGGCGTGCCGGTGGCGGACGTGCTGGCCGTCCTGCGCAGCAGGTTTGGCGTGTCGGGCGTCCTGGAGAAGGCGGCCCGGCCGCCCAAAGAGGAATAGGAGCGTGACTGGTCCTATCCATTCACACGCCTGGCGAGGTACACAAGAGTATAGCCATGTCAGCGACACGAGAGAGCGGGGGCGTGGTTTTTCGTGAAATGGAAAAAAAACACCATCCACTTCTCTCTCCGCCCCGGCCGTCCCCTCTCCTCTCTTTCCCCGCTCAACAATCGATGCGGTGCACCGTCCCGGCGTCCACATGCCCATCCCCACCGATCGCGCCCTCCAGGTCCGCCCACCAGGCCGGGACCAGCCAGGTGCGGGCGATGATGCGGAACCATGGCGACCAGGTGAGGCCCGAGGACGCGTCCATCATGCCCAGCAGGCCCGCCCTGTCCACCCAGGCCGTGTCGCTGACCTCCTCCGGGTTGGGGGCCAGGGGGAGGTCGGACCCCGGGCCGGGCAGGCGGGCTAGGAGGACGTAGTCGATCTCGTGCTCGCCCCAGACGCCCGGCGGCGGTGGCGGCGGCGGGGGGGTGCCAGATGGCAGCGCGGGCCCACCCCCGCCACCGCTCCGCCCCGCTGCCGCCCCCTCGCCGTCCCCCTCCTCATCCTCAACCACCTCCCTCCCCCGGTCCCCCGACTCCGGGTCCGGCGCGCAGTAGTGCAGGCGGGTGAGGAATTTGAAGGCCCCCGCCGGCACGGCCCCGCGCGGGATGCCGAGCTCGTGCTCCAGCTTGCGCACGGCCGCGGCCGCCGCGCCGGGCGCCCGCCCGGCCGCCACCTCGCTGGCCTCGTCCACCTCGCCCGGCTCCTGGCCATGCAGCTGATGGGAGCAGCAGGTGTTGGTCCACACGCCGGGGAAGGTGATCTTGGAGTCGGCCCGGCGTTGGAGGAGGAGGCGGCCGGCGCTGTCAAAGAGGAAGACGGAAAAGGCGCGGTGCAGGCGGCCGGCGGGAGACGTGCCCGGGACGAACCGGTGGGCGGCGGCCTTGGATGCGCCGCCTGTCGGGTTGTCGGCCTCGTCCACGGTGATGACCTGGTCCGTCAGCATCAGGTCGGCCTGGGAGGCGGAGCCTAGTGAAATGGAGAGAGACCGAAGGGGCGGGATGTGAAAAAAGGGGGGGGGGGGGCGTGCCTGTAGAGATTAGAGGAGAGCTCTGCTCTTCTCCTTCCCTCACCATTCCAGGTTTTGGTCTTGGCGCCCAGGCCGGGGGACAAGCTGGTGGTGGTGGTGGCCATGGCCGCGGCGGTGAGAGGAGGACTGGGGCACCGGCGGGCGAGCCAGGCGGGCGGGGGGCGGAGGAAGGTGGCCGGGCGGGGCCGGCAAAGGAGAGCGCCTGGGGTGGGGGGGAAGGAGTTTTACTTTATGTGGGCAGGGTTTCTTTCTTTATCTCTCGATCTGGGTAGAGCCCTATACAACGCGTGCCCCCTTCGCGAGCCGTAATGCGAGAATAGGCACCGACAGGGCGGGCACCAACGGCGGAGAGAAAAGGGTGGAGGTCGAAAAGCGAGAAGGTCGGGCGCTGTGCTGGCCAAAACAAGCGCGGGACGCGCCTCGTGGCGTGCATTTTCTGACTTTCCCAACGCTAGCCAGCGCAATATCTTTCACCACTGAAGCGTTCTAAATCACCAATGCCGGGCGTGCGAGGGCTCTTTCAGAGAGGCGCGCGGCGCACAAACTGTCCGCAGATCGACTCGTCGCTGCTCTCTTCTTTCTATATATATCTTACCTGCCGGCAGGGAGCGCCACAGCATGCGCTGCCTGAAATGAGGAGGGTGCGGGTGTGTGGGCGTGGACCGTGGCGTGTATGCGGCTGAACACTGCCACTTTCTCGTGGTGTGCGCCCCTCACGGCGTGCGAGGAAAGAAAAGAGTGCGCAAGAAGCCGCCCTGACCCTCACACCACCATCCTCGCCTTCTCTGCCACCTCCGCTCTCCCCCTCCGCTCTCGCTCTCTCCCCTCTCCAAGGACCCGCGTCTGGCTCACCGTAGCCCGCGGCGAACCCACAGATCACCCATCTATACACGCACCCAAACAAACCACCATGTCCGCCCTCCGCCGCCTGCTGTCCGGCGCGACGACGCACAACAACACAGAGGCGACCGCCCCGGCCCCATCGCCCATTGCGCGCCTGTCCACCTCCATGTCCTTCAACGACATGTCCATGGGCACGGCCATGGACGCGGCTGAGCTAGGTATGCGTGTGTGTGTGTGATTGGGCGGCGGGCCGGGGGCGTGGCGCGCGTGGCGGGGGAGTGTGCGCCACCCGCGCGAGTGCGAGCGGGGGCGCGCGCGGGCGACGGGGCCTATCCAAATTCATCTCACGACCCCGCCCGCCGCCCTCTCCCCCCACCCCCCACCCAGACACCATCCCCTCCCCCGCCGCCTGCCTGGGCCGGGACGGCCGCCGCTCCCTGGATTCCTGCCTGTCCAGCGGGCGGTCGTCCATGGAAGCGGTCTCCATGACGATGACGGCACCGGTGACGGCCTTCCATGTCGGGAGCCTGCCCACAACCAGCGGGGACGTGCGGGCCATGCTGTGGCGGTCCTCCACGGGCTCCTTCCCGCCAAGTGAGTGTGATTAGTTGGGAAGCGGCAATGTGCCCAGCCTGAGGGGGGAGGGGGCGGGGAAAGGTGGCGCGGGGCCGGTCCCTGGCGGGCGTCGTAGAGAAAAGAAAGGCAACGCCCCGGCTGTCTGCCGCTCCAACGCCTTTTTTTTTCCCTCCGCGAGGGCAACTGCCTAGCGCCGATGCGGCCCGGCGCGGCCCTGCGCCCACCCGATGCCACGCCCCAGGTGGAGAGTATCTATCTATTCACCCTCTGGTGCAGGGAACGCACCGGGTGAAGGCCCTCAGCCGGCCCGCGCGGGGGGCTTTTGATGGGGAGGCACAAGGAAGAAAGAACGCCCCGGACCGGTCAGCCTTGGGGAGCCAGCTCAGCCCGACCGCTGACCTCTCCCCTCCCCTCTCTCCTCCCCTCCCCTCTCTCCTTTTTTTCACCACAGCCTACGGCCCCACCCGCACGCCCGCCATCAACATCCCGCCGTCCTCGCCCGGCGCGACCAAGGCCGCCCTAGCCGCCGCCGCCCTGGCGACCGGCACCCCCGCCCGCGGCGGCGCGTCTGTGGGCGTGTCCCCGCCCGGGCCGACGACGCCCCTAGCGGCCGGGCCGGCCGGCGCCGCCGGGGAGGCCTCCCCTGCCGCGCGCCGGGCTGCCCGCCCCGCCCGGGCGGGGCCCCGCCTGGGCGCGGCCGGCAAGATCGACGGCCTGGACTATTACGAGTACGTCGAACTCATCCGGGCGTCCAGCCTGTGATGTGGAGAAATGAGAGGGTTTCCCCATCCCCCCACACACACCCTCCAAAACCTCGCTCCGATTCTTGGGCGGCGGTGTTGTTGGTGCGAGACCGGCGCGACGTGCGGGCAGGCCTTTCCTGCCTGGAAAAAAAGCGGGACACGATGCTGGCGTGCGTTTTATTTACGTACGACGACACGCACAGCCTCTCGCATTCTTCAGGTGACCACACGCGTGCGCGTTCTCTCTCAGCATACACCGCCCGACCCGTACCCCCTCCCTCCCCCCCCCCCCCTCCCACCCACCCACCCACCGCGCGAACAACAAACAATGTTCGAGCGCTACCCCCCTCTTTTCGATAGCCTCCCTCCTCCTCACAACGACAGCCTCGCGCGCACTGTGAGACACGATGCTCCGCCCTTTTTTCCAATCCGGGCGTGGTGTCGCACGCTGTGCCGCACGCGAGACGCCAGCTTTCATTTTGCTGTCGTTTTTTCATGTGATGGGCCGACCCTCCCTTCATTGGCGCCTCTGCCCCCCCCCCACGTTTTTTTTCCCTCTCCATTGTGGGGCACCAGCGCGCGGAGCGGCCCATCTCCTTAACGCGTTACGCTGTTTTTTTTTGTGCCGGGCGAGGCGAGGGGTGTGTGGGTGGATGCGAGGGAGGGTGTGGCGCGGCGGGCACTGCCCTGCTCGCTCGCCTGTGCCCGTTTTCTCTCTCTCCACACCCAACCCCCCTCTCTCGATTTCCCGCGCGCTCCCTCCTTGTAACACACTTGCCAGCTAAACGCCCGTTTTTTCCTCCCTCCCCTGCCCGCAAACCTGTAACCGACGAGACGAACGAACGCCAACAAAACAACAACACGCCGCCTACAAAAAAACTCTCTCGTCTCATCTCTCACACCAGCACCACGACCTCGCCCTCTACGCCCGCCGCCACGATCGCCGCCACCCACGGCCGCAGGCGGTCCACCAGAGCCGCCAACGCCGGGCGGGCGATGGCGCCCGAACCCGCCAGGGCGCCCAGGCGTGAGACACGCCCGGCAGGCGGGCGGAGCGCACGCGGAGGGGGGCCCTCTCCATCCCCACCACCCTGTTGTGCACTGTTGAACACGAGCGTCCGCAGGACGGCCGGCAGAGGGGCTAGGGGCGGGCCGGCCGCCGGCAGGACCGGCGCCACGTCCCGCCCGCCCAGCACCCGCAGGTCGGACCGGGGGTGCGCGTCCAGCAGGGGCACGCCGTCGGCCGCGGGCACCCAAACGGGCGGCGGGGGCGGCCACGTCGTGCATGACGCGCTCCCAGCCCCCGCCCCCTCCCGCGTCGCCTCGCCGTCGCCCACCGCCAATAGCTCGGACGGCGCGAACTCGGCCTTGTACCGCATCTTGGGGCAGGTGTGAATATAGAAGCCCATGTAATAGAACCGGAAGGGGGTGGACGGCGGCCCGGCGCGGCGGCGGGCTTGGGCCCACGCGACCTCCTGCAGCGCGCTCCACCGCCCCAGCCCCAGCCCGCCCAGCCCGGGCTCCCAGAAAAAGTAGACCGAGGAGAGGCCGCGGGGCAGGATGTCGACCACACCAACCGCCACCAGCACCCCGTCCAGCCAGTACTGTTGGTGGGCGGAGCCCAGGTACGGGGACGCGGGCGGCAGGGAGGCAGGGGAAGGCGCGGTTGCTGGCCGGCCGCCACCCATCCCCTCCTCCTCTCTCACCAGCGGCGTGTCGACGAGGAAGCGCTTGAAGGCGGCGTGGCTTAAGCTGGCCGGGTCGTCCCCGTGCTGAGAAGCCTGGTACCGGGCGAAGAGCGGGAATTCGGCGGCGACCAGGGCCTCCGTGTCGGCCGGGGACGGGCGGGGCAGCGGGAGGGTGCGCACGTCCAGGGTGTGGGGGTGCCCGGGCGTGGGCTGTGCTGCAAGGGGGCCTTCTTCAGGCGGTGGGGGTGGGGCCGACGCTGCTGCCGCCTGGCGCCCGCGCTGCGGAGAGGTCGCCACCGCGTCCGCCAGCGAAGGCCAGGACCGGCGGGACCGGACGGCGCGCGGGGGTTGGGAGGCAGCGGGCGGTGGAGGTGGCGGGCTTTTTGCCCCCGCGCTCGCCCCTGCTGCCGCCTCACCCGCCCGCTCCGCCGCCGCGGTCGCCGCGTCCGGGGCGTGCAGGTTGACGTGGCCCGCGTCCGCCATGGCGGACCAGCCGGGCGGCAGGGCGCCGCCCGCGTTGAGCGCGTCCGCGACGGCGGTGGCCAGAGCGGCGGGGGTGGACGTGGTGGCGGTGGCGGTGGCAGGGTCCTCCTGCTTTGTCCGCGCCGCGGCCGCCGCCGCCGCCGCCAGCACAAAGCCCGCCGGGCAGGTCAGGGCGACCGTGGGCGGTAGCTTGCGGGCGGCGGCCGGGCGGGGCGGGGCCAGCGGGAGGGGGCGGCGGGGGGGAGACCCCGCCGCCGCCGCCGCCACCGCGGCCTCGAGGGCCGCCTCCAGTGCCTCCCGGGCGCCCACCCGCGCGCCAGGCGGCGCGGGGCGCCCGCCCGCCGGCCCACCGGCTTTGCGCTTGCGGTCGGACCCCATAGCCTGGCCGCCAGCCATCGCGCTCGCAGGCAGGGCCTCGCGCAGGAGGCGGGCCGCTAGGGCCGCCGCGTCGACGGGCCGCCCTTCCTCCTCCTCTGCCTCCTCGGCTGCAGTCTTGGGTTGGTCGCCGGCCCAGCCGGCGACCACCCGCGCCGCTGGCGGCTCACCTTCCTCGGCATCCCAAGCGTCTAGCCGAGACGATGTCGGCGGCCATGCAAAGTCACCAGAAGCGGCGGCGGCCCGCCCCGCCGCCACAACGGGCGAGACGCCGCGGGGCGAAGGGCAGCGCGGGCTGCTGGCGGCCACCAGGCCGCCGCGCCCGCCACGGCCGCCGGCGCCGCCCGCGCCGCCACGCCCGCCACGCCCACCCCCTGCACCTGCTACCCGAGGTAGTGGCAACACCAGCCCGGGCGCCCCACCGCTAGCAGCCGCGCTCCAGGCGGCGGCGGCCACGGCCGCAGCGGCCGCGGCCTCGCCGCCGACCACCCCACCTGGTGGAGGCGGCAGGGGCCCGCCCGCCAGGAAAGCCGCCATCCGGTTCCGGCACCGCCGCTGGGCTTTGGTCAGCTTGACCTGCCCAACGTCCAGGCGGATGGTGTGGGCAACACAGCAGGGCGGGTGGGAGGGCTCGTCGTCCTCCTCACCAGCCCCGTCCTCATCATCCCGACCACTCCCGCCTACCACCGCCGCCGTCGGCAGTGGCCGGTACACCCACCGCCCGCTGCGCCGCCACCCGGCATCCACTAGGGCATTGTACGTGGCCGGGGCTAAGGCGTGCGCCCACATGCCCACGGACGCGGCCGTGTCCCCAGGCGCAGAGCAGTAGCCGCAGTGCGCGGTGTAGGCGCCGCAGTTGTCGACAATTGACAGAGGGGGAGAGGAGGAGGAGGGCGAGGGCTGTGCCGCCGCCGGTGCCTGCTGCTGATCGTCCACCTGGGGCGTCGTCGTGGTCACCGTGGGCAGGGCGGCCCCGCCCCGGTCGCGGCGGTCGGGCATTGCGTGTGAGGCGAGGGCGTGTGCAAGTTCGTGCTCGGTCAGCGGGAGG
>Ga0315289_10012412_pt1 | contig 12001 bp, 10 predicted proteins | sample YL17G11_40_MG_FD_203452 | JGI IMG/M metagenome (GOLD analysis project Ga0315289, IMG submission 203452) | Sediment microbial communities from Yellowstone Lake, YNP, Wyoming, USA - YL17G11_40 | ecosystem: Environmental > Aquatic > Freshwater > Lake > Sediment | place: USA: Wyoming | collected...
CACCATCGCAAGGTCAGTGGGAGGATCATTGGGCTTCTCGACTAGGCGTACGATCTTGCCATTCTTCAAGTCGGCTACGCCGAACCGCTCGGCGTTCGGGACATGACATAGCACGATCTCGGCGGCTACTCGAGAATTCTCAAACTCGTCAACCATTTCGCGGATTCCGCTCTTTAGAATATTGTCGCCCAAGAAGACCACAAACGGGTCATCGCCGACAAAATGTTCGGCGATTCTCACGGCGTGTGCGATGCCCTTTGGCTCGCCTTGATGGACATATGTCAATTTCACTCCAAACTTTCCACCATCTCCATAGTACTCCTGAACTTTCTCGGGAAACAAGGATCCTAGGATTATCGCGATCTCGGTGATGCCCGCCTCTCTCAATGCTTCGACTGCGTAGAGAGACATCGCTTTATTCGCGATCGGTATCAGCTGCTTCGGACCCGTGTGCGTTAGAGGCCTCAGCCTGGTTCCGGCGCCACCGTGCAAGATCACGCCTTTCATAGTTCTACGCCATCTCTGACTTGCGCTTCATTCCAAGCAGTCTCGATAAATCCTTTTCAATCTTTGCACGACTAGGACTCCCTTGTGCTAGTACAGCTCTAGCCACACCGATCACAGCAGAAACAGTATACCTGATAAATGGGTCTGCCGAAGTGTGAAACATGGATAGGGTTCTCGTTACCGGCGGAGCAGGTTTCATTGGTAGCAACTTCGTCCGCCACCTGATAGAGGAGACCGGTTGCAGTGTGATCAATCTCGATAGACTGACCTATGCCGGGAACTTAATGAACATTAGAGACTTGCGCAGCGAGAAACGACACAAGTTCGTCAAAGGCGACATTTTGAATCGGAAGCTCACGGCGTCTTTGGTCAAGAAGGTTGATGCCGTAGTGAATTTTGCGGCTGAATCCCACGTAGACCGCAGCATCCAAAGACCAACGATATTCGTTGAAACGAACATTCTCGGAACACATGCTCTCCTTGAGACGTGTCGCAAGTGCCATGTCAAGTTCGAGCAGATCAGCACAGACGAAGTCTACGGCAGTCGTTACGAAGGATCGTTCACCGAGGTGGACGCACTCAATCCTTCCAGTCCATACTCGGCAAGCAAGGGAGCCGCTGATCTTCTGGTCAACGCATATCACGTCACATATGGTATGGAAGTCACAGTGACACGAAGCACGAACAACTACGGGCCGTATCAACATCCGGAGAAACTCATCCCGAGACTCGTTACTAACGCATTGCGAGGTAGGCCCCTCCCGGTCTACGGGACTGGAGAGAACGTCAGGGACTGGATCTTCGTGGAGGACAATTGCCGTGCCATTCATAAAGTCTTGGAGAACGGGACGAGCGGACAGATCTACAATGTCGCAGCGTGCAACGAGAAGAAGAATATCGATATCGCGAAAGACATTCTCCGTCACCTGTCTCTTCCTGAGACAATGATACAGTCCGTGAAGGACCGTCCAGGCCACGATTTCAGGTACTCACTGGATTGTGGGAAGATTCGACGCCTAGATTGGAGACCTCAAGTAGACTTCGCAGAGGGGCTTCGGAAAACGATTGACTGGTACGCGGCGAACAAGTCGTGGTGGCGTCGGCTCGTTGAGTGAGATCTTGGCGATCCAGCAAGGGTTATTTCCTTTCGGCATTCCTGAAGACTTTCGCGAACATTCAAAGTTGAGCATAGATGCCTCACACGGCATGGCACTACCTCGACGTGATGAGTGTTCTGGCTCAGAAGCACTTCAAGATCAGGTACAGGAATTCTGTTCTCGGCTTTTTGCGGGCGCTTCTTAGTCCACTGGCATACGTGGTGATGTTGACACTAGTCTTCTCGCTGCGAGTGGACATCCATTTTGCTGCGTCGGTGCTGATTGGTCTTCTGGTCTGCAGGATTCTTCTTCACAGCAACAAGCCAATGCATCTACAACATAATTGGGATTTCATCTCCTGCAGGCAAAGTCCAAGTCGCGCGATACATTATCCAGTAACATAGCACTGAAATTCCTCGCCCTGATCCCTCTCATCGTTTTCTCGGGCGTGAACCTGACTGTACACGCGTTCTTTCTGGCAGTGGTCTTAATCTCGGAATTCCTGTTAGTCTTCGCAGTTTCCTTGAGGCTCCATCTTGGATAGTAGAACTTGCTTCCAATCTTTGGAAAACGCTATTCAGATCAGCTGAGCAAGACGGACGTTTCTTGTCTAGGTTTTCGGTGCAACAAAGATGCAGCGCAAAAGATGGTCGTTTCTTCTCCAGTCAGAGTTGTTATTCCAATCGAAATGAGAATCTTCGTGGTTTGGGGGTCTTTCGGAGCATAGATGTAGTCAAAGCCAAGGCGGTAAAGTGCTAGTACGATGTAGATCGACCCATTCCACGTCCCCCTCGTCCAAAGCTGGCAGCGTAGTGGCAACAAACCTGTTTTCCAGGGCTTCGGCATCGTCGGTCGCCTTTCAGAAGTAATCTCTTGTCTTCACTCCGAGGAAATTCGCTGTGAATCCAGGCTCGACAATTCCCTTCCAGCATTCAAACCGATCAAAGACGGCGTCATGTCTGCGACAAGAGTCTCTTTCAGCGGGCTCGATACAATCATCGAACATGGCCGTTCGCGTGTCCTCTCTTTGCTCCCATACAAGTACGTTTGCTCAACCACCAACGAGCGATTGCTGGCTCCTGAAGAGTGGATCAGCCCAAAGTCGCCCCAGTGGTCAAAGGGTCAACAGGAGCAGTCTTAAGCATAGTATCCTAGACTCGTCCATTCGATTCAAAGTGACGGTGGACCTCTTGGCTTTGAGCTCTCGGCGGCGTTTGAAATATGGGTGGCCGAAGTATTCAGCACTGTCATGAATTGCCGCCTGCTCTTGCGCCGTCGGCCTAGGAAAACGAGTCCAGCTTCCACATGAACCACACCGAATTAGATTAGCACTTTCGATCCGTATGATGGGAGGCTCGTCCAAAATGGTGCCGCATGCGACGCATGATTCAAATCTTTCCAACGTCTCCATGCCTCCCCTCGAAGGATCGGTACGAGATCTATAGCCCGACGAGACCACCTAGGCCTCTCTCAGTGTGTTCTGAGGACCTTTGGCATAGTCTTTCGTTGATCCACGTTTGAACCCCATCCCGAAAGCGTATCTTCCCATACGGGGTCACACATTCTTCATTCGTCGGATAGTCGTTCAGTGCACGCCATCCCAAGCGTCTGAACAATCCCCGTAGTCCCTTCTCTATCATTCGTCCATGCGTTCCAATATGGATGCGTTTGACCTTCGCGTCCAGCTCGTCCTCGGCGGTGCTCAGCACCCCGTATTCATATCCCTGAACGCCCAGGTCAATGAGGTCTACCTGTTCTAGCTGACGAAGCAACGTATTGAGACTAACCGCCTTCACCGTCTCGACCCTCAGATTGGGATAGCCTTCGACCCTTGCGTTTAGATTCGGGGCAATGCGCTGGCCGTACCACTCTTGGCTATGCCCGACGAAAAATCTCACTGTGCCATCATGAGGTGCTACGACAGCTTGGATCAGCAGGTGCTGATCTGGGTCGAGGTCGTTGTCACGTAAGTGCTGTTTCATCATCTCAAAATGGGACGGTTCTGCTTCGACACCTATCAGATAGGGAACAAGCCGGCGTGTCTTCCTGAGAGCCGTCGCAGCGTTGACTAGCCAGCGCCCGTATCCAGCTCCCAATTCGATCATGACGAATCGCTTGTTCGCATTGGCAACAGATTCCAATATGTCAATCCATTCAAAGTATTCCTCACTGAAATCTGGATACGTCGTTGTCAGGTATGACGGCCGGCTTGGCCTCGATGATGGGCCTCTTGTGACTGCTGTTGTGTAGTTCTCCCTCGTCTTCACGCCAAGGAAATTCGCTGCAAACCCTGCCGGGGCGTCACCGGACCAACAAGTGTACTGTCTGAAGAGGGGATGATGGCCGGACGCTGTGTTGTGTGTTGCTACGACGTTTTCCGAGTCAAAGTAAGGCTTCCTCAATCCCGGAGAAGGTAGTCCGGTCTTGCCATCAAAGGAGTTGATGGAGTAACCCTTCGAAAGCAGAAAGTCCCAGACCTGGCTGCCGCTCGCGCCTTGGCGTCGCAGGGTTCTATCGGAGACCTCCAGCAAGATGGTCGGTTTGAAGCGTTCCAGCGCATCTGCGGCTCCGTGAAGGGTAGCATATTCTGCACCTTCAACGTCTATCTTCACAACGTCGACTCTGGTGAGCCTCAATTCGCGAACTATTTCGTCAAGGCGCATCGCACGGATTCTTTCTTTTCTCTGAGCCATAATCGGGTAGCCAAAATCTCCTAGGGTGTTATGCCCCGAATGTGCTTCTTCGGCGACGAGCAAGTCTGCTTCCCCCGAATGATTTGAAGTGGCAACTCGCAGGACGCGCACGTTACTAAGCTCGTTCAGCTCCACGTTGGCCTTCAGCTTTGCAAATTCACGGCTGCTTGGTTCAATGGCGACCACAGTCCCGCATGGCCCGACCTTTTTTGCGGCAAACAGAGCGTAAAGCCCCATATTTGCGCCTATGTCTATGAAGGTCTCTCCCGGCATGAGATAGTTGCTTAACCACCAGAACTCATTGGGTTCATAGAGGCCTGAGAGAAACAGGGTGCAGCTCGTTTCGTCGCCGGGATATACGTAGACACGAAGACCATTCAGCCATCGTATTACGCACGGGTGCTTGCAGCGTTTCCACATCGCTTTCTTGAGCTTTCTAATTAGCTCTCCAGAGTCCGATTCCCAGCTTCCTATGTGCCAACCTGGATACGGTCTGAGCTCGGCACGGAAAATCTTGGATGCATGAAAGAGGAGCAACAACGATGCCGCAAGCTGCAGCATGAAGTTCAGTGCCCTAACCATTAGTGACTTGGAAGTCTTCAAAATCGGAAAGTCACGCTCGCTTCAGCGCAATATGCACGCGACTGGGTAGAATGAGGCAGTGTGGCGAGTCGCGACAGGACGGGAGTTTTCCCCAGACAGAAACCATGCGGATTCGACTCATCACTTAGAGCAGCCCAATCAAGTGAGGATTCTGCAACTCACGTCTCGAACCCAGAAAGACGCAGCGTAGGGGGTGCCCATCCCTCGACCAGTCACAGTTGTTCTTCCATCTGAAGTGAAAGTCTGTGTGCCTAGGTGGTTCCTTTGGGGCATAGACGAAGTGGAAGCCTACTCGGTCTAGCGCCAGCACGACATAGCTCGGGCTTGGACGACATCCTAGTCCACGCAATCCTTGGCTGAAAGATAGCGTCTCATCATCCATCCTCAGGATCGGCAGGCAGTGATCGCAAACCATCGTCTCCAACAACAAGATATCCTGGCATACGGATTCCATATTTCTCAATGCGCTGAGAGGATTCTCTAGATGATACAAGAGACCGTAGGCGAACACGATATCAAATGTTCCGAATTGACGCAATGGTTCCGTTTCCACATCAGCAACATGAGCTTCAAGGCCAGGGTAGAGTTTGTGCAGCTTCGCAATGTTTTCCGGGCGTCCGTCCACAGCTACAACTTTGCAGCCTTTAGAAACGAAGAATTGGGCCAGGTGTCCAACGCCGCATCCGACGTCTAGGACGGTCTTGCCCTCTATTGGAAGCCCAAGTGAGTCGAGGTGCGCCAATCTCGCGCGATTGATCTCAAGGGCTTCTGACGTGTCGAAGTTTTCGACTCCGCCACCTTGAGGTATGCCCTCAGTCTTTACGTCTCTTCGCTTGATCGCAACCGGATATGGTCGTGTTCGTATTCCAGCCAAGCGTGGTCTCATGCCCATCTGTGCTCCCAGTAACATAGCTATGCACGCGAAGGTGGTGAACGCCAAGGAACGGTGCATGCACGGTTCAGGTTGGCTCGGACAGGCCCGCCCCGTCTTCTTGGGAATTGTTCACGAACCTCATGCCGGACAATACAAGCACACGAGCAATCGTGGGCCTCATGCATTGCGACCACGTCTTCGCTGTCTCCACTATTCGGACGCATATGACCTTTCCTCTGGAATCCCTCGAAAGCACCAGATTGGACTTACGTGAGGGTCTCTCTCGGCATCCTGTAGTCGAGGACTAGGATTTTCTCGTTGCGTTCTTTTGCCTCAGTGATGATTCCGTCGAAGCAAGGCTCATCTAGCGTGACTATGATGACATCATATGTTCCCTCTCGAGCTTCACGCTCCTTTTCTGGAGTCACATTGGGATCAAAGCCAATGGCATCGTATCCCGTCTCTTGAAGAAGGTTGAGGAGCTGGACGCTCTTGCTCCCAGAGGTGAAGCTAGTCCCAGACTTGTACGCAAGTCCAAGCACTAGCACTCGTCCGTCACGAATGCCATTGTCGCGGAGAATCCGGCTCGGCTCACCCAGTCTGGCCTCATTCACCTCGAGTGCGGCTCTGAGGACCAAGGCGTCAACTCCGTTATCCGCATACGTATCGATGAGCGATTGCGCATCTCGGGGGAAACAATTCCCGCCCCACGCGAAACCAGGTTTCAACATCTTGCTGCCTATTCGCCAGTCCGAGCCGACGATCCTAAGAAGTTCTGCAGAGTCAACGCCGACTTTCTTGCATAGCACGTCAGTCATGTTGGCAAAGCTCATTTTTGTGGACAAAAACGCGTTGGCGGTCAGTTTCGCCAATTCAGCGGTTTCTGGGGTCGTCACGAACATTGGTGGCAGCTGTTTTCTCCAAAGTGATGAGGCAGCGATGAATTGCTTGTAGAACTGAAGAGCAGATTCGCCGCTCTGCTTTGAGTACGATCCAAAAGCAACAAATGGCGGGTTAACGAAATCGTCAGCCGTCGTGCCCTGTGCGATCATGAGGGGCATGTGAACATAGCGAATGTCTTTGTCACATTCGACGCCATTATTCTCGATGATTTGCCTAATCTTCTTTGAGCTTCCGAAGGGCAATGTCGAGTATACCATCATCGTCGAGCCATACGACAGCACGCGAGAGCATGAATCAACAGCGCGCTCGACATTACCTAGTATGAGTTTCTTCTCATCACCTGTGCTCACACACACGATTACATATTCGCGATCCTTCAGCATATTGTAGTCCGTTGATAGTTTGAGTCTCTTCCCGACGTTTTTTCTATGGTTCCTGTCGTACTCAAGTAGACGTTGTGTTGACGCATCAACGCGCGGGTTGGCCACAACTCTCGGGTCAATGTCGATGCCGACAGTATCATATCTCGCTTCAGCCAAGCAGCAGGCCAAGGCATACCCGACACCGAGCCCTAATACTCCGACTCTAGCTTCCATTCCACTCAGTCACCCCTTCTTGCGAACACGTGAGGTAGGGACGCGCGGTTCTTCAACCACCGTGTGTTGTATCCATGCTGCTCTCTTAGGTAGCAGTCAAGCTCTTTTTCTCGGTTAAGATCGTGCAATTCCACCATCCAGCGTCTAACTTGGTGCATCACAGGTTCTGCGCCTTTGAGGACAAGCCATTCCGCTCCTTCCACATCAACCTTGACCAGGTCAACGACGCAATCTGTTGGGATGTAGCGGGATAGGCGTCCACATGGAACTTTCAAGGCTGTAGGGTCTTCGCCCGGAACAATGCTTGCACCGCTTTGCAGGTATAGGGGATTGCGGCGAAGGTACGTGAAGCCGTCTCTATCTGAGATCGCGAGGTGGTAGATCCTGGCGTTGGGGGGAGCGTGCTTCCGTGCTTCTCTGACGATCTGAGGATCAGCTTCGAAACCTATGATCTGCCTAAAATTGTTCTTGAGCAAGTGAACGAAGTAGCCTACGTTGCACCCGACATCGATGAACACGTCACCTCTGACTTGCTTGAGGAGTCTGGAGACATCTGGCTCCCAATCAACAAGTCGCCACATGATGGCGGGGGGCGCTTTCGCTTCCAATGTCATATGGAGGCCTAGGACTTTCATCACTAGGTCGCGGCGTCTCCTGCCCAAGGGTATGCGAAGACCGAATCTTAGGGCATAGTACAGCCAGCGTTTCACAGAGGACAGAGCTGACACAGTCGTCATCCCCCGAGTCTACGCCGCTTTATTGCTCGGAACGCCAGATGCCAACCCAGAGATTCCCCATCCGCATCTTCTAGTTCGAATTTTACTTTCCGCTTTGTGGCGGTGTCTATCACATTGTAGCATGGCTGAATCGTGACGTCCTTGAAGAATCTAATCAGCAGGTCCCTCAGTTCCGCCCGAGTATAGCACTTTGTGTACGGGTTCCCCTCTTTGCGCTCGGAGAATCGAGACGCTACCTCTTGCTCCGTCAAACCTGCCGACAGAAGACCTTTCTTGATCCCGTGCAGATACACTAGAGAGTACGCGTACAGCAAACTGTCACGATTGTAGACCATGCCCATGAACGTTCCGTTGCGACGCAGGCAGCGGTGTACCTCTTCTAGTACTTCCCACACGTTCGGTATGTGATGTACTACCCCGTAACTGTAAACCACGTCGAAGTAGCCGCTCTGAAAAGGCAGCTGCGTGGCATCTGCCATGATCAGGTCCCCTTCTAATCCCGCTTCTCTTAGAAGCGATTTTGTGGCATTGCAGGCCAATGGGCTGGAATCTAGGCTGGTCACTTGAGCACCGTGGTTGAGCATCTCAGCGCAGTCAATTCCAGAACCGGAGCCAATTTCAAGAACTCGCTGACCAGTCAACTGGTCGAACGCGAATAAGTCTTGCATGTAGTCCTGTAACGCGTAACGGAACCGTCTTTTCTCTTCGTATGTCTTTGGGGAATCAACAAAGGTCATGGGCACATGTCGCGTCCAATATGCTCGGCGCTTCCTTCCCTCGATCAAACCCCGGTGGTATGTATGTGGATTGTATGTAGGGAAATCCTGCCCCCTGCGCTTCTGGTACAGATAACCTCGTAGATAATGGACTCGCGCATACATCAACGCTTTCAACAGTACTCGTAGGAAGCGGTGCCCTTTTGCAGCCATATATCGTCCGAGTTCAAACTGCATGTGAGGGACGTCCTCAACGTAGCGTGTCATGCAGTAGGCTCCTATGTCGCGCAGATAGATCAGGCGATGCTTTGTGGTCATGCAGTTCCGCAGGTAAGTGTCTTCGCCCACAGCTGCAAGAGAGCCTAGAGACCTCTCGGTTCGAGGGTCTTCCAGCTCTTTGATACCTTCGTCTTCAGAATCGAGCCAGTATGGTCTGAACATGCAGTACAGTCCAGTAAACGGCGCGAAATGCGCGCGCCGGGCGAGATGATAGGCGACTGCTCGCCAGAACCCGAGAGGGCCTCTGAGAGGATAGAATTTCGAACAAGAGGCTAGACCAACATCATCCTTGCCCACTAGATCGACCGTCTTCAGGACATTTCTGTTGATGATGAGGTCTACATCCACCGTTAGTATGCGATCATGTTCGGCCTCCTTGAAGCCTCTCCGTCTCACCCAGGCTTGATGAAATCGCCACTCAGGGTTCCGTTCGACTTCGATAATCCTTGTTTTGATTCGAGTTTGCCTCGCAGCTAGGTCTTTCACTAGTTCAACGCATCTTGGAGGCGCAGGTTTGTCAAAGCAAAGGACAACCTCGTCGGGGCCAACGCTGTAGCACGCCGGCAGACTACGACGTAGCAGGTCAATTTCGTCTTTGACCGGCATGACAATGCTGAATTTCAACTATGCTCATCCCAGACCGACAGGCTCATCATGAACGTGGAAAGGACTAGAACGAGGAGTAGCAGCCATATGGTACGTTGACAAGGCCTCTGATCGGCTGCGCGCTAACAGCGAGTACCATCACTCAGCCCCAGAGGTTCTGGTTCCTCAACCAGTCTACGGTCATCGGCAGTCCTTCGCGCAGCTCGATCTTCGGAGTCCATCCAAGCAGTCGCTTGGCAAGCGAGACATCGAGGGCTCGACTGAAGGGACCTTCAGGCTTGGACTTGTCGAAGACTATCCGTGGTTTGTATCCAACGATGTCTAGTATGATCCTCACAACATCTTTGATCTTGTATCTCTTGTCCCATCCCAAGTTGACCGCAGTTCCATCTGTGATCTTCTCCGCCGCGAGGATTTGTCCTTCCACTATGTCAGTCACATAGGTGAAGCCGCGCTCCTGCTCGCCAGAGCCCCAAACGAGGAAGGGATCTTCATGTTTCAGCGCTCGCTCGCTGAGCATGCTGATCGCATGTGTGGTCGGAAACTCTCCTGGACCGTAGACTGTTAGAAAGCGGCATGAGCTGGTCTTCAAACCGTGTTCTTCACTGAATGCCTTGAGCGACAATTCCGTCATGATCTTCTGAAAGCCGTAGAGATTGTCACTGCTCGCGAAACCCTCGCCCGTGGATAGGACATCGTTTTCCTTGAGAAGGTAGTCTGGTTTGTTGAGTGATGGCGCATAGACGCACGCCGAGCTGCTGTAGCTTATTCGTTCAACGGTTCCTGATTCGTGGCACGCACGAATGGTGTTCTGGTCAATGGCAAAACCTATGCTGCATGCTGATTGCTGCTGATCAACGAAGCCGCGTCCGCCGAAGACGGCGCTCAGCATGAATGCCGTATCGACATTGTTCTTGACGAGCACATGTTTGAGGCGTTCACGTTCGGTCGACAGGTCTATTATTTCCAGATTCGGTTCGGTGTCGTGTTTCTTGCAGATCTCATAGTATCTGTCAAGACGCCTCTTCCACAGGCTAGAACTGGCATTCGGGGCTATGAGCTGATCGGCAACAACTACCCTCGCTTTCCGTGAGAGCAAGGAATCTACAAGGCTACTTCCGATGAAGCCTGTGCCGCCAGTCACGAGTACTGAGTGCTTTTCCCAGTTCAATCAAATCCACCATTCGCATCTGAACCGATGTCTGGTAAAAAAGCTCTTGCATGGACCTCTTGTGTAGACGTATCGCCCACCCTCCTTCCCAGCATTCATCCTCTCCAGCTCAGAATCCCATCGATCTAGGATGTGTAAGTCGAGGATGATCTCACCACGTTTCACAAGACACTCGTTGACGCGTCTCCAATCTCTAGCAGCCAATCACAATCGCAGAATTAGCTGTCTCACGAAGAATATCAGCCATTCAACCACACCCATGCCAAGAAACAGCCACCTCAAAGCGAACCTTACAGGCAAGAATGCCTAGTCATGCAACACAGCAGTGTTTACTTGAACCTCGGCGCAAACCTTGAGGAATGCGCCGGACGTACCGTTTGAGGCCCCGTACGAACCGTACACGAACGCTACCACAATACGGGCGGCGAAGGACCGGCTTGGTTGTCCCGAAACAGAGCGACTTGCGGCTTCAAGCAGTCAGACTGCTGATGCGTCTTCAGGAATCGGGTCCCAGAAAACAAACTGAACTCGTAGAGGAGCTGGGCATGGAAGCCTGACTATCTCGCCTGCACCCCTCCCCCTCAGCTTCTCATGGATGATCCAACGTATCTTCCTCTCATTCAGTTTGACCATGTAACGTATCTTACGGGATGCGAAATTATTTCGGGAAACGAGAACAGAGGTTCGCGCCTGTTCTATCCGCTGTGATGTGTCCCTCGATCTTGTCTTGAGAGCCCCTCCCGGCATGTTTCTTGTGGAGCAATTCAGCAAGATCGAGATGCTCAACATTGAGTGTAGTTCCAGCCTGAACTCACCTCCAGACAATGTTCTAGCGGAAACTGCCCCCTACACTCGCTCAACTTTTCGCAATCTGCTCAGAGGGACATATCAGGGTGGATAGCTCAACAGAGGTTCGCGCCGCAAACACTTATTAGGAGTGAACTCTCGGAGTGAGAGCCCGTTAGGTCTACAGTGGAAGGCTGGCTGTTAGCCGTAACGTGTATGCGTGTAGGCCAACGCTCCTTTTCCCTGTCCTAGCGTAGAACGACTGTGACCCTAACAGGGCGAGCACAAGCTCCCGACTTGAGTCGTGTAGGGAAACGAGAATCAGGGGTTGGTAGAGCAAATCTCTTATTGCAGACTTTGCATACAATGCATACGTGGACGGTTTGAAGGAAATCCCGCTATCGACCAGGGTTCCGAAACAAGTCTGGAGCGA
>Ga0315289_10012413_pt1 | contig 12001 bp, 10 predicted proteins | sample YL17G11_40_MG_FD_203452 | JGI IMG/M metagenome (GOLD analysis project Ga0315289, IMG submission 203452) | Sediment microbial communities from Yellowstone Lake, YNP, Wyoming, USA - YL17G11_40 | ecosystem: Environmental > Aquatic > Freshwater > Lake > Sediment | place: USA: Wyoming | collected...
CTGCTGAGACTCGAGGCTTCGGCGGGCACTGTTACGACCACACGGGTCCCTGCGGCCGTTTCTGAGTGTACAGCCAGGGTTCCCCCAAGCAGCCGAACTCGCTCTTGCATTCCTATTATGCCGAGCTTGCCGGACGCAGCTAGGTCGCTTGTGCTCCTTGGCGGCTCAAACCCATTGCCGTTGTCGGCGACTATCATGGTGATCCCGCCGCCCCTAAAGTCCACCGTAACTTCGACTGCGGACGCCCCCGAGTGCTTTCTAACGTTGTTCAGCGCCTCTTGAGCAATGCGGAACAGTGCCAGCTCCGCCTCATCCGGGAGGCGATGCTGCTCACCCAATACCCTGATGTTTGCAGCTATGCTGTGCTGTTCTTCCAGAGCCGTCGCAAGCCATTTCAGCGCTGGCAGCAAGCCTAAATCATCAAGGACAGGCGGACGTAGGTCCCGGCTGAAGCGGCGTACACCTTCCAATATCCTGTCGCTCTGCTCACGGAGCTCCTCAAGGCGCTCCGGGATCTCCTTCGGCAACTGGTTTCCGCTGGAGGCCAGCGTGTCAACGAGCATATCAAGACGACGAGAAAGACCGGTGAGAGCCTGCGCGGTGTCGTCATGAAGCTCGCGGGCGATGCGCAGCCGCTCACCCTCTTGAGCCTTAAGAACTTGTGAGATGTAGAAACGCAAGTTCTCTTGCATTCGCCGCTGCTCGGTCACATCTCTCACGATCGCCTGGACTCCTATGGGCTGATCGCCTCTAATGATCAAGCTGGGCATGAGCTCCACGATGGCCTTCGTCCCGTCTCGCTTGGTCAACCCGAGCTCGAAAGGACCCTCGATGGCCTCGCCGTTGAGTCGCCTCCCGACAATCTCCTTCACAGTGTCTCTACCTTGCCCCGAGAGGAACCTGCCAATATCCATCCTGGTCATTTCCGCACGTGTGTAGCCAGTAAGCTTCTCACAGGCGCTGTTGGCCGCGATGATCTTGCCGTCCAGGTCGTGAACAAAGATTGCTTCCGTAGCGTTCTCAAAAAGGCCTCGATAACTCTCTTCCGACTGCCGAAGCTGCTCAGCGGTTTCTCGCTCCTTTTGATAAAGGCGGGCATTCTCAATGGCGACGCCGATCGCGTTGCCGATGGCGTTGAGCAGCTCTATTTCGTCGGCAGTAAACTCTCTCGGGCTGCGTGTGGCCGCGCACAGGGTGCCCATCACTCTGCCTTTCGACTTGAGAGGCACGATGAGCTGCGCCTGGATCTCCTCTAGCCCTGTCACGCGCCTGTATGGCGCCGGCTCGCCCGAGACGTCCCTTACTGTCAGCGGCTCTCCCGTTTGGGCTACCCGCCCGTTGAAGCCCTCGCCCACCTTGATCCTCTTTAGTCGTGCCGCGGACTCGTCCGATACACCGTGGTAGGCTTCGAGAGTCAGCTCGCCAGCCTCCTCCTGGAGAAGGAACAGCAGACATATCTCTGCACCCATCACATCGCTGACCTTGTTCATGGCAAGGCCCAGGATGTCCCGCAGCTCCAGAGACTCGGTAACAACGCCCAAGACGGCATTGATAGCAGAGAGCCGCCTCTCCTCATTCTCGATAGCCTGGATGTGTGATTGGAGCTCCCCCTGAGCCCATTCCAGCGATGCAATAGTCTGCTTATGTCGCGCCTTTTCCTTGTTCTGCACGTCTATCAGCCAGCTTACAAAGGCACCGATGAAGAGAAAGGCGGCGACCTCGATTAGGCCCTCTTCCGCCTCCGAGGATATCAGGAAGACGCGGGGCAATAGGAGCGCAGCAATCACGGAGGAGGCCAGTAGGCCTCCCGACAGCCCGAATACAAAGGCGGCATAGGCTACGGGCAGAATGGAGAGTATGCGGTGCACGGAGCGTCGGGCGAAGTCGAGTCGAAGGCTGGATTCCACCGTTTCTATCAAAGGGATGTGATCTGCGTAATAGAAGACTGTCCCGCAGGTCATGATGGCCAGTATGACCCAGAAATGCGGCTCTTTCAGAACTTCGAACGGTTGTCTGCGTGAGGAAGCCAATCTCTCGACGCCCCTTCCTCCCCCAACACCCCAGGCTAAGTCAATTCCCTAGGGTATGTTCTCCAAAGAAAGCCAGCCTTCCTTCAGCGCACGTAGCACGGCCTCAGTGCGTGAGCTGACCCCGAGCTTGTCAAAGATGCGGCCCAGATGAGATTGGACGGTACGCACGCTGAGAGAGAGCTGCGCTGCGATCTCCTTGTTGCTCATGCCCTTGGCCGCTAGCTTGAGTACTTCAAGTTCTCGCTCGCTGAGGTAATCACCGGCGCTTTCGACGCGGTGTCCATGACTCAGGGACGAAAACCACTGCACGACCTTGCGGGCCACGTGCGGGTCAAGCACTACCTCGCCAGCGCACACATCCCGGATGGCATCAACCAGTTGCTGACCCCGCACGTTCTTTAGCAGGTAACCATCGGCGCCGGCTTCCAGGACGGCGTAGATGTACTGATCGTCGTCATAGGCGCTGAGTACTAATACCGCCGTACCCGGCTGAGTTTTCTTGATCTGTTTGGCGGCTTCAATGCCGTTGAGGTTCGGCATAGCGATGTCGATTATGGCCACCCTGGGCTTCAACTGGTTAACCAGCCTAACGGCTTCCTCGCCGTCAGCGGCCTCCCCGACGACCTCAAAGTCCTCCTCACGCTCCAGACGTTCGCGGGTCCCTTCTCGGACAAGCGTGTGGTCGTCAGCAATAAGGATGCCGATCTTGTCCATGTCATCCTCTTCCTGCGCCGTCTCCGGCGACCACTTCTGCCATCACGGCGCCCCGTCCGCGGCCTTGCCACTGTTAATGTTATCACAAAACGCCTCTTCCGCACTTCCCCTCAGAGCCGTCCAGCCCCACTCCCGATGACTGCCCTAGCCCGGTGTTGGAAGGGGAAAACTAGAGAGAAATGCCTAGTTCTTCTGACGGAGCGTTGCGACATGTGCGCGAAGAAGGGAGCAATTTGGCTGCATCACCCGTCCGCCCATCTCGCAGACCTCCGCTCGTTTTCGAGGCGTCAAATGCCTAACAAGGACAGCTTCAGCGGCTGACGACAGTACCGGCGCGGCATAGTAGGTTTGAGACGCAGGAGCAGAAAGCTCAACGGATTGTCAAGGCTCCGGCTGGAACCGACAAGGAATGGGGGCTGATAGAGATGACAATAGCAGGCTTCGAAACAGGGCTTCGGACCACAGTGGAGAAGGGAGGAGACGGTAACTCCACCTATCTCTATCCGCCGCGAAGGATGAGGGCGGTAGGCTACGTGAGGCAGGGCTTCGACGAGATGGGCAAGAAGGGGACCAGCCCCGAGGGCCAAAAAGCAAGGATAGCCGGGTGTGCCGACGCCCACGAATGGCATCTCACCCACACCTATGAAGACATTGGCTGGTCGGGAGAGGACCTGGACAGGCCGGGCCTGCTTGCGCTGCTTTCCGACCTGAACTTCGAGATCCTGATAGTGGATCGGACGGACCGCCTGACCTGCAAGAAGAAGGACCTGGACTTCCTCCTGGCTCTCCTTGAGAAGCACGGCGTTACCTGTGTGCCTGCCACCTGGTCGTGGGAGCCCCTGGCCCAGTACATGAGGTGGTGGTATCGCCTGAGAGCCAGCCCTGTGTACGCGTTGCTCGACTCATCCCCTGCGAAGGCTGAGTCGAGTCCGGCCAAGGGACGTCCGGTGGCGGGCGTGGTAGGAAGCTCGATCTGAGAGGGGATCACGTTCAAGGGAAGACAGCCAAAGGCCCGCAGAGTGGACTGTAGGATGCAAAGGAGAAGCCAATGGCCTCGAGGGAGATTTTTTGGAACATCCACTTCGGGGGGATTGTCTATCTCCTAGGGTTCATACTAGTAGCCGTCGTCTGCTACGCGTTGTACCGGCGCTTTCGACTTTGGCGGCTCGGTAGTAAGGACGACAGGCTCAACAACCTGGGAAGCAGAATACGGACCTTTGTCGCCACCATGGCCGACGGCCTGTGGCATCGACGTATCGTACGCGATCGCTATGCGGGGCTGATGCACCTGCTGATCTTTGGTGGATTCGGCCTCCTCTTGATGGGACCATTCCTGGACTTTGTGAGCGAACACATCGTCCACTTCATGGAAGGCAACGTCTATCTGGGCGTCTCCCTGCTCTTGGACGTGGGCGGGCTGCTCGTCCTGGCCGGGGTTGGCTTGGCCGCCTACCGCAGGTACGTCCTCAAGCCCACGAAGCTGGACAACATGCTCGACGACGCCGTCGCCCTGACGTTGATCGCCGTGATCATAGTCACCGGCTTCGCGGTAGAAGGCGCGAGGATCGCCGCCACAGAGCTGGATGCCCACCTTAACTGGGCGGTATGGTCGCCTGCCGGCTTCGTCTTTGCCCTGGCATTCAGCGTCCTTGGAGAAGACGCGGTCTTGGCGCTGCACAGAGGGCTGTGGTGGGGCCACATGTTGATATCGCTTGGGACCATTGCCTACGTCTTTGTCAGTTTCTCGAGGCTGGCCCACATCTTCGCCTCCCCGTTGAACATGTTCCTCAGGTCAATGGACGGCAAAGGCGTCCTCAAGCCCATCGAAATCACGGAGAGCGTCGAGAGCTTTGGGGCGGCAAGGATCCAGGACCTAACCTGGAAAGACCTGCTTGACCTCGACGCTTGCACTCGGTGCGGGAGATGTCAGGAGGTTTGCCCCTCCTATCTCACCGGGAAGCCGCTTTCGCCTAAGAAGCTGATCCAAGAGCTCAAGGCTCACCTGGTCGAGCAGGGGCCCGCGCTGCTCCGAGACAAAGGTGACGGAGAGCGTAGTGCAGACGTTGCTTGTCCAGCCCTGGTTGATGGCGTGGTGAGCGAAGATGAGCTGTGGGCCTGCACCACGTGTGCAGCCTGCGAGGAAGCATGTCCCGTCTTCGTGGAGCCCATCAGCAAGATCATCGCCATGCGTCGCAACCTAGTGCTGGAACAAGGCAAGATCGCCGGCAGCGCCATGTCCAGCCTGAGATCAGTCCAGGACAGGGGGCACCCCTGGAAGGGGGCTCTGGCCTCAAGGATGGATTGGACTTCCGGCCTGCACGTGAAGCCGCTTTCCAGCAATGGTGCTGCCGGGCTCCTCTTCTGGGTGGGCTGCACAGCAGCCGTCCAGGAGCGGGGGATGAACATACCCGTCTCCCTGATGAAGATCCTGGGCGCGGCAGGTGTGGACGTTGGCTTGCTGGGCCACGAGGAATCGTGCTGCGGCCACTTCGCACGCCGTCTCGGTGACGAGTACCTGTTCCAATGCCAGGCCAAGCAGAACATCGAGACTCTACAGCGCTACAACGTAAAGAAGATCGTCACCATCTGCCCGCACTGCTACCACACCCTGAAGGACGAGTATCCCCAATTCGGGGGAGAGTTTGAAGTGGTCCATCACACGGAGCTGATCCTCCAGCTCATCACCGAAGGCAGGTTGAAGTTCAGCGGGGAACTCAACAAGGTAGTAGCCTATCAGGACCCCTGCTACCTCGGCCGATACCATGGCATCTATGAGGCCCCCAGGAAGATCCTTGCAGCCATCCCGGGTATCAAAGTGGTGGAAATGCCCCGCTGCCGCTCTGAGAGCCTGTGCTGCGGTGCCGGCGGGGGGCGCATGTGGATGGAGGAAGAACCTAGCCAGAGGGTGAGCCGACTGCGCATCGAAGACGCGGTCGCCACCAAGGCTGACATAGTCGTTACCGCGTGTCCCTTCTGTATGCAGATGTTCGAGGATGCCGCAAGTGGGCTGGAGCTGGAGAAGCCTCTGGAGGTTCTTGACCTGGTGGAACTGCTGGAGAGGGCGGTGGCGCCGGCGGCGGTTGTGGCTGAGCCCGCTTCCACCTTGACCTTAGAGGTTGGCGCCGTCACCAGCAGCCGCCCTCTGAGTGTCGTGGGCGGTGGCTAGAGGGCCGGAGGCCTAGACCCTGCCTGGGTCGAGAGCAGTGGTAGAGAACTGACTTGATAGGAGGAAGGAAGCGATGAAAGACAAATGCTTCATCTACTACGGTAACCCGTGTAGCAGCTGCCTTTCCGACCCGGAGGTAAAGAGCTTCGAAGACGCGATGCGGCAGGCCGTCGTCGAATGCCCCTATGCGGCCGACCGTGCTCAGTGCTGCCCACCGCGCTTCGCTTGCATACGAGTGGCGGGCGCCAGGATGGCCCGAGCGGTTATTCAGTTCTACACGGAGGCGAGCGAGGAGACCCTGGCGCTGGACCGTGAGTTCCTCCGGCGTCGGGGCCCGCTGCCGGGACAAGAGGTCGAGGCTTACGTCGACCCGGAGCGCGGCTTCCAGCGCATTACGGACCCGGAGCAGGTCGTGCAGCGCGTGTGGGAGCACGCTCGTGCGGTGCTGGGCCTGCAGCCCGGCGAGCATGTGCGTCACCAGGTCGGGCACTACGCGGCACCCGCAGGCGACGTGCCGGCGGCCTTGTTGCGCCGTATCGAGCAAGGGGCCAGCACGGCCAAGAGCGGCAAGCTCGTCAGGACTGAGCGCGCACGGCCGCGCTCCGCCGCACCGCAGCCGGCGAGCCAGTAGCCAAGCCGGGACGTTACCAATAGCCTGGAAAAGGATAGCGGCAACGGGTGCCGTGCCAACCCTAGGGATAGAGACGGAGCCCCGCCCCCTTACGCGCTCGTCGCCGGCTTCAGGGCTTGGTGGCGGTGACCAGCGAGCTGGTGGCGGGAGCCCGTAGGCGCCTGACCGCAGGATCCGCGAAGCCCGCCTCCAGTGCGGCTGATGCAACGGGCACAACTTCGGGAGCTTCCGTCAGGGTCAAACGCAGGCCCTCCGCCAGAGGGAGCGGCAGACCCCAGAGGCCGGTCGCCCGGAGTGCGGCGGTGCTGAGGAGCGACCTGTCTACGTCACCCGAGCGCCGCGGACCGTAACGCACTTCGATGGGGCGGCCGGCCACCGCCGCCATCGCTCTGGCGAGGCCAATGATGCTGGTAGCTTCACCGCTGGCCACGTTCCAGATGACGTTGTCTTCGATCGCAAGCGCAGCCAGAACGGCACCCACGACATCGGAAACGAGGATGAAGTCGCGGACCTGCTGGCCATCACCGTGAACGTCTACCGGCTCGTCGGCCAGGAGGCGCTGCCGAAAGATGGCTACCACACCCCCCTCGGCATCAGAACGCTGCCTGGAGCCGTAAACGTTCGATGGGCGCAGGATAGAATAGCTTAGCCCCGCCGCGCGAAGGAATTGCTCCGCGATGTACTTGTGTAGCCCATAATAGCTGCGCGGTGCCGGCATCGTCCGCTCATCGGCTGGCGTCGGGGTCTCGCCGTAGATCGCTCCACCGGACGAGAGGAACACAAAGCGGCGCACCCCCGACGCCTTTGCCGCCATCGCCAGCCGCCGCGTCCCCATCACGTTCATGTCCCAGTCGAGGTCAGGGTCAAGCATCGAGCGCAGGACACTCGTCTGGCCGGCGCAGTGGACGACGGCGTCGAACTGCGCAGCGCCAAACGCAGCGCGGACGTCCGCATGCGAGCGGATGTCACCGATGCGAAGCGGCACACCGGGGGGAACGTTCGTCGGGTCGCCGCTGCTGAGGTTGTCCAGCACCTCCACGTGCCAGCCCAGCGCATGCAGCGCCTTTGCCACGTGGGAGCCGATAAAGCCGGCTCCCCCGGTGACCAATGCGTACAGGGGATCCCCATTGCTGACCAAGACAGTGCGGTTCATGTGGTTCCTTCCTTTAGGCCCTCGCAGGTGGGAAGGTATGGGGGAACCGACAGCAGTTCATCCACCCGGACAAAGCGATAGCCCTTCGCCCGGAGGGCTTCGATAATGCCGGGCAAAGCATCCAGGGTCGCAGAGCGGTCGACCCCCTGGTGCGTGTCGTCGCCGTCGTGCAGGAGCACAATGGACCCGGGGCGGACCGAATCCACCACGCGTCTCACGATCTCGTTGGAGGGCGGGCGCTTCCAGTCGGAGGGTTGGACATCCCAGCCTATAGTGCGCATCTGGCGGCTCGAGACTGCGTGAAGCTGCCAGGGAGTGTGGAAGCCATTGGGCGGGCGAAAGAGCGCGGGACAGACGCCTGCCGCCCTCGCGATGCTTGTCTCGGCCCTTTCCAACTCTCCGTAGCGCAGCTCCAGAATGGCGTCCCGTTTGCGGTGCCGGTACGAGTGGTTGCCCACCAGGTGCCCGCGCTCAACGAGGGCGCGCACCACCTCTGGGTGGGCGTCAGCGTTCTTCCCTACCACGAAGAACGTCGCCTTCACGCCGTATTGGTCCAGCACATCGGCAATTCGCATCGTCCAGGGATCGTTCGGGCCATCATCAAAGGTGAGGGCGACCAGCTTCTCCTCTTGTCCGCCGTGGGTGACGATCCTCCCGTACACCTGAGATGACGGCCCCATGGCCCAGTACAGGGCCAGTGCTGGTAAGCCAAGCGCCAGGATCAGCACCCCGCCCACTTTCCACCACATAGAGCCGCCTCACGAACCATCCTGCACGAGCTCCAGAAGCAGCCGGTCTCCCTCGCGGCGGGCATCATCCGCCGTCTCGCGTGAGGGCAGGCGCGCCGAGATCAGAAGCATCAGGGCCGCCGGCGCGACTCCGGCGAACAACACGGCTGCGACCCGCAAGACGGCCGCAGTACCCTCTATCCCGTTCACCCAGGCGCCCAGGGCCGGGCCCGCCGCATGCTCCTGGCCCGCGATGGCCCCGGGGACCGCGAGAAGGCGCTGACCTTACTGACGCAGGCCCTCGACATCGCCAAAGAGCTAGGGATGGAGAGACTGGTCGGGAGGGCGGAGGCGCTGCTAGGCCAGCTATGACCACTGGCTACTTGCATGCCAGGGCTGATAGCGAACGCCATCTCTCCTTTGTTTACCGGGCATTCGCCTGGAGCTGCTGATCCATGAGCTCCCTGGCCAGGGATACATACACGGAGGTCGTCTGCAACGAGGTGTGCCCCAACGCTTCCTGGACCACCCGCAGGTTCGTGCCCTTTCTGACCATATGGGTGGCGAAGGTGTGACGCAGCGTATGGACGCTGGCGTGGTTGATGCCCGCCTTCGTCATGTGCTTCTTCACGATTCTGTGGATGGCCCGCGGAGTTAGCCCTGTGCCGGTCCTGGCAACGAACACGGGCGCACCGTCCGGATGAGGCGGGGTCGGCCCCCTGCCTCGAGCTTCTGGCGCAGGTTAGTGATATGGACGTCGACGACGTTCGAGTCCGTAGCAAGCCACTCCTCCCCCCAGATGGCCGCCAAGATCTTCTCCCGGGTCAGAACCTGCTCTGGAGAGCACATGAAGTGTTCCAGCAGGCGGAACTCCTTGGCGGTCAGAGACAGCGGCTCGCCACCGTAGAGGACGGTCCACGACTTTCGATCCAGGGTAAGGTTGGCGTAGGAAAGTCGCTCGCTCTTAGAGGGCTCCGGACGAGCGCGGCGCAGCAGGGCATGGATGCGGGCCACCAGCTCATCGAAGGCGAAAGGCTTGACAAGGTAGTCGTCTGCGCCAGCCTCGAGGCCAGCCACCCGGTCAGGGACGCTGTCGTGCGCGGTCAGTATCAGAATGGGGGCGGCGGCGCTCTCGCGAACCAGTTGGCAGAGGGTAAGCCCGTCCATGCCGGGCATCATGATGTCGAGGATGATGATGTCCGGCCATCGAGCCTGGAGGTAGCCTAGTGCCTGGCCGGCGTCGCGAGCGAGGCCGACATCGAAACCGCGCAGGGAGAGGCCCCGGCGCAGGGCAGCCAGCAGCCGCTGGTCGTCATCGACGACGAGAGCGCGAGGCCGCGGAAGGTTCTCGCCATGTGAAGGGTCCGATCTGTTGGACTCCAGAGATGACCCCACCCGGTCATGCACCATTCGCCAGACTCCCAGAGCGAGCAGCTCCCGCGGTTCACCCTGGCCCGGTCTTCCCGGCATCCCGCGGACATGCGGTCAACATCCCTCCGGCAGATAGCCCCCGCAGTCCACCAATGACGGGCCCCGACCTGCGAACCCGCCGAAAGTCTAGCATGCAGCCGCGCGGATGGGTAGGGCATCCAGTCATCCACCTCTGGCAGGTCGGTCATGGGACAAAAAAAGACCTTTGGGACCCCCAAGGGTCAAGAATCGAACTCTCTTTCCATCAGTGAGGCGCCTTTAGGACCTTCTTTCGTCAAGGCCGTTTCGCCTCTGCCACGGCGTGATGCAATGGGTCCCGGCAAGCCGAACGTCACGTTGTGGTTGTCTGGGGTTCTCGATGGCTCCGCTGTCATATTCCTCCGCTGCAGCCCATCCTCTCGGCCGCTGCGTCCATACCTGCGGTGAGGATGCGTTCCGCTGCAAGGGGGCGTTCTCCAGCGGCCTCGCGCAGATCAATTGTCTTCAGGTAGCGACGACAACGCTCACAGACACTGAGTCGGTAGACGTTGTCGTCGCTTGGATAGTGGGCTAGTTGTCCCGCTTCATCGTTCCCGCAGAAGGGGCAACCTAGGCGGCGAAACGTCCATTCGCTGTCGCAGCGCGAGCAAAGGAGCCGCCTACGGCCGCTGCCCCTTCCCAGGGCAGCCATGTCTGGTTCGCCGCCACAGATCGGACAATAGCCACGATACCAACTGGCATCGTCTACCAGTGGAGCCAGGGCCTCAGCCTGCGCTCGCAGGAAGGGGCGTAGCCCGCTATCGAAGACGAAGGCAAGCAGACCGCGATCGATTCCGGCGCGGTCGCTAGCTGAGACCCGGCCACTCCGCAAGTACTCGACCGCGAGCGTCATTATCTGGTGTCGTCTTTCATAGAGCCAAGCGTGTATCTGTGCTAGAGCTTTGACCCGCTCCCGCTTGTGTTCGGCGATCGTAAACCCGATGCGCGCGCAGAGTTCGGCCAGGCTGGTCGGATCGACATCCAACTCGTCGGGTGACATCAGAGGATGCCCCTGCTCTAGCCGGGCATGGGCTTCGGCAGCGGTCAGGGCGGGCTGATGTGGCGGCACTTGAGCGCGGTCTTGAATCTCAAGAAGAGCACAGTAGAGTTTGATCGTGTCCGTCAACTCAGGGTGCTTCTCTGCCCCTTGCTCCAGCGCCTTGGCGATCTCGCGGTAGCTAATCATTGTTCACCATTGGTCTAGGAGGTTCACTGCCTGGGGAAAAGGCGACCCGGACAGGGCCGCCTTCCCCCTCGAAGATGCCGGCCATCTATTCGGAAGCAGAGCCGTGAGCCGGCTGACCGAACACGGGCAGATAGAGCACCGCCAGGTAGAAAACGATGGCAAGCCCGGCCCAAAGCCCCGCGGTGAACACGAACTCCAGCACGTGCGGCACATACGAGAGCGCATCGCTTGGCCTCGCCCACGCGACCAAACCCACATCGACCCGGTTGAGCATCAGGCCGCCGACGACCATGAGCGCCGTCACAAATCGCCATCGGGTGTCTTGTCTGACCGACTGAAGAGAGAAGAGCAGCATGGGAAGAATGACGCCCACCGTGGTCTCTAGCAGGAATATGGCACTGCTGCGGCTACCGTCGAAGAGCAGGCCGAACTCACGGGCGACGGCCAGCTCGGCAATCTTCACCACCAGGTAGATGCCCAGGAGGTAGGGAATCGCCTTCGCCAGGCTGGCAAGCAGGTCCGACTCCAGCCCTCGTCCAAGCGCTCTGGAGCTGAGCGTGGAGGCTACGATAACCATGGCCGGCCCAACATACACCGCTGACATGAAGAAGAACAGCGGAAGGAGGGGAGTGTACCACAGCTTGTCAAGCTGGTCCGGAATGTTTAGGAACAGCGAACCCAGGGATGACTGATGAAGGGTCGACAGCACCGTCCCGCCGATGACGAGGGGGATTACCACTGCGTGAACGACTGCCTCCGACCGTTTCAGGCCGAACCGCTGAAAGAGTGCCGGGCTGAACTCGAAGAGCATCACGGTGGTATAGAGCATCACGCACCAGCCGACCTCGAACAGAGGTGATTCGGGGTTCCAGTACATGATGAGAAACCAGATGCGCTCCGGGTGTCCCAGGTCGATCAGAAGAGAGATTATGGAAGAGAAGTAG
>Ga0315289_10012414_pt1 | contig 11999 bp, 12 predicted proteins | sample YL17G11_40_MG_FD_203452 | JGI IMG/M metagenome (GOLD analysis project Ga0315289, IMG submission 203452) | Sediment microbial communities from Yellowstone Lake, YNP, Wyoming, USA - YL17G11_40 | ecosystem: Environmental > Aquatic > Freshwater > Lake > Sediment | place: USA: Wyoming | collected...
CCATGCCAGCGAATTTCAGTAAGTTTATCCACTTGTATTATTTACTTTCCGCGCCCCTGAAGGGACTTGAACCCTTGCACCTGGCTTCGGAGGCCAGTGCTCTATCCTCTGAGCTACAGGGGCGAAGCTAAAATGATAGCACTGCAAGAGCAATTTGGTCAACCTTTGCCAGGTGATTTAATCAAAGAGAAAGTTTGTTGTAACATTGAATAGAGACTTTTAATCGTTTGTTTATCCTTAAATAGCGACACCAAAGCTAAAACGATATAAACAGCTGAATAGCCATAGCGTACCCATGGGTTAGGAAAAGCTAATTGAGTAATGAAAAGGAAGAACAACGTCAGGGCTCCCCACGCTGGAAGCCTCAAACGAGCCAGAATGCTTAGGGCGAAGAGTGATTGGGCTGAGGTAAGCAGTATTTCCTCCACCTGGCGACCATCCAGGAGCAGGGCACCAGGCGCTCCCCGGGAAATACTATAAACTATAGGCATGGTTGCTACTAGCAGAGTCCATTGGTTAACTTTAGAGGAAACGAGTGTTCCTAAAGCAGCACCACCATTGTTACCTAAAACAAAGATTACCGCTATAGTGATCTCCGGAGCTTCTGAAGCCAAGGGCGCTAGCCATTGCACTAAGATGAATTCCTCAATCCCCCATGCTTTTCCCATCCCTATCAGCCCTTCAGCAAAAGGCTTGGCTGAGACTAAAATAGCCACCGCAGCAAAAATAAATAGACCAATGGTCACGGTCCGTCTTAGTCCTTTACCAAGGCAGCCTATACTAACCGCTGGCCCGGTAAGCTCAGGTGGCTCAACTTTACCTCGAGAACTTGTCCGCATATAAAGAATGAAAAGAGTCAGCAAAAAAAGACTGTCTATCAAAGACAATGTCCCTTTAATAGGGATAATAAATGAATAAAGAGTAGCTAAGAGTAAGAAACTAAGCTCGGTTGTCTGCTCCTTACCGACTTCGACAGTCCTTCTTTTTTTTAACCAAAAGAGAAAAGCTACCAGAGACCAACCAATGCCAATGAGCAATCGGTTGGCACCTGTCATGTTTGCCGTAACGTAGGGTATATACTGAACATTATTGGCTGCTGTCCACGCAAAATAGCCATCAACAACATATTCAGGAAGTACAGCCACCAAGGCTATCAGAGCTAAAGCCAGTGCCTGAGATATATCCATTTGGGCAACTTCGCATGCCCAACAAAGCAGAAACGCTGCTCCCAGAATAGCCAAGCCAAAAATCATAGCTTCAAACTGAGGTGAGATGTGTATCCCGTAGAGTCTCAGCCATAGCCCTGGGATAGTAATGAGGACGGCTATTGCTAGGGGAAGCCAGTTTTTTATTCCATAATTTGTCTTCAATTCAGCAATGCTATAATACTATAACAGTTCAAGATTGAGGAGAGGTGACCGAGTGGTTTATGGTGCCGCTCTCGAAAAGCGGTGGGTAGCAATGCCTCGTGGGTTCGAATCCCACCCTCTCCGCCAAACATCAACGAGGAGAGGATATTAGGAAATACGTTGGCACTGATACCAAGGAAGGAATTATCAGATGTTTCTCTGAATATGTATCTTCTGTAAAGGCTGTTTTTTTACCAGCGTTGGTATTGATTTTGTCTTTGGTCGAAGGGAAAGACCATATGTATGGGATGCAACAGGTTCAAAGCGCCTGATTAATTGTCACTGTAACGACGGCGTTTTTAACTGCGGAAAAACAGGAGAATTAGTGTGTTGACAAACCACCCTCTCTGGATTAAGGTTTTAAATACTTATAGACCTAACATGCTAAAAAATTCTTCAATTAGAGAGTTTTACAATTGTCTCACTAGGGATAAGAAATAAAACATAATAGGAGGTTAAGCTTTATGGTATCAATCGAGAGTTCAAAAATTAACGGGATTGTGGAACGGGAAGAGTCGCGCTATGTAGCAGAACGACCAAAATCACGGGCATTATTTGAGAGAGCGAAAAAGTCTCTCCTTGGAGGTGTCCCGATGACCTGGATGAATGTTTGGCCAGGGCCTTTTCCCGTCTTTGTAAAGGAAGGGAAAGGGACCTATTTGACGGATGTGGATGGCCATCGTTACCTTGACCTGTGCCTCGGGGATACAGGAGCGATGTTCGGATACTCGCAGACAGCAGTGTTCGAAGCAATAAAGGAGCAGATGCCCAAAGGCATGGCCCACATGCTTCCCACGGAAGACTCTATCTGGGTCGGGGAAGAATTGAAGAGGCGCTTCAAACTGCCATACTGGCAGATTGTGATGACAGCTACGGATGCCAACAGATTTGCAATCCATGTAGCCCGCCAGGTAACCGGACGGAAGCTGACCCTGGTATATAATGGCTGCTACCATGGCAGTGTGGACGAAGCATTAGTTGCTATCTTTGAGGGAACAGCCATCAACAATCCTTATAGCATGGGTCCACTCCTGGATAACCCTGAACAAATGACGCGCGTAATCGAATTTAATGACATTGCTGCATTGGAGAAAGCGCTGTCACCCCAGGATATAGCCTGTGTGCTGGCAGAGCCAGCAATGACAGATGTAGGGATAATCCATCCTGCCCCCGGTTACCATGAAGCTCTAAGGGACCTGACCCGGCGTTTTGGCACCCTGCTCATTATTGATGAAACACATTCCCTTTGTGCTGGTCCAGCAGGGCTCACCGGTGAATTGGGTCTTGAGCCAGATATGTTAGTGCTTGGTAAGGCAATTGCGGCAGGATTTCCTGCAGCTGTTTTTGGCTTCAGCCAGGAGATTGGCGATAAGCTCAATGCCCGCATACCATGGCAAAATTTCTTCGGCTTTGGAGGAACATTGTCCGGCAACGCAACAGCAGCAGCCGCGATAAAGGCAGCACTCAAGCGTGTCATAACCCAGGCGAATTATGACAAGATGATTCCTCTTGCTCAGCGTCTAGCCGAAGGGATCGAGAAGATAATAAAGGATGCTGACCTACCCTGGTATGTTGCCCGCCTCGGCTGCAGGGTAGAATTCCGCTTCCGAGCGACTCCGCCAAAGAATGGAAGAGAGGCCCTCTTCGAAGAGGATGCTAGTAACCAGGGGGATTTGTTTAAAGACGGACTGACCGGGCCGCTTGAGAAACTGATTCATCTATATTTAGCCAACCGCGGCATCTTACTCTCGCCATACCATGACATGGCATTAATCTCCCCCGAAACTACATCTGATGATGTGGACTACTATCTCAAGACACTTGCTGAATGCGTAAACGAGTTGATTGCTTAGTCTGAAAGAAAGTACGCTCATATTATAAGCAGGATGCCAGGATATGGAGGATATATCTTGCGCTTCGGGAACTAGACCGCTTTATCTATACCAGAATACTACACAAACCGTACGTGTATATACTGCCCGGCAAGATAAAACGGTGAGTCTTTGCCTGGAAGGCAGGCTAGTGAAAGAATTTAATCTATGATAAAGAAGGGGGTAATGCAGTATACTTAAAGCATATCCTGAGTTCAGTATGGAGAGGTGCTGGAGTGGTCTATCAGGCGCGCCTGGAGAGCGCGTGTCGGATTTTCCGACCGTGGGTTCGAATCCCACCCTCTCCGCCAACGGAATGTGGAAGGAAAGTTCGTATATCCGAAGTTATATGAAATTGCCCGCATTAGACAAAAAGCTTAATATATATGCTAGGGTTTACATTATAGGAGGTGATTGAACATGGCTAAAAAAGTCTCGTTGATCAACATGAAAGGCGGTGTAGGAAAATCTACTTTGGCTGTTAACCTTGCATGGCATTTCGCTGCGATGAGTAAATGGATCAAAAAGGTATTGGTAGTTGATCTTGACCCACAATTCAATGCAAGCCAATATCTTCTTGGAGTAACCGAATACGATAAAATCATTAAGAATAATATCCCAACCATCTGGGATATTTTTGAGCAATTTACACCTTTACCAGGATCACCAGTGCCTTCAGCTTTAGAGCCAACAAAAGTGATTTACAATGCTAAGAAATTCTATGCGGGAAGCTGCATTGACCTCATCCCTTCTCGGCTTGAACTGGCTTTCTCACTAAGGAATCCTGGGCAAAAAGAACAACTCCTTGCAAAGCTCATCTCTAAAATTGAGGACAAGTATGGACTTATCGTTTTGGATTGCCCACCAACAGAATCTTTGTTCACGTGGGCAGCATATTTGACCAGCGACTATATTCTCGTCCCTGTAAAACCAGAGTATCTATCCTCAACGGGTGTTTCTTTGCTTGTTAATTCAATGGAGGAATTCAAAAGGCGATATGAGGATCACAACTTAGAACTGGCAGGAATTGTATTTAATGCGACTACAGAGTATGTGCCTGAAGAAATCACATCTAAGGCGGAAGTTAAGAAAATTGCACAGAAACACGGATGGTACGTTTTTCAAAACGAGGTCAGCTATTCTCGTTCTTATCCAAAGGGTGCTCGAGAGGGGCAGCCAATTTTCCGTACTTCGTATTCGCACTTGACTCAAGCCGCTCGCTTCAGTGCATTTGCTGAGGAATTTGCACAAAGGATAGGTCTATGACAACGCAACGAGAGTTAGATTTGTTGGTCGATTTAGCAAAATTGCTAAAAAAGCATGGGCCGGACACTTTCGAGTCGCTTGCAGAATCAATTTCATCACCAGAGATGACTCAACACTTGTCACGTGTTCTAACGCAAGTTGCGAAGATAGCCCGCACTATTCCAAAGACGAAAGGGGAGGCAGGAATAAAACAAGAGCCGCGAATTCCAAAGTCGCTGATTAGTCTTAAGAGTGCGGAGCCAGAAAAGTATCAACTCTTAATGAATTTTTATAATGATTTAATTGCAAAGACGGTTTTGCCAACCCTAAGAGATATTAAAGAATTTGGAGTGGACTGTGGATTGCGAGAAATTCGTGCTAAATCAAGGCAAAAAGCTATCAGTCCACTTATTAGTTCATTACTTAAATTTCCAAATGAGCAGTTGATAGCAAGAATTCAATCACTCGAAAAGTATGATACGGGCGATCGTAGCTTAGAAGGTTGGAGCAATATAATACTAAATAGACAACGAAGGTTAGGTGAGAAGCAATAAATAAGGAAATGCGGGCAACATCATATAACAGAGTGTATCTGGCTCCGCCACTTCGTGTCTTCGCCCAAATTTGCTCCGCTTCGCTCCGCAAACTTCAGATACGCTCGTGATGTTATATGAAATGGCGGGTTAAGGAGAAATGCACATGACCGAGACAAATATAAATACGAAAGGAGCTTCTGGTTTAAATATGCAAATCGAACAAATCCCAGAGATTAACTCAATATCGGATTTGCCTAAAATAACTTCATTTATATTACCAAGAGAATTTGAACTACTTCCTAACGCCTCAGAGGTCTTTGAATTAGAATTTGCCTTCTATGAATATAAATTCCTTACTAAAGATGAAATCATTCGTAGAGGGGCATTTTTCAAAAGTGTTGATGGAATTCCTACTTATCATTATAGGATTTGCTCAAATAATAGTCCCCTCATATGGGAGGGAAGATCAGAAATAACTAAGTCATATTTCAAAGAAGGTAACTTTTCTACAGGTTATGCCACACATGGACTTTTTCCCTACAGGGGAAAATTTCATCCACAACTGATAAAAGGTATATTGAATATTCTAAAGATTCAACCCGGAGATGTTGTTCTTGATCCTATGTGCGGAAGCGGAACGCTAAATGTGGAAGCAAGCATAATAGGAATCGAGTCAATTGGTATTGAGAAAAGCCCATTTTGTGTATTGATGAGTAAGGTAAAGCATGAAGCATTAAAAGTTGACAGTACTATATTATCATCAATACTTAGAGATATGCACAAGAATTATAAGATTCTAATATCTAGTAAGAAGTTGCCTACAGATTTCTCTTATCATGATGGTTTCAAACCAGAAAAAGCAATAACCCTACTTACTTTCTTAGATGCGATGGGCTATGCAAGAAGATGTTCAAAAAGTATAGATGTTCTTTTTCCTTCTGTACTTAAAAGGTATGTAGGACAAATCAATTCCTTTATTCAAGCAAGAGATAAACTCAACCTCAAAATCGGTAAAGCTAGATTTGAAATTGGCGATGCAAGAAATCTCTCTGTGGAAGGCAACTCAATAGATGCCATTATTACCTCTCCTCCCTATTCTTTTGCTATTGATTATGCTGAAAATGACCGCCCGCAATTAGAATATTTGGGATACAATATATCTGAACTCAAAGATGAAATGATAGGTCTAAAGGGAAAAACCAGAAAAGAAAAACTTGATAATTACTTTGATGATATGAACGAGGTTTTGTCAGAGATGTATCGAGTTTTGAAAAATGGCAAATATGCAGTAATCATAATAGGGTCAAATGATATTCAGACAGGGGGGATAAGGTTGGAGACAAAAGTTGGAGAAATGGCGGTAAAAAAAGGATTTGTCCTTGACCAGAAAATAGTAAAGCCAATAAAAGGAATCCAAAATACAATGAGGGATGAATATATACTATTTTTAAGGAGGACGTAGAGATGGCTCGACCTTCAACAGAACAAAAATTCAATACCGTTATTTCAAAGAATACCTTCTATTTTTTTAATCCCGTTTTTGAGGAGAAATATGAAGGATACTTAAATTCAATAAAAGAAACACTACTTGTTCTTAAGAACGAAATCGAAAATGAAGGTTTGAAAAAAGAACAATTCGAACGTCTTATTGCTAAAAAGGAGATTGGGTTAAAGGCATTACTTGCCCTAACGGGTTTTTCAAATGAGTATCTGAAAAGGTTGATAACCGTTATTCGTGTAGTTGACGACACGGAATTGGCAAAATTGGTTTTCAAAGATAAGTGGTGTGGGAAAAAGTCCACTGAGGAAATCAGAGAATGGTCTGATGAAAAAATTCAAAAGACGATTGATTCAAACGAATATTTTAGAAAAGGAATTGTTAACATATTCTTTGAGGGGGCTACTATTCAATTCTTAGCGAACACCATTCCGCTTTTTGAATTGAAAAAACTTAGTATCTCAAAATTGAAATTTGAAATTCCTGCAATGATTGACACATTAATACGATATAAAGAAAAAGGGTCATATTCTGGTATGATGGACAAGAACCCAGAAAATCTAATAAGAGATATATTAGACAAGCTGGGGATTCCATTCGAAAAGGGAGACCTAGGTGAACTCATTAAAAATGCTCCAGATACCAAACGCACGATGGACTTTATAGTACCCAACAAAAAGAATCCAAAAATTATTGCTGAATGTTCATTCTTAGTTACAACATCTTCTGGACAAGGGGATAAATCTAAAACTGAGATTTCGATTGACTCACTTATTAAGGAACATTATCCGGATGCTAGATTTATTGGTTTTGTAGATGGAATTGGTTGGTACGTTCGTAAGGGTGATTTAAAAAGAATGGTAGGGGCATATGAAGATGTTTTTACTTTTCATAAAGACGAACTGGCAAGGTTTCGTGAACTTTTAAGTGAGGTGTTTAAGAAATGATTGATGAATACTTGAACAGGATTATTCAGGGTGATTGTTTAGAAGTTATGAGAACAATCCCTGATAACAGTATTGATGTTACTTTTGCCGACCCTCCGTTTAATCTAAAAAAGAAATATAATAGCTACTATGATAAACGTGAGGTCGAGGGATATCTCTCTTGGTGCAAAAAGTGGCTTTCTGAAATGGTTCGCATCACCAAACCCACAGGATCGATTTTTGTTCATAATATTCCAAAATGGTTAATCTATTTTGGCTCTCATCTAAATGAAATTGCTGTCTTTCGCCATTGGATTGCTTGGGATGCAATGAGTTCTCCTCTTGGCAAGACGCTCTTGCCCAATCACTATGGTATTTTGTACTATGTAAAGTCTGAAGAATTTAAATTTTATGACATTAGAATGTGGCATAAACGCTGTAGGAACTGCCTTTATATCTTGCAAGATTATGGTGGTAAAAAAAACCAGATGCATCAATACGGCCCCCTTGTTTCCGATGTGTGGACGGACATTCACAGGATAAGGCACAAGAAAAGGAGAGACGAACATCCCTGTCAATTGCCTATTCATCTTCTTGAAAGATTGTTGCTTATGAGCACTGACGAAGGAGATATTATTCTTGATCCGTTTATAGGAACTGGAACTACCGCAATTGCAGCGAAAAAATTGGGAAGAAAATTTATAGGGATTGATATCGACCCCAAATATGTCGAAATCACGAATAAAAAATTAGAAGAATCAGAACCCACAGTAATTAATGGATGTTATGTAAGTAATTTCCTCGACAATGTAATTACTGTTAGAGACAAGGATTGGAATAAAATTAAAGACGCATTTTTTATTCCAAAAGACCCATTAGAATTGGAAAAGAGAGAAATCTACTTACTTCACAAAAATAGAAAAGGAATAAGGTACCGAATGACGGGGAGTATACAAAGCGGCTTATTTTCATTGTGTGAGGAGAACGAATGACCGCCACTTCATATAACAGCGGACATACGGCTACGCTTCGCTCCACCTAAATTCCTCGCTTCGCTCTGAACTTCAGATACGCTCGGAATGTTATACATGTCTTTGCTGTAGCAGCGAATTATCAAAATGCCTGAAAAAGTCATCTTCGGGTGGAGCGGTGGCAAGGACAGCACTTCGGCGCTTTACGAGGTTCGGAAAAGCCGTGACTATGAAGTAATATCGCTTCTGACAGCTATCAGAGAGGATTACGACAGGGTAAGCCTGCACGGTGTAAGGCGCAGTATGATAGAACGTCAGGCTGAATGCCTTGGCTTGCCGCTGTATGAAGTGTTCGTTTCCCAGGGTGAGTTTACCCAGGAATATGAGTCCAAAATGATGGCTGCTTCTCTTGAATTCCGAAACAAAGGTATCACCTCGGTGGTCTTCGGGGATATTTTCTTTGCCGACATAAGGAAATATCGAGAGGAGAACCTGGCAAAGATAGGAATGAAAGGGATTTTCCCGCTGTGGGGAAAAAATAGCGCTGAGCTTGTCCGGGCATTTATGGATTCAGGCTTCAAGGCTATTACCACCTGTGTCGACTCAAAGGTCCTCGATAAAACATTTGTGGGCAAGATGATTGATAAGGATTTCTTAGCCGAACTCCCAGCCAATGTTGACCCATGTGGTGAAAACGGTGAATTTCATTCATTTGTATTCGATGGTCCGATATTCAAAACCAGAGTGCGGTATACTACAGGAGAAATTGTGTTAAGAGACTCATTTTACTTTTGTGATTTGCTGCCCGTTTAACGCGGTTTAAATAAAAGGAGCAAATATGAAAACAATTGGATTAATCGGAGGGATGAGCTGGGAGTCAACAGCAGAATATTATCGAATTATAAATGAAGCGGTGAAGGAAAGGCTGGGTGGGTTTCATTCAGCTAAGATAGTGATGTATAGCGTTGATTTTAAGGAAATTAGAGAGCTCCAACTTGAAGCAGGATGGGACGAGGCCACAAATTTGATGATAGATGCTGCCAGGCGAGTGGAAAGAGGGGGCGCCGATTTTGTTCTGATTTGCACCAATACCATGCATAAGATGGCAGAAGAAATTGAAGCAAGCATAAGTATTCCCCTGCTGCATATCGCTGATGTTACCGCGGAAAGGATTATTTCCTCGGGCTTGAAAAAGGTTGGGCTCTTGGGCTCCGCATTTACTATGGAGCAGGATTTTTACAAAGGGCGTTTGATAGATAAATATGGCCTTGAGGTTGTAATTCCAAGCCAAATTGAGCGCAAAGTGGTCGACAATATAATTTTTAACGAGCTATGCTTAGGAGAAATAAAGGACTCATCAAGAGAGCAAATTAAAACAATAATGGGAAATCTCGTTGATGATGGCGCTCAAGGAATCATCCTGGGCTGCACAGAGTTGCCCTCCCTGATAAAGCAAAAAGATTGTTCTGTTCCCCTTTTTGATACTACAGCAATACATGCTAAGGCGGCTGCTGAATATGCTTTCAGGAATTAGGGGGGTTAAATGGCTAGAAGTCCAAAAATTGGCTTAGCCTTGAGCGGTGGTGCTGCTCGTGGAATGGCACACATTGGAGTATTGAAGGCCTTAGAAGAGGAATCCATCCCTATTGATATGATAAGTGGCACAAGTGCCGGAGCGCTTGCGGGTGCCTGTTATGCTAAGGAGATGAAGGCTGCCATTTTAGAGGAGATAATGCTAGGGCTAGATTGGCGGAAGCTAGCTGGTCTAATTGACCTCAACCTGATATTGCTGTGGAAAGGATTCGTGCAGGGACAAAAGGCTAAATCATTTTTGAGCTCCATCATTGGAAATGCAAGGTTCGAAGATTTAAAAATACCGCTTAGCGTTGTCGCCACAGATGTTCAAAGCATGGAAGAAATTGTTCTTAGTGAGGGCTCAGTGGTAGAAGCAGTGAGGGCTAGCATTTCAATGCCAATGATATTCACACCGGTAAAGTGGGGAGGCAGATTTTTGATTGATGGCGGGGCAGTCAACCCCATACCAGTGAATGTTGTTCGCAATATGGGTGCCGAAATCGTCATCGCTGTAAATACGGTCGGTATAGCTCAGCAAAAACGCCGAAGGCAAGCTGCAAAAGAAGTCAAGGATAAACCAGCTTCTTATCCTGAAAGCACTCGCCTAGCGATTGTAAAGAGGAGACTTAATAGTCTAATACGAGGAAACAAGGACGAGGTCAAGATATTTGATGAGCTTTCCAATGCTGCTAAACCTAAGATTTACGTCGGCAGAGGTGAGATAGAGCCGCAAACCCCAAATATATTCGAGGTTATGATGCAGGTATTTAACGCTATGCAATATGAAAAAATCAGACTGGCGATAAAATCGGCTGATATAGTCATAACCCCTGATGTTAGTTCCATCGGGATGTTTGCATTCTACAAAGCTGATGAGGCTATAGCACAGGGATATAAAGCTACCAAGAAGATACTGCCAAAGCTGCAAGATTTAATTCGTTGTCCCTAGGTAGTCCCTATGCTAAAATCCCCCTGAGTCCTATGGCAAGTAAAGATGAACTGAAATACTGGATAGGTTTTTCCAGAATACCTGGCATTGGCAAGGTTAGGATTGCGCAATTAAGAGAGCGCTTCGTTAATCTGGAAGATGCCTGGAATGCTCCCGTGAGCGAATTAAAGCAGGCAGGCCTGGATTCACGGAGCGTAAATGCCATAGCTGCCTTGCGACCCAGAATTTCCCTGGATGACGAGATGGAAAAGCTGGAGCGATATAAGGTAAAAGTGCTTACCTGTGAAGACCCTTCTTATCCTCCCAGGTTAAAGGAGATTTACGACTACCCGCCAGTGCTTTATGTTCGAGGCAACTTGCTGCCAAAAGATGACCCCTATCTAGCAGTAGTGGGCACACGTAAGCCCACTGTATATGGCCGACAGGTAACCGAGGAAATCGTAGCTGACCTGGTGCGTAGCAAAATCACTATCGTCAGCGGTTTGGCTAGAGGAATTGATTCCATAGCACATCGCACAACATTAGATAGCGGTGGCGAGACTATCGCTGTTTTTGCCTCGGGACTGGATATTGTCTACCCTGCTGACAATGCTAAACTAGCTCAGGATATTATGGAGCACGGAGCCTTGATAAGCGAGTATCCCCTGGGTGTTAGACCAAAAGCTGATAACTTTCCCCAGCGTAATCGAATTATGAGTGGTTTAAGTCTCGGTGTGCTAGTAATAGAGGCCGGCGAGAGAAGCGGAGCTTTAATCACTGCTCACCAGGCAGTAGAACAAAACAGAGATGTTTTTGCTATTCCAGGCAGCATTCTTTCCCCAAACAGCAGAGGAACTAACCATCTTATACAGGAAGGAGCTAAGTTAGTTTGCAATTGTAATGATATTCTGGAGGAGCTGAATCCAACAGCGATGGCGCAGCAACTGGAAATCAAGGAATTCCTACCTGCCAATGAGAAAGAATCCCAGGTGTTAACTCAACTGACTTCCGAGCCGAATCACATAGACGAGATTTGCCGG
>Ga0315289_10012415_pt1 | contig 11997 bp, 10 predicted proteins | sample YL17G11_40_MG_FD_203452 | JGI IMG/M metagenome (GOLD analysis project Ga0315289, IMG submission 203452) | Sediment microbial communities from Yellowstone Lake, YNP, Wyoming, USA - YL17G11_40 | ecosystem: Environmental > Aquatic > Freshwater > Lake > Sediment | place: USA: Wyoming | collected...
TATCATACTCAGGAATCTCTAAACTTTCCAAAAAAATCTCCTCTCCACTTGCCCAATTTTTGATTCTTCACTTATTTCAATAGCTTAAGAGTTTTTGAAAAGAAAAACTCAGGAAACTCCACGATCTTTGACTCTTGACATTTCAGTTCCCCCTTTTTTAAATTGGCAGATAATGCGGAGTCTCACCGGGAGCTAGATTTATTGACGATCCGGTAGAGCCGTTTGTTAGGCCATAGTTAGTCTGACCCCACATTTCCTCACAGCGAATTTCCATACGCCTCCCTGTATGAAGGGGCTGCCTTTTTTCATGCCTTGAGATCTTCTGCTCCTATTTCCATCATCTTTAGATCAGCCGCGAGTGACTCATTCATCATGGCAAATTCATATGCGTATTTTGCATTGTTGAACAGATATATCTGTATCTTTGATGAGTTCTTGGGATCAAACCAAAATCTGACGGCATTTTTCTTTGTATAGCATTTTCCTATTGACCATCTATTTTCTTTTCTTCTTGCTGCTCTAAACGAGTACACTGCCAGAAAGGCAACTAGGAAAGCACCTGTCAAGCAGGTTAGCGCTATCAAAAAGTTATTTTCAGAATATGCCATTATACCGAAAAACAGCAATACAGCTCCTACGATTTGGCAGCAATCAAAAGGCCAATAAAGCCTTTCATAATATTTTTTGTGTCTTAGGCACCTTTTACAGTAAGGGATTTCACTTCGTAACTTGGTTACCGTCTCTGCCCCCCATCCTCCTGTTCTCCAGGCCCATTGAAGTGACAGTGAACTGTCGGCTCTATCTCCACAGCATGGGCAGATCCGGGGATAATTCACGGTGTATCCCCCCAATCTTGTATCGAAGTTCCACCACTTATAAGTATTCTCCTTAAAAAACAGCCCTTCTAATACCACCAAGTAGCACGCCTTCCCGTTCTCTCGTATTGATTCTTCAATCATATTGTACAGATTCCATTCATTAATCCCTAATTTACCCATTAGCTTTTGTTTCCATGGCTTCAGTCCAAATATAACATCGAGCTTAACCCTGAGAAAAGAACCTAAAGACTGAAGCCATCCTGTTTTAGATAAAGGGGACCGCCCTCCATTTTCTCCTTGCTTATTTGAAGAATCATTCATCACTTGGAGGTGCAACCCGTTTGATACAATTCCACGGTTCCTCTTAATATCAGTTTTATTTTGTTCGTCTTCGACAGGTTCAACTTTCTCGCGCGACGCTGGGCCGAATACTGACTTGCGGCATACCGGACATTCCCAAGCAGCATCATCTAAAACCTGAGAACACAATGCGCAAGATTTCATTACAGCGTTACCTCCTTTTGTGCTATAGTGTTTTATACTATAACACCCCAAAAGAGTTAACTAATTAGTGAACATCAACAACCGTCTCCTTTTTCCTTCTAATGTCAAATGGTATTACAGTTTTTTGTCCTCAGAATTCCCATCAGGGATCCCAGGATTCTCTTCAGAATTCCTTTGATTATCCTGATCCCCAGTGTCAGTCTGTAAGTGTTTTTGGGGTTTCAATGTGTATGGTTCCGGCTTCTCAGGATCTGCAGTGTAGTTTTCATACAGCCATTCAATCATTTGGGCTTGGCCATCAAGGTCTGGGAAAAGCGATCCCCGATGAACTCCGTACCTATAGAGTACATTTTTTAGCTGCTGCCTCAAGTTCAGAGGTATGACGATCTTCGTGATTGCTTTGCCACCGATGTCCATCTGGGGCCAATCTTGGACAGTGAAAGATGCGCTCTGCGCAGCGAGCCTTGGTGTGATGTTTCTTGGATGAAAACGATAGATTCCATCCACTTCAAATGGAGATAGCCGGAATGTGTCATTAATTGCCCCTTTATTCGTCTTGAATGCGTAAACGGCACTGTCTCCCTCAAACGCCTTCTCCACAGCAAAGAACAGTGCTACCAGAGCATTTGTGCTCCAGTCCAGAAGTCGGGTAGACAGCCCGTGGTGTTGTGCTACCACTAACCACTGCCAATCGTTAAGATCTCGTTCGACATAGGGTGCTGCGTGTACCTTGAAGCGAGCCAGCATGCCCTTTTCAAGTTCACGGGAGTAGTTCTGCAGCCTTCCCACCTTTGGGATCAGAAGGTAATTCTTCTTTCGGACTCCTCTAAAGATCGACATTGGTGGACAATCTACAACGATATCGTGAAAATCATGAAAGGAAGCTATGGTTATCTGTTTCATGGTCTTCGCATCTCAAAACTTCGATTTAACATTAATTTTTAGGCAGATTGCACAATTGGCAACAATATAGGAAGAATAAAATAATGTGTCAATAAATTTTAAAGTAAAATCCTTGAAAACCAGGCTGAAGCATCAGTATAATACCTCCAAATTTATTACCCTATACTATAGGGTGATTAAGGAAGGGAGGTGCAACTATCGCCACCCAGGAGATCTGGCGCATATTCGGTTCAGTTGCCCTCTTTGCTTTCTGTATGTATATCATTTTTACCATCCTCCTCTTTGTATTTCAATCGCACTTCGTCTATTTCCCCTCCCGTGAGATTGTTGCCACTCCAACTGATATAGGACTTCACTATGAAGCCGTCTTCTTTGAAACCAAAGACAGGGTAAAAATCTCCGGCTGGTTTATCCCTGCGGAGCGATCACGGGGCGTCATCCTCTTCTGCCATGGTAATGCAGGCAATATCTCCCACCGTCTGAACAAGATACAGATATATAACCGGATCGGGCTCAGCACCTTTATCTTCGACTATCGCGGCTATGGTGAGAGTGCGGGGAAACCGAGTGAGCAGGGCACCTACTTTGATGCCGAGGCAGCATGGGATTACCTGGTTTCACAGAGACAGATATCACCTGAGAAAATTATTATCTATGGGGAATCGCTCGGAGGAGCTGTGGGCGCATGGCTTGCTCAGGATCGCCGTGCAAAGGCGCTCATCATGGAATCTACTTTTACTTCAATCAAAGATCTCGGCGCACACCTGTATCCTTATCTGCCCGTGAGGCTCTTATCACGTTTCAGTTATAATGCATTAGACTATCTCAGGAAGGTACACTGCCCGGTTTTAATTATCCACAGTCCCGAAGATGAGATCGTACCTAACAGCCAGGGACGGCAACTTTTTGAGGCAACAAATCAGTCAAAGGATTTTTTAGAGATCAGGGGTTCTCACAACGAGGGATTTCTCCAATCAGCGGAAGTTTACGAAAAAGGCCTGGATGCCTTTATTTCAAAATTGTAGGGGCAGGTTTGAAACCTGCCCCTACGTTAAACACCACCACACTTTATACCTCTTCGAGCATGGTGGTGAAGAGGTCGTGATGTTCCTCCTCGTCTTCAAGGATTTCCCGGAAGATAAAGGCTGTGGTCACATCACCTTCCTTTTCAGCCTGTTCAATAATCTGTTTGTAGAAAATAATGGCTTCTTCCTCTGCTTTGGTATCCAATTCCAGAAACTCTTTCAGACTTCCTCCGACGTTGATCGGTTTAGGTTTGGTTGTAGGAGTCCCTTCCAGATACCAGAGCCTCTCTGCAATGGTCTCAGCATGTTTCATCTCGGTTATACCAGTATCCTTGAATTTATCCTGGACTGCTACTGCTTTAACGCCTAATACCTGCACGTGCTGCCACATGTACTGGATGGCCACGGCAATCTCCCTGGCAATGGCATCATTTAACATCTCCTTTAACTTACTACTGACCTTGATTACAGGTTTGGTACTGACTGCCATATGTTTCACCCCCTTTCTCCAGTGGAACTACACTGTGTTACACAATGCTAAAAATGGAACAAAGAGTAAATAGGGTAAATCCTGTATTTTTGGCGAGGGAAAGTGTGTATTTTGAGGAAAGGCATACAGCCGTGTGCCATTATTATTTATCCGGTGACGAGCCCTACCCCTGCTTCGTAGGCCTTCCTCAGTTCCTGGGGGAATTTTTCAATCGTGCCCCTCTTCTTCTCATCCAGCCCGTGGAGGATGCCTTCAAAGCCGCAGGCTGAAATGGCTTCCACGGTTTCAATCTTATGCAGCTTTAGTACGACCATGACGTTCTCAATCACGTGGTCGTAGGAGTCTATGTAGGGATAACCCCAGGTCCCGATGACCATCCCTCTTCTGCCCGGCTCCAATTTCGACGTGAACTTGAACCTCTCAAAGCAGTCCCACCGGTCAAAGAAAGTTGAGAGCTGGGCACACTCCCTCCCTGTGTAGATGGGGAACCCGATGATGATGGCATCTGCGTCGATGATCTTCTGGTAGATCTCAGCCATGTCATCCTTGACCGTGCACATTCCCTCGTAGTCAAGGTCCTTACACCTCCTGCAACTGATGCAGAACCCCATTTTTATCTTCTGGAGCATGACCTTCTCTGTCTTTGCCCCCTTGCTCTGTGCACCCTTCAGGGCCTCTTCAATCAGGAGGTCGGTATTCCCGTTTTTCCGCGGGCTGGCGCAGAAGGCAAGCACCTTCATCTGTTCTGGTGACCTGGAAGGCTTTGCAACTGAAGCCCTCTCCCATCTCCTGACCTGGATGGGGAGTGCGTTATACGCCTCCATATCATCAAACGGATCGAGGGCTAAGCGCTTGAACTTCTCCATATCCTCCATCATGTGGAAGAGCGGGTCGTAGGATTTGGGAACCACGACCCTCACTGCCTCGATGACCAGGTCTTTCCCTGCCTCGCTCACACCCCTTGAGTTCATGATGAGGGAGAGGATGTTGATGATCTTTTCTCTCCGCGACTTCTGCATGATGCCAGGCCAGATGTGAAGGACCTTATCAAGTATCAGTCTGCCTTCTTCCGTTAATCTGGGTTCGGTCATGGGCTTGCTCCTTTCTGCCTAAAAAAGGGTCGTAGGGTCAGGGGTCGTAGGGTCGTGAAATACGTGGGTCAAGGGTCGTAGGGTCGAGGATTAAGTCCATTTTTGCTCCTTGACACTTTTTCCTTCGCCCCTGCATTTACGCCCCTTCGCTACTCGACCCTTCGCCCCTGTCTTTCATTGCTTCCTCCACCGCCCACTTCTCATACGCCTTCTCCGGGATCTCCTGGATGAACCGGGAGGGCCTCAAGAGGATGGACGGCTGGTTATAGTCATAGGCGAGGATGGGGTAACAGAGGTAGAGGTGATCCTTCGCCCGCGTCACTGACACGTAGAAGAGCCTTCTCTCTTCTTCCTCGTCCTCTTTTGTCTTGAGGCTCCGCATGGAAGGAAACCTCCCGTCGCACAGCCAGATCACAAATACCACGCTCCATTCGAGCCCTTTCGCCTGGTGTACGGTGGAGAGCTTGACCCGTTCATCCTCATAGCCCCCTCCCACCGCATTTTCAGCTTCCATGCCGCTCAGGAGGGCAAGCTCGCTCAGGAAGTTCTCGGTTGAACTGTACTGGAGCGCAAACTGCCTCAGCTGCTTGATGTCTTCGATCCGCGCCTCGAAGTTGGAATACTTGGCCTGAAGATACTCCTCGTACCCCTCCTCCATGACCAGCTCGATCATCTCTGCCGGAGACTTCTGGAGTTCAGGCTGGTAGAGCTTCTTCAGGACATGGGTAAACCTGTTCAGGTGGGGTTGGGCGTTCCTGGTTGCGAAAGGTACCAGCGCTTCTGAAGTTAGGGACGGAAAGGGGTCGGGGAGGGCCTGGATATAATCCCAGATCTTCTCGCTTGATACCTTGCCGATCCGGGGGATCAGCCTGAGGATCCTCTTCCATGCCAGCTCGTCCCTGGGGTTGACCATCACCTTCAGGTAGCCCGTGACATCCTTGATATGTGCCTGTTCAAAAAACTTGAGCCCTGACCTGACCTCAAAGGGAATGCCCCTCCGGGTGAGTTCCATCTGGAGTTCCATGGAGTGGTAGTGCGCCCGGTAGAGCACAGCCATCTCATCGAGGGACATGCCTTCCTCATCCCGCAGCTCCAGCATCCGCTGGGCAACGAAGCTCGCCTGCTGCATCACGTCGTTGACCGGGATGAGGGATGGCTGCACGCCGCTCCTGCGCACTGCCTTCAGATTCTTGGGGAACTGCCGCTCATTCCGGGAGATACTGTAATTGGCGAGGCTCAGGATCTCCGGCACGCTCCGGTAGTTCGTCTCGAGCTTGTAGACCGTTACGTCAGGATAGCGCCCAGGGAAGTCAATGATGTTCGCAAAGTTTGCCCCCCGGAAGGAGTAGATACTCTGGGAGTCATCCCCGACCACCATGAGGTTACGGTGATGAGAAGCAAGGAGATCTACGATGTCCGCCTGGATCTTGTTGGTATCCTGGTACTCGTCCACCAGGATATACTGAAACCTCTTCCCGTAGAGGCTGTGAATCTCCGGGGAGGTGAGGAGCAGTCTCTCCCAGTTGAGCAGCAGGTCATCAAAGTCCATGAGGTTGAGCTTCTTCTTCCGCTCCTGGTAACGCCTGGCCACCATGATGATCTCATCAAGCAGGGTGTAAAAGAACGGGTAGCGATCGAGGATGATGTCATCCATGTTCGCCTTGGTGTTGAAGGAGAGGCTGATGATGTTCTGCAGGACGTCACCCTGGGGAAACCGCCTCTCCTTGGTCTTGATCTTGAGATCAGCCACGCAGGCATTGATCAGGTCTTTGGAATCCTCCTGGTCTAAAATGGTGAAGTTGCTCTCATAGCCGAGGAGCTTCGCATGGTGTCGGAGGATGAGGTTCCCTACGTGGTGGAAGGTACCTCCCCATACCTTTTTTACGTTCTGACCGATGAGCAGCTCCACCCGGTGGAGCATCTCTTTTGCTGCCCGGTTCGTAAACGTGATCAGGAGGATATGGGATGGATCAACGCCGGATTCGATCAGCCTGGCTACGCGGTACGTGACAGTCCTGGTCTTGCCGCTCCCGGCGCCGGCAATCACCAGGATCGGCCCGCCGCCTGCCATTACCACTTCGAGCTGTTCAGGGTTCAGTTCCTGTTCGTAGTTAACAACGAATTGAGACGGAGTGCCTGTTGGCTTTAAGGTGTAGCGCTTCATAATAAACTTAAAGGGTCATAGGGTCAAGGGTCGTAGGGGCAAGGAAAATGTCAAATGTCAATCCGCCTTAGGCGGACAAATTCCAAATGAATGTCAAATGACAAAATCTAAAATAAAGTTTGACATTTGAGCTTTGAACTTTGGATTTGATTTGTCATTTGGGCTTTGTCATTTGGATTTCGCCCTACTATTGCCTGATGCTTGTTGCCTAGAGCAGATCTGCCCTCTTGAATATCGCTTCCAGTTGAAGCCCTTCCCCGGCCAAGGCTTCTCTTCCACCCTCTTCCCGGTCAACCACCGCCAGTACCTTCACGACCTTCAGCCCTTCCTCCCGTGCCCGGGAGATGGCCTCCAGGGTAGTTTTCCCTGTAGTGACCACATCTTCAATGATCGCTACCGGACTCCCCTCTGAGAGGCTCCCCTTCCCTTCAATCCAGAGCCCCTTCCCATGCTTCTTCGGCTCTTTGCGGATGATGAAGGCTGGTATTGGCTTTCCTTCCATGAAACTCACGAGGGCGATACTCGTCACAATCGGGTCAGCGCCGAGCGTCATCCCTCCCACTGCGTCAACCTTTGCATCCCTCAGCATCTCAAACAGGATCTTCCCTATCAGGTATGCACCTTCGGGATGGAGGGTGGTCTGCTTGCCGTCAAAGTAAATATTGCTCGTCTTGCCTGAGGTAAGGACGAAGGTACCCCGCTCTACGGACCTCTCTTTGAGAATGGCGAGGAGCCGTTCCCGCTCTTTGGGGAGGATCATCTACTCCAGCTCTCGATGAGAGAAGATGGCTGCTTCATTAATTATTGAAGAAGTAGGTCAAACCAACCAGGGCAAAATTATGATTCAGCCCATGATTGGGACTTGTAGCCCCTGCATTTGACATATGACGCCAACGATACTCCCCGGTAAGTGCGAGTTTTTTTGTTAACGAATATTGGAGACCCAATCCTGCCTGAGGGAGGAAGTCATACTGGCTACCCTGTTCCTGAGTATGCTGGCTGGTGTACATCGCACCTACTCCGCCTTCAAAAAACCATCTCAGCCGGGAAACAATGGTATCTTCATATCTGAGGAGAAAAGAGATACCCACTTCAGCATTCGCATTAGGATTGGTAACTACGTTCATCAGTGGTTCAGCAATAAACTCAAAATCCCCTCCGGTTTTAACACCCAATTTCTGAACGAATGGATTGATATCAAAATGAAACTGAATCAGTATGGGGACCACCTCATAATGACCGTCTTCCATAGAGGCACTCCCATACCCTGTCAGCATCGTCACCCGCTTCAGGCACATCTTTGATTGCTCTGCATTTGGCTCTGAATCTGTGCCGCACAGGGCAGGGCAGGCATATAAAAAAAGTGAGCAGCAAATAATAACCCGCACCAGATTTAACCACTCTTTCTTCATCCCTCCTCCTTTCTGGGAATACTGCGTCGTAAATGTTGAAGATACCATGCCGGCATTACATCATGTTAAGCAAACAGTCCTGGAACTCCTTTTCCCTGCTTACCTCCACTGAAACTTCTAACATGAACAGGGGGAGATTTTCAAATACTTTTTTTTTCAGCTTGACCCCGTCCTTTTCCGTAGTGACGATCAGATCGCTGTCTTGAGACTTCTGGAGAATGCGGGGGAGATCCTGCGCGGTATAGGAATGGTGGTCCGGGAACGGGAGATGAGAAATAACCTCGGCACCAAGGCGGGTGAGGAGCAGATGGAAGTACCCGGGATTGGCTATCCCGGAGAGGGCCATGACCTTCCTCCCCTTCAGGAATTCCGGGGAATGCTTTTCCCCTGTCTTCAGGCACCAGACAGACTCTGCCCGGTAGCTGCAATGAAAGACCGGCGCTGTTCCATTCCACATCCTGACCTCCTGTTCCAGTTTGCGGTAATCGTCCGGGGCGCTCCCTTTGTTCAGGAGGATGAGGTCAGCCCGTGCGAGGCTTTTCAGCGGTTCCCGTAACGTTCCGCGGGGAAGGAGGGAGCCGTTCCCGAATCCGTTCTGCACATCGATGACCACGATGTCTATATCCCGCTCCATCTTCAGGTGCTGGAATCCATCATCTAAGAACAGGGTGTCAGGAGAAAACACCCTGAGAGCATACCGTCCGGCATACGCCCGGTCTTTCCCCACGATGACAGGGACGGTATTGAGTTTTTTGGCGAGGAGGAACGGTTCATCGCCTGTCTCTTCACATCCCGGGAGAGGCCCTTCGCTTCCCGACAACACCTGCACTTTACCCCTCGTCTTTCCTTTATACCCCCGGCTGAGGATTACCGGTTTTCTCCCTCTCCCGGTGAGGAACTGGGCGAGGTACTGGACCACGGGGGTTTTGCCTGTTCCGCCTACCGTGATGTTGCCAACGCTGATCACGGTGCAGGGAAGTCTCTCCCTTTTGAGGATACCGTGGTCATACAGAAAAAATCGTAACTGCACCCCCACGCGATAGAGAAGGGAAAGGAGGTACAGAGGGTACAGGATAACCCTCGTCAGTATCCTCCTGTCCCGGAAATGGATAACTCTGTTAGCGTACTCTTCAAGCAGACTCATCAGCGTGTCAAAAACTGTTCTATGACCTCAACGCTCTTCCGTAATGCCCCCTGATTTTCTTCGATGACCTCAAGGGCAGTCTTCCCCAGTGACTCCCGTAAATCTCCATCCAGGAGGAGTTTGCGCGCCTGTGCCCGTAACTCCTTTTCGTTCTTTACGCAGATCCCCGCCCCCTTCTCGAGCAGAATCTGGGATATCTCCAGGAAATTATCCATATGGGGGCCGAAGAGTATTGCCTTTTTGTAGATTGCCGGCTCAAGCACATTATGACCGCCGATGGGGACGAGACTCCCTCCGATAAAGATCACCGTCCCAATGCTGTAAATGGTAAAGAGCTCACCGATGGTATCCAAGAGGATCACCTCAGCGTCACCCGCTCCTGCTGGAGGGGTGATTGCAGTCCGTCTGACTGACCTGAATCCCCTGCTCGCAAGCAATGCAGCTACTTCCGGGAATCTCTCCGGATGGCGGGGGGCAAGGATGAGGACAAGATCCGGGAACTCTTTCTTCAATTCTCTGAAGGCAGTGAGGATGACTTCCTCTTCGCCCCGATGGGTGCTCCCTGCAACCAGGATATTCTGGGTCTCGCTCAGATTGAGTTTCGAAAAAATTCCTTGCCGGTCCTCCGGGATGCGGATAGGGATGTTCAGGTTGAGCTTGAGGTTACCGGTCACCCTGATCCGGTCCGGCTGCGCTCCAATGGCAATGATCCTCTCAGCGTCAGTCTGGGACTGCATGCAGAAGAAGGAGATGTTCCCCAGGACCTTCCTGAAGAAAAAGCTGAAGAAGCGGTACTGACGGTAGGAGTTTGAGGAAATCCGTCCGCTCACCATGACAGCCGGAATCCTGTGACGGTTCAGCTCGTGTAAAAAATTCGGCCAGATCTCTGTCTCAAGAGTGATGAACAGGCGCGGGTTAACCTGGCTGATAATCTTTCCCACGATACCAGGGTAATCCAGCGGGAAAAAAACCACGACATCCGCCTCTTTCACCTGCTGCCGTGCAGTGTAGTTCCCCGTATCAGTTACCGTAGAGATAACGATCTTTTCACCGGGATACTTTTTCTTCAATTCCCGAATCAGGGGGAGTGCCGCCATGACCTCCCCCACCGAAACCGCATGGAACCATAGGGGCTGCCTGCCCTTGAGGAGAGCACGGATATCTTCGGGGAGAAACCCGAGCTTTTGAATGAGACCTTTTCGATATTTCGGCCGGAGGGCAAGCATGAAGAGCAGAAAGGGAGAAAGGAACAATGAGGTTACGATGAGCAGGAAGTTATAGATGAGAAACATGGGCAGTGTATATAAGAGCGAAGCCCGCGCTTCGCGGTAGATTCTTGCATTCCGGAACGAATGCAAATTCGGCTGTGCAGGGGCGGGATTCATCCCGCCCTAACGAATTTGTCCTGTAGGGGCAGACCTGTGGGTCTGCCCTAGAATTGTCGAATAAATGTTGCTGAGCAACAAGGAACCCTATATTTTTCAGAGACCTCTCTCCTACCCTACTGGAAAGTCTCGGCTTCAGGCCAGAGATCTGCGGAGGCTGAGTTTTTATCCTGCATCTGGAGGTCGTATAATCTCCGGTACTCGCCGTTGAGATTCATGAGCGCCTCATGGGTCCCCTCTTCCACAATCCTCCCGGCAGAAAGCACGATGATCCTCTGTGCCTTTTTAATCGTGGAGAGCCGGTGGGCAATAATAAAAGTCGTTCTCTTCTCCATGAGATTCTCCAGCGCCTTCTGAACCTCTTCTTCCGATTTGGCGTCCAGGGAAGAGGTGGCTTCATCCAGGATAAGGATAGGCGCATTTTTGAGGAGGGCGCGGGCAATAGCAATCCGCTGCCGTTCCCCTCCGGAAAGCTTCAGCCCCTGCTCCCCGATGATGGTATCGTAGCCGAGGGGGAGGTTCCTGATGAAGTCCTCGGCGTACGCTGCCCTGGCAGCCTGGATGGTCTCTTCGTCAGACCGCTCGATGCTTCCATAGGCAATGTTATTCCGCACGGTATCATTGAAGAGGATCGTCTGCTGGGTAACGATACCGCACTGCGCCCGGAGTGAGTTAACGGTAACGTCTCTGATATCATTGCCGTCGATCGAGATAGATCCCGCCGTTACATCGTAGAACCGCGGGAGGAGATTCGCCATGGTTGATTTGCCGGCCCCGCTCATCCCGACAATGGCTATGATCTCACCAATCTTCACCTCGAGGTTGATATCCTTCAGTACCATATCCTCCTCATATTTGAAGCAGACATGGGAGAAGGTGATGCGCTCGCGGGGAGCGGAGAGGGTAATCGCCCCGGGTTTATCCTGAATATCAGGCTCGCTGTCGAGAACCTCAAACACCCGCAGGGCTGCTGCCATGCCCTCCTGGATGGTCTGGTTGGTCTTGTTCATCCTCTTGATCGGCTCATAGAGAAGCATGAAAGCGGCAATAAAAGAAAAGAA
>Ga0315289_10012417_pt1 | contig 11997 bp, 9 predicted proteins | sample YL17G11_40_MG_FD_203452 | JGI IMG/M metagenome (GOLD analysis project Ga0315289, IMG submission 203452) | Sediment microbial communities from Yellowstone Lake, YNP, Wyoming, USA - YL17G11_40 | ecosystem: Environmental > Aquatic > Freshwater > Lake > Sediment | place: USA: Wyoming | collected...
TCAGCCAGCCGACGATGATCGCCGGGAACTGCAGGCACACCGTCCACCAGATGGCAGATTTGAGAGTGTCTGCCACCGTTCTGGGATATTGGCTGAACGAGAAACCAAAATCGCCGTGCACGACATTTCTTACGTAGATGAAGAATTGTTCGAGCATGGGTTTTTGGGTACCAAACAGGTCCGCGTATTGCTGATAAATCGCTTGGACCCCGGTCGTATTGCTCATGCCTTGGGCAAGTCTTGCTACGATGGCTGCCACAGGATCTCCCGGCATCAGGCGGGGCAGGACGAAATTCAGAATGAAGGCGAAAACAAAAGTGACCAAGAACCAAAGCAGCTTGTTAAGGAAATACTTTCGATATCCTTTCAACGCAGCACCTCCTCGTAAACATAATAGGCATTATACCAATAAGGTAACAGTCACTTGGTCGGACCAGATATAGGTCTGCGGCTTCAGAGATTTGCCATATCGGTCGCAAAGTGACTGTCACCTGCTTATTACATAGGACGGTTAATAAACAGCCATGTTCTGGGGTTGGCAGAACATGGCTGTTATTACTAGACTACGGTTTACGGGTTAACAAGTGTCACGTTATAGAGACATGCGACACCCCAACCGTCCATGCAGTCCATCGGCGGGACTGGCGGGTTGGTACCATCACCCTGGTGAGGGAAGTTCGTCCAAACACTCTCGTTCACAGCGTGGAACGATTGGGGACGGTACATGAGCGTGAAGGAGGGAATATCCGTCAGGTAGATCCTGACCAATTCCGTGTAGGTTGCCTTCAGCTCGGCGGGGTCGGTCATACCGGGGATCGCTGCGATCAATGCATCGACGTCAGGATTGCTATACTGACCCCAGTTGCCATTCCAGTTGCTCGCCATACCAACGTATTCAGAGCTGAGCAAGTGGCGGACACGTCCCCAAGGTTGGGTCGGGCCAGCGCCGTCACTCCACATCATGAAGATGTCATAGCCGGCGGGCAGAGGCGCATCCGATTTGGTGACGACGGTCTGATAAACGGACCATTCAGGGTAGTTGGTCACGATGTCAATCCCGATCAGCTTTCCGGCGGCAGCAACTACTTCAATTGCGGCCTGCCAGTCGGACCAGCCATTGGGGCAGGTGGCTACATAGGAAAGCTTTTGACCATTGTATTCACGCCAGCCATCGCCATCGGTATCGGTGATCCCGGCTGCGTCAAGCAGTGCCTTGGCGCCTGCGATATCGTTGCCAGCCCACTGCAGGTCGGCGACAGCCGCGTGGTCATACATGGCCTGCTCACCCGGGGTTGGGTTCATAAGCGAGCGCGGAACCTGATCGAAGGTAGCCGATTGGTTGGTCATGGCGTTGGCAATGATGGTGGGATAGTCAACCGCGATGGCGATCGCCTTGCGGACCGCAACCTGGTCCAAACCATAGGAATTCAGGTTGTAGTAGGCGGTTGGGAGGCTGGCTCCAATGCCATAGGGAGGATCGGGGAGGTAGGTGGAGACGGGCAGCCCATAGTTGAGCCACAAGACCTGAATATTGGAGTTGAACTGCTGGCTGACATCCACTTCACCCTGTGCCAAAGCAACAGAGCCGGCCGCGTTATCCTTAAAGATCGTATGCGCCAGGTACTTCGGAACCGGCAGCTTGCCCCACATGCTGGCATCCTGGCCCCAGTAGTTGTCATCACGAACATAGACAACCTTCTGATCGTCAGCGTAGAATTTGTGATAGGGACCGGAGTAAATGACGTCTTCAGCGGTATCGCTTTTTAAAGCAGTGGCATCGCTACCGGTGCGCGCTTCCAGCGTTTGGGTCCAGGCTTTCTGGAGGATATAGTTGGTGCTCAGGAAAGCAGCGACTACCAGAGGATTGACAGCTTTGCCGTTCGCATCCAGTTTGGCCTTGACCACGACCGTCTGGGCATCAACTGCTACGACGGTGTCGATGAAATCCTTATTGCCAGTGCCGACACCGGTCTCGTACTTGAGATTGGTAGCCCAGGTATAGGCAGCGTCCTCAGCGGTCACCGGGGTACCATCGCTCCAATGCGCGGCAGCCTTGATCGTGAAGGTGATCTCAGTATGCGCAGCGTTCCACGCATAAGGACCATCCGCGAGTAGAGGATACTGCTGGCCATCGAGCATGTTGTACACATACGGGGTTTCGAACATGAGGACACGGGCGCTATCATTCTGGCCGATAGCCATCGCATTGTTGCAGTTTTGGGAGTACGGATTCCAACAGACAACCGAACCCCACTGTTGACCATTGAAGTACATGGTTTCGTTGCGCGGCAGCGGTGCACCCGGTCCCAGGGTTGGCTCTTCAGTTGGGGCTTCAGTGGGAGCGGCAGTCGCAGGCGCGGCAGTCGCAGGCGCGGCAGTGGCAGGTGCTGGTGTAGCTGGCTGGCAGGCTGCAAGCAGCATGCTCATTGCCAGGACTACGGAAAAAACTAAAGAGATGCGTTTCATCTTCATTCTCCTATTGGGTGAAAGAATTTTCTGTGCGAGAAGCCTGTTTCCCTGTTTTGGATTACAGACTTCCCTGGATGGCGTCCGGGATCCGAGCTGGATATCGGACATCCGTTTTATGGACATTGGAAAGTCATCTTCAGTATATTTTCCCTTGCACCTCCTTGCGGATCAGCTCCTGGGACATTCTGTTGGGAAAGATAAAAGACATGCGAAATCTTTCCTACTTTACCATTGCAGTACCACATGATTCACGAATAACCAGTTCCGTATCCATTATGATGTGGCGTGGGGGTTGTATACCATTTTCGATCAGGTCTATCAGGAGTTCAACAGCGTTGATGCCGAATTGAATGACCGGCTGGCGAACTGTGGTCAACTGGATATCTGATAGAGTGGCAATGGGAAAATCATCAAATCCGATAAAGGCAACGTTATCGGGGATCTTCAGACCGGCTTCGCGGGTAGCGCGCATAGCACCAATCGCCATGATGTCAGAAGCAGCAAAGACAGCGTCAGGTTTGGCAGGTATGAGTCTCTGCATCGCATAATACCCACCAGTCTCTGAAAAATCCCCTTCTACAATCAGGGTCTCATCTAAAATGGCCCCGCGTTCAGTTATAGCTTTCAGATAACCTTCCCTGCGGTCTATGCCCACCGTACTATTGGCCGGTCCAGTAATTGTTCCGATGCGTTGGTAACCCAGCCGGATCAGATGGCATACTGCATTATATGCTGCGTTGATGTTGTCTATATCAATATAACTGACATTGTCGGAACGAAAAGGTCGCCCGGCCACGACTAACGGCATTTTTGTATCCACCAAATGGCCGATGATCTGCTGGTCACCATGATGGCCAGCCTGGACGATCACTCCATCCAGTAAACCTCTACGGGTAACCCGAGGAAAAATCTTCTCCTCGTCCTCTTTAGTGCCGACGAGGAAAAGTGCCAAGGTGTAGTTGTGTTGGTTGCACGCCTGTGCAATCCCTTTTGTGAGGTGGGGGTAATAGGGGTCTGTGAAAAAGAAACTTACACTGTGGGGTAGTACCAGGCCGAGTACCCAGGAACGTTGTGAAGCAAGCGTACGAGCGGCTGCATTGGGGTGATAACCGGTTTCTTCGATGACTCCCATAACGCGTGCTCTCACCTCTTCGCGTACGTTGGGAAGATTGTTAACCACGCGTGAGACTGTGGAGCGTGATACTCCAGCTCGTTCCGCGACATCCTCGAGGGTGAGACTTGGCACTGAGTGCTCCTAATTCTGGTAGCGCTCTCAATATATCATAGCTACATAGAGATTATTTAGTGAATAATGCCAGTATATGTCCGTATATTGTGGTAAAATGGGAGCGCTCCCAAACACAAACATATTATACACTCCTTTTAGATGCAAGTCAACTACTTTGCGGAAATTCATACAAAAAGGATCTCTCCATGACATATTCTCCTTTGCCTAACCTTCCTTGGGAAGAGCGACCAACAGGTTGCTCAGATGTAGTCTGGCGGTATAGTGCGAATCCCATCATTCCCCGCGATTTGATACCACCAGCCAATAGTATTTTTAACAGCGCGGTGGTTCCTTACAAAGGCAAGTTTGCAGGTGTCTTCCGCTGTGATAATAAAAAACGCAACATGAACCTGCACCGTGGCTTTAGTGACAATGGGATTGATTGGAATTTAGATAATGATCCTATCGAATGGCTGTGCAATGAACCCGAAATCGGTCAATATCAGTATCGCTATGATCCACGCGTAGCCTGGCTGGAGGATCGTTATTACGTGACATGGTGTAATGGTTATCACGGCCCAGCCATCGGCATCGGATACACTTTTGATTTTGAAAAGTTCATTTTTCTCGAAAATGCGTTATTACCATACAACCGCAATGGTGTGCTCTTTCCCCGAAAGATCAATGGAAAGTACGCCATGCTCAATCGTCCCAGCGACAATGGTCACACGCCTTTCGGCGATATTTACCTTAGCCAGAGTCCGGACTTGATCCATTGGGGGCAACACCGTTTTGTAATGGGCGTCAAGAATGGATGGCAAAGCACTAAGATTGGAGCAGGGCCAGTTCCCCTAGAAACCCAAGAGGGTTGGCTGTTGTTCTATCATGGAGTATTGACTTCCTGCAACGGCTTTGTTTACAGCTTTGGTGCAGCCCTGCTTGATCTCGAACAACCCTGGAAAGTAATCTATCGGGGTGGACCCTACTTGCTTTCCCCTCAGACCTATTACGAATGCGTGGGCGATGTACCAAACGTAGCTTTTCCCTGCGCAACTCTATATGATCAGCCCACTGGCCGTATTGCTATATATTATGGCGGGGCAGATACGGTGACAGCTCTGGCATTTGCCATAATTGATGAAGTACTTGACTTCGTAAAGAGCACATCGGAACTCTAAGCGGGAATTGGAGGTGCGACCCCGTAAGCGCGGATTCCCCTACTGGGATGATACGCGCAGCACTCGAACCCCCGAAAACAAAACGAGACCTCGAAAGGTCTCGTTTCTGCGGGCGCGGAGGGGCTTTTCCCCTCTTGACTACCCAGCACAATTGTTCAAAAATAACCTCAGGCAAAGGACGGTAGCGACGTCCCATGCCTCTAACCGAAGCGGATTCCAGCAGTCCGAGGCCATGTCGAAGCCATGCATCATCGACACCCGACACATCGAAGACATGAGCCTTCGATGTCTGATGATTACATGAATTATCTGAAATCCATGACCAACCATCCGCCCTCGACCATCCCGGATCTTTGATACAACCTCAACAAACGCCTCGTCCTCATCGAAGCTTCCCAATCAGCCCACTCCATGGACCACGCCAAAATCGACAGGACGTTCGACGACCGTAAAACCCGCCTGCCCTCCGGGCTGACATTCACCGGTATTCTGACCAGCAGCGGCGGCCTGCTCGACGTGATCACACTCATAAAATCCTTCTTTTCGCCATGACCTCTCGCAGATCCGGCGCCTACCCCGAGCATAGTCGAGGGGGCCTGCCAGGAAATTGAAATGCAGTAGAAACCGGCTTCGATTCCAGCGCATTTTCTCAGGGGGAATATATCCGCTTGGGAAAAAATGACAGCAGCCTGGAAAGCGAGAGCAAGGCTTGCCGCCCATGCCCACCATATTGAGCAGGCCATGCTCCTTGTCCACATTCTTGCCTTTCAAGCCGGCCAACTCCGGGATCCGCAGCCCGCACCCCAGAGCCAGTTAGGCCAACTGGGCGAAAGAAGATCCCTTTTCTTTCAATAATTCCAAGATCTTTACAGCATCTTCTTCCTCTTAACCAAAGCGTGGCAGGTCCACGTCGTCTTCACGGTAGGCTTTTACATGATCGCGAAGTTCGAAATAGTCTTTGAAAGTTTCCAAGTTGGAAAATACTTCTGCAAATGAATTCACGATAAGCTGCATTAATTACTTCAGCTACCAGATTAGAAGGAATGTATTTTACTGGTGCAAACTTCGTGCAAATGGGTTAGAGAAATTTCTGGAAAAGTTAAAGTACCTAATCCATAAACACTTTACCTTTTATTATTCACAATCCGGCATTATCCACCGGACCAGCTCGTCGATGAGCTTCTTATGTATCAAGGTTGGTTTGCCTCAGATAGCGTTGCAACACACTTATACCTTCGTGGCCCATCAGTTTTGCCAGGGTGAATATATCCGTGCCGTTTCGCAGCATGGAAAGAGCAAAGGCCCGTCTGAAGTCATGCAAAGAAGGTTCTTTCACCCCAGTTTTATGCGCTCGGCGAGTAAGAATGCCCCGCAACCCGTCATAACCCAAACGCTCAGAACCGAAGCGCGGATGCGTCACCCACAGAGCGGCGCTGCCATCCCGACGGTGTTTCAGACAGCGCCTGAGCGCTCGTTTTGACTGCTTACCGATATAGACAGTGCGCGGCTTGCGTCCTTTACCCTGCCGGATGAGAATATCCCCGCGTGCCTGGTTGATGTCTTCCAGATTGATGGATAGGAACTCACTGGCCCTTGCGCCTGTATCCAGCAAGCAAGGCAGGATAGCTGCATCCCGGTCAACGGTGAGAGTATTATGCGGACAAACCTCAATCATCTGGGTTACAGTCTCAAAGGATACCGGCTCCAGTGGTTCCACTGGTACTTTAGGAGCTTTCACCTTACGGATGGGGTTTGACCATCCATCTGGCTCCACCTCATCTTCATACCACAGGTAGAAAGCTCGGATCAATCGAAAAGCGGCATGTCTTCCGCCGGCATTATGACCATATTCTTCCAGGTAGAGCAGGTATTGACGAAGAAAAGATGGATTGATCTGACCGTTCTGCTTGATGGCCTGGGCTTCGCAGTAATCCGAAAACAGCTTGATCTTTTGGCGGTAGAAGCCCAAAGTACCATTTGCAACCCCTGCAGCTTTTCGATCGATGAGGAAAGCTTCCAACTAAATCAGCAGGTAATCATCAACGTTGGAAACTTGTAGAGTCCTCTGGGTCTCGATTTTAAAAAACATACGGCACACTCCTTTTTGTGTGCCGAGTGCCCCTATATATTGGGTTTTCAGCCAGATTTTGCCTAAAAAGGCTATCTGTAGGGCGGGTGGGGGTCGAACCCACACGGTGTCACCACCGGCGGATTTTAAGTCCGCAGCGTCTGCCAATTCCGCCACCGCCCCGTTGGGGGCTATTATACTCCAACCTTTTTGCGAAGGCGGACATAACGAGAAACAAAATGGACCCAGAACGGTGAAGGCCGCCCCATCACCCGGCCCTGGCGGATGACTGCCCGCAACCCATCCACGCTCTCGAACTGTGGCAGCACCAGACAGGCCCTCCCCAACTCGAAGGTGGTGTGTGCATCCGAGCCAGCCGTACCTGGGAGGTTATTCTCGCGGGCAAACTCCATCGCCAGTCGGTTTGCTCTCGGCCTCATGCAACGGGTGTTGAAAACCTCGATAGCATCCACCAGCGGAGCGATTTCCAGTAAATCCTCCAATTCCCAATGGCCGCTGCGCCATGTGTCGAAGGGATGCGCTACACTGACAAATGCTCCCTGATCGCGCAGACATTTGATGGTTTCTCTGGGTGAGAGACCCGGCGGCACCTCCTCGTTCACATAAGCAGCTAAGATCTCGCCGCTCGTCGTCATGATCTCCTCGCCGACGATGATGCACTTGGGGTTGAGTTTTTGGGCTGCCAAGGCACCAGCGATGGTGTTGTGATCGGTAATGACAAGGCGATCGAGGCCGCATTGGTGGGCGCGGATCAAGTCTTCCAGTTGGGTCAAGGAGTCCTTAGAAAAGTTAGTATGGGTGTGAAAATCGATCTTCCATAAACCGGACATGTTTGTATTCACCTTATGTCCACTTGTAGCATGTTAGTCCGCAATATGGTATTATTGACTGGCTTGGATATATGTCGCGGATCTAATTTGTATACTTCCGGTTCTTGAAAGGCGCGGATGTGCAAGAATATACTTCAACGAGCTTGGATGGAAAATCTCTGAGAATTTTGCATATTGATCCAGCAAATAAACATTTAAGTTTCTGATATCATAAGAGCAGTGGATCTGGATATTAAAAAGGGGCGGGAAAGTTTGAAATACTTGAAACATAAACACCTTGTAAATTGCGATATTAGAACCAATAACAATACCTGCTCATGTTACCCTCCAAGCGGTGAGGACGTTGGCCAAAGAGCGAGGTCCAATCAGGCGCTCGTAATCCCCGGGTTCTCTACCAGAGGGCGTCTCCAGCAGAACCAAATCATTTGAATTCAATATATTTTCCGGGCGGATTCCAACGACGATGGTTATCTTGCGAACCCGAGTGTGAAACCACGGCGAAAGTCAGTTGCATTCTTATCCAGAATCGTACTAACGAGATGACATGTTAACGCCAAGCAGTATTTTCAAAATATTGTCACGAAACCAAGGTCAAGTATTATTGCTTTCCAACATCTTTGCTCTTCATTACATATCCATTTTAGAACGTTTGTACTATATTATCAATCCCGAATTCGCAATTTGAATAGGGCCTTCAATTTAGAAAAAGGAGTTTATCAACCTATTTGGATGAAAATTTCAACCTGCCGCTGTCAGACTTTCCCATTTTCGATAACATTTATTTTATGACACAAGTTAAACATAGAATAAAGCACTACCTCCCTCTCCTCGCCCTCGAATCGACCGTCATCACGCACGGACTGCCGCGGCCCCAGAACCTGCAACTGGCGCACGACATGGAGCGCGTCGTGCGCGAGAATGGCGCGACACCGGCTACCATCGCCGTTATGGAAGGGAAAATCCGCGTCGGCCTGACGGGCGCGGAACTAGAGCGCCTCGCCAGCTTGGATAATGTCCGCAAGATCAGTCGGCGGGATTTTGCCACCGCTATCGTCAAGAAGGAGACTGGGGGCACGACCGTCGCCGGGACATTGTTCGCCGCGCACAGGGCCGGGATCAAGGTTTTCGCAACGGGCGGGATCGGTGGTGTGCATGAGGTCGAAACCTTCGACGTATCCGCTGATCTGCAAGCTCTGGCCGAGACACCGATGATCGTAGTCTGCGCTGGGGTAAAAGCAATCCTCGACTTACCCGCTACACTGGAATACCTGGAAACGATGGGCGTGCCGGTCATTGGCTACCAGACCAATGAATTTCCCGCCTTCTATTCGCGCCAGAGCGGACTACCTGTCAGCGCGCGGCTGGACACGCCCCAGGAAGTAGTCGCCTTTGGAAAGGCACACTGGGAATTAGGATTGACAAGCGCGGTGCTGGTCTGCCAGCCGCCTCCAGTTGCGACCGCCCTGCCACGTCATGCTGTGGAAAAGGCCATCCAACAAGCCAGGCTGGAAGCGCTCCAGAAGAATATTCACGGTCAGGCAGTCACGCCATTCCTGCTCCAACGCCTGAATGAATTGACTGACGGCGCGACGCTGCGCACCAATTTGGATTTATTGCTCAATAACGCCCGCCTGGGCGCGCAAATCGCCTGTGCCTACAGCACGGACCTCCGTCAACGCACCATATAAAATCATCGGTGGTGGTCTCGAAGAAGTTATTAGTTTCCATTATGCGCGCTTGCGAACGCGATTTGGGCAAAAAGAGCGAATTTCAAAGAAGGTTTTCTAACTATTCGCGTAATTCGCTGAATTAGCGGCTTTCGCGTTAATCAACCTACGATGTGAATACATGCCGGCAGTAATCATTTTCTCATAATTTTAGATCATCTAATCGAAAAAACAAGCTGCTTTAGAAACCTCCTGGCTTGTTCTTGGTTACATTTGCAATAATTTGTCTATCAATTGATTTGGCACTTGGACAGCAACTACCTCCCCGCGCACCGTGATTTCCCCCTTGGCAACTATCCATTCTTCGATCACCACCTTACGGCCTTTGACCTCTTTGACTCTGCCGCGCACTTCCAATGTCACGCCCAGGGGCGTGGGTTTCAGGTAATCCACGTGCAACGAAGCGGTTAGAAAGCGGAATGCTGGCTCAGTGTCCATGGCGCGCTTTTCGGTGCGGTAGGCAGCCGCAGACGCTGTCCCTGTGCCGTGACAGTCAATCAGCGAGGCGAGCAACCCACCATAGACGTAACCAGGGATGGCAATGTGATAGGGTTTTGGCTCGAAACAGCAAACCGACTCCTCGCCCTCCCAATAGCTTTTGATCTGGTGGCCGAATTCGTTCAGCCTCCCACAGCCGTAGCAGTGGGCGAGAGGATCGGGATAGGAATCTTGAAAGGCTTTTTGCTCCATAGTTATTTCGTCGGGGTTTGGGACGGCCAGCGAGTGTCGGTGGGACGAGGCGTACTCGAAGGGATCATCGTCCAGGTGGGTGTGGGGCTTTTCGAGGGCGTCGGGGTTTGGGAGGAAGTCCGGGTCGGACTTGGTGTGCGCGTGAACGTCGGCGTTGGGGACAGGCTGGGGGCTAATGAAGGGGTCGTGGTGGACGGTCCGCCCTGGACGACGAACTGGCCGATCACCTTCCAGTCCACGCCGACGAATATCTGCACTTCATATGTCCCCGGCAGCCATTCCTCTGGAGCCGGATTCCAATCGGCAAACCCATAGCCGCCGATCTCGCCATCCCAGGGTTTGGTCTCGAAATGAACCAGAGCACCATCCCGGTACCAAAGCGCCGTCCACTGCACGCCGGGCACCATCAGGTCGTAGGTGAAAGCCGCGTACATGTGCTGGACCGGATTCTGAAAAACGGTAGAGGGGTTGACCGGCTGTCCATCCAAGATGCGATAGGCAAACTGCAGGGGGCTGAAGACCGCATCCAGGTTGGGCGTGACGGTGCTCTGGAACCCGGCTTCGATGGCTGGCGGCAGGAAGGGAGTCGGCGTTGGCACAGGCGTATCGCTGATGGCTGGCGTGAGCGTGATGGTGGGCGTGAGACTGATGGTCGGGGTGAGCGTGATGGTCGGCGTTAGTGTGATCGTCGCGGTCCGCGTTAAGGTGGCTGTGGGTGGGAAAAAATGGTAGACAACCGGCTCTGTGTAACGTCCCAAGAAGAATGCGATCACGCCCAAAATGATTGCGGTAAATATCGTCCACCAGCCCCCCACGATGCGAGCGCGACGGATGCGAAAGAAAGGGATTCGACGCCCGGCGCGGATGGCGCGTATTCCCAACCAAAGCCCAACAATCGCGCCAATCAGGGTGAGGATAAAAGCAGTCTGGACGGCAGTGTGAACGTCAAGTTTCATGAATTTCTCTCGGTGGGGTGACGCTCAAATTATGGTAGCCTAGGGCAATTATTATAGCACAGCCCTTCTTGACGACAGCCGTAGAACATGCTACAGTTTCTGGCATGACGAAGCTCACATTCCTGAAGCTCGGTGGATCATTGATCACCGACAAGGCAAGACCCTATACCCCCAGATTGGACAAGCTGGCTGAACTGGCGACCCAGATCGCCACTGCCACGCGCCTCGACCCCGACCTGCGTCTGGTCCTGGGACATGGTTCCGGTTCTTTCGGCCACGCCTCCGCCAGTCAGCACTGGCCAGTCAACGTAAAATGGACACGCACAGACTGGCGAGGCTTCGCCGAGGTCTGGTACCAGGCTCTGGCCTTGAACCGTCTGGTCTTGGACGCGCTGCATGGCGCCGGAATCCTGACCATCAGCTTTCCTCCTTCGGCGACCTGTCAGGCGAAAGAGGGCGCAATCGTGGACTGGTACCTGCCGCCGCTCCAGGAGGCGCTTGAAACGGGCATCATACCCCTGATCCAGGGGGATGTTGCCTTCGACACCGCCATCCACGGTACGATTCTTTCCACAGAGGATTTGTTTTTCAAGCTCGCGCAACGACTTCATCCGCAGCGCATCCTAATGGCCGGTCTTGAAAAAGGCGTCTGGGCTGACTTCCCGGGGCGTACCAGGCTTATCGAGGTGATCACACCAGAGAGCTTCGAGGCCGTGGCCGCAAGTCTGGCCGGCGCGGCTGGCATGGATGTAACGGGCGGGATGAGGGACAAGGTCGAGCAAATGGTCAGGCTGGTGGAGCAGGTGCCGGGTCTGGAAGTGCATGTCTTC
>Ga0315289_10012418_pt1 | contig 11996 bp, 8 predicted proteins | sample YL17G11_40_MG_FD_203452 | JGI IMG/M metagenome (GOLD analysis project Ga0315289, IMG submission 203452) | Sediment microbial communities from Yellowstone Lake, YNP, Wyoming, USA - YL17G11_40 | ecosystem: Environmental > Aquatic > Freshwater > Lake > Sediment | place: USA: Wyoming | collected...
TCGAATTCATATACTCAGATGAACTGTACGACCACTTAGAATACTGGTCAAAAACCATCAGAGTTGCCAAAGAACTAACATTGAGGAGAACCAGGCGGACGCTGGAAATAGCAGGAAGACATGAAACAGAAGCGCACCACGTTTCAGATTTCCTGTACACGCCGATGCAGGTCGCGGACATATTCCACATGGAAGTTAAAATATGCCAACTTGGCATGGACCAACGAAAAGCCAACGTCGTGAGCCGCGAACTTGGTGAAAGACTCGGCTTCTGGAAGCCCGTTTGCGTCCACCATCACCTGTTACAGGGTCTGGAGAAACCGGCAATCTGGCCGATCCCGCAGGGTAAAGACAGAAAGGAAGCCTTATCTTCCGCAAAAATGTCCAAGAGCAAACCAGAATCCTGTATCTTCATCTATGACACGCCAGAATCAATAAAGCAAAAAGTGTCCCAAGCCTTCTGCCCAGAAAAGACAGTTGAATTCAACCCGATAGTAGACATAGTTAAACACATAATTTTCAGGGAGAAGAAAACCCTCAGAATCGAAAGACCTGCAAAGTTTGGTGGCGCCGTCGAGTTCCAGAATTTTCAGGAACTTGAAAAGGCATATTCAGAAGGTAAACTCCACCCCTTGGATCTGAAGAACGCGGTTTCAAAGGAACTGGCAACCATACTGGAACCCGTTAGAAGATATTTCGATACTCACAAAGAAGCAAAAGAATCTCTCGACGTGGTAGAGAAATCAGTGATAACAAGGTAGAATCATTGTCTGCGCACCTGAGAGAAAAACTGGAGAAAATCGAGCGACTTCTCGAATGTCTTGCACAGGAATCATCACGAGGCATTCTAATAATAGTCGAAGGCAGCAACGACGTTCAAACCCTGAGACACCTCGGAATGCAAGGAAACATAGTATGCGCTAAAACAGGCGGAAAATCTAGGCTCGACCTCATCGGTCAAATCGAAGAAAGCGAAGTCAAAGAGGTCATATTGCTTTTCGACTTTGACAGGCGGGGCAGAGAATGGGCCGAAACCGTTAGGGAACACTTGGAAAAGGCAAGAATAAATCCGAACCTCACGTTCTGGAATGATCTTCAAGCATTGGCAGGCAGAGAAGTCAAAGACATAGAAGGTTTGGCTGCTTACCTTGAGACGCTGCGGAGGAAAGTAGGTCAAGTGCGGATTGAGAAGGCTTGAAGAAAAATCGTTGTGAATTGGAAAAGCTTAAAGAGTTTGATCCTTAATTCATAAGTGTAATATATATAGTAGATGTTAAGACAGAATCTCGTGATTCGAGAAAGAAAAGTCTCAACTCACGCGATTAACTAACTGACCCTTAACTCATCACTAGGAGGTGCACGATTACGGGTTCATCCCAGACGTTTACTATAAAGTACGTTATAAATGCGAAGTTTGAAATTGAAGGAGTAGTTGAAAAACCAGACGTTATAGGAGCAGTTTTCGGGCAGACAGAGGGGCTTTTTGGACCTGAACTCGATCTGAGAGAACTGCAGAAATCAGGCAGAATTGGAAGAATAGAAATCGACCTGCATTCTAAACAGGACAAGACAACAGGCACCATAACGATTCCGACCAGCCTTGACAGAGTGTCCACAGCGCTCATTGCCTCAAGCATTGAAAGCATAAACAGAGTAGGTCCGTGTGCTTCAAAGGTGGCGCTTGAAAGAATCGAAGATGTCAGAGAGGCACGCAGAAAAATAATCATTGACAGAGCCAAAGAGATCCTTCACAAGTGGACCATTGAAACCATGCCGTCGGTAGATGAAGTGTTCAAGGAAGTGTCAGACACTCTCAAGCTTGGCAAAGTTGAAAAATATGGAGCAGAAGAGTTGCCTGCTGGCCCTGAACTTGGAAGCGCGAAGGAAATAATCGTGGTGGAAGGCAGAGCTGACATAATCAACCTGATGCGATGTGGACTACTCAACACGGTGGCATTGGAAGGAGCCAAAGTTCCCGAGGCAATAAAGAAGCTGTGCAAAGAAAAGGAAGCCACAGCACTCCTCGACGGAGACCGCGGCGGAGACCTGATTCTGAAAGAACTGCAACAAGTGACAGACGTCAAGTTCATTTCAAGAGCACCCAGAGGAAAAGAAGTCGAAGAACTGAACTGCAAAGAAATCTTCGACGCTCTCGAAGCCAAAGTCCCACTGCAGGAACAACAGCCGTACCGACCGCCTAGAAGAGAAAAGCAGAAAGTAGAGGTTCCAAAAGAAATAGCCGAAATAATCAAGACGCTTGACGGCACTTTGGAAGCGGTTCTTCTCAACGACAAGCTTGAGCAGACGGAAAGATTGCCGGTAAGCCAACTTGCAGAGAAGCTTCAGCAGGCGGAAGGAGTGGATACGATAGTTTTCGATGGCATCATAACACAGAGGATCGTTGACATAGCAAGCGAGAAAAACATCAAGCGAATAATCGCTTCACGCCTTTCAGACGCCGTAAAACCGTCGCTCAACGTTCAACTGACAACTTTTCCAGATGCTTCGGCAAGCTAATTCCCAAAGAAGTCAGATAGCTTCCTAGTTTCTTTTTCTCCCTTTTTCGTTTGCAAGAGTTGTTCATCGGTGATTCCGAAGCTTTCGAGAATTCTTGCGGCTGCAGGCACAACCTGTTTTGAAACGTAATATTCCAGGTCTAACTCTTCGTAGGATGCGAGCACATATGGTTTTACTCGTTCATATAGACGACCAGTGCCCCTGACAACGACAAACCCTATTTTGTCGCCGATTGCGAGTGCCCAACCCTTCGCCTTCAACATCTTCGCAGCCTCCACGTGAGAAGTTTTGACCTCATATTCTTCAGCGGGCTTCGTCAAGGTCTTCCAAATGACTAGATCTCGGTATGGCACGCGTTTTTGCCTGAGGTCATAGATGAATTCTTGCACAAAATCTGCTGCCTTCTTTGGCGACTGCTCCTTCAGTATTATTTCCAGCACGCGTTCTTGAACGTTTTTGGCTATGGTCGCCCAGTCTCCGCGAACGACTTCCATACCTACTATGTCAAGCCGACCGTCGAGCAGCAGACCAGCATATCGTTTCTTGGCTTCGGTGAAGAAAATGCGCACGTAGATCTCGCCTGGTTTGACTTCCAAGCCTATCATTCTCTTTATCTCTTCTGACAACTTCACGATTTTTCCAGGCTGATTTTCTAGGAAGATGCTGTCAGTGTCTCCGTAAACAACCTTCAACTCCTCCTTCTTCGCCATTTCAATAGCCGTCAAGATCGTGTGTCTGCCCCACGCGGCTGCCGCCTCTGCAACAGGTTTCACGTACCATCTTGCCCCTATCCACCCAGCATAACCGTACGAAGCGTTGGTTATGATTTTGACAGCTTTTTGACGTGCGTCCAACACGCGGTATTCGATACTTCCAGGTTTGAGTTCGTTCATTTTGGGGCGGATTTGATCCCGCACTCCAATAAGGTAAGATAAAACTTTCTTGTAGAAGCCTGGTGGTTCTTTTCGGAACCTATGTTTTACTTCAGGAGCTTCGTAGACCCCTTCAGGTGGAATCGGGTCTTTAGGCGACACGTAGGTGTCAGGTGAAAGATTGTAGATTATCATCAAGTTAGGGTACATCGATTTGAAGTCTAGAACAGCTATGTTTTCGTGCAATCCCGGCGTGGGTTGAAGTACCAGCCCGCCGACATAGGGTCGGTAAGGCTGTTCAAGTCTGCGGGGCACAAGCTCTCCTATCGAGTGTGTGCGTTTTATGAGGAACCATTCCACTCGGAAACCTGCCGCCGCTGTTCCAACATGATCAAGCGGCAGGCTGACGAGATTTGACAATTGCATGGCAAAATCCTTGATGGCGTCGGTTATGCCCATGATACATCGAGTGTTATCCTTTGAGAAATCGGCCAACAGTCCGCGTTTTTCTCCAGCGTCCCAGTAGTCGGCGAAATCAATGTCCTCGACAATCCTTCGGCTTTCAATCTTCATTATGTCCAAGTAGTCGGCAAGGTTAGCGAGAGTTTTCACTTTTACTTCGGGGAATTCGTCCACGTAGTCAGCCAAGTCAAGGTTTGCTCTGCCGACCAAGGAAACGTGACCGTAGACGCTGATATGAGGCTCGGTTGGCGTTCTGTCAACGTTCAGTTTTAACCCGTGCTTCTTGCATCTTTCTCTCAGGTAGGTCCAGCCTTGGCTGTTGTTGCCATAACCAATGACGATGTCCGGGTCAAAGCTTCGAACATACTTCAGGAAGGCTTCCAAAACAGGCTTATCGTTGTTCTTGTCATCTGCCAAAATCTGTTTTTGTTCGCCAAGGTTTGTTGCGGTTGAAATGATCACGACGGGATTTCTGTCCGGGTTAGGTGAACCTTCTTTGCTGTAGTAGATTGTTGAAAAGCCTAAAATGCGCAGAGGCGGGGTATCGTTCCTTTCAAGAAGTTTTGGAACACTTTCTGCGAAATAGACCTTGTCAACACAGACTTCCCTCTTGGCTTTCTCCTCGCTAACTTCTGCTTCGTGCCATCCGCACGGAACAACGTTGTTGTCGATCAAGTAGCGCATTGCAAATCGAATGTCGTCTTCGACGCAGTCTCTGATGCCTTCGAGCTTTCGAAGAGACTTGGCATATTCTGGCATGACGTCGGGAGTCTTGCAATAGACTTTCAAAGCCTTCACGGGTTTTCCAAAGAATTTTCGATCAACGATCTCAATTTTCGATATGGATGAAAAATGGTCCTTGCGTATCTCTTCAACAACGTTTTCGGCGCTTGCGTTTTCCTCGATCATGGCGTAGAAATAAGCAATCAAGCTTCTGTCAATGATAAGCACGCGTTCTCCTGAAGCAGTCACACCCCACATCCAGACTTCGGGAACGTCATTCTTGCCCTCGTAATTCAAGTCCAAGAGCCAAAAAGTGAGCCTCATTGAATGCCTACACCTGCGACAGACAATAGTGGATTGGAGTCTGCCTTTAAATGCTTAGGACAGACAATAGAAAAGAAAAAGCGAAGGATCGACCCGTCTCAATCCGTGCTCGATCAGGCATGTTTTTTGAGTAGTTCTATTACTTCTGGATAGTCTATTCCTAAGGCTTTCACTTTCTCAAGAGTTGGTATGCCGTTTGCGTTCCATCCGCGTCGAGCGTAGACAGCGTCTTTCAGCCTTTCATATTCACCTTCCCTGAACTTCCTCAAAGAACTCATTTTTTCCTCAGTGGACTTGCCTATTGGATCGTAGCCGAACTTCTCTCGGAGTTGTTTGTCGTAGCGTTCCGCGCGGCTTTCGTACTCTTCTTTTGTCACGGGTCCGACGGCGCGATAGGGCAACGTGTCATGTTTTCTTGTGCCGAAGCCCATTCTGAGGTTGAAGATGCGTTGGAAGTTGTAGACTTTTTCGCTCATCAGAATAATGTCGTCTGGTCTGGTTTCTTTGCCAGTTACGGCTGAAAAGAATTTGGCGTAGCTTTCAACGTGTGCGATGACTTTGGATGGTTCTTTTGTCTGCTTGTTGTCCTCCGGAACCACGTCGTTCCATGGAAGCTTGCATAGACCGTTTAGGCCAAACCATGTGCGGAACATTGGGAACCAATGCAAGCCTTCTGCTTTCTGTTCAAACGTGGGCATGAGGTTGTGAACCATGTCGAGGAATATGAGCCAAGCTTCGTCATGTTGAGGACCCTTCAGGGTGAGGCCATATCCGCCTTGTTGTGCCAGGGACTCTTTGGTCACATATTCGGAAAATTCAAGGCCTTTTGACTCCATGCCTATGTCTTGGAGAATTTTCGGGTCAGCACCATATTTTTCAGCAAACAGTTTCTTCATTCGTCTGATGCCTTGTCCAACGATCGTGCCGAAACCTTCGCCGCGCGCCATCTGATGGATGAGTTCGAGAGCGGCGTCCTTGTTTCCGAAGCTCAAGTCCAAGCCGCCGGTGGCTTTTTTGTCGATGAGTCCCATTGTATAGCATTCCATTGCGAAGGCCGTGGCGGTGCCGACTGAAATCGTGTCCAAACCGTATGTGTCGCAGTAGAAGTTCATCTCGATAATGCAGTCTGCATCGAAAATTCCGCAGCTGCTGCCCATCCCTGCGATTGTTTCGTATTCTGGTCCTGTTATGAAGACTTTCTGTCCTTTGTATGGTCCAGTTTTGAGCTCGAAGTCTTTTACGCCGTGGGCGCAGGACATTGCGCAGCCCATCCAGCAGCCGTCGAAGCCTTTGTGGAACTTCTTCCTATAGATTTCTCTTCCTAGCTTTTCTGCTTCGGGGTGGCTGCCAAACCTGAAGTTCTTCACGGGCAACAGATCAAAATCATTCATTATCGTAATGAGATGAGTGGTTCCAACAATGGACATCTCGTTTTGTTTAGGATCGAGGTTTCTTATCTCTTGGCTATGAGCTGTGCCAACCCGCTTTACGGTTACTGGATCGGCTGGTCCGTTTGTTTCGACAGAAATTCTCCCAGAATATTTGACAGCAATCGCCTTTAGCTTCTTGTTTCGCATGACTGTGCCGATTCCGCCTCTTCCAGCCTGTTTGAACCTGTGGATTTTGCGGGCAGGATCATACCATGAAAGGTTGAGGCAACCGAACCTCGTGTGTTCAGCCCCTGGACCTGAGGAGACTACGGATATACGTTGCCCGCTGTCTCCGACATACTTTTTGCTCAAGTAGTCAGTGATCAGGTAGGTCTCGGAAGGCAATTGTGAAGCGTCTTCGATCTGAACTTTGCCTTCGTCTCCGTCGATGAATATGACTACTTCGGACTCAGCTTTTCCCTGAATTTCAAGTGCGTCCCATCCTGCAAACTTCAGGTATGGACCAAAATAGCCTCCGACATTTGAGTCAACCACGCTGTCAGTCAACGGAGAAATGGAGACTGCGATGCTTTTTCCGCTGCCTGGATAGACAGGCGTTCCACCGAGTGGACCGCATGCAATGCATACCTCGTTTTCGGGGTCGTCCCACTTGACAATGCGATCTTTAGGGAGAGCATTCCAGAGAAGCCATATGTCGAAGCCGCGTCCGCCTATGAAGGTGTCCTTCATTTCTTGGCTGACGGGTTTGCTCGTGATTTGATTTTTTGAAAGATCGATGTAGAGGGTTCGGTTGTTGTAGCCTCTTTCAACTTTGGCTGGTTCATACTTGAACTCGACAGTTTCCAATTGTTGACACTCTCGCTTGATTGTGTATCAAGAGCTCCGCAGGACGGGCAAATAGACTTTTCGAACTGGAACAGTGGGTTTGATCTTGAAATGACAGTTTTAATAGGTGAAAAAAGTATTGAATGCATAATGCGTGGATCATGGAAGCTGGGAACGTTGAAGTTACTCGAAGTGAACCGAAAGAAGGAATACGTGAAAGCCATTCCGGAAACGCCAGACGACTTCTGGCATCTGTACAACGTGATAAGCAAGAATGACATGGTCTATGCCCGAACGACCCGTGAAATGAAACCTGACGATAAGTATGGAAGACCGAAACGGGGAGAAAGAGTTCCGGTTTTTCTAGGCGTCAGCGTGGAAGAGGTCGATTGGGACAGATTGCTGGGCAGGCTCAGAGTTCATGGCATTATAAGAGATGCGCCTGAGGATGTTCCGGCAGGAGTGCATCATACGCTCAGTATTGCGCTTAACACGCCGCTCACGATCGTGAAGAAGGAGTGGAGTGAACATGAAATTGAGCGGCTGAAAAGGGCAAGCAGAACGTCGGAAAAGCCGATTATAATTATCTCGATAGACGATGAAGGTTACGCGATAGCCACGACGGCTCAATATGGGATCGAGGAGAGAGTAGAAGAGAGAATTCGGCTTCCTGGAAAACTGGAGACGGAAAAGCGCACCACTGCCACTAGCGTGTATTTCAGAGGGGCCCTCGAAGGCTTGCGAGGAATATGGGAACAGAACCGCAGCCCGATTGCAATTATAGGCGTAGGCTTTGTGAAGAATGACTTTGCAAAGTTTGTGGAAAACGAGGATTCAGAGCTTGCAAAATCGGTCATAGACGTCAAGAGTGTGAACAGCGGGGGGCTCTCTGGAATATATGAAGCGCTCCGTTCAGGAGTGTTGTTGAAAACTGTGAAGCAGTTGCGAGTTTCTGAGGAGGCCGCGGTTGTGGAGGAGATTTTGAAGAGGCTTGGAAAGAGTGAATCGAACGTTAGTTATGGACTTGACGAAGTTGAGAGAGCGGCAAACTTGGGCGCTGTTGAAAAGCTTGTCTTGGCGGATACTGTGCTTCGTGGATTTGAAGATGAAAAACGGTTGAGAGTGGAAGAAATAATGAGAATGGTTGAGAAAAAGGGTGGCGGCACGACTATGATTGTAAGCACTGAACATGAAGCAGGTTCAAAACTTCTTGCCTTAGGTGGAATTGCTGCACTTCTCCGTTTCCCCGTGCAATGAGCAGCCAAGAATCAATAGGCAATGTATCTTATCAAGTGAAATGCACGTTGCGGTATCAAAACTGTATTATATAAAAGCCCTCTATATCCTCAAGCCAGTTTGAGAGGAACTGATTTGTCCAAGAGGAAACCGACCATACGCTTAGTGAATATAGTTGCCTCGGCTGCTCTTAATCAGAGGATAAGCCTGGGAAAGATCGTTGAGAAATTTCCCTTTGCGGAATATAGCCCGCGTGTGTTTCCGGGACTTGTTTTCAGGTTGAAGAAGCCTAAGACGGCTACTCTTATTTTTGAAACGGGCAAGATGGTCTGCACGGGGGCAAAGTCAGAGAAGGAAGCGATTCAGGCAGTGAACAAGGTGACTAGAGAGTTAAGAAGCCACGGCATACCACTCGAAAACAAGCCCGAAATCAAAATCCAGAACATAGTTGCGTCAGCAGAATTGAACGGTGAAATAGATCTGGAAAACGTTGTCTACAAGCTCAAGAGAGTCATGTATGAACCTGAACAGTTTCCGGGCGCAGTCTTCAGGATGGAAGAGCCAAAAGTGGTGTTCTTGATATTTTCGGCTGGCAAGCTGGTTTGTGTGGGCGCGAAAAGGGAGCAGGACGTTTACACTGCGGTGGACAAGCTTCAGAAGATCTTGGAAGAACAAGAACTGATATACTATTCATAGATGCTAAAGCTAAGACAAGCTCGTTAGTCTTCTGCGAACGGCAGGATTCTTTGCAGCGATTCTTTTCAAAGCCATCTCAAACGTTTCTACGTCTGCAGGTTCTTCTTTGATAAACACGCCTGTTCGTCCAATTTCATCCCTTCTAAGTAATGTGTGAACCCTATCTGAGACCGTTTCAACAGCTATTCCAAGCGTTTCGGCAACATGCTCTTCATTACCAGTCACTGTGCTTTCTCGATGTCCTTTCGGAGTCGGTTCGATGAGCATTAATCGTTTGTCGACGCCTGGCACCCTCAAGTTCTCTTGCAGAGTTTCCAGCGTGGCTTCGCCGCCGAACTTGTAAAACTCCCTTTCCACTCTTCGCATTTTCATTAGCGGAAACGAGACGGTTGTGGCGTCATCTATCTCGATGTGGGCTTTCATTGCATAAGTTGGAGTTGCCTGAACCACCAGGCGTCTGGTGGCGGATATGGACGCCTTCTCCAGTGCGGTTTCAACCAGAAATGATGAGGGCTGAACTGGGATGAAAATGTCTATGTCGCTTTTCTTTGAAACGTCTCCTCGTGCAATGCTGCCGTGCACGATGGCTTCGATGTGTGAGTCTTGAAGACTCTTCATTATTTGTGCTGCCTTTCGTCTGAGTTCTTGAAGAAGCCCCCAGTGGCTTTTTTCATAGATTATTTCTTGAAATTCCGATCGTCTGGTTGGCTTTACAGCCATTTGCTGAACCTCTTATGCGGCACCAAGTTGTTTGCTTTTCAAAGTCTGAATAGAATAAAAAGTGGAAAAAAGGATGGATGAGGTTTTTCGTTTCAATCCGCAGATGATTAGTAGGGTTTGGTCTTGCGAGTTACTGATTTTGCTGCGAATACGGTAACCAGCGTTATGATCATCATGATTGCTATTGGGTATCCGAATTCAGGAATTGGGTTTTCGTCGCCTGTTACTGTGCCAGAGATTCTGCCCGACTGAGCTGTTGGAATCTTGTGCATTTGCAGGTTGACGTTTGAAGTGGTCAGGTCTACTGTGACGCTTACGTTTGTGACGTTGACGTCTTGATATCCACTTGCAGTTGCGCTTACCGTGTAGGTGTCGGTGTCTAGACCTTCGGATATTATGTAGTTGCCCTCTTCGTCTGTGTATGCGTCTCCGTATGAGGCCGTCGTATCACCTTCTGCGACGACGTGGGCATCAACGATTGGTTTTGTGTCATTTGCGTCTGTGACTTTGCCCATTATTATTCCTGAGGGTGCAGGCGGAGTGACGCTGATTTGTAGGTCAATGTTGCGAGTTTCCTCACCTACGGTGACACTGACAGGCGTCGTGGTTATGTTCATATTCGGATATGAACCTGCCATTACGGTGTATTGGCCTGTTCCCAATCCACTTGAAATCATGTAGTAGCCAGTGACATTTGTTTCATCGGTACCAAAGTCGCCTGTTGCACTGAACGCAGTTACGGATATGTTTGCCAAGGGTTGCCCGTTCGGTGTGGTTATCCTACCTGAGATCATTCCTGAACGTTGTAGAGCCAGATTTATCCCAGTGATCCAAGATCCTGCTGTAACATTTATCGGCGATACTGTCTTGCTGACGTACCCTTTCGGAAGAAAGGCGCTTACATTATAGCTTCCAGTCCCGAGATTCATGTTGATTTGGTAGTTCCCACCTGTGTCTGTCATACCCGATCCGAAGTAGGTTCCGCTCCCACTAGCAGGCGATGCAAAGACGGCTATGTTTGGTATTGGAAAACCTGTGATATTGTCAGTAACTCTTCCAGATATTCCACCGGAACGGTTCATGTATATGCTGACTCCGGAAGTCTCAGAAGGGGCGGTGACTGCGACGTTCTTGACTTCGGCAAATACGTATCCTTCTTTTTCTGCCATGACTGTGTAGTTTCCGGTTTTCAAGCCTTCGGTGATTGTAAATTGACCGTTGGCGTTGGTTGTTGTGTATCCGAAGCCGTCGGTTCCGGATGCTAGGACAGATGCTCCTGATATGGGCACGCCTGTAGCTGCGTAGACGATTCCTGTGACGTTCTTTTTGGACGAAATTGTGAGGCCGAATATGCTAATTTGAACTGCGAATACGAGTAGAATGGCGATTATCATTGAAGTGGTAATCAGTTTTCGTTCTATCATTTTTACATAACCTCTTTGTTTCATTAGTCTGACTGCAGCGCGTATTAAAGAGTTGCGCACCATGCGGGCATTATGGCTTGCCTCTGGAAGAGTGGAGACCGCTTGACATATAGATGAGTCTCGTTCATTATTCAACCAGCGTCACGGTTAAAACAGGCTAAAGTCGTTTGAAGGATATTCATGAGTGACCTTTGCGACGTGTGTCACCGCCGGAAAGTTTTCTATTTCAGGGCTTACTCTGGTGTGCGAGTGTGTAAATCGTGTTTCGCAAAGTCGATCGAGGAGAAGACACGGGCGACGATCGCCAAGTACAACATGTTTCGGTTTGACGACAATATCGCTGTCGCTGTTTCAGGAGGAAAGGATAGCGTCAGTTTGCTGCATGTTTTGGCGAAGTTGGAGGGGAAATATCCGAAGGCAAGCCTGGTCGCTGTAACGGTGGATGAGGGTATCAAGGGCTATCGGGATGAGGCTTTGAAAATAGCTTCTGGCAACTGTAGGAAGCTCGGAATTAGGCATGTGACGGTTTCTTTTGGGCAGTTGTTCGGTTGCACTTTCGACGAGATGATCAAACGTTTGAAGGATAAAGACGTTGAGAAGCAGACTCCTTGCGCTTTGTGTGGTGTGTTGAGGAGGAAGGCGCTTAATTTGGCGGCAAGAAAGGTGAAGGCGGATAGACTTGTGACGGGTCACACGCTTGATGATGAGACGCAGACGATTTTGTTGAATATTTTTCATGGTGATGTATTGCGAATAGCTAAGGAGAAGCCGGTTACGAATGAGGTGCATTCGAAGCTGGTGCCTAG
>Ga0315289_10012419_pt1 | contig 11996 bp, 7 predicted proteins | sample YL17G11_40_MG_FD_203452 | JGI IMG/M metagenome (GOLD analysis project Ga0315289, IMG submission 203452) | Sediment microbial communities from Yellowstone Lake, YNP, Wyoming, USA - YL17G11_40 | ecosystem: Environmental > Aquatic > Freshwater > Lake > Sediment | place: USA: Wyoming | collected...
CCGAACCGCGGAGGTGACTTTGGGGGGAGTAGATTGTAATGCGATTTCATCAAAGACTATGGAAACTCATCAGGTGGCGGGGCTATTTTTTACTGGTGAAGTACTGGATGTGAGCGGTTGGCTGGGTGGTTATAATCTCCAATGGGCATGGTCATCGGGCTGGTGTGCCGGACAGTATGTTTAGCGCGTCTGGGAAAATACGTTGTTTCTTATCCTCCTCAGAGCGTCAACAGAGAAATTGGCTAACAAGTCGGCTGCAGGCGAAGGCAAATAGCCGCGCCTGAGCCGTAGCGTTATGCCAGAGAAGATAATTGAACGTACGTATTTACTGAAAGAAGATTCGTGGAAAGCAAACGGAATCTTCTTGTTCTGTCTGGAGCTACTCCTGACAGTTGTGCCAGGTTTAGGACCTGATGATAAATGAATAAGCATAAAAACCATGATGTCCTACACTCCCGTTTTAAACAAAGGAGTGCACGGCGTCCGCAGCCCGGTCGATACGATCTGATGTTGTTATCGAGGTTTTTATGCCGATCCGTATAAGACACCGTGATAAAATCAATGCGTCGACGCAACAACCTGATGTCTCGGTGGTTAATACCAAAACGATGCATTGTTCGCAGGCGTCTTATACGGCAATCGATACCGTGCCTGCGGTGTTACAAGGATAGATATAAACCATGTTATGTTTCAAGGAGGTATCATGAAAATAGAATTTACACAAAAAGAATACGAATGTCTTTTAGATGTTCTGTACATAGCGGACTGGGTCATGAACGCTCACAAGGTTGAAGATGACCCCAGAACAGAAGTATATAAGAAACTTGAGCAAAAGCTCTTTTCTTATGCGAAAGATGTGGGATTTGAGAATCTAATAGAATATGCATCTGATCACAAAAAGTATTACCCTACAAGCGAACTTGACGAAGCAGGTCCTGCCAGGGAGTTTATCGAGGAATTCGAGAATGATACTTTTTGGGCAGAACTGACCAGTCGCCTGGCTGACAGAGATTCCGCCAGAAAAGTGGGTGGGGTTGAAAACCTTTCCAAATTGTCTTTTGAAGATCGTATCAAAATAATACTGTCATTTGAGGAAAAGTATGCTTCTGAATTTGAAACTAGAGGATTGGAAGGTTTAAGCATTATTTGAAATAAAAAATAGAAACATAATAAAGAGAATCGTTTGCAGTTCACTTTAGTGAACTGACAAAAGAAAATATAAACTGATTGGCTTTAGCCACATAAAAACCCAAAATCCCCTCCTTAATCAAGGAGGGGACAGAGGGGTGGTTGATTAGTTCGTAGGTCAGGTGCCCCGCGCACCTGACACCAAGATAAGTTAGGAGCACGGGGCTCCTGATCTACACTCTCTCGGATAAAATTGATGTCTAACAATGGCATTAACTCGGACTTGCAATTTCGTTTCGCATCATTGCCAACCGGTTAAGCCAGTCGTTAGCCTGCTGAACATGATAAATAAAAATGAAAAGAATAATTGAATATTTGGAGACCAATCCACAATTCATAAATTTGGTTATTTTTTTAATAAGTCTTTTAGTTGCATGGTTTTCTGGTGCATTAAAAGCCATTAGAGGTATTGCAGACAAATTAGATAATCGACTACGTATTTCTCTCAAACCAGTAAGTAGTAATATGACTATTTTAAAAGAATTTAGACACAATAATCATAGAGCTCAGAGATTTGCTTTTTGGCTATCTTTACAAATAATGAATCCCGCTGAGAAAATTCAAACAATTACTCAATTTACTTTACAATTCCAAACTGTGAAAAAGCACTGGTCAAAACCACTGCTACCGGTAACGTTTCCAAATATCCCGAGAATAAAAGTCGGAGAAAATATTAAATATCTACCTGTTTATTTTACTCATTTTGTTGAAATTGAAAATATTTTTGGAAAGGAATTTACACCTACTGGTTCATTAAAACCTGGAGATATGCAAAATGGATACTTATTATTTGTTGAAGAATTTTATGGTGATTGGTTACCCAACATAACTCGAAAAGGTGTAAAAATTAAGGTTAGGTGTAAAGATCTCCGTGGTAAATGCTATAAAAATATTGGATGGGCAAAATCTTTGAGTGAAGAAAAGACTTATGAAATAATACCTGGTCTTGATAAATATAAAGAAGGAGAAGAATATCTTTCTTCAATTTTCAGATGGGAACAGAATATTGATCCAAAGTCTGAATTAGGCCAAAAAATACAAGAAATAATAGATAAAATAAGTCCGTAGGTCAGTTGCCCCGAGCCCAGACGGGCTCGTTCGAGCACCTGACACCAAGATAAGTCAGATATTAGGTGCTTATTAATTGTGGAGGTGTTATGCAAATTCAAACTGAAGCAGACTTAGAGAAACATATCAGGAGACTAATTAAATACCATATTACCAAGAAGAACAAAGACATTTATGCGCTGAAAAATAAAAAGGCAGTGGATATCATTATTTGCCGAAACGGTAGTAAACCAGCACTGTTTTTTATTGAGGTTAAATATTATCGCAAAGCACATTATCGTTTGGGGTTTGGTAGCAGAAAAGGTGGTGGATTTCAACCAGAAATCGTGCACGAAGAGCCAAAGTATTTTGAAAAAAATCTTCGCTGGATTATGGCGAGTGAAGAACATCCCAAGAGGGGTATTTTGTTCTTGGATTCGAAGACAATAAGAAAATATATCTCAGGTGGGGCAGTAGCTGAAAAGTACAATAACATACAGAAGTGTATTTTCAACGAAGTTGCTGGATTTAAAAAAGAGCAATTGGTTGTTGAATTAAAAAAATGGCTAAGTTCGTAGGTTGAGTGTCCTGTATACCTGACACCAAGATAAGACAGGAGCACGGGGCTCCTGACCTGCCCACTGAATATGAAGCGTCTGAGCTTCTATTATTCGGACATAGCGTCGCGAAAACAATTCCGAGGTGTCAGAACCCTGTTCTGACACCATATTTTTATGAGTTGTAGCCTCTGGTCTTGTCCCCGACGTATCCGCTTAATCCGTTTAATCCGTTGACCGTTCTCTCCATCAGAAAGCAAAATCACCACTACTTCGATGGTGATGCGGATACCCCGCACGTATATGGGAGACCAAATACTTAGGTCACCCAATGACCAGCTTAATCGATTCGCTTATGGTAAAAATACTCTAACCTTTTATAAACAAAATAGTTAAGCCAATTGTGAGTGAAGCTAACCATTTTGGCGGAAAGGATATGCGTAAGCACTCATACGAGTTTGATATGAGCGGTCTGATTGATACCGACCCTGAGTCTTATCGAAGGGTAGCCTCTGAGTTTCGTCGAAGGGAAAAGCCTAACGATTTGAAGCTCGTAGAAATACTAATCGACAAGATCATTAAAAGATTAGAAGAGAACTCCTTTGAGCCAAAAGTCCAGGATGCCTTAAAAGCTATTCAGCTTAAGCAGAAGTTGAGCGAAGCGAAATCCGGAGGACTGGTTAAAACTTCTGACGCCGAAAAAATCTTTTGGCAGGCAATAGACGAGATAAGAACGTCCGAATTACGAAGGTTAGAGAGTATGGAAAGTAAACCAGAAAATCTCCAGGCTCAAACCCTGAGAATCCTAATGCGGCTCAAATATGAAGTAAAAAATGGTATGCTTCCGGTGAAGACCATCACCGACGCTCTTAATCAAGGAAAATCCAAGGAATGCGGGCTTACTTATCAGCGGATTGGCAGGCTCCTTTCCACCATGGGATTCCAGAAGGCAAGAGTCGGAAACAATTCTGCGATCCTATGGAGCGAAGAAAAGATCGATCAAATTGTAGAAACTTTCTTACCCTCTCCCCACCGGGGAGATTGAACGAAGTGAAACCCATGGGGTTGAGCGAAGCGAAATCCGTAGGAGGGTCAGGTTGAAAATCCCGTCCTTCGATTGGCTCAGGATGGTGAGCGACTTGTCCCGAGGCGAAGCCGAAGGACTCGTCCTGAAGGCTCGTCCTGAAGGAAGTCGAACCATTTATGGTGAGCGGAGCCGAACCACCAGAGGCGGGGGTGAGGGGGGTTCGCCAGAGAAATAGATGGACCTGTATTATGTGTCGGTTTCATTTTTGCCCCTTCGACTTCTGGTTTCATGGGATTAGGAGTTAATTATGTAGCGATTTAAGCGATTAAAAAAATTAAAAAAATAAACACAAGAAAGGCAAGAAAGCCACGAAACACACATGGCCACCTTTCCTATTCCTTTGTGCCGTTTCAACTTAAGAAAAACGATAAAGAACGGAAGAATTTTTTCGAAAAACACACGAAAGGCAAGAAACCCACGAAACACGAATGGCTCAAAATGGGAGTAGCTTGAGCCCGTACATTAGCTCACTTAATTTTGAACAAATATATCGTTTCCCTGGTCTTTACGCTGAAAATAGATCCATCCAATGAGAATTTGACCTCTGGGACGAAGGCATTCCAGAGCTTGTAGGAAAGCCCTTTTTGCCAAGCCAATTTACCCTTTTTGTCAAATAAATAAACATATCCTTTGGTGTGTCTCTCTTGGGGAGGCACATTTCTGCCTTTGTCAAAATCTACCCCCGCAATTATCATTTCGCCATTTTGGGTCAAATCTATTGAAATGAAGGATAGCTCTGGCTGGTCCAAACTATACTGCCATAGAAGCTCTCCAGTATTGAAATCAAACCGATAAAGCCTCTTTTTATCAATCACACTAACATATCTATTATCTGACGATAAAGCTATTTTCCTGGCTAAAATATTTTCTCCCTGCCCTATGCTAACCAATTTTTCTTGGTAATAGAAGTTTAGCTTTCGATCAGAAACGCAAGCTACATAATCGCCATCCGGGGAAGCAGAAAATTGTTGGCATGTTTTGTAATTACGTTTTAAGGCCCCCTTTTGGTCGAAGACTAAAAGCCCATCTGTTCCACTCCGGATAAAAACTGATCCTCCGTTCGGTGGAAAGGAAAGACCTTGAAAGAAATTAACTTTTGTGCCAAAAACTGAATCGCCATTTTCATCATAAAAGATTAACTCCGCCTCTTTTTTTCCCTCGAAACTTGAAACTCCCACCACTAATTTTCCATCATTGGCGATGAAAAAGGCAGAGCTTCTTGGATTTTCAATCTGCCACAACCCCCTTCCTTCTGCTGAATAAAAAGTAAATTTTTCGATCGCAAGAAAACCTGGGGACCCTTTCTGGGAGTATGTTGCCACTCCGAAATACTCCCCATTTTCCGAGCTGATCACACCTTGATTTTCTTGGAGTTTTGATTTAAAAAGTTCTTTCCCTCCCGGGCTCGATACGCTGAGCTCTCCTCTGGAGGATAGAATTATTTTACCATTCACAAAGCTCGGGTTAACCGATTTCTCATTGATCGACTTTTCCAAAATTAAAGTAGGCTCTCCAGCTTTTGCCTGAACCTGACTAACTAAAAGTAGAAACAAGATAAGAGCTGAATATTTCAAAATATCTTTCATACCCACCTCTTTGGCAAAATGTCTCAAACAATGGTTCAGTTTTAAAGTCATACCTCTGGGGGAAACATTGGAGTGTCAAGCTTTAGCTTGACCAGTCTCTCTTGAGGATGACAAACTCTTGTCTGGTTCACCTGAAGGTGAACACTCCAATTGATTTTCTCCGTTTATAAATATAAACAAAATCAGGGTGTTGTCAAGACTCAAACCTTTTTGCTCTTCCATTTCCCCTGCCTAAACCAAAAAGCCAACGTACTCCCCTTGGCAATCGACGTTAAAGTGATTGCCCACCAAACGCCGTCTACTCCCACCCCCCACAAGATGGCAATAAGATATGCCAGAGGAATCCTAGCCACCGACCCAGGGATAGAGACTGTCATGGGGGGGATGGTATTTCCTGCCCCGGAGAAGGAACCTTCCAATACGATCTCCAAAGCCATAAAGACTTGAGACAAAGCCAAAATTCTTAGATAATCAATGGCAATCTCTACGACCTTAGGATCAGAGATGAAAAAAGAGGCGATCCATTTGGGAAAGAGAAGAAACATAATGGAGACGAATCCGGTGATAAAAACCACGATGTGGACAGTTCTCCAGGCACATTTTTCTGCTCTCTCCGGTTTTTTCGCTCCCAAATTCTGTCCTACCAGAGCAGAGGCAGACTGGGAGAACCCGAAACAGGTCAAAAAGGAGAGCGACTCCATACGATTGCCAATGCCCAAAGCGGCGATAGCCTCTGTTCCAAAAGTTGCGGTAACCTTATTCAAAAAAATATAGACCACGATGAAGAGAATTCCAGATGCAGAAAGAGGAAGTCCGATTTTTAAGATTTTTTTGATCACAGAGAAATCCAAATCAAATCTTGGCAAAAGGGAAAATGAAAATCTCAGCCTCCCCCTTATTATCAGCAACAGATAGATAACTGCCGCAGTCCCCCAGGAAATAAAGGTGGCTAAAGCGGCACCTTTTATTTCCATTCGTGGAAAAGGTCCGATTCCAAAAATCAGCAGCGGATCCAAGGCGATGTTTAAGCTCAAACTGATCAAAAGTACCTTCATGGGGGTTTTAGTGTCTCCAGATCCTCGGAAACAAGCACCAAAGGTTTCGATTAAGAATAAAAAGGTCGTGCCAGCGAAGACAATGCGCAAAAAATCAAGACCCAAATGAGTAACTTTTGGCTCCGTTCCCATCAGATCGAAAGCATATCTTCCCCCCATCAGGATCATTAAGATTGCCAAAAATAGCGAGGAAATAATAGCAAAGAGGTACGCCTGGCGAGCTACGTGTGTGGCTTTGTCCTCCTCTTTTGCTCCCACATATCGGGCTACCAGAGCCACAGTCCCCACAGAGATAACATCACTTAAGACATAGATGAACCAGATGAGAAAGGTGGCTGAAACCACTGCCGCCAGATTCACCGCCCCTAATTTTCCTACCCAGAACATGTTAGCCATTCCCCGGGCGGTCTCCACAAACATTGAAACGATCACGGGCCAAGCTAATCGAAAAATGGTTTTGGTGATGGGACCCTCGGTTAGATCAAGCCCCTTCTGTTCTTTTATATCCGGCACCGACATCTGTTTTTTTCTCTCCCGGGCAGAGGTTGGTTTTAATTAATGGTTCAGGGTAAAGCTGAATCAACGGGTGACGTCCACAATACGTAGCGCCCGACCTTTGTGTCGGGCGTTTGTTTTTTTTTCGCCCGACAGAAATGTCGGACACTACATTCTTTTTATTTGAAAGCCAAACATTCACATATCCGCAACAACGGGTCAGACAGCCGATAAGATAACCTTTTTAACCCTACTTTGCAAGGTAACATTCGGCGGAAACCCTAAAATTGTGGCTAAAGCACCAGATTTTAAAGCCGATTTCAATGATATGTGGGCAGATTAAACTCCCCACAGCTTTTCTTTGAAAGGAGTTCCTTTTTTTCGAAGATAAGGGTATTCTCGGACAAACGAAGCTAAAACACATATCTGGGCTTTAATTTACCGTCCCTTCAAGCCTGCGAAAGGCGAAGCATTCTGCGACAGGGTTTTTGCAATTCTCGAATACAGAGCACACTTAATCGTCAAGCACCTCATTTGAGCCAAATGGCCTCCGGGATGCTTGATCCACAAAACTAAATCCGGTTCATTCCGGAAAGGAGGTATAAAATGAGAGTAGAACAAAAAAGATGGACCCAAGCAAGAGGATGGGAACCAGAATCGCCAGGCAGATTAGGTGAATCGGCACAATTGGTGATGCTGTTTGGCAGCACCTCGATATTAAAAGAACAAAAATATTTGGATGAAATCGAGAAGGCTTATCCGAGAGCTCATCTTTTCGGTTGTTCCACCGCCGGCGAGATTTATGGCACTCAAGTTTCCGATGATTCTTTGGTTGTAACTGCTGTCAGCTTCGAGCATACACAGCTTGAGGGGGCTCAAATCAAAATCACAGAAGTGGAGAATAGTTTTCAAGCGGGCGAACGCCTGGCTCAGTCCCTCGACAAGGAAGGACTGGCACACGTTCTTGTGCTTTCAGATGGACTTAAGATAAACGGCAGTGATCTGGTAAAAGGGCTGACCAAGCATCTACCGGAGAAGATCACCATTACCGGTGGGCTATCTGGGGACGGCGGACGGTTCGAGGAGACGCTCGTGATATGGGACAGCCCGCCGGAGAGAGACACAATTGCTGTTTTAGGCTTATACGGAAACCGGCTAAAAATAGGTTACGGTTCTTTCGGCGGCTGGGATCCATTTGGTCCCGACAGACTAATAACTAAGTCAAAGGGAAACGTTTTGTATGAGTTGGAAGGGGGATCAGCATTAGAGTTGTATAAAAAGTATTTGGGTGAGCATGCCCAAGGCTTACCTGCCACCGGGCTCCTCTTTCCGTTAAATCTTCGGACTAAAGAAGGCGAAACCGGCGTGGTTCGCACAATTCTATCGGTGAGCGAAAAAGAACAAAGCCTGACTTTTGCCGGTGACGTGCCAGAAGGAGCTTACGTGCACTTAATGAAGGCTAACTTTGATCGGTTGATCGACGGGGCGGTTGAGGCGGCAAAGACCAGTTACCAAGCCATAGGCTCCTCCTCACCGGATTTAGCCATCCTCATCAGTTGCGTCGGCAGAAAAATGGTTCTGAAGCAGAGAATCGAAGAAGAGGTCGAGGGCGTCCGGGACGTACTGGGTGATCGAACAGTTCTAACGGGTTTCTATTCTTACGGGGAGATTTCACCAACCATGCCCGGGTCTGCCTGTAAATTGCATAACCAGACCATGACCATTACCACCTTAAAAGAAAGATAGCCTGTGGAACAAACGCACAGTTTACTCAAACGCCAGCTTAAACGGTATCTGGGCGATTCAGATTCCATCCCTAAGGAATGGCAAGCCTTCCTTGAAGTGGTTAACAATGCTTATCGGGAATACGACGCTGACCGCCGCATGCTTGAACGCTCCCTGGAGCTGAGTTCGCAAGAACTGCTTCAGAGGAATTCCGAAATGCGGGCAGTTTTTCAAGCCTTTCCTGATTTATTCTTTCGTCTCGACGCAGAAGGCACAATATTGGATTACAAGGCGGGAAGTACAGCTGATTTGTACCTCCCGCCGGAAAAACTTCTGGGAAGACGAATCCAGGACATTCCTCTGAAGGATGTGGGAAAGAAGTTTCACGAAGCGATTCAACAACTGAAAGAGACGAAATCGCTCGTCAGTATAGAGTATTCACTAAAGATGGAGAAACGTGAACATTTCTATGAAGCGAGGCTGTTGCCGCTTCTTGAAAATCAGGTCATCGTGATTGTTCGGAACATCACCGAGCGCAAGAAGGCAGAAGAGGCATTGCGGAAAAGCGAGGATCGCTACCGATCTTCTATTGAACTTACAAATCAGCTGGCATGGACTACAAATGCTAATGGAGAAGTTGTGGAAGATATACCAGCTTGGAGGAAATATACTGGTCAAAGCTATGAAGAGGTTAAAGGAAGCGGATGGTCAAAAGTCCTTCATCCCGATGATGTTGAGCGCACAGCGAAGGTGTGGACAAAAGCGGTTGAGACAAAAAGCACATATGAGACAGAATACCGCGTACGGAGACATGATGGGGTCTATCGAGACTTTTTAGCTCGCGGTATTCCTGTGTTTAAAGAAGATGGAAGTATTCAGGAGTGGGTTGGTATTTGCATTGACATCACCGAGCGCAAGCGGGCGGAGGAGTTACTGCGGACCAGCGAAGCCCAACAGTCCAACGCTATGAAGATCGCTAAACTGGGGTATTGGGAGTATGACGTAGCTAAAGATCTGTTTACTTTCAACGATCACTTCTACGCCATTTTTCGCACGTCGGCTGAACAAGTCGGTGGCTATACGATGTCGCCTGCTCGCTACGCTCAGCTTTTCGTGCACCCCGACGATGCGTCGGTCGTCGCTGTCGAGACTCGGAAAGCCCTCGAAACCACCGATCCCCACTTCAGCCGTCAACTGGAACACCGCATCATCTATGCCGACGGCGAGATCGGCTATATTGCCGTCCGCTTCTTCATCGTCAAAGATTATCAGGGTCGTACGGTCAAAACTTACGGCGCGAATCAAGACATCACCGAGCGTAAACGAGCGGAGGAGAATCTTAGAAAAGCTAAGGAAGAAGCTGAGGAAGCCAACAAGTTAAAGAGCGAATTCCTGGCAAACATGAGCCACGAGATCCGCACGCCCATGAACGCCATCATGGGTATGACTGGCATAGTTCTGGATACCGACCTTAACAGCGAGCAACGCGAGTATTTGAACATAGTCAAGGAAAGTTCCTATTCACTTTTGGGGCTGTTAGACAACATTCTGGATTTTTCAAAGATAGAGGCCGGACGAGTTAAACTTGAGAGCATCGACTTTGATCTGCGAGCCACGGTGGAGGGGGTAACGGACACATTATCTGCTAGTGCTTCCAGCAAGGGATTGGAATTAGCCTGTATGATCCATAATGAGGTTCCCACGCTTCTGCGGGGTGATCCTGGAAGGTTGCGCCAAGTCTTGATGAATCTGGGAGGGAATGCGGTTAAGTTCACTGAAAAGGGGGAGGTGGTAATCCAGGTGGAGCTTCAGGAGGAAACCGAAGATCGAGCGTCTCTTCTTTTTTCTGTCACAGATACTGGAATAGGGATCTCCAAAGACAAGCAGGAGAAAATCTTTGAAAGCTTCACCCAAGCAGATGGTTCCACCACCCGCAAATATGGAGGCGCCGGTTTGGGACTCTCCATCTCCAAGCGATTAGTGGAGCTTTTGGGTGGTCAAATCGGTGTGGAGAGTCAACCGGACAAGGGAAGTCGTTTTTGGTTTAGTGCCATCTTCGAGAAGCAAAAGGAATTCAAGGATATTTCACCCCTGGTTCCTTCTAATATGCGCGGCATGCGGATGCTGGTGGTAGATGATAACAAAACCAACCAAACCATTTTAGTTAAAATATTGGAGTCTTTTGGTTGCTCGGCTGAGGCTGTGGAAAGCGGAAACGAAGCCATCCAGGTATTAAAGAGAGCTGTTCGATCCGATAAGCCTTTCGACCTGGTATTGTTGGACATGCAGATGCCCCAGATGGATGGGGAAGAGACTTTACGTGCCATCAAGGATGATCCTGAAATTGAACATGTGCCGATGGTTATCCTTACCTCCATCGGAGAGCGTGGAGATGCCGCCAGACTTGAAGCTTTGGGCTGTGCTGGATATCTTTTGAAGCCAGTTAAGCAGTCGCAGCTATTTGATGCTATCATCACCGTCTTGAGCCAAAAGAAAGCAGACACCAAAGAAAAACCTGTGCCCATAGTTACCCGGCATACCATAGCCAAGCAGAAACGCCAAAAAGTTCGCATCCTGGTAGCAGAGGATAATCCCATGAACCAAAAATTAGTGGTCATCCTGCTTAAGAAAGCCGGCTATTCGGTGGATGCCGTGGAGGATGGGCGCATGCTAATAGAGGCTCTAAAACGCACTGCTTATGACCTTATCTTCATGGATGTTCAAATGCCCGAAATGGACGGCTTTGAAGCCACTAAGGCTATTCGGGAAATGGAAGGGGGAAAGCAACACACCCCCATCATCGCTATGACTGCCCACGCCATGAAAGGGGATCGGGAGCGCTGCCTCCAAGCGGGCATGGACGATTACATCTCCAAACCCATAGAACCAAAAGAGATACTTGATGCGATAGAAAAGTGGACACAATCTTCTGACCTCAAGGCACAGAATTCGTGTCGCAAAAAGGTGATGCCACCAGACATAAAGTCTGAAAAAGTTGATAACCTTAAAGACGTCCCTTTAGATATTGAAACTGCTCTTGGCCGGTTCGACCAGGACAAAGAATTTTTCAAAGAGATGCTTCAAGAGTTTCTCGACCATGTGCCAGAGCAACTTCAAATACTGGAAGAAGGGGTAAAGCAAGGTGACGCTAAGATGGTAGAGAGAGAAGCTCACCGCCTCAAAGGTGCCGCAGGTAATCTGAGTGCCAAACGCCTTGCCGAGCTTGCCCTCAAGCTGGAGCTTTTAGGACGAACAG